>Ga0080064_1000402_pt1 | contig 117904 bp, 116 predicted proteins | sample Subgrocontami54m_FD_69260 | JGI IMG/M metagenome (GOLD analysis project Ga0080064, IMG submission 69260) | Subsurface groundwater microbial communities from S. Glens Falls, New York, USA - GMW46 contaminated, 5.4 m (SPADES assembly) (version 2) ...
CTCGAACAGCACCGCCCACGGCAGCCGGCCGTGCCGCCGGTGCGCCAGTTGCAGCACCCGCAGCACACCCGGCACCCCGACCGAGCGCCCGCCGATCACCGCGTCGAAAAAACCGGCGGGACGCCCGTCGGCTGCCAGAAAATCATCGGGACGCGCACCCGAGGGGGCGGTTTCGCGGCCGTCATAGGCGCGCACGCTTTGGTCCGCGGCTGCGAAGTGCAACAGAAAAGCGCCGCCGCCGATGCCCGAGGATTGCGGCTCCACCAGATTGAGCACCATCTGCACCGCAATGGCGGCATCCACTGCGCTGCCGCCGCGTTCGAGCATGTCGTACCCGGCATCGACGGCGAGGGAATTGGCCGCGGCCACCATGAAGCTGCGGCCGCGCGCGGCGCGCTGCTCAGTAAGACCGGATGCCGGCTCCGGATCAGGTGGCGCGGCGGCGCCGTCCGGGCCGGTGACAGACCGTTGGCGAACCGCGGGCGGCGCTGGCAGCGTGGGCGGCGCTGGCGCCGTGGACGGGGTCTGCACCGCGGTCTGCGCCGCCGCCGGGGTGAGGACACACAGCGCCAACCCCAGCAGGAGCGGCGTGCATCCCGCGGCGACAGCGGCGTGCCCGGCCCGCAGGTGTAACGGCAAGCAAAACCGCTGCATGCGCATTCGGCGGGCCTCGCCCGGATCAGGGAACGGGACGCTGACCGGCCGCTGCCCGCGTGCCGATCGATGCCCAGTCACGCTCCAGCCGCAGCACCAGCGGCCCCCCGGCTGCGGCCGATTGCCCGGTGGATCGCGCTGCGCCCGATACAGCGGCGGCTGAGGTCGGATCGTGTGAAGCCGTCCCGACCGCAGGCAAGCTTCCCAGGTTGGTTCCAACCGTCCACGCAATGCCGATCGCGGCGCTGGCCAATACCGCCGCAACCGTATGGCGGGGACGCAGCCAGTGTTTCAGGCGGCGCAGCCGGCGGTCCCATCGCGTACGCCTGGAAAGGGCAAGGCCGGCAAGCCGCGCCTTGCGCAATCGCGCTGACTCGCGCTCCAGCGCGTCGCGTTCGCGCTGCGCGGCCAGGGCCGCCTGTTCCAATGCCAGCGTCGCCGCGACTGACTGCGCGCGTTGCGCTTCGGCGTGCTGCCGCGCGAGCGCAGCGGCGAACGCACGCTCACCCGAGGCGACGCGCTCGCGGCGCGTCGCCTCGAGCGAGCGCGCCGTTGTCAGTGCCTGCTCAGCAGTGACTCCGGCACGCGCTTCGGCGGCTTCGCGCTGCCTGGTTGCGGCAAGCGCCTGCGCTTCGGCTTCCAGCCGCCTCTTCTCGAGCGCCATGGCCTGCGCGGTTTCGTGTTCCCGGGCGAGTATCTGCTCCGCGATCTTCTGCTCGGACTCGGCGCGCCGTTCAGCAGCTTCGCGCAGTTCGATTTCCCGCCGGGCACGCAGCACTTCGGCTTCGCCTGCCTGCCGCTCCGCTTCAATCCGTTCAGCGGCCACTGCCATCGCGGCGTTCTGCGCCTCCAGATTCGCCTGCGCGGCCTGCGTGGCGCGCTCATCTGCATCGCGCCGCGCCTGGGCACGCTGGCGTTCATCGTTATCGGCGGCGGCACGGGCACGCAGTGCCTCGGCCGCGGCGACTTCAAAGCGTTCCCGCTGCAGCGCGGCCTGCGCGGCTTCAGCCTCGGCACGGGCGCGCGCCTCTGCCGCCGTGCGCAGCAGCGCTTCGGCTTCTATCCGAGACTGTGCCGTTGCGGCTGCCGCCTGATCCGCGAGACGGCGCGCCTCTGCAGCAGCGAGGCCTTCGCGTTCGGCCGTCACGCGCGCCGTGGCCAGGGCGAGTGCCGCACGTTCGGTTTCAGCAAGCTGTTCGGCGACACGCTGCGCCTCGTTCTCGGCTGCACGCCGCTCGAGGGCGCGTTGTTCGGCCGTCCGGTCCGCATCGTTACGCTGCTCGAGCGCCGCCGCGGCCAACCTGTCGGCTTCTACGCGAGCCGCGGCCGCTTGCTCGAGTTCCTGTTCGCCGTGTTGGCGCGCCAAAGCTGCTCTCGTTGCCTCTTCATCGGCCTTGCGCCGGGCCTCCGCTGCAGCGAGCGCGGCTCGTTCGGCGAGGCGGCGAGTCTCGGCCGCGGCGAGCGCTTCGTTCTCCGCCTTCAGGCGCGCCGCCGCAAGGGCGAGTGCCTCACGTTCGGTTTCAGCAAATTGTTCGGCGGCATGCTGCGCCTCGGCTTCGGCTGCGCCCCGCTCGAGGGCGTGCTGTTCGGCGGCGCGCTCCGCATCGCTACGCTGCTGCAGCGCCGCCACGGCCAGCCTGTCGGCTTCTACGCGCGCCGCGGCCGCTTGCGCGAGTTCCTGTTCAGCTTGCTGGCGCGCCACCGCCATGTTGCGCGCATCGAATTCGGCGGTCGATCGCCGGGCCGCCTCCCGTTGCGCCGCCGCCTCCGCTGCAGCTCGTACGCTCGCCTGTTGCGCGGCGTCGCGCTCGGCTTCGGTGCGCAGTTGGGCTGCACCGTCGGCTTCGGCTTCCGCCCGCAGGCGCTCCGAGGCGACTCGCGTCAGCACGCGCTCTGCTTCCAGTTGCGACGCTGCCTGCCGGCGCAACGCTTCCTCTGCAGCGGCACGACGCACCGCCTGCTCGGCAAGGCCTTTTTCGGCAGCGATTTTTGCCTGCGTCGCGACAAGGGCATCGCGTTCCGCAGCGAGCCGCTCAGCCATGGCGCGGACAGCGTCTTCCTCGCCGGCCAACCTCGTCGCGATGGCCCGTTCCTCGCGGCGTTGCGCATCGCGCCGGTTGGTGGCAGCCGCCGCTGCTGCCTGATCCACGGCCGCCCGCTGTCGTACCTCGGATGCTGCGCGCTCCTCCAACACCCGCTCGGCCGCGTGGCGCGCTGCGGCATCATCGTTACGGCGTCGCGCCTCTGCCTCCAGCACATGCCGCGCCACCGCTTCCTCATGCGCAGGCTGCACATCGGCTGCGGAAGTCGCGGCTGAACGTGGTTTGGGGGCGTCCTCACCGCTGCCGGACTTGGTGGGAGAACCCTCCGCCAGCTTCTGGCGCCGGCTGCGCTCCGCGTTCTTGAGCTGGTCGAGCAGGCGGCTCACCTCATCACCGCAGCGGCAGGCCGCTATTTGACCCGGCGCAAGGTGGGCTTTCCCCCGGCGCCCGGCGGCGGTTTGGGTTGGCCTTCTCCGGACTGCGGATCCTGAACGTCGGTTGCATTTTCCCGGGACACCGGCCCGACTTCGACGCCGCGTGCATCCTTGTTCTCGGTTTCGAACGTCATGCCATGACCGTTTTCCCTGGCATAGATGGCGGCAACCGCGGCGACCGGAACGTGCAGCTCCTTCGATGACCCGGAGAAGCGCGCACTGAACTCGATGAATTCGTTGCCCATCCGCATGCGGCTGGTTGCCAGCGGCCCGATATTGAGGACGATCTCGCCGTCGCGCACATATTCCATCGGCACACGAGTGCGCGAATCGACCACCACCGAGATGTATGGCGTCAGGCCGTTGTCCACGCACCATTCGTAAATGGCACGCATCAGATACGGTTTGGTGGAGGTCGGCTCGGCCATGAGTGCGCTGCGACGCGGTTATGGGCGCGGCGGCGCCAACCTCTCCTCCGGGCGTCTGCGACAGGTCATTTGCGCATCACTTTTTCGGACGGGGTCAGGGCCTCGATGAACGCCGGCCGTGAAAACAGCCGCTCTGCGTATTTCATCAGCGGCGCCGCCGATTTCGGCAGCGAAATCCCGTAGTAATCGAGGCGCCACAGCAACGGCGAAATCGCAACGTCCAGCATGGAAAAATCATCGCCCAGCATGTATTTCTGCTTGGTGAACACCGGGGCGAGTTCGGTGAGGCGATCCGCTACGTGCTGGCGCGAGCGGTCCTGCTGCTTCTGATTGCCATGTTCCAGTGTTTCGACCTGGCTGAACAGTTCCACCTCGAAGTTGAACAGGAACAGGCGCGCCCGTGCCCGCATCACCGGGTCGGCCGGCATCAGTTGCGGATGGGGAAAACGCTCGTCGATATATTCATTGATGATGTTCGATTCGTACAGGATCAGATCCCGCTCCACCAGCACCGGCAGCCGGTTGTAGGGATTCATCACCGCAATGTCTTCCGGCTTGTTGTACATGTCCACATCGATGATCTGGAAATCCATGCCTTTCTCGTACAGCACGACGCGACAGCGCTGCGAAAAGGGACAAGTGGTGCCGGAATATAAATTCATCATGATCGCAGTGCCTTAGGAATATCTGAAACCGGGGTACCGGCAAGCGGGTCGCCGGCGCCTCTTGTACGCGTACCGTACCGGGCTGGCGAACGCCTAGTGGACGTCTTGCCAGAACGACTTGTAGAGCAGCCAGGTAACCAGCACGAGCAGGCCCAGCAGGAACAGCACCACATAACCCACCTGTTTGCGCCAGACCTGATTGGGCTCCGCCATCCAGGTCATGTAGTTCACCAGGTCACGGACGGTATGATCGTAGTCCGCAGCGCTCATGCTGCCGGGGACTACCGTCTCGAACCGGGTGCGCCTGACCGGATTGCCATGGGCATCCTTCACATCGTTGCCGGCATTGTCCTTCACGATCTCCTGCCGCAGCACGCGCTGACCCTGCAGTTGCCACAGCACATGCGGCATGCCGACCCGGTCGAACACGGTGTTGTTCCAGCCGGTCGCGGTGGCGGGATCCCGGTAAAAGCCGCGCAGGTAGGTATAGAGCCAGTCTGCGCCGCGCGAACGGGCCGTGACCGACAGGTCCGGCGGCGGCGCGCCAAACCAGTCCTTCGCATCCTTCTTGGGCATCGCGACGTTCATCACCTCACCCACCTTGTCGGCGGTGAACAGCAGATTGTCCTTGATCTGTGCTTCGGTAAGACCGATGTCCCGCAGGCGGTTGTAGCGCATCAGGCTGGCGCTGTGGCAGTTCAGACAGTGATTGACGAAGGTGCGTGCGCCAGCCTGCAGGCTGGCGAAGTCGCGCACGTCGATCGGTGCCGGATCAAGCCGCACACTATCCGCGGCCGCAACCGGGCCGGCGGACAGCCCGACCAGCATCAGTATCGCGATATTTTTTTTCATTATCCGGTCACCCTTTGCGGAACGGGCCTGGTCCTGTCGAGCGTCGAGTACCAGGGCATCAGGATGAAGAAGAGGAAGTACAGGACGGTGAAAATCTGCGCGGCCAGAGTCCTGCCTTCGGAAACCGTTTCGGTTCCCAGCCAGCCGAGCACGAAGAAGCTGATGACGAATATCGCCAGGGCGGTCTTGAATATCGGGCCCTTGTAGCGGATCGACTTGACCGGGCTGCGGTCCAGCCAGGGCAACAGGAAGAAAATCATGGTCGACAGGCCCATGCACACCACACCCCATACCTTGGCATCAATCCACAGGAAATTGATGGTGTTGGCGCGCAGGATCGAGTAGAACGGGGTGAAGTACCAGACCGGCGCAATGTGCTCGGGGGTCTTCAGCGGATCGGCAGGAACAAAGTTGTTGTATTCGAGAAAATAGCCGCCCATTTCCGGCGCAAAGAACACCACCACGAAAAATACCACCAGGAATACGGCCACGCCGAAGATGTCCTTGACGGTGTAATAAGGATGGAACGGGATGCCGTCGAGCGGGATGCCGGTCTTCGGATCGAGGTTCTGCTTGATCTCGATGCCATCCGGATTATTGGAGCCGACCTCACGCAGCGCCATCAGATGCGCCGCCACCAGGCCCAGGAGCACCAGCGGAATGGCGATGACGTGGAAGGCGAAGAAACGGTTGAGGGTGGCATCCGAGACCACGTAGTCACCGCGGATCCAGACGGCCAGATCGGGGCCGATGAGAGGAATGGCGGCGAACAGGTTGACGATCACCTGGGCGCCCCAGTACGACATCTGTCCCCACGGCAGGAGGTAACCGAAGAACGCCTCGGCCATCAGGCAGAGGAAAATGAGCATGCCGAATATCCACAGCAGTTCGCGCGGCTGCCGGTAGGAACCGTACAGCAGCGCGCGGAACATGTGCAGATAGACAACGATGAAAAAGAACGAGGCGCCAGTCGAATGCATGTAGCGTATCAGCCAACCCCACGGCACCTCGCGCATGATGTACTCGACCGACGCGAATGCCTGCTGCGCATCAGGTTTGTAGTGCATGGTGAGGAAGATGCCGGTGATGATCTGTATCGCGAGCACCAGCATCGCGAGCGAGCCGAAGTAGTACCAGAAGTTGAAGTTCTTCGGGGCGTAGTACTCGGTGAGCTGGGTTTTCCACAGATGGATGAGCGGGAAGCGCTGGTCCACCCAGGTCAGCACGCCGTTGAGCGGGCCGGCACCGGTGACCGGTTGTTTTTCTGCGGCGGCCATCGCTCAGGCTCCCTTCTTTTTATCTTCGCCGATCAGCAGCTTGCTGTCGGACAGGTAGGTATGCGGGGGCACCGTGAGATTGTCCGGGGCCGGCTTGTTCTTGTAGACGCGGCCCGCGAGGTCGAACAGCGAGCCGTGGCAGGGACAGTAGAACCCGCCGGGCCAGCTCGGGTCGAACGGCTCCGGCGCAGCATTCAGCTTGTCGCTCGGCGAGCAGCCCAGATGCGAACAGATGCCCACCACCACCAGCACTTCGGGTTTTATCGAGCGGAATTCGTTGCGCGCATACTCCGGGGTCAGTTCACCCGGTTTGCGCTCGCTCCTGGGGTCGCTGACCCGGTCATCGCTCTTTTTCACCGAATCGAGCATCTCCTTGTTGCGCCTGAGAATCCATACCGGCTGGCCGCGCCATTCCACGGTCATTTTTTCGCCGGGCGCCAGCTCGCCGATATCGGCTTCGACCGGCGCGCCGAGCGCCTTGGCGCGTTCCGAGGGCAGCATCGACGCGGCGAAAGGGACCGCGGCCGCCACGGTCGCCGCGCCGCCGGCGCAAGCGGACAGCACCACGATATTTCGCCGGCCGCGATTGATTTTCGGTGTATCGCTCATGATTAACCCTGAGGGACGTAGTTATCGTTTTGAAAAAGCGCTCAATTTTTGAAAAGGCGCTCAATTTTTGAAAAGGCGCTCAATTATACCGAACAGCCCACACCTGGTACAAATTATTTGACGCAAGGGATTGATTCCTTATGAAAAAATGCCACCCCCAAATGCCACCCCCTTCAGGCGGCGATTCGCCTGCCCGACCGCGCAGCGGCGATCAGGGTACGCGTAGCGGCATGAAAAACATGCCCTGCTGCCCTCCAGCCCGCCCGGCGCCGGACCGCGCTTTCCCCCGCTCCGGGTTTCGGCAATAATCAGGAAAAACAACACGCAGCAACGAGCGCCATTGCAGCAACTGGCCTGGGTCGAAGCACCGGCCGGGTGCCGCCGGGCCGGTTAAGTCAACTCGCTTGCGGCGTAATGGCTCATCTATCAAGAATTTGCAACGTCGGCCTGCGCGCAGGCGCAGCGCCCGTTCTCCATCCGTCGCGAGCGATACCATGCACCGTCTGTGGCTGATCTTTTCGCAATTCGCGACCATCGCGCTCGCTATTGTGTTCGTGGTGACGACGCTCAAGCCCGAATGGCTGGGGCGGCCGGGCACCATCGCCCAGGTGGTCGAGCTGAGACAGGCCTCAGGCGGCGCTCAGAGCGGCCCGCCGATCAGCTCCTATAGCGACGCGGTCAGGACCGCGATGCCCGCAGTGGTGAACATTTTCACCAGCAAGGAGATCAAGGACCCCCGCCATCCGTTCATGAACGACCCGCTGTTCCGCCATTTTTTTGGCGACCGTCCGGACACCGAGTCGCAACGCGCGTCGAGTCTCGGCTCGGGTGTGATCGTCAGTCCCAAGGGATATATTCTTACCAACCATCACGTGGTCGAGACCGCCGACGAGATCGAAGTGGCGCTCGCCGATGGCAAGAAGCTGCGCGCACGGACAGTGGGTTCCGATCCGGAGACCGATCTGGCGGTGCTGCAGATTGATGGCGGCACCCTGCCGGCCATCACCTTTGGCGATGCGGATGCGCTGCGCGTCGGCGACGTCGTGCTGGCCATCGGCAATCCGTTCGGCGTGGGCCAGACGGTCACCATGGGCATCGTCTCCGCCCTGGGGCGCAGCCAGTTGGGAATCAACACTTTCGAGAATTTTATCCAGACCGATGCAGCCATCAATCCGGGCAATTCGGGCGGCGCGCTGATCGATGCGAGCGGCAACCTGGTCGGCATCAATACCGCCATCTATTCACGCTCGGGCGGATCGCTCGGCATCGGCTTTGCGATTCCCGCCTCGAGCGCCAAGCAGGTCATGGAGCAGATTGTCGAGAAAGGCAGCGTGGTGCGCGGCTGGATCGGTGTCGAAGCGCAGGAGATGACGCCGGAACTGGCAACATCGTTCAACATGCCCAGCAGCCGGGGGGTGTTGATTGCCGGCGTGCTGCGCGGCGGACCGGCCGAGCGCGCCGGGGTGAAGGCCGGCGATGTGTTGCTCGAAGTCAACGGCAAGCCGGTCAAAGACCAGGTGGGCATGCTCAATCTGGTGGCAGCCCTGCCGCCGGGCAATGCGGCGACACTGAAACTGCGACGGCAGCAAAAGGAGATGAACCTGCCGGTCGAGGTGGGCAAGCGGCCTTCGGCCCCGCGCCGGCCCGGGCGGTAATGTTTTGGGGGGTCTCCCTGGATACTGCGGATGAGACGCGCCTGCATCATCCGCGGCCTGTCAGAGAGCGGTAGCATATTTTATACTAAAAATAGTAATATTATATGCGCTCAAGGCACGCGGTTCTGGCATTTTTCCGGATAAAAGTCAAAAATTTCCGGATTACTTCCGCTCCGCCTCGGTGCGGTCAAGTTCGCTGTCCATCTCCGTGCCGGCCAGCGGCACGTAGTCCGGCTCGCCGGCGGGCTTCGAGACGAACTGCGCCAGCACAATGCCCAGTTCATAGAGTATCCACAGCGGCACCGCCAGCATCACCTGCGACAGGACATCGGGCGGCGTAAAGATTGCGCCTATCACGAAGGCGCCGACGATCACGTACGGCCGCGCCTGCCGCAGTTTTGCGATGGACACCAGCCCGCTGCGAACCAGGACTATCACGATCACCGGCACCTCGAACGTCACACCGAAGGCGACAAAAGTGGTGAGCACGAAGCTGAAGTACTTATCGATGTCGGTCATCCAGGCCACGCCCTGCGGCGCGATTCCGGCCATGAACTTGAACACCACGGGAAATACCAGGAAGTAGGCAAACGTCATCCCCGCGAGGAACAGCAGAAAGCTCGCGACCACCAGCGGCAGCACCAGCTTTTTCTCATGTGCGTACAGGCCGGGGGCGACGAATGCCCAGACCTCGTAGAGCACATACGGCAGGGCAATCACAAACCCGGTAAACAGCGTCACCTTGAGCGGCACCAGGAACGGACCGACCACATCGGTGGCAATCATCTGGCCGCCCTTGGGCAGCGAGTCGAGCAGCGGCTGGGCCATGATCGCATAGACATCGCGTGCCCACGGCAGCAGGCAAAGACACACCACCACCACTGCGACCAGGGCCCGAACCAGGCGCATGCGAAGTTCGACCAGATGTGAAAGAAAGGTATCCTGCTGGCTCACGCCGCGCCTTCGTCGTCATGCGTGGGGCGGCCGTCAGTCATGGGGCTTGTGCGGGTGCGGCAGCGGCGTTGTCGCGGCACCCGGCGCAACCGCATCGGCTGCAGGGGAGCTGGACGCGGCATCGGCGATGGCCGGGCCGGAGCCGATGTTTCCCAAGTCTGCGGCGATGCTGTTCAGATCCGACTCCGTCCTGGCGAACTCGGCGCGAACGCCGCTTTCAACCGAATGCGCCGCCTCTTCGAACTGGCTTTTGAACTTCTTCAGTTCATCCAGTTCGATTTCGCGGTTGATATCAGCCTTGACGTCATTGACGTAGCGCTGCAGCCGGCCGAACAAATGGCCCAGGGTGCGGGCCACTTTAGGCAGGCGTTCGGGACCGATGACGATCAGCGCCACCAGCGCCACCACCATCATTTCGGAAAACCCCACGTCAAACATGATGGAAAGGACGAGGAAGGTTGAACGAGGTGGGTAAAGTCCGGGTCCGGCTCACGACGGGGGAGGCAGCCGGACAGGGTGCCGAACAGAGCAACCGGGGGAGGCCGTCCTCCTCACCGGTCACACCGCCACCTCACGAAGTCTTGGCTTTATCGTCGACTTTGATGTCGATGGTGCGGCCGTGCAGATCGGCTGCCTGGCCGTCGGCGGACTTCTCGACAGCCGACTCTTTCATGCCGTCCTTGAAACCCCGCACGGCGCCGCCCAGATCCGCGCCCATGTTGCGCAGCTTCTTCGTTCCGAAAACGACGAGCACGATGACCAGTACCACCAGCCAGTGCCAGATGCTCCAGGTTCCCATAGCTCAGTCCCTTCTCAACATGGTCGGCAGCGTCTCGGGACCGCCGAGGATGTGCAGGTGCAGATGATACACCTCCTGCCGACCCACGCGTCCGGTATTGACTACGCAGCGGAAGCCATCGGTGCATCCCTGCTCCAGGGCTATTTTCGGCGCCATGATCATCATCTTGCCCAACACCGCCTGGTGGCCGGCATCGGCTTGGGCGAGCGACGGGAGATGAATTTTTGGGATGATCAGGAAATGCACCGGCGCCACCGGATGAATATCATTGAAGGCGAGGATGTCGTCGTCTTCATGGATCTTCCCGGCCGGTATTTCGCCCCTTACGATTTTGCAGAAGATACAGTCATCCATAAAGGCCTACGCTCCTTCGGTCCTGCTGCGATGATCGGCCTTGCGGGCGGCTTTCTCGTCGATTCCCGAAGTGCCCTCGCGGCGCTCCAGTTCGGCAAGCACTTCGGCGGGACCGAGCCCGTAGTGCGCCAGCATGATCAGGCAATGGAACCACAGGTCGGCCGTCTCGCCCACGATGCGCGCGCGGTCGCCGTCCTTTGCCGCCATGACTGTTTCAGTCGCCTCTTCGCCGATTTTTTTCAGGATGGCGTCTTCGCCGCGCGACAACAGACCCGCCACGTAGGAAGCGCCGGCATCGCCGCCCTTGCGCCCCTCTACGATGAGCGCAAGCCGCTCCAGGATGTCGCTCATGGTTTGTTGCCTTCCTGTCGATGAGCCGAGGGGTCCGGTGAAAGCTTCGGTGAGGACGACTTGCTCATTCACTGCATCGCCGCCGGCGATTCAACGACGGTAAATGTCTTCCGGATTTTTCAGCACCGGCTCGGTAACCGCCCAGCCGCCATCGTCAAGCCGTCTGAAGAAGCAGTGTTGCCGGCCGGTATGGCAGGCGATGCCGCCGACCTGCTCGACTTTCAGCAGCAGCACATCCTCGTCGCAATCGACGCGCAGCTCGCGTACTTTCTGCACGTGGCCCGACTGTTCGCCCTTGTGCCACAACCGTCCGCGGGAGCGCGACCAGTAAACCGCCTCCCCGGTGGCCACCGTCCGCTCCAGCGCATCGCGATTCATCCAGGCGAACATCAGCACCTGTCCGCTGGACGCGTCCTGCGCGATCGCCGCAATCAAGCCGGCGTCGTCCCACTTCAACTGCTCGAGCCATCCGGGTTTCGCAGGGGCCATGGCATGCTTCACAGTCTGACTTCGATTCCGCGCGCAGCCATGTACTCCTTGGCCTGGCGCACGGTGAACTGGCTGAAATGAAAGATGCTTGCGGCGAGCACCGCGTCGGCCCGCCCTTCGATGACGCCATCGGCAAGGTGCTGCAGATTGCCCACGCCGCCGCTCGCAATCACCGGTATGTCGAGCGCGTCGGCGACCGCCCGGGTCAGCGCCAGATCGAATCCCGCCCGGGTGCCATCGCGATCCATGCTGGTCAGCAGGATTTCTCCGGCGCCCAGTTGCTGCATTCTACGCGCCCATTGAACCGCGTCCAAGCCGGTGGCGTTGCGCCCGCCATGCGTGAATACCTCCCATCGCGGGGCATCCTGCGGATCGACGCGTTTCGCGTCCCCTGCTGGATCGACGCGTTTCGCGTCCCCTGCTGGATCGACGCGTTTCGCGTCCCCTGGTGGATCGACGCGTTTCGCGTCCCCTGGTGGATCGACGCGTTTCGCGTCGATGGCCACCACGATGCACTGCGCCCCGTAACGGCTCGAGGCGTCGGCAACCAGCTGCGGGTTGTGCACCGCGGAGGTGTTGATCGAGACCTTGTCGGCGCCGGCATTCAGCAGGCGCCTCACGTCCTCGACTTTGCGCACGCCGCCGCCCACGGTGAGCGGGATGAAGACTTGCGCCGCGACCGCTTCGATGACGTTCAGCAGCAAATCACGGGAGTCGGAACTGGCGGTGATATCCAGAAAAGTCAGCTCATCGGCGCCCTGATCGTCGTAGCGCCGCGCGATCTCGACCGGATCTCCGGCATCCCGCAGGCCGACGAAATTGACGCCTTTGACGACGCGCCCTCGATTGACATCGAGGCAGGGAATGATCCGCTTGGCAAGGCCCATGGAAGGAAGGGGCAAGCGCCAGCCTTGGCTTACGCCTGTTCGCCTTGCTCCAGGCCGGGCGTCCCGTATTCGTCGGCGATTTTCTGCGCTTCGCGGAAATCGAGCGTGCCCTCGTAAACCGCCCGCCCGGTGATCACCCCGCTGATTCCTTCGGACTCGATCCGGCACAGCGCCTTCACATCGCCCAGGTCGGTCAGCCCGCCGCTCGCAATCACCGGAATGCGCAGTTCGCGCGCCAGTTTCAGGGTGGCATCGATGTTGATGCCGCTCAGCATGCCATCGCGGCCGATATCGGTGTAGATGATGGATTCGACGCCATAGTCCTCGAATTTTCTGGCCAGGTCGATGACATCATGGCGGGTCATTTTTGACCAGCCCTCGACCGCCACTTTTCCCTCCCGCGCGTCGAGCGCAACGATGATGTGCCCGGAAAACGCGGCGGCCGCATCCTGCAGGAAGCCCGGGTTCTTGACCGCGGCGGTGCCGATGATGATGGAATCGACCCCGAGTTCAAGGTAGTGCTCGATAGTGTCCAGATCGCGGATCCCACCGCCCAGTTGCACCGGAATGGCGCCATCGAGCGCACTCAGGATGAGTTTGATCGCGGCTTCGTTCTTCGGTTTGCCGGCGGACGCGCCGTTGAGGTCCACCACGTGCAACCGGCGTGCTCCCTGGGCGAGCCAGTGGCGCGCCATGCCGGCCGGGTCTTCGGAGAAAACAGTGGCATCGCGCATGTCGCCCTGCCTCAGGCGTACGCAATGGCCATCCTTGATGTCGATTGCCGGAATGATCAGCATGTGGATGGAGAAAAAAAATCCGCGAGACTCACCGGTCGCATCATGGGCGACGGCCACAAAGGGGGCAGGTCGGGGAGCAAGTCAGGGATTCCACTTGACGAAATTTGCGAGCAGTTGCAGACCCGCAGCATGGCTTTTTTCCGGGTGAAACTGTACCCCAAAGATGTTATCGCTTGCCACCGCGCAGGTAAACGGAAAAGCGTAGACGCAGTACCCGCCCACCATTTGCGGGTTGCCCGCCTCGGCGAAGTAACTATGTACGAAATAAAACCGCCCGCCCTCGGGGATGTCCCGCCACAGAGGATGAGGTTCGGCCTGGAAGACCTCATTCCACCCCATGTGCGGCACCTTCAGCCGTGCGCCCGCCGGGCTCAGCATCCGCTCCGCGGGGAAGCGCCGCACTCGTCCCGGCAGTATGCCCAGGCATTGGACATCTCCCTCTTCGCTGTGATCGAACAGCATCTGCAGGCCGATGCAGATGCCCAGAAACGGCTTGCTGGCGGCTGCGGCGAGCACCGGCCCGCGCAGGCCGCGCGCGTCCAGTTCGCGCATGCAATCGGGCATCGCCCCCTGGCCGGGAAAAACCACCCGGTCTGCATCCGCCACCCGCTGCGGATCGGAGGTCAGTTGCACAGTCGCCTGCGGCGCCACATGCTCCAGCGCCTTGGAGACCGAGCGCAGATTTCCCATGCCGTAATCGATCACCGCGATCTTCATCTGCCTTGACTGGCGCCGTTACAGCGTTCCCTTGGTCGAGGGCACCACACCGGCGGCGCGCGCATCGGCTTCCACCGCCATGCGCAGGGCGCGCGCGAACGCCTTGAACAAGGTCTCACATTGATGATGGGCGTTGTCGCCGCGCAGGTTGTCCATGTGCAGCGTGGCGTGGGCGTGATTGACGAAACCCTGGAAGAATTCGTGCACCAGATCGACATCGAATTCACCGATGAGCGGCCGGCGGAATTCGACATGGAAATCGAGCCCCGGACGGCCCGAAAAATCGACCACCACCCGGGACAGGGCCTCGTCCAGCGGCACATAGGCATGGCCGAAGCGGCGGATGCCTTTCCTGTCGCCGAGCGCCTTGGCCAGCGCCTGGCCGAAGGTGATGCCTATGTCTTCGACGGTATGGTGCGCGTCGATATGCAAATCGCCGTGCGCGCGAATCTCCAGATCGATCAGGCCGTGGCGGGCGATCTGATCGAGCATGTGGTCGAGGAACGGCACGCCGGTGGCAAGGCTCGCCTTGCCGGTGCCATCCAGGTTGAGCGAAACGCTGATTTGCGTCTCGGCGGTATTGCGCGTGACTGCGGCGGTTCTCATGGCTGCCTGGTGCTCAGACCTGGTGAATCAAACAGGGTGTGCCGAATTGAAAAGGGGCGATACGGACGACGCCAGCAACTTCCCTGCGGATTTCGCAAAGCGTTTTTTCGCGCTTGCGGACCTTAGCCTACACCACATCGGCGCGCCGCTGAAGCCATGGCACGGCAGCCGGCGTTCAAAGCGCCTGCATCGCCCCATGCAGCGCCTCGAACAGGCTCTCGTTTTCCTCCGGCGTGCCGATGGTGAAGCGAACGCAGTTGGCCAGCAGCGGGTGGCTTCCCTGCATGTCCTTCACCAGCACGCCGTGGCGCTTCATCGAATCGAATACGCGCGGTGAATCGGGCACCCGCACCAGCACGAAGTTCGCCTCGCTCGGGTACGGCGTCACCTCCGGCATCGCCGCCAGCCGCTGCTGCAGGCGGGTTCGTTCGGCGCGGATTTTTACGGCCTGCTCCTCGAGCAGGTCATGGCGCGCCAGCACCCGCTCGGCGACCAGCTGCGTAATCACGCCGACGTTGTACGGCGGCCTGATTTTGTCGAATTCGCGCACCCAGCGAGGGGCCGCCGCCGCATAGCCCAGACGCAACCCGGCAAGGCCGAGCTTGGACACGGTTCGCATCACCATCAGATTCGGGAATTCCGCCAGCCGGTCCATGAATGTGCGGCCGGCGAATACATGGTAGGCCTCATCCAGCACCACCAGTCCCGGGGCTCTGGAGACGATTTCCTCGATGTCCCTGTCCGCGAACAGGTTGCCGGTCGGGTTATTCGGATAGGAAATGAACACCACGGCCGGGCGATGCCGTTCTATCGCATCCAGAAAGCGCGGCAGATTCAGCGTGAAATCATCCTCCAGCGCCACACTCTCGTAGCGCGCCCGCGCCGTGAGCGAACTGACCTGGTACATGACGAAAGTCGGCCCCGGTGCGATAACGACCGCGCCCGGCCGCGCGGCGGCCTGGATGACGATGGAGATGATTTCGTCCGAACCGTTACCCAGGATGATGTCGAAACCATCGGGGATGCGCATCACCTGACGCAGTCGCGCCTTCAGCAACGGCGCGGTGGGGTCGGGATAGCGGTTGAATTCCGCCGTGGCGACCACTTCGGCGATTTCCCGCTGCAACGATTCGGGCAGCCGGTACGGATTTTCCATCGCATCGAGCTTGATCAACCCGGCGGCCGAGGGCACCGGATAGGCCGACATGCCGAGGACCTCTTCGCGAATGATGTCCTCGGGGCCGGCCATCACGAACCGCCGCCCGCCCCGGCCGGCGCAACCGGGACGGCAGCGCTCGCCTCGCCTTGGTCGATGCGCAGCGCCGCGGCGCGCGCATGCGCCGGCAGTCCTTCGCCGCTCGCCAGGGTCACCGCGACCCGGCCGAGCGTCGTTGCGCCGGAGCGGGATACCTTGATGACGCTGGAGCGCTTCTGGAAATCATACACGCCGAGCGGCGATGAAAAACGCGCCGTGCGGGCGGTCGGCAGCACGTGGTTGGGCCCGGCGCAGTAGTCGCCGATGGCCTCCGAGGAGTAGCGCCCGACGAATATCGCCCCTGCGTGGCGGATGCGCCCGACCAGCGGCTCCGGTTCGGCGACCGAGAGCTCCAGATGCTCCGGCGCAATCCGGTTGGCGATGTCGCAAGCCTCGTCGAGGCCACGCACATGGATGAAGGCGCCGCGCCGTTCCAGGGAAGCGCAGATGACCCGCCCGCGAGGCATGGTGACGATCAGGCGCTCGACCGCGGTTCCGACCCTTTGCAGAAATTCAGTATCCGGCGAGACGAGAATCGCCTGTGCCGATTCGTCGTGCTCGGCCTGCGAAAAAAGATCCATCGCGATCCAGTCCGGATCGGTCGATCCGTCGCAGATGACCAGTATTTCGGAGGGCCCGGCGATCATGTCGATGCCCACCACGCCGAACACGCGCCGCTTGGCCGCGGCCACGTAGGCGTTGCCCGGCCCGACGATCTTGTCCACCTGCGGCACGCTTTGGGTGCCATAGGCCAGCGCCCCGATCGCCTGGGCGCCGCCGATCGTGAACAGGCGATCGACGCCGGCAATGCGCGCCGCGGCGAGAACCAGGTCGCTGCGCTCCCCTCCCGGCGTCGGCACGGCCATGATCAACTCGTGAACGCCGGCTACTTTGGCGGGGATGGCGTTCATCAGCACCGAAGAAGGGTAGGCAGCCTTTCCACCCGGCACGTACAGTCCGGCACGATCCAGCGGCAGGATGCGCTGCCCGAGCGTGGTGCCGTCGGCTTCGGTGTAGTGCCAGGAATTCGCCCGCTGGTGCTCGTGGTAGCGGCGGATGCGCGCCGCCGCTTCTTCCAGCGCGGCGCGCTGGACCCCCTCCAGACGGCCCAAAGCCGCCTCGAGCAGGCGCTGCGGCAACTCCAGCTCGGCGAGGCTGGCCGCGTGCAGCCGGTCAAAGCGCGCGGTGTATTCGAGCACCGCGGCGTCGCCGCGCGCGCGCACGTCCGCCAGAATGCCGGCGGTCACGCGCTCCACCGACTCGTCCTGCGAGGATTCGAAGGCGATCAGATCCGTCAGACGGCGCTCGAAATCGGCCTCTGCGGTCGAGAGCCGGCGAATGTCAGGCGGCATTTTTGGCCACCGCGCCGACGAACGCATCGAGCAGCGGCTGAATCTCGGCGCGCCGCAACTTCAGCACCGCCTGATTGATGATGAGACGCGCGCTGACCGGCAATATCTCCTCTACCGGCCGCAGGCGGTTCGCCCGCAGCGTATTGCCGCTGGAGACCAGATCGACGATGGCATCGGCAAGGCCGACCAGCGGCGCCAGCTCCATGGAACCATACAACCTGATCAAATCGACGTGCACGCCTTTGGCCGCGAAGTGCTCGCGCGCGGTCTGCATGTACTTGGTGGCCACCCGCAGCCGGGCGCCCTGCCTGACCGCCGCGCCATAATCGAACCCTTCGCGTACCGCGACCATCATCCGGCAGCGGGCGATACCCAGGTCCAGCGGCTGATAGAGCCCGGTACCGCCGTGCTCAAGCAGCACGTCCTTGCCGGCGACGCCCAGGTCGGCTGCGCCGTATTGCACATACGTCGGTGTGTCGGAGGCGCGCACGATGATGACGCGCACATCCGGGCGGCTGGTGCGAATCAACAACTGGCGCGAGGTTTCCGGATTATCGAGCGGGCGAATGCCGGCGGCCGCGAGCAGCGGCGCGGTTTCGTCGAATATGCGGCCCCTGGACAGGGCAATGGTGATCACGGCTGGCTGCCAGCGAAAAACCAGTGATTTTACCGGCAAGGCCGCGACTACGCCATGAATACAAAGATCTGGACAGCCGGCCGGCAGGACTGGCGTGCGTTGCCGCCTGCTTCGCAGATCCGGCCGGGGAAGTCAGTGCGTTCGCCTGATATGCGCGCCCAGTTGGGAAAGCTTCTCCTCGATGCGCTGGTAGCCGCGGTCCAGATGGTAGATACGATCGATCGTCGTCTCGCCCTGCGCCACCAATCCGGCAATCACCAGGCTTGCCGAGGCGCGCAGGTCGGTCGCCATGACAGTCGCCCCCTGCAGGCGCGCAATCCCCCGCACCACCGCGGCGTTCCCCGATATTTCTATGTCGGCGCCGAGGCGCCGCATCTCCAGGGCATGCATGAACCGGTTCTCGAAGATGGTTTCGGTCATCAGCGCCGTGCCGCTGGCAACGCTGTTGAGGGCCATGAACTGGGCCTGCATGTCGGTCGGAAATCCCGGATAAGGCTCGGTGCGCACGTTCACGCTCGCCGGCCGGCGGTTCATGACCAGCGTTATGCCCTCTTCGTCGGAGGATAGCGTCGCGCCCGCTTCGCGCAATTTTTCGATCACCGAATCGAGCAGGCCCGCCCGGGTCCTGTTCAGCCGCACCGAACCGCCGGCAGCCGTTGCCGCCACCAGAAAGGTGCCGGTCTCGATGCGGTCCGGCATGATTGCGTGGGTTGCGCCGTGCAGCCTGGCCACGCCTTCGATCGTGATTACGCCGCCCCCGGCGCCTCTCACCCTGGCGCCCATGGCATTCAGGCAATCCGCCAGATCGGTGATTTCCGGTTCGCGCGCCGCGTTTTCCAGCACGGTGGTGCCCTCGGCAAGACACGCGGCCATCATCAGATTTTCCGTTCCGGTTACGGTAACCAGGTCGAAAGCGACGCGGGCGGCTTTGAGGCGTCCGGCCCGGGCCACGATGTAGCCCTGTTCGACCCGGATATCGGCGCCCATCGCCTGCAATCCTTTCAGATGCTGATCCACCGGGCGCAGGCCGATGGCGCACCCCCCCGGGAGGGACACCCGCGCTTCGCCGCAGCGGGCGATCAGCGGCCCCAGTACCAGAATCGCGGCGCGCATGGTCTTCACCAGTTCATACGATGCCATTGGATTGGTCAGGGCCGCCGCCTGCAATTCGATGCCGTCCCGGCCATCGCGGCCGGTCCGGATGCCCATGTCCGTCAGCAGCCGCAGCATGGTGCTCACGTCCCGCAGTTCCGGAACATTGTGAAGCACCAGCGGATCGCGCGTCAGCAGCGCTGCGCACATGAGCGGCAAAGCCGCGTTCTTGGCGCCGGAGATGCGCACCTCGCCGGACAGCGACCCGCCGCCGCCGACAACCAGCTTATCCACCCGCGTATTCTTCTGGTGTGAGCGTCTTCATCGAAAGGGCGTGGATCTCCTCCCTCATCCGCTCGCCGAGGGCCGCGTATACGAGTTGATGCCGCTGCACGCGATTCTTGCCGCGAAACGCGGCGCTGACGATGAGGGCCTCGAAATGCTGGCCATCGCCCTCCACCTGGAGGTGATCGCAGGCGAGCCCCTGGCCGATGTAGTTCTGAATTTGTTCTGGACTGGTCATGGAGAAGTATTCCGCTGGAATGGGAGCCGTGTTCCGGGGAGGCCGCCCTTGAAAGAAAACGCCCCGGCGTTTTCCCCGATTTCGGGGTGTCCGAGGGGGCTCGCCCCCTCGCGTCGTGGATGACTGGCTAATGCCGGAGTTTATAGCCGTTCCTGAGTATGGCAAGCGTCAGCCCGGTCACCACGGCGAGGCAAATGACGATGAAGCCCATGCTGATGGCCGGATCAATGTCCGACTTGTCGAAAAATCCGAAGCGGAACCCGTCGATCATGTAGAAAAAGGGGTTCAGATGCGAAACACCCTGCCAGAACGGCGTGAGTGAGCGGGTGGAATAGAACACCCCGGCAAGGAAGGTCAGCGGCACGATCACGAAATTTGAAAACGCGGCCAGTTGATCGATCTTCTCGGCCCAGATGCCGGCAAGGACCCCGAGCGCGCCCAGGATTGCACTTCCCGCAAAGGCAAAGGCGAGCACCCACAACGGATGCTGAACCGGCAGATCGACGAACGGGAAAACCACCGCCAGCACGCCGAGGCCGACCACCATGCCGCGCACCATCGCGGCAAGCACATACGCGGCAAAAAATTCCCAGTACGCCAGCGGCGGCAACAGCACGAAAATGATGTTGCCGGTGATCTTCGACTGGATCAGCGACGAGGAACTGTTGGCGAATGCATTCTGCAACACTGCCATCATCACCAGCCCGGGGGCGAGAAATGCGCTGTACGGAACCCCGTCGAACACCCGCACCCGTCCTTCCATCACGTGAGCGAACACCAGCAGATACAATAACGCCGTCATGACCGGCGCCGCGATCGTCTGAAAGCCGACCTTCCAGAAGCGCAGCACTTCCTTGTGCAGCAGGGTTGGAAATCCGGTCATTGGTTCATCAGTTGCACGAACACATCTTCCAGATCAGGCTGTACCAGCTCCAGTTCCTGGATCACGCATCCGGCTTCGCGGATGCGGGCAAGCGTCGGCTCCAGATCGGAATAATCATGGAGGCGCAGCACCGCGCCTCCCGACGCTTCGTTGTGGGCGGCCGCGACCAACTGGGCAGGCATCGGCCGGTCCGTTCGCAAGCGCAGGTTCAGATGATGGTGCACCCGCTTCAGCAGGTTAGCGGTGGAATCGAGCGCGACGATGCGACCCTGCTTCACCATCGCGATTCTCTGGCAGAGGCTTTCGGCCTCTTCCAGATAATGCGTTGTCAGGACAATGGTGTGCCCGTCCTGGTTGAGCCGCCGGATGAACTGCCACAGGCCCTGGCGCAATTCCACATCTACGCCGGCGGTGGGCTCGTCCAGCACGATCACCGGCGGCTTGTGCACCAGCGCCTGCGCCACCAGCACCCGGCGCTTCATGCCGCCGGACAGCGAGCGCATGTTGGCGTTCGCCTTGGAAGTAAGATCCAGGTGCAGCATGATCTCATCGATCCAGTCGCCATTGTTTCGCATGCCAAAATAGCCGGACTGGATCTGCAGCGTTTCGCGCACGCTGAAAAACGGGTCGAACACCAGTTCCTGCGGCACCACGCCGAGCGCGCGCCGCGCCTCCCGGTATGCCTCGCGGACGTCATGCCCCATTATTCTCGCCTTGCCCGAATCGGCGCGCACCAGACCGGCGAGTATGCTGATCAAGGTGGTTTTGCCGGCGCCATTCGGACCCAGAAGCCCGAAGAACTCGCCCTCGGCAATATCCAGGTGAATGTCCTGAAGCGCCTGCAGCGCGCCGAAGCGCTTGGAAACGCCCTCGATCTGGATTGCAACTGTCATGGAACGCTCGGCGCGCGCGGGCGCGGCTAGGCTCGCTGCAGCAACTCAGCCACGCCGTAAAGTTTCGCAAGATTGAGCATTGCCTCGGGAACGCCTTGCAGGCGCACCGCTCCCTGCGGGCCATCGCTGCGCAGCCATTCAAGTGCCAGCGCGACGGCAGCAGAATCCACTTCAGTGACGCCGTGAAAGTCGATCACGCGCACGCCCTGCCTGAGATGTTCGTCCGCAGCCTGCGCCAGGCCCGGCACGGTTTCGAGCGTGACCGGACCCTCCAGAACAAGCGACTCACCCTCGCGCCTGATCACGTGTTGCTGACCCCGAACCTCGCGTCCCCCTGGCGATTCTTGGCGGCAAGCGCCTTGATCAACCCATCCACGCCCCGCTCCCGGACCTCCGAGGCGAAGGTCTCGCGATACGTCGTGATCAGGCTCACGCCGCCGACCTTGACGTCATAGACCTTCCAGCCGGCCGCGGTTTTTTCCATTTCATAGTCGATGGTCACGCTCTGGGCGCCGGCCTGCCTCACCTCCGATTTCACGGTGACGTCCGTGTCGTTCGCAGTCGCGCGCAACGGCCGGTATTCGATGGCCTGATCGCGGTAGTTCGACAGGGCGGTCGAATAGGTACGCACCAGCAGCGTCTTGAATTCCCTGGTGAGCGCCTGTTGCTGCTCCGGCGTGGCGATGCGCCAGTTACGCGCCATTGCACTCTGGGTCATCCGGGTGAAGTTGAAATGCGGCAGGATGCGCGTCTGGACCAGTTCGACGACTTTTTTGGCCTGACCCGCCTGAATGTCCTTGTCATGCTTGATGATGGTGAGCACTTCCTGCGTGATGTTCTTCACCAGCGCATCGGGGGACACCTCCTGGGAGACAACCCCGGGCACGAACGCGGCAATTGCCAATGCCAGAAGCGGCGAGACGGGAGTCTTCATTGAATCGAGGTGCGGTGGATGGCAGACGTATCGGCGATCTCGCCGGTGCGTTGAGGGGGCTGTTCAGCCGGGGCGCCCGGGTCGGCGTTGTTGCCGGACCCGGCCTTCAGTGAGGCCGGCGCGGCGCTGTCGCTGTCCGGAAAATCCGTCCGGCTGCGCTCTTCCCGCGGCGGATTGCCGTCGTATACCAGATTGCGCCGGCGCTGCAGCCATGCGTCGCGGACGAATGAATATTTATCCAGCGCCGCTTCTTCGACGACACTGGTGGTCTCAAGCAGGTTCGCGCGGCTGTTTACGGCGCGGATTGCGTAGGTGGTGTTACGCGTCGCCACGTCGCTATTCTGGGTGACCCAGTCAGCCTGCATGTCCAGCAGCAAGCCCGCGCCATCGCGCAGGGTGCTCGGTCCGAGAATCGGCAGGACGAGGTATGGACCGCTGCCGATACCCCAGCGACCGAGCGTCTGGCCGAAATCCTCGTTGTGCTTGGGCAGTCCGATGTCCGACGCAATGTCAATCAGTCCGAACAGGCCGAAGGTGGAATTGAAGACGAACCGGGCAGCATCGCCTATGGCATCGGTAACCTTGCCCTGCATGAGATTGTTGGCGGCGATCCACACATCCTCCAGATTAGCGAAGAAATTGCTCACGCCGGTCCGCGCGACTCCGGGGAGTACCGCGCGGTACCCTTCGGCTGCCGGCTTCAGCACCGCCTTGTCGAGCGCATCGTTGAAACTGAACATGGCGCGGTTGAATGGCTGCAGGGGGTCGGCCGGGTTGGAGGAGGTCGTCGCGCATCCCGCGAGGGTTCCCGCCAGCAACAGTATCGCCACTATTTTTCTCGCCACGTCCATGCTAACCCTTTGTTTTTTTACTTCTTGCCATCCCCGCCGTCAGCCGCTTTATTGTACAGGAACTGGCTTATCAGATTTTCCAGAACCACCGCGGATTGGGTGATTCTCAACGAATCGCCGCCTTTCAGATTGGTGGTATCACCCCCGGCCGCGAGGCCGACATACTGCTCGCCCAGAAGGCCGGATGTCAGGATTTTTGCGGAGGTATCTTTGGGGAACTGGTATCTGCTGTCGATTTTCAGCGTGACGACTGCCTCGAATTGCTGATTATCGAAGTGGATGTCGCTCACCCGGCCCACGACGACTCCGGAACTCTTCACCGGGGCTCTTATTTTAAGGCCGCCGATGTTATCAAACTTGGCTCTGATCGGGTAAGCGTCTGAGGATGCCAGTGAAGTGAGATTAGCGACTTTCAGGGACAGAAACAGTATCGCCGCTATGCCTATCATCACGAAAATTCCGACCCAAAGGTCCAGTTCCTTGCGTGTCATCATAGTCAGATCCCTCTGAACATCAGTGCTGTCAGGACAAAGTCTAGCGCGAGTATGGCCAGCGACGAGGTCACCACGGTTCTGGTCGTGGCACGGGACACGCCTTCGGCGGTGGGCGGCGCATCGTACCCTTCAAAAACGGCGATCCAGGTGATGGCCACGCCGAACACCACGCTCTTGATAATGCCGTTCAGGATGTCTTCCTGAAAATCGACGGCCGCCTGCATCTGCGACCAGAACGAGCCCTCGTCCACGCCTATCAGTTTCACGCCGACCAGATAACCGCCGAATACGCCCATCGCCGAGAACAGGGCGGCGAGCAGCGGCATCGATATGATTCCTGCCCACAGGCGCGGTGCAATGACGCGCGCGATCGGGTCAACTGCCATCATCTCCATCGCCGCGAGCTGCTCGGTCGCCTTCATCAGGCCGATTTCCGCGGTGATCGCCGAACCCGCCCGGCTGGCGAACAGCAGGGCAGCCACGACCGGCCCGAGTTCGCGCACCAGGGAAAGGCTGACGAGCACCCCCAACGCTTCGGCAGAGCCGTAGCGGGCGAGCGTGTCATACCCCTGCAGGCCCAGAACCATTCCGACAAACAGACCCGATACGAGGATGATGATGAGGGATAGCACCCCGGCGAAATAGATTTCGCGGATGATCAGGTGGAAACGCCTGAAACTCGGGCCAGATTCCAGAATCGTCAGCCACAGGAAGCGGGTGGCGAATCCCAGGCGCCAAAGCCAGTTGTTGATGACCCGGGCGCCCACCGCGCGAAGCAGCTCCGCGATACGGTCCATCAGGCCGCTTTCCCGAGCATGTCCAGTTCGTATTCCGCCGCCGGATAATGAAACGGCACCGGTCCGTCGGTCTCGCCGTGGACGAACTGGCGCAGCGACGGATGGTCCGCTTCGCGTACTTCCTGCGGGGCGCCCTGGAATTCGATCTCGCCCGCGGCCATGTAGTACACGTAGTCGACGATTCGCAACGCCTCGGCGACGTCGTGCGTGACGATAATGGAGGTCGCGCCGAGCGAATCGTTGAGCCGCCGGATCAGCTGCCCGATGATACCCAGCGAAATCGGATCGAGCCCGGCGAAAGGCTCGTCGTACATCACCAGCATCGGATCGAGCGCTATGGACCGCGCCAGCGCCACCCGGCGCGCCATTCCGCCTGAAAGCTCCGCCGGCATCAATTCCGCGGCTCCCCTCAACCCCACCGCTTCCAGTTTCATCATCACCAGGTCGCGTATCATCCGCTCCGGCAAGCGGGTGTGCTCGCGCATCTGAAACGCCACGTTGTCGAACGAGGACATGTCGGTGAACAGGGCGCCGAACTGGAACAGCATGCCCATTTTCCGCCTGAGCCGGTACAGCGCATCGTGGTCGAGCGCGTTGATCGCGGTTCCGCCGATTCTTACCTCGCCGCGCGAAGGCCGTAGCGCGCCGCCGATGAGACGCAGCAGCGTTGTCTTGCCGCATCCGGAGAGGCCCATGATCGCCACAACTTTTCCGCGAGGCACGGCGAGGTTGATGTTTCTGAGAATCTCGCGCCGGTCGTAGCCGAATGCAACGTTGTCGACTTCGACCAGATTGTCAGTGGCCACAGCAGGTCCGGCGAACGGTGAAACCGCGATTTTAGCGTACGGCCGGTTCGCCGGCCGAAGTTTCCGCCAATGCGTGGACACCGGCGCCGACACCGGCCGGAGCCGGGCTGTTTTCGGCTATTATCGCGCATCCCTTGTCAAATCTCCCGCCTCTCAATGACGGATCCGGTCGTTCGATTTTCCAAAGTCAGCAAGCGATTCGGCGCCAATCGGGTTTTGCGCGGCGTTGAACTGGAGATCGAAGCGGGCCAGTTCTTCGGACTGGTCGGCGTAAATGGGGCCGGCAAGACCACGCTGCTTAAATGCCTGCTGGATTTCTGCGATCCGAACGAGGGCAGGATCGACGTGTTTGGCGTAGGGCAGCAGGGGTACCGGGCGCGTGCGCGGCTGGCTTTTCTGCCCGAGCGATTCATGCCGCCGTATTTCCTCAGCGGCCGTGAATTCCTGCGCATGATGTTGCGGCTGGCGGGCGCAGGCGCGGCGCACGGCAGGATCGAAGACATGATGTCTTCGATCGATTTTGATCCGGCGGCCCTCGATCGGCCGGTCCGTTCCTATTCAAAAGGCATGACGCAAAAGCTCGGTATCGCCGCCTGCTTCCTGTCCGGGCGGGATCTGTACGTTTTTGATGAACCCATGAGCGGGCTCGATCCAAAGGCGCGTGCACTGGTGAAAACGCTGCTCGCGCGCATGCGGGGCGAGGGCCGCTCGCTGCTGATGACCTCCCACTCGCTCGCCGACATCGAGGAAATCTGCGACCATATGGCCGTGCTGCACAATGGCAGCGTGCTGTTCTCGGGAGACCCCGGCGAATTGCGCGCGCGCCATGGAGGAGCGTCCCTGGAACAGGCCTTTCTCAGGTGCATCGAGGCAGATGCCAATGTCTGACAAACCCAGTCTTCTGATCGTCGACGACGACCCGCTGATCACCGATACGCTGTCTTTTGCGCTGGGGAAGGATTTCGACGTCCAGGTGAGCGATTCCCGGCGCCATGCGATCAGTCTGCTCAGGCAGATGGACCAGGCGCCGCAACTGGCGCTGGTGGATCTGGGGCTGCCGCCCGTGCCGCATCGGCCTGACGAAGGCTTCCTGCTTATCACCGAACTGCTGGCGCACTCGCCGACCATCAAGATCCTGGTTTTGTCGGGTCAGAATGACGACGCCAACGCGCGCCGCGCACGCACTCTGGGCGCGGCGGAGTTCGTGGCCAAGCCATGCGATCCGCAAACGCTGAAGAAAATCCTGTGGCACGCGCTCGAATTCCGGGCAGCCGAACTTCGCGAAGGTGAACTGGCGGACGCCGATCCCCTCATGGGCAACAGTCCTGCGCTCCGCAAGCTCAAAAGTCAGATCAGCCAGTATGCCGATTCCCCGTTTCCGGCGCTCATAGAAGGTCCTTCGGGCAGCGGCAAGGAGCTCGTGGCCCACAGGCTGCACCGTCTTTCGTGGAGACGATCCAATCCGTGGTTTGCGCTCAACTGCGCCGCGATCGCGCCCACCCTGGTCGAGCCGACGTTGTTCGGCTACGTCAAAGGCGCGTTCACCGGCGCGACGCAGAACAAATCCGGTTATTTCGAGGACGCCGGCGACGGCACGCTGTTTCTGGATGAAATCGGGGAACTGCCGCTGGAACTGCAGGCGAAGCTGTTGCGCGTGCTCGAGAATGGCGAATTTCAGCGGGTGGGGGAAACCTTGCAGCGCACCTCCAAGGCGAGAGTGATCGCGGCCACCAACCGGGATCTTCGCCAGGAAATCCGCAAGGGAAACTTCCGCGCCGACCTGTACCACCGGCTGTCGGTTTTCACCATCAATGTCCCGCCCTTGCGCGATATGGAGGAGGACAAGATGTTGTTGCTCGAGCACTTTTGCGCGTTCTACGCCGAGAAGGCCAAACTGCCGCGTTTCACGCTCTCGGATGCGGCCAAGCCCCTGTGGCGCCAATACCCGTTCCCCGGAAACGTGCGCGAATTGCGCAATATCGTCATCCGGCTCACGACCAAGCACGCAGGCCAGTCCCTGTCGCGGTCGGAGCTCGAACCCGAATTCGATATGGAGTCGATGTCCGCGCCGGAAACGGGTCAGGCCGCCGAATCGGCCTCTCTCAACGACCAGGCGCAGCGGCACCTGGAGCGGGAGCGAAATTTCAGCCTCGACCAGACGCTGAAAGCGTGGGAACAGGGGTATATCGAAGCAGCCATGAAAATGACCCGCGGCAATGTCAGCCAGGCGGCGAAAATACTCGGGATCAATCGAACGACGCTTTACTCCCGCATGGAGTCGCTGCAGAAGCAGCAGTGAGAAAAATTCGAAAACGGACAGATTCGAAGACGCGCGGAAAACGCGGCGAGTCCTCGCCCATGGAAGAAAACGCGATGTCCTGCCCGCCGGCGGTGAAGCTTTCGCGGCGTCAGCCGCGGTAGTTCCACACGATTCATGTACTTCAATCATTTCGGGCTGAACGAACCGCCGTTTCGCATCACGCCTCACACCGATTTCTTTTTCTCCGGCGCCAATCGAGGCGCGACACTCGATGCCCTGCAGTATGCGATCATTCACGATGAAGGCATCGTCAGGGTGTCGGGCGAAGTCGGCAGTGGTAAAACGATGCTCTGCCGGGTTCTCATGGAGCGCCTGCCAGAGAGCGTGGAGACGATCTACCTTGCCAATCCGTCGCTGTCGCGCGATGAAATCCTGTACGCGATTTCGGAGGAACTCGGCATATGCCTCGATGAGGGCAGCCGCACCACGCGCCTGCTCAGGGCATTGCAGGATCACCTGATCCGGCGCTTCGCCGAGGGACGTCGCGTGGTGGTGCTGATCGACGAGGCGCATGCCATGCCGCGCGAGTCGCTGGAGGAAATCCGGCTGCTGTCAAACCTCGAATCGGACCGTCACAAGCTGCTGCAGATCGTCCTCTTCGGACAACCGGAACTGGACGCGCAACTCAACACGCCGGGCATGAGGCAATTGAAGGAACGCATCACGCACGGATTTCGTCTGGAACCCCTGGTTCGTTCCGATATCGAAAGCTACGTGGATTTTCGCATGCGCGCGGCCGGGTATCGCGGCCCCAATGTATTCACGCCGGGCGCGATCAGGCTCCTCGCGAAAGCCTCCGCCGGGCTGACCCGCCGGGTCAATATACTTGCCGACAAATCCTTGCTGGCCGCCTTTGCGGCCAACAGCCACGCTGTCACCGAGCGGGAAGTCCGCCGGGCGATTCGTGATTCTGAATTCTACCGGCCGGCACGCCGTATTCCGATTGCCTGGGTCGCGGGCGCGTTGGGTGCCGGGCTGGCCATCGGAATCGGCGTGCAGCTTCTGTTTTCAACGGAATCGGGCATCGCGCCTGCGATGCAGCCGGCTCGGTTGTCCACCAGTTTGCCCGCGCGCGCGCCCTCTCCGGCAGCGCTCGATGCGCAAAGTCCGCCCTTGGCCACGCTACAGTCGCCGGGAACCGGCGGCGCCGCGCAACCGAAAACGCCGACCTCACCACTGCCCGCCGGCGACGCGCCCGGACCCTCGCCGCTTTCGCCTGTGTCCGCTCCCTCCCAGGCGCCGCCCGCCGCCGCACCAGCGCCGGGCGTCCCTGCACCGGCATCGCTTGCCGCCAATGCACAGGGAGAATCCGCCACAGCAGGCCTCGCCAAGGTCGCAAACGAGCCGCAACGGCCGCGGCCCATGCCGCCCGCACGCGGCGACGCCACCCGGGAGCGATTTGCCGTAACGCAGGACTGGCTGAAAAACGCGCCGGGCGATCATTACGCAGTCCAGTTACTCACCGTGAAGGCGAGCGAGATTGCTCGCATGGAAGAATTCCTGCGGCGTGCCTCAACGTTGACATCGCCGGGGGATTACCATGTGTATAGCGTCAGGATCAACGGCTCGCAGTACTACCGTCTGGCATACGGACTGTATCCCTCGGTCAGCGAAACCCTCGCCGCGATACGGGAATTGCCGCCGCTGCTGAAGGCGCAAAAACCCTATCACCGTAGCGTCGAGCGCATGCGTAGCCAGAACCGACAGTGATGGGTTGGCATCTAGCTGATTCACTTGATGTTGTAGTACGAACGCCACAAGACGAGCCGTCGGTTCGAGGTGCCAACCTGCCATAGGGGCGGCACCGGGGGTTACTTCGCAAGAGAAATCAGACGATTAGCCGATTCTGTTATACTGATTTGCCTATAATAGTCTGGAGGCTTCGCGCCTTTGCCGATGATTGCCCGATCCACACCGGCCGTATTGCTGGTTCTGCTGCTTGCGGCTTGCTCCTCGCCGCCGATGAAACCCACGGCGGGCCACGTTGAGCAACCGTCCGCGCCGTACGGGGATATTCCGCCGCCGGTACAGATGTCCACCGTGCTGCCGAGGCCAAAGCCGACGCAAAAACCCGAGACCTACAGCGTGGTTGTCAATAACGTCAGTGCGTCGGAACTGCTGTTCGCACTGGCGCGTGACGCGAAATTGAACGTGGACATTCATCCGGGCATCGGCGGCTCGGTCACGATGAACGCGATCGATCAGACTCTTCCGCAGTTGCTGTCCCGAATCTCCCGGCAAATCGACATGCGCTGGGAACTCGACGGACCCAACCTGCTCGTGATGCCCGATGCGCCCTTTCTCCGGATTTACAAAATTGATTACGTCAACATGGAGCGCCTGACGACAAGCATCGTGGGCGTATCCAGTCAGATTTCGTCGGGGACGACCGGGGGAGGCGGAGGAAGTGCGGGAGGAGGCAACTCCGCGACCACCACCCTTCGTAACTCATCCGACAACAAGTTCTGGGAAAGCCTGATAAAAAACATTGAAGACATTCTGCGCGAAACCGACAAAGTCATTCCCGGATCGCAGCAATCGGCTCAAGCGGCGCCTCAAGTCTCTCCTCCGGCGGCAGCAACCGGGGGGTCGCCAACGCCGCCGGCAAGCCCGCCCCCGCCCGCCCCCGCCAGTACTTATCGCGAAGCCGCTTCTGTCATAGCGAACAAGGAAGCCGGCGTGATTTCCATCAGGGCGACAGCCCGGCAGCATGAAAAACTCCAGGCGTTCCTCGACCAGATAATGACCAGCGCCAAGCGCCAGGTGCTGATCGAGGCGACTATCGTCGAAGTGCAGCTCAACAACCAGTATCAGCAGGGAATCGACTGGTCTTTGCTGCGCCGTGGCCCGGCGGGATTGAGCATCGCGCAATCCAGTATCGCAACCCCAGCGGCGATAACCACCGGCATGTTCATCGGAAGCATTGCCGACCCCTTCTCCCGCTTTGGCAACTTCCTCTCCTCGATCAGACTGCTCGAATCGTTTGGCACGGTCCGCGTCTTATCGAGCCCGAAAATTTCCGTTCTGAACAATCAGACCGCCATTCTGAAGGTGGTTGACGAGGTGGTGTATTTCAACGTCCAGGCCAGTCAATCGGCGTCCGGTACCTCTGGAACGGTTCTGACCACATTCAACACAACGGTTCAAACAGTGCCGATCGGATTCGTGCTTAACGTAACGCCACAGATTGGAGAAACCGACGTTATCCTCCTCAATCTGCGCCCGACGTTGACGAGACTTGCCCGATTTGTTCCTGATCCCAATCCCAGCCTGGGCGCGATTCAGAATCTGATACCCGAAATCCGGCGGCGCGAAATGGAGTCGCTGATCAAAGTCAACAGCGGTCAGATTGCGGTAATGGGCGGACTGATCCAGGATTCGGTAAACAATGTTGAAGACGGGATTCCCGGGGTAAACCGGACCGACGCAGGCACGATTTTTTCTCAAAGAAATCTGGTCAACGCTAAAACCGAGTTAGTGGTTTTTCTCCGCCCCGTGGTCATCAAGGATCCGAGCATCGACGGCGACTACCGCGCTTTCCGGCCATTCGTGCCGGATGAGCAGTTTCTGGCACGACCCAATCCGGGGAAACCCGTTGTTCACAGCAGCCCCTCGAACCAATGAGCCTGCTGCTGGAAGCGCTTAAAAAGGCAGAACTCGCCAAGCAGGGCGCCAAACCCGGCGCTGCCGGCCCGGCGGCATTGGATTTTGAGCCTGCGCCGGCGGCACAACAAACCGAGGCGCCGGTCATGACGCGCGAAAATCTTCCGGAAATTCCCCGGTCAGCGGACATCGATTTTGCGTCGAACCGTCCCCCGGTCCGGGAATCCGCCACGCCGCGCTCAGCGGATGCTCCCTCCGCCGCGGCAGAGACCGCCGAACTGCCACGCTACGAACCCACCATGCAGGACATGCCCCCTGCATCGCCCGATCGCGCGGCGGCACGCCAGTTGTTCGAAGCGAAGGAAATGGACTACAACCCCAAGCGGCCCTTTTACATCACGCTGGGTCTGCTTTCTCTGGCTGCGCTCGGATATGGCGGCTATCTGTGGTGGCAACTGCAGCCGCGCGCGGTGTACAGTGCCCAGGCGGTGCAGGCGGCGCAAAAGTCGGCCCCTGTGACCCCCGCGCCGATACCGCAGGCGGCCACTCCAGGACAGTCGCCAGCCGGACAAAACGGGAGTCCGCCGCCAGCCGGCGCGCCAGCGGCGGGCGACCCGCAGCCGCAAGCCCTTGCGTCACCGCAAGCCACGGCGGCCGCGCCTGCACCCGTTGCGCAGGCGGGCAGCAGTCCTTCCCGGCCGCAGCCGGAAACGAACCGGCCCACGCCGTCCTCCTCATCTTCGATGCCGCCCCGCCCGGCTGCCGCGATCCAGTCCACGGTCCCCGTTTCACCGGCGCGCGCCGGCGGGGCCACTTCCGACGGCGTCTCGCGCAGTTCATCGGCGCCGCAAACTCGCCCCGGCGCCACGGTCCGCTCACGGCTGAGCCCGCCCGTCGCAATCACACCCTCCATAGCGACCGTCGATCCGACCTTGGAGCGAGCCTACGCGGCCTATCAGAATGGCGATCTTGTCACCGCCCGTGAGCAGTATCAAGCAGTCCTGCAGCGCGAAGCGGGCAACCGCGACGCACTGCTCGGCCTGGCGGCCATAGACATGCGGACGCGCAACTTCGAAACCGCTGAAATACGCTATTTGCGGTTGATCGAAATAGATCCTCGCGACAGTCATGCGCACGCCGGTCTGCTGGCGCTGCGCGGTCAACTCGATCCGGTGCAGGCGGAAAGCCGCATCAAGACGATGCTCGCGGACCAGCCGGAATCCACGCATCTGTATTTCAGCCTCGGCAACCAGTACGCGCAGCAGCAGCGCTGGCCGGAAGCGCAACAGGCCTACTTCAGGGCGTTCAGCGCGGAACCGGAGAACCCGGATTACGCGTTCAATCTTGCCGTCGCACTGGACCATCTGCGCCAGAAAAAACTGGCCCTGGAGTACTATCAGCGCGCCCTCGCGCTTGCCGGCGGCCGCACCGCGGGTTTTGACAAGGCGCGCGCGGACAGCCGCATTCAAGAACTGCAGCGCTGAGCGCGCGGGAAGCCCGCCATGAATTCCCCCCGTATGCCCTCCCCCGCCGTATCCCCGCAGGCGAAGCGCCATATCGGGCAGATACTCATCTCGCAGGGCATCCTCACCGAAGACCAGTTGCGCATTGCCCTGCTGGAGCAGTTGAAGACCAACCAGCCGGTCGGAAAACTCCTGGTCAATCTTGGCTTCGTTTCCGAGGCGACGCTGCGCGACGCGCTGTCCGAAAAGCTCGGACTGCAAAGCGTCGATCTGACCCAGATCGTCGTTGACGCCGTCGCCCTGAAACTGGTGCCGCGCGAGTTCGCCAAGCGGCACAACATCTTTCCGGTGGCGCTTGATCGCGAGAAGCGCAGACTGATCGTGGCTCTGGCCGATACCCACAATATCGTCGCGCTCGACCAGGTTCGTGCTCAACTGCGCGGCGAGGTCGAGATCGAATCCCGTCTGGCCGGGGAAACCGAGATTGCCCGGGCAATCGATCAGTACTACGGCCACGATTTTTCGATCGACGGGATCCTGCACGAGATTGAAACCGGCGAAATCGATTTCCAGAGCCTGCAGGCATCGGGAGACGCGTACAGCCAGCCGGTGGTGCGCCTGATATCGGCGCTGCTGGCTGACGCCGTGGAACGGGGTTCTTCGGACATCCACTTCGAGCCCGAACAGAATTTCCTGCGGATTCGCTACCGGATCGACGGGGTGCTTCGTCAGATCCGGTCGCTGCACAAGACGTACTGGCCCGCCATGGCGGTGCGAATCAAGGTCATGGCGAAAATGAATATCGCCGAGACGCGCGCCCCGCAGGACGGCCGCATTTCGCTGACTCTTACCGGACGCAGCGTCGATTTCCGTGTGGCATCGCAGGCGACCACACACGGCGAGAACGTCGTGCTGCGTATCCTTGACCGGCAAAAAGGCATCGTTCCGCTCGACAACCTGGGCCTGGAAAGCTCGCAGCTTGCGATGCTGAAGAAAATGATTGCGCGCCCGGAGGGCATCATCCTGGTGACCGGCCCGACCGGCTCCGGCAAGACCACGACCCTTTACTCGGTGCTCAACCATATCAACAGCGACGGCCTCAACATCATGACCCTGGAGGACCCGGTCGAATATCCGATGACGCTGATCCGGCAGACTTCGGTGAACGAGGCGGCGAAAATGGATTTCGGCAACGGCATCCGCTCATTGATGCGCCAGGACCCGGATGTCATCCTGGTCGGCGAAATCCGCGACGAAGATACCGCGACGATGGCCTTTCGCGCGGCCATGACGGGCCACCAGGTGTACTCCACTCTGCACACCAACTCGGCCATCGGGGCCATCCCCCGCTTGCTGGACATCGGCATCGTGCCCGACGTCCTGGCGGGGAACATCATCGGCATCGTTGCGCAGCGCCTGATCAGGCGCCTGTGCAAGCATTGCAAGCAGCCGTACGAACCGAGCAGCACCGAATGCAGGATGCTCGGAGCCGAGGCCAAGCCGTTGTCGAGCCTGTATCGCGCCGTGGGCTGCGACCAGTGCGATTATCAGGGCTACAAGGGCCGGGTCGCCATCATGGAAATCCTGAAAATGGATGGCGACATGGACGAGATGATCGCGCACCGCGCCACCGCGCGCGAGCTTCACAAGGCTGCGATCGGCAGGGGATTTCGCACCCTCGCCGAGGACGGCGTTCGCCGCGTGCTCGACGGTTCGACCTCGCTCGAAGAACTCGGCAGGCTGGTTGACCTGACCGACCGCATATAGCCGCCTGGTTGCGATCCCGGCAACGGCACCCGGCGGGCGGCCCACCACCTCAACATGGCAAATTTCACCTACAAAGCGATCGATACGCGCGGCAAATCGATCATGGGCCAGATCGAGGCGCTGAACATCGTCGATCTGGAGATGCGGCTGCAACGCATGGGCCTGGACCTGGTTCGCGGCGCCCCCAGCAGGCGTACCGGCACGGCGCTGCGCGCCGGCTCGATCAAGCGGCCCGAGCTGATCAATTTCTGTTTCCACCTCGAACAACTCAATGGCGCCGGTGTGCCACTCATCGAAGCCCTGGTCGATCTGCGGGACAGCGTGGAAAATCCGCGTTTTCGCGAAGTGATCGCGGGGGTGGTGGAAAGCATCCAGGGCGGGCGCGGACTTTCACAGGCCCTGGCCGAATACCCGGACGTGTTCGGACAGGTGTTCACCAGCCTGATCAAGGCAGGCGAGGACACCGGCAAGCTTCCCGAAGTCCTGAAAAGCCTGTCTGATACGCTGCGGTGGGAGGACGAGCTGTCGGCACAGGCTAGAAAAATCGTGATGTACCCGGCATTCGTCGGTTCCATCGTGCTGATGGTGTTCTTCTTTCTCATGATCTACATGGTCCCGCAGATGGTCGGCTTCATCAAGAACATGGGCCAGACAATACCGCTGCAGACGCGCATCCTCATCTGGGTTTCGACGGCATGCGTCAACTACTGGTATCTGATCATAGGTATTCCCATAGCGTTGTTTTTCGCCCTGAGGATAGCGGCGCAGGTCAACCCGCTGGTGCGCTATCAGATTGACAAGCTGAAGCTGGCGTTGCCGCTGATCGGACCGATTATCCGGAAAATCATTCTCTCGCGCTTCGCCAGCACCTTCGCGCTCATGTATTCCTCCGGCATCACGGTGACGGATTCGGTCAGGAGTTCCGAGGAAACGGCCGGCAACGTCGTCATCAAGGAAGCGTTGCAGCGCGCCGGCCAGCAGATCGTCGAAGGCAAGAACGTGACATCGGCATTCCAGGATGCCGGCATATTTCCGCCGCTGGTCATCCGCATGCTGCGGGTCGGAGAGGGCACGGGCGCGCTGGATGCGGCGTTGCTGAACGTCAGCTATTTCTACAACCGCGACGTGCGTGAATCGATCGCGAAGGTTCAGGTATTGATCGAGCCCGCCATGACCGTGGTGCTGGGCGCCATCCTGGGTTGGGTGATGCTCGCGGTGCTGGGCCCGATTTACGATGTCATCAGCAAGATAAAGGTCTGAGGGCCGCGCCGTGGCCGAAAAGCGCCTTGTCTATCTCACCACCAGGCAGCTGACCGCCTTTCGCTGGAAAGGCAATTCGCTCGAGCGGGAAGACACGTTCGAAAGCGGAGAAGAGGGCGTTCAGGAATTCGCCCGTTACGTCGCCGCGCACGGCAAGAGCCTGTTCTACGTGCTTGCCGACGTGGTGGAAGAGGACTTCCACCAGGAAAACATTCCTCACCTCCGCGGGCGGGACCGCCGCGCCTTGCTGGTGCGCAAGATAGCGCAGCGTTACCGCGATGCGAGCTTCGCGCTCGCCATCTCACTGGGCACCGTGACCGGCGCCCGGCGGGAGGAGCGCATCCTCTTCAGTTCCTTCACCAACACCCAGCAGTTTCAGCCTTGGCTGGCGGCGCTGGGTCCCGCCGAGGCACGGCTGGTTGGCGTCTATTCGGTCGCCCTGGCGTCGCCGCTGGTCGGAAAGAGAATCGGATTCACGTCTTCGAAATACCTGCTGGTGAGCCTGCAGACGGGCGGACTGCGCCAGACCTATGTGGAAAACGGACACATCCGCTTCTCCCGGCTCGGCCGCGCAGGCCCCGGCGACCCGCGTGCGCTGGCCGAAAACTGCGCCAGCGAATCGAACCGGATACAGCAATATCTGGTGAATCTGCGGATTGTTCCGCGCGAAGACGGACCGCTCGACGTCCTGATGATCGCTCCAACCGAGCACAAGGCGCTGTACGATGCCGCGTGCATCGACAACAGCCGCGTGCAGTTCCATGTGCGCGCGTTCGGCGAAGCGGCGCGCGCAGCGGGGCTGAAGAACCCACCGGCCGGAGCCGGTGCGGAAGCGCTGTTCCTGCACGTCCTGGCCCGGTCACGTGGCGGCGATCAATTCGCCAGCGACGATCTCCGCAAGTTCTACCACCTGTGGCGCGCCCGTATTGCGCTCATCGGCTTTGGCGCCGCGATTTTCGGGTTCTGCCTGATTTTTTCGGCCATCAAGCTCGCCGACATTTTCAATACCGGCCAGCAGGCTGAAATCGACCAGCGCCAGGAAGCCGTGGTGGCCCGGCAATACGCCCAGGTGCAGGCAACCTTCCCCAAGATTCCGACCACGCCCGAAAATCTGCGGGTCATCGTCAGGAACTACGGCGCACTGCTGAACCAGACCGTCTCTCTTGATAAGACACTGGTCGAGATCAGCCATGCGCTGGCCGGCTCGCCGCAGATCGAACTCGAGAAGATCGACTGGGAAGCGAACACCAGCGTACGCCCGGCGGGAGGCCGGGACGCCGGCAAAACGTCTCCCACCGCTCCCCCGCCGCCAGGGAAACCAGGCGCCGCAACCCCGGCAGGATCGCGCTTTCAGGTGATACAGATCAGCGGACGCGTCAATATCGGGCAGCGGACCGACTATCGCGGCATCACCCAACTGGTGGACCAGTTTGCGGGCGCCCTTGCCGCATCCGGCGCGGAGATCGTATCGAAACGCCTGCCCTTCGATATCAATGCCGAGAAAAGCCTGACCGGCGACATCGGCGAAGAACGCGGCGCCGAGGTGCCGCGGTTCGCGATTACGCTGGTCAAACGGGTGGGCGCCTGATGTTCGCCAGCATTTCAGTCAGGCAACTGCGCCTGCCGATTGCAGCAGCCGTGTTGCTGATTCTGCTGGGTATCGGCGGTCTCGCCGCCAGCGAGTTTTATCTCGAGAAGGCCCGCCAGAACAAGCAGGCCGCCAAGACCCAGCGCGAGGCCGCTCAAAACAGGCTGGCCAAGGCTTCCGAAGAGGGGAAGGAAATCCGGGAAAACCTGGTTCACTACCGGCGCATGGTCGAGCGCGGCATGGTCGGACCGGAAAACCGTCTGGACTGGATTGAACGGATCGCACGCATCAAGACGGAGCGCAGACTGCCTGAAATCCGCTATAACATCGAACCGCAGCGCCCGCTGGATTATCCGGGCATGGCCCCGGCAGGGGAGATGGATTTCGTGGCGAGCAGGATGAAGCTCGAGATGGTTCTGCTCCATGAAGGCGACTTGCTGAATTTTCTGTCCGACTTGCTGGCGGCAACCCAGGCCCATGTCGTGGTCCGCAGCTGCCAGATGAACCGGATTGAGCGTCCGCCGTCCGCGGCGGCGGTGCCGACCCTGCGGGCCGGCTGCACCGTGGACCTGGTGACCTTGAAGAATACCAAACCAACGTGAGCTATCAAGCGGGCTATCATGCGAACAAAACCCATGTATAAATTCCTGGCAACTACCCTGATCGCTCTCGCCGGCGTCACGACGGCCGGCACGCCGTCGAGAGCGGCCGATATGGGCCGGCTGTTCCTGACTCCCGAACAGCGGGATGACCTGGACCGGCGGCGTGCGAACAACGTCCAGGACGCCGTCGTGACTGCTGCGAGTCGCGTCACCGTGGGAGGCCAGGTTGCCCGCTCCAGCGGACGCAACACCGTATGGCTCAACGGGATCCCGCAATTCGACGGTCCCAGGGCGCCTGATCCGGCGCGGGTCGCGGTTCCAAAGGGCGAGCAGGAGGGCACTGTCACTCTGAAGATCGGAGAAACGCTGGACCGCGCCAGCGGTGAGGTGAACAACGGGCTCGATGGCGGGACCATTGCGGTCGGACCGCAAAAACGGCGCCGTCCGTAGCACGATGAGCCGCCCGAGGCATCTGCGCCGCGGCGCCTGCGCACAACGCGGCATGGCTTTGGTGCTGGTGCTCTCGCTGGCGGCCATCATGAGCGCCTATCTTGTTGCCAATGGACTCAGCAAGACCACTGCCGAGGTACAGAACGCCCGCAATCAGAAGACCCTGCAGGCGCTGCAGGAAGCGAAGGCGGCGCTGATAGGTTATGCGGCGTCCCAAGCCTTGAGCTCGGGTGCCAACGATCAGCCCGGCTCCCTGCCCTGTCCCGATACCGACAACGATGGCAACGCCGATGCCTGCGGAACAGGCGCTTCGGGCCGTACCGGAAGGCTGCCATGGAAGACCCTTGGAACGTCCGATCTGCGCGACGCGAACGGGGAGCCTCTGTGGTACTCGCTGTCGGCGAACTTCCGGACCGCGAGCGGGACGACGATTATCAACAGCGACACCCAGGGACAGATATCGATATACGACGATCAATACAGCACCACCACGCCGGTCCTCAGCAATGTTGTCGCGGTTGTAATCGCTCCTGGCGCCGCGGTGAATGGACAAAACCGCACCTCGAACACCATAGCCAATTTCCTCGATTGCCGTAACAACACGTTGACCGATGCCTTCAGCCTGAGCCTGCCGCCGGCAGGCTCAGGCAGCACCTGCCCGCACACGGCGGCGGACGCAGCGACGGATTTCTTCAACGACCGGGTCCTGGCCATCACGCACGCGGACCTGTTCTCGGTAGTGGAGCCGATGGTGGCATCCCGGATAGAGCGGGACCTCAAGCAGTACTTTGCGACCTACCAGAGCGAATGGGGAGCCTATCCGTTTGCCGCCACGTTCAGCAATCCCGGCACGTCAACCTACACGGGCACTATAAACGAGCAGTGGGGGCTCCTTCCGGTGACGACGTCGGCGGTCGCCTGGAGCAACCCGGCAGGCACGTCGCCGGTGGATACGAATGCAACCGCGGGAGACCTTACGGCAGCAACGACGTGCGCGGCTTCGACATCCACCCAGATTTTTTGCGACCTGTATTACACCAACCGGCCCACGATCACGATCAGCGGGACGCTGCTCAATGTCGGCATGAGCTTCGCGCGTTTGCCGGTGACGGGCGATGTCACCTTATCCAACCTTCGCGGTACGGCGACGCCAACGCCCACTTATCCCGGGGCGCTGGCGCTGCCGCTGGCCGCGAGCGGCAGCGCGGCGGTCCAGTTGCGGGTCCGCCTGCCTGCCCATCCGGGATTCGGGACAGGCCTGGTTCGAATACTGATAGATGTGCCGTCCTACAGCGCGCTGACTTCCCCGGCGGATCCCTACGCGGGATGGTTTATCAGGAACCAGTGGTACAGGCAGGTGTACTACGCGGTATCGTCGGCGCTGGTCCCGGGGGGGTCGGGAACATGCACCCAGCGGCCGGCGCCGCCCGCCGCCCCGGTATCGCCGTCGTGCCTGCTGGTCAGCAACCTGCCTGCGTCGTACGCTTCCAACGCCGACAAGCAGCTGATTCTGGTGTTTGCCGGACGCGCCCTGAACGGCGCCGCACGCCCCTCTGCCACACTGAGCGATTATCTGGAGGGGGCGAATATCACTTCCCCCACCGGTCCCCTGTACGCGTACGAACACCGCTCGGGTCGGGCCACGTCGATCAACGACCGTGTTGTCGTCATTGCTCCATGAAGGCGTTTCGCCGCGCCGCGGGCTTCACGCTGGCCGAACTCGCCATCGCCCTTCTCATCGTGGCACTGCTGCTCGCCAGTTCGTTCATTCCGCTTTCCACACAAATGGAAGTGCGCAATATCTCCGAAACCCAGCGCTCGCTGGATCAGATCAAGGAGGCGCTGATCGGATTTGCGCTCGCCAATGGCCGGCTGCCCTGTGCGGCGCGCGGCCAAACCCCAACTGGAACCACTGACACCACCACCTGGCCTGCTCAATTTGCCGCTGGCGCGGAGCTGTGGAACACGACAAACAGCAGTTGCTACGCCACATTGGGCGTGGTTCCGTGGGCTACATTGGGCCTTCCGGAGACCGACGCCTGGGGGCGCCGCTTTACTTATCGCGTCGCGCAGGCGTTCGCTGATGCACCAGGCTTGACGACCTGGCAATCCCGCTTGACTGCGTATACGCCAGGGGCCTTCCTTCCTCAAGCCCTGCCCGCGCACCTGAGCCCGGCAAATCAGAGCCTGGCCTGTGACCTCTACACTGCTCCCACCCGTTCATCGTTCGCATTGTGCACCCAGGGCGATATCGCAGTGTTGACCCGCAGCGAAACCGACCATGCCACGGTGACACCCCTTGGAACCGGAATTCCCGTAGTCATCATTTCCCATGGTAAAAACGGCTACGGCGCCTACCTTAACAACGGACAGCAAGTCACCGGCGGCGGCGGCGCGGATGAAGTCGCGAATTCCTCCGGCTCCACCCAGGTCACACCCCCGGGCGGAGTTCTCAGCAACGCTTTCTACAGCCGCAACTTCACACCGGGCGCAGCGGGGTGCGACGACACTGCCGGGACGGTATTCTGTGAATTCGACGATATCGTTTCCTGGATATCTTCGAACGCGTTGATCGCGCGCATGGCGAGCGCAGGCAACCTGCCGTGATCGCGCCAGCCGCGCATTGCGCCGCCGCTGCGGGCATCCCGCGCCGATGAGCGCATCCCGGACATTTGTCGCCCGGCTCAGAGCCGCGGGAATCGAGGAAGACGATCCGCCCTCGCTGCGCATCAAGAAGACCATCATGGTCTTTTCGATGGGATTGATGACCGCGGCGCCGATGTTCTGGCTGGCGCTGTACTGGTTCAGCGGGCTGCAGCTTTCGGCCACCGCGCCGTTTGCCTACCAGCTCATATCGGTGGCCACCCTGCTCATCTATATCCAGACCCGCTGGTTCGACTTTTTCCGCTACAGCCAACTGGGGTTGTTCCTGTTTTTCCCCTTTATCGTCCAATTGTCCCTGGGCAATTTCATCACCGCGAGCGGCGTGGTGCTGTGGGGCGTGCTCGCGCCCGTTGTCGCGATCATCGTCCTGTCCGCGCGCGAATCCCTGCCCTGGTTCGTCGGACATCTGAGCTTGCTGCTGCTGTGCGGCTATATCGACTTCGAACTGGCCGGCACATCGGCTACGCAGCAACAGGTGCCGTTGAAGACTGCCATGCTGTTCTTTGCGCTCAATTTCGCGGCCATAACCAGCATCGTGTACCTGCTGCATCGCTTTGCCGCGATCGAAAAGGAACGCTACGAAACGGAACTTGAAAGCGCTCACGGCCTGCTGCAGGCCGAGCAGGACCGCTCCGAGCGGCTGCTGCTGAACGTGCTGCCCAAATCCGTGGCCGAGCGGCTAAAGCGCAACGACGAGACGATTGCGGACGGATTTTCCGACGTCACCGTGATGTTCGCGGATGTGGTGAACTTTACGTCCATTGCCGAAGGCATGGCGCCGACCCGGATCTTTGCCATGCTGAACAAGGTCTTTTCGGCGTTCGACCAGCTCGCCGACGATCACCGGCTTGAGAAAATCAAGACCATCGGCGATGCGTACATGGTGGCAGGTGGACTGGACAGCGGCCTGGCTGCGGACTACAGCCGGGCAGTGGCCGAGATGGCGCTTGGCATGCGCGCTTTGCTCGCCGCCGATGAGGCCCTCAATGACAGTCGGCTCGAGATCCGGGTCGGCATTGCGACCGGACCCGTCGTCGCCGGGGTCGTCGGCCGGAAGAAATTCATCTACGACTTGTGGGGCGACACCGTCAACATTGCGAGCCGTCTGACATCGGAGGGGGCCCCGGGCATGATCCTCGTGGACGCGACCACTTACCGCCGCCTGCGCGGCGCTTACGATTTTCTTCCCCCGCAGACCATCAACATGAAAGGCAAGGGCGACACCACGGTATACCGGCTCATCGCCAGGAAATCCGCCGGGCTGGATGAACTCGCGCCGGCGGGAACCGCGACATGAACAAATCCCAGGCTGCATTGCTCGCTGTCGCCTGCGTCAATCTTGCCGTGATGCTGCTGTTCCCCCCTTACAATTCGGTGGTGATCGGCATCCGGGGAGTGACTACCTTCGATGCGTTTTATTTTGCCTTCGACACCCATCCCAACCGCATCGTCTATACCGATCTGCTGCAGCTCGAGATTTACTGGGTTCTCGTCAATGGCGCCACCGGCTGGTTGTTATTGCGCAATTTTTCGCACCGGAACCACCGCATCAGCCGCCGCTCCGCCTTGCTGATTGCAGTCATCCTGAACCTGGCGCTCGCGTTCCTGTTCCCGCCTTTCGAAAACTACGCATCCACGCTGCGGCTCTCGGGCAGCTATTTTGACGGCTTCTATTTCCTGTTCGGGGACAAGTGGAATCGACGGCTGTTCGTGCCATTGCTTTATCTGGAAACCCTTTGGATTCTCATCAATGGCGCGGTGCTGTGGTTGTGTTTCCGTGAAGGGTCCGAACGGGTTCCTGCCCAGGCGAAGGGACGGAAAATCGACAGCGCTTAAAAGAAGCCCGCCGCCGGTCGCTCCGCGGTGTGCAGGATAAAGCGCACGTTTCCGGCATCGTTGGACGCAAGCGTCAGGGAAAATCCGCACAATTGCGCGAGCCTGGAAACCTGATAGAGGCCGATGCCGAATCCGCTTTCGGATCTGACCGGCCCCTGCATCAGGCCGTGCAGCACCTGCCCCGGCACCGGATTGCCGGTGTCGTGCACGGACAGCGCTACGCCGTCCGCGCAACGGAGCGTGACCCGGATGCCGATGGCTTCATCGAGCAGCCTTTTCCTGATTGCGTTCTGCAGCATGTTGTCAGCCGCGCTGTCGAATAATTCCTCGGGCAGTTCCGCGGCAGCCTCGATTTTTTCGGATATGAACTCGATCCCGCTATTCTGGTAACTCTTGCGCAGGCCGTCCCACCAGGTCTGGGCCGAAACGAGCTGACCGCTGGCGGCCTGCGGGCGCTGCAACTTGTCCAGAGTCTGCTGCAGGCGCTGCGCAATCACGGGCAGTTGCCTGCGCATGAGCGCGGTCAATTCCTCCGTTCTCCCGCTCTCGGTCTGCTCCGCCGCGGCGCAAAGGACGTTGAGGGACTGCAGCAGATTTTTGACATCGTGCGTCACCCTCGCTCCGGTTTCGTGAATCGCCTGCACGTACGATTGCTGCTGCAATTTTCGCTCGCGAAGCTTCGCCACATAGAATTCCGCCAGCAACTGTCCGAGCAGCTGGAAATGCCATACCAGGGAAGGACCCAGCGGATGACGGGCAAAAACTTGTAACTGTACTTCTTCGTTTCTGAACTCCACCGAATGCTTCGAAACCGTGCCGAACTCTCCCGATTCACCCGCTGCCTGCCAGACACCGCCGGAAACCCAGGGCAGACGGGAAAGCCCGCCGCTCGCTTTTTTCAGGAACTGGTCGGGGACCGGCTCCAGTCGCGACAAATCGGCAAGGAAGTAAAGCCACTGCTCAAAGGGCAGTCCTACCGACAGCAGATATCGGGAGAAATACATCGAAAGGCCGGAGAATCCCGCTTTCGGATTCCAGGCAACGCTCAACAGCAGCAGCACCCCGCCGATGATGAAAAGGCTGTACGACATGGCCATCGAGTATTGAACGCCGCCGATGGCGATGAATGCGATGCTGCCAAGGACCAGCACCACCAGCAAGAGGAATATCATGGTGGCGTAGAAGAAATCGACTATCTGGGGTGTTTCGGCCGATTCGGCCTCGACCGGAATGACCAGCATGGCGACGAACAGGATCGCCAGCCCGTATTGCGCCACCAGCGCCACTTCGCCCGGCAATTTGGCGAATGCAAAGCTGTTGGGCACGATCCAGGCGAGCAGCAGGACGACCAGATAAAACAGCACCAGCAGATAGAAGCGGCGCAGCCAGCGCGCCCGGAACAGGAATACCTTCCCGCCCACGATTCCCGCCAGCGCGCTGACCCACAAGGCCAGCACCCACCAGTTCAGAAACAGCAGGATGCCGCCGGAGAGCACGAAGATGAAGCCGATTTGCAGCGCGTTCAACCGCTGTTCGCGGCGCATGAACGGCTGCCACAGTATGAACAACCCGAAATGGGCGAGCATCAGCCCGCGCGCCCAGAAATCCCCGGCGCCGCGCATCGCGGCCAGATGCAACAGGACCAGCATGGCGACGAACAGCACGCGCCAACGCCGCGTGATCATCGACTGCCAATCCTTCGCTAACCTGTCGAACTTGGGCGCGCCCGGCGCCGTCGCACTTGCCATGGGTTTTGCATCCCTCTAATCTTGCCGTCAACTATCCTTGAATGATAAGCCGGAAACAAGCGTGGAACCATGGCCATTGTCATCGCGATAGCGCACATGACGCTGCTGGAAGCGCTACGCAACCGCCTTGTCTGGCTCGCGGGCGTGGTCATGTTGTCTGCACTCGGACTGGGAATGTTTCTGGACCAGATTGCCATAACGGAATCGCTTGAAATCCGGATTGCTCTGGTGGCTGCCTTGCTGCGCGCCGCGGCGGCGTTCATCGTCGTGACGTTCTCCATATCCAGCGTGGTAAGGGAAGCCAACGACAAGGTAATCGACTTGTTTCTTTCACTGCCCACGCCGAGGTCGGCGTATTTTTTTGGCAAGCTCGCGGGCTTTGCACTGGTCGCCATTGCCATCGCATTGATGCTGTCTTTGCCGTTGCTCGCCTATGCGCCGGCCGCCCGACTGTGGCCCTGGACGGTATCGCTTGGGTTCGAGCTTCTCATACTCGCGTCGGCAAGCTTGTTTTGCGCCCTTTCACTCGCGCAGACGGTAACCGCCTTCGCCGCCATGGCCGCCTTTTATCTCCTTTCGCGGTCTATTGCCGCCATACAGATGATCGCGAGCACCGGCATTCAGGGCAGGGACTCGTTGATCGACAAGGTCATTGAAGGCGGCGTGCACGGGATCAGCCTCATGCTCCCCGCGTTTGATCACATGACCATGAGCGGGTGGCTTATCGAATCGCCGGTATCGGGCGCAGCGCTGCTCGAGATGCTGGCCCAGGCACTGCTGTACATGGTGCTCATCGGGGCGGCGTCGCTGTTCGATCTGTATCGAAAAAGCCTGTGAAATACAAAAAAGAGCGGGCGCTTTCGCGGGTACCCGGGGCGGTGCTCATTTTGCTGCTGGCCTGCACGGTCCTGCAGGCAGCGGTAAAGATCAGCCATCCGCCTGCCGCGCCGCGAGCGGAAGATTTGCCGATCCCGCCCGGCAGTACGGTGCTGCGCCTCGCTTCATTCGGCGATCCGGTTCCACTCGCCAAGGGTGTCATGCTCTACCTGCAGGCTTTCGACTATCAGGCAGGAACCCGGCTTCCCTACCAGAATCTGGACTATCACCGGCTGATTGGCTGGCTGACCGCCGTATTGCAACTGGATCCAGGCGGCCAGTACCCGCTGCACGCGGCGAGCCGGATCTATGCCGAAGTTCCCGATCCCGCAAAACAGCGATTGATGCTCGATTTCGTCTATGCGCAATTCTTTGTCGATCCGGGCCGAAGATGGCCATGGCTCGCCCATGCCGCAGCCGTGGCCAAGCACCGGCTCCGCGATTTACCGCTGGCAAGACGCTATGCGTCGGCGATTCAGCAGCACGCAACCGGGGACAACGTGCCGATGTGGGCCAGGCAGATGGAAATCTTCATTCTGGAAGATATGAACGAACTGGAGACCGCGCGCGTCATGATAGGCGGGCTGGTACAGAGCGGGCGGATTACGCATCCCGGAGAATTGAAGTTCCTCGAAGAGCGGCTGAAATCGATCGAAGCACGGCTTGGTTCCGGCGCGACGAAATGAAAACAAATGTCAAAAATTCGTCGAAAGCGTCGGCTTCCCGACAGAAATAGTGGGAAGTAGTCACAAAAACGACCTTTAGCTCGCCTATTCGTCAGGCATGGAAGTTGCACAATCAGGCAAACTGCATCCACCCAAGTGGGGGAAATTCATGGAATCAAGTTCAAACAGGAAGTCTCAGTCCGGTTTCACGCTGGTGGAAATCGCGATTGTCCTGGTCATTATCGGCCTGCTCCTCGGCGGCATTCTGAAGGGTCAGGAAATGATCACCCAAGCCAAGATCAAGAACATCGTCAACGACTTCAATGGCATCACCGCAGCCATGAATTCCTATCAGGATCGCTATCGCGCCATACCGGGCGATGATAGAAACGCTGCCACGCGCTGGACCACCCTGGCTCTTCCAGCAGCCGCCGTGTCAAACGGGGACGGCCAGATCGCAGGCCTGTACAACAACCAGCTGGGCGCGACGGCCGCCACTGCCGTCCAGGAATCGAACACCTTCTGGTGGCATTTGCGCGCGGCGGGTTTTGTCCCCGGCGCGACGACGGGCGTTGCCGCCGGACTGCAGCCGAACAATGCCGTCAACGGCATTCTGGGCGTCGAGACCGGTGTCGCCGCAACCAGTGGACTGGGGTTCGTTTCAGTCATCATTTGCACCAGCAACCTGCCCGACAAGGTTGCGATCGCGGTTGATACGCAAATGGACGACGGCGCTCCGGCCGCGGGACAGGTGCGCGGTCAATTGCAAACCGCTCCCAATCCCAACACCGATGCAGCAGGGGTGGCAGCTTACGCTGAAACCGGCACCAACCAGTATCTGCTCTGCAAGAACCTGTAGGCGATCGCATCCTGCACCTGTAAGCGATCCATCCTGCACCTGTAAGCGATCGCATCCTGCACCTGTAAGCGATCGCATCCTGCGCCTGTAAGCGATCGCATCCTGCGCCTGTAAGCGATCGCATCCTGCGATGGAGCCCGCCTCGGCGGGCTTTATCGTTTACGCCCTGCGTTGCAACAGCCGCCTTTCGGCTGCCGCCAGGTCATCCGGCTGGCCGACCAGCACCACCACATCGCCCTCCTCAAGACGCGTTTCCGGAGGCGGGTCGGCCATGCGGCTTTCACGCCTTCGCACCACCGATACGCTTACGCCCAGGCTGTCCAGCTGCAACTCGGACAATGTCAGGCCCCGCGCGTACGCGCTGCCCGACACGCTGATCGAACGCAATCGGGGTTCGCGCGCTTCGTCGGGGTACGCTGCGGCGTCGGACTCGCCGTGAAAAAAACCGCGCAGCAGACTGTAGCGGTCGTCGCGCACGTCCCGAATCCGCCGCAAAACGCGCTTCAGCGGCACGCCCACCAGCACCAGCGCATGCGATGCCAGCATCAGACTGGACTCGAACGTTTCGGGCACCACCTCCGCCGCACCGGCCGCCATGAGTTCGTCCAGACGGGCATCGTCAAAGGTCCGCACGATCACCGGCAGCGCGGGATTGAGTTCGCGCGCGTGGCGCAACACCCGCAGGGCGGCGTCCGTATCCGCAAACGAAATCACCATCGCCCTCGCCCGCGTGATCCCGGCCGCAACCAATGCCTCCCGTCGCGATGAATCGCCGTACACGACGCGCTCGCCCGCCGCAGCCGCCTCCCGGACGCGTTCCGGATCCAGGTCAAGCGCGATACAGCTCACCCGCTCCTGCTCGAACAAGTGCGCCAGTCTCTGGCCGGTGCGTCCATAACCGCAGATGAGGACATGGCCTTCGGTCGCAATACTCTGGACGGCGATGTGATGCACCTGCAGCGAGCGCAGCATCCACTCGGTACTGGACAGGCGCAGTACCAGCGCATCGCTGAAGTGGATCAGGACCGGAGAAACCATCATCGACAGCAGCATCGCGGCAATGAAAATCGAGGTTTCCCGCGGCCCCAGAAGCGACTGCTCGCCGGCCAGGGTCAGTAACACCAGTCCGAATTCGCCGACCTGCGCCAGGGCGAAGCCGGCGCGCAGCGCCGTGCCGGGAGGACTGCCGAAGAGACGCGCCAGAAGCGCAATCAAGCCGAACTTGAGCAGTACCGGAATGACGAACAGGGCGCCAACCAGCCACAGGTTCCCGGAAACAACGGCCAGATCGAGTTGCATGCCCATGGTGACAAAGAAAAGACCGAGCAGCACATCGCGAAACGGCTTTATGTCGTCTTCCACGCGATGCCTGAACTCGGTCTCTGCGATCAGCATGCCCGCGACAAAGGCGCCCAGCGCCAGCGACAGTCCGGCGCGCTCCGTCGCGTAAGCCACACCGAGCGTGATGAGGAGCACGTTCAGGACAAACAGTTCATGGGAACGCCGTCTTGCGACAATGTAAAACCACGCCCGCATCAGCTTGTCGCCCAAAAACAGCAGGACCGACAGGACCAGGGCGGCCTTCAGCAGGGCGAACATCAGTTTTTCGGCAAGTTGACCCTCGCCCTGCGCCAGCGCCGGGATCATGATGAGGAAGGGAATCACGGCCAGATCCTGGAACAGCAGCACCCCAAGGACCTGCCGGCCATGCGGCGAGTCCAGTTCCATCCGTTCCGAGAGCATCCGCACTACGATCGCCGTCGAAGACATGGCAAACGCACCGCCGAGCACAATCCCGACTTTCCAGTTGATGCCTGCCACGATGCAGGCGAGGATTACCGCTCCCAGGCTCAACGCCACCTGCGCCAGGCCGAAGCCAAACACTGTCCGGCGCATCTGGAACAGCTTCGGCAGGCTGAACTCCAGCCCTATGGAAAACATGAGAAAGACCACCCCGAATTCGGCGAGATGGCGCGTCCCGGGCGTATCGCCGATCCAGCCCAGTGCATTCGGGCCGATGGCGATGCCGACGATCAGGTAGCCGAGCAGCGGAGGAAGGTGGAGAAACCGGCATAAAACCACGACGAACACCGCACTCGCGAGCAGTATCAGCACCAGATCGAGACTGGTGGTCATCGCGGCAGAGGTCGGGTGCGGATCGTCCGCGGGTTCGCCATACGGGGATTGCCAGAGGGGTTTGCTATACTTGGGGCATGATAACGGCAGCTCCCCGCGCTGACCATTCGCCTGGTACCGCGCCTGGCGCGGATCGGGCGCTGGAAAGTGCCCGCAGAGTCCTCAGGATCGAGGCCGATGCCATCGCCGCCTTGATTCCGCGCCTCGACCAGCGGTTCCTCGATGCAGTCAATCTGATCCTCGCCTGCCCTGGCCGCGTGGTGGTGAGCGGCATCGGCAAATCCGGGCACATCGCCCGCAAGATCGCATCGACTCTGGCCAGCACCGGCACGCCGGCATTCTTCGTCCATTCCGCTGAAGCGAGCCACGGCGACCTCGGCATGATCATGCGCGATGACGTATTGGTGGCCCTGTCCAACTCCGGCGAAAGCGACGAGCTGCTGGCCATCATTCCCCTGATCAAACGTCGCGGTGCGAAACTGATAGCCATCACGGGGAATGCCGATTCCACCCTGGCGCGGGAGGCGGATGCGCATCTGGACGCGGCGGTCGAAAGCGAGGCTTGTCCCCTGAATCTTGCGCCGACGGCAAGCACCACCGCTGCAATAGCGCTCGGTGACGCCCTCGCGGTGGCCCTGCTCGAAGCCCGCGGGTTCAATGCCGATGATTTCGCGCGTTACCATCCCGGCGGCGAACTGGGCCGCAAGCTGCTGACTCACGTCGAAGACGTGATGCGCAAAGGCGGCGAGATCCCGAGCGTCTCCGATGACTCGTCCTTGTCGGACGCCCTGCTGGAGATGTCTCGCAAGCGCATGGGCATGACGGCGGTGGTGAATGAGGACCGCCATGTGGCCGGCATCTTCACCGATGGGGACCTGCGGCGGGCGCTCGAACGGGTATCGGATATCCGGGCGGTACGGGTCGCCGACATCATGACTCGCCACGCCAAGACCATCGCACCGGAGCGCCTGGCGGTAGAGGCCGTGGAATTGATGGAGCGCCATAAAGTCAACCAGTTGCTGGTCGTGTCGGATGCCGGCCAGCTGGTGGGTGCGCTGAACATGCATGATTTGTTTCGTTCCAAAGTGATTTAGGCATGCTCGGCGAGGCAACGGCGCGCGCGAAGCGTCTCAGGATGATGATTTTCGACGTCGATGGCGTACTCACCGACGGCACGCTGTACATGAATGACCGCGGCGAGGAAATGAAAGCGTTCAATACCCGCGATGGTCATGGCATCAGGATGCTGCAGGAGGCCGGCGTCCGGGTGGGCATTCTGACCGCGCGACACTCCCGCGTAGTGGAGCGGCGCGCATCCGAGTTGGGCGTCGCGCTGGTGCGGCAGGGCGTGGCCGACAAGAAAATGGCGTTCGAAGACATGCTTGCCCTGGCGGCTTGCGTCCCGCTGGATGCGGGCTATATGGGCGATGACCTGATTGATCTGCCGGTGTTGATCCGCTGCGGCTTTGCCGCGACCGTTCCGGAAGCACCTCAATTGCTGCACCAGCGTTGTCACTACGTCGCACGCTCCTCAGGGGGTCGTGGCGCGGTGCGCGAAGTATGTGAATTCGTTCTCCGGGCACAGGACCGGCTGGACGCCGCCCTCAACGGCTATACGGCATGAGAGCGCGCGGCGCGCACGTACTGCCTCTGGTGGTGGCCCTGTTGCTGGCGGCGCTCACATTCTGGTTGAGGTTTGCGATGGAAAAAGGGCCTGCCGGCGAAAGCGGAAAAGGCCGGCACGACCCTGACGCAATCGTGCACAAATTGACGATTAACCGCCTCAGCCCGGAAGGGCGCCCCAGGTACTTGCTGGTCGCGGACCGGATGATGCATTATCCGGGCGACGATTCGACGACGCTTGAATCGCTCCGGTTCGTGCAACGCAACGAGGCCGGACCGGACACCGTCATCACCGCCGCCCGGGGAACCCTCACCAAGGAGGGCGAAGAGGCGTTCCTCTATGACGAGGTGTTGCTGGTACGGGCCGCCATCGGCGAGCGGGACGAACTGCGGGTCCGGACCGACTATCTTCACATCATCGCCGAACAAGGACTGGTCCGGACCGACAGGAAGGTCACTATGACCCAGGGAAATTCGAAGATGGCAGGAGTCGGTATGGAAGCCAATAACAGGACGCGCATCGTGACGCTTCGTTCCCAGGTGAAAGGCAGCTTCGATGCGCCCGGACGATAAGGCAATGCTCTGTTCCCGGAAAGCGCCGGCAGCGTCGTTGATTTGGATCGTCACAACCGCCCGTTTCGGCCTGTTCGCGCTGCTGGCGGCCTGCCCTTTTGCCGCATACGCGGAAAAGGCTGACCGCGACAAGCCGGTCAATATCGAATCGGACCGCCTGGTGGCCGATGACGCCAAAAAGGTCTCGACCTTCGATGGCCGCGTCGTCCTGACACAGGGCACGCTGACCATTCGAGCCGATCGCATCGTGGTCCGGCAGGACGCCCAGGGCTTTCAACACGGCGTCGCAAGCGGCAATCTGGCTACATTTCGCCAGAAAAGGGAAGGCAGCGACGAACACATCGAGGGCGAGGCCGAGCGTATCGAATACGACGGCAAAGCCGACCGGGTCGAATTCGTCAACCGGGCCCGCCTGCGCCGCGATGGCGGCGACGACGTCCGCGGCAACAGCATTTCGTATGATTCAAGAACAGAAGTCTTTTCCGTGCGCTCGAATCAGCAGGCGGGGTCGCAGACGCGTGATGCACGGGTTCGCGCGGTAATCATGCCAAAAAACAGGGATGGGGCAGCAGAAAAACCGGCTTCTTCCCTCAATCCTACGCCGGCACCCGCCATCATCGCGCCTCGCCGGGACTAGATTCAGTCCACCCGCATTCAGTCGCCTTGCCGGGCCCGAAATGAGCCAGTTGAAGGCCGCCAGCCTCAAAAAACGATACAAATCACGGACGGTCGTCCAGGATGTGTCGGTGGAGGTATCCAGCGGGGAAGTGGTCGGCCTGCTTGGCCCCAACGGCGCCGGCAAGACAACCTGCTTCTATATGATTGTGGGACTGGTGGCAGTGGATGGAGGCCGCATCTTCCTGGATGGCCGCGACATAAGCCGAATGGCAATGCATAACCGGGCGCGGCTGGGCCTGTCCTATCTGCCGCAGGAAGCATCCGTGTTCCGCAAGCTCACGGTGGAAGAGAACATTCGGGCAGTGCTTGAATTGCAGTATCTTGGGGAACAGGACATCCGGGAACGGTTACTGGCCCTGTTGGGCGAGCTCAATATCGGCCATCTTCGCCATGCGGCGGCAATGTCTCTGTCCGGCGGGGAGCGCCGCCGGGTCGAAATTGCGCGTGCCCTGGCCACTCGCCCCGCATTCATCCTGCTGGATGAGCCATTTGCCGGAGTCGACCCCATCGCCGTGCTCGATATACAGCGCATCATTGGCTATCTCAAACAAAGGGGAATCGGCATTCTGATTACAGACCACAATGTGCGCGAGACGCTCGGCATTTGCGACCGCGCCTATATCATCAATGAAGGCACCGTGCTGGCGTTCGGCAAACCGGATGAAATTGTCTATAATGAGAACGTGCGGCGCGTGTATCTAGGCGAAAACTTCCGGCTCTAGGAAGTATCCAGACTCCCTCCTCGCCATGAAGCAGACCCTCCAGCTCAAACTTTCCCAGCACCTGACGCTCACGCCGCAGTTGCAGCAGTCGATACGTTTGCTGCAACTGTCAACGCTGGAGTTGAACCAGGAACTGGAAAAATTTCTGATGGAAAACCCGCTCCTGGAGCGCGAAGACCACGGTCCGGAAGCATCTCTTTCGACGCGGCTCAACGGATCGGACGCCCGCGAATCGGACTCCAACGGATCGGACGCCCACGGATCGGACGCGGCATCCGAAACCGTGCCCACCAACGAGCGCGCGGAAGAATCGCCCGAGCGCTCATCATCGGAACTTGACTGGACACCCGATGGCTCGTCGGGCGGCGGCGCCAGAGAGGACGATGAGCCCAATTATCCCCAGATTGCAGCGGAATCGCCGTCGCTGCGCGAGCACCTGCTGTCGCAGCTGTCGCTGCTGTGCCTTGAAAGCCGCGATCGTTACCTGGTTGCGTTCCTCATCGAAGCTCTGGACGATGACGGCTATCTGACGCAGCCGCTGGGAGAACTTGCGGAGCTCCTGCCGCCCGAACTCGAAGCGGAGCCCGAAGACCTGCAGATCGCGCTGAAGCACCTGCAGAACCTGGATCCGACCGGGGTCGGCGCCCGCAGCCCGGCCGAGTGTCTCGAACTGCAGTTGCTGGTAATGCCCGGGCACACGCCGGGTCGCCAATGCGCGCTCGCCACGGTTCGGGAGCACCTGGCGCTGCTCGCAGGCCGGGATTTTGCGCGGCTCAAACGGCTGCTTCATTGCGATGACGAAGACCTTCGAACGGCGCAACGCCTGATACAAAGCCTGAATCCCCGCCCCGGCGGCGCGTTTTCGGTCGTTGAAACGCGCTACATCGTGTCGGACGTGATTGTAAAAAAGGTGAAAGGCGTATGGGTGGCCAGCCTGAATGCCGAAGCGATGCCCAGACTCAAGATCAACCGGCTCTACGCCGACATCCTGCAAAATAACCGTCAGGCAGCGGGCCCCCAGTTGTCGCAGCAATTGCAGGAAGCGCGCTGGCTGATCAAGAACGTACAACAGCGTTTTGAAACCATACTGCGCGTATCCCAGGCCATCATTGACCGGCAGCGGCATTTTTTCGAGCATGGCGAAGTCGCAATGCGGCCGCTGGTGCTGCGCGAGATCGCCGACACGCTGGGGCTCCATGAATCAACCGTATCACGGGTCACGACCCAGAAATTCATGCTCACGCCCAGGGGCATATTCGAACTCAAGTATTTCTTCGGCAGCCATGTCTCGACAGAGACGGGCGGCTCCTGTTCCGCAACCGCGATTCGCGCGTTGATCCGGCAACTCGTTTCCGCGGAGGACACCCACCGGCCACTTTCCGACAGCAAGATTTCCGAGATTCTCGGCCAGCAGGGAATTGTCGTGGCCCGCCGCACCATTGCCAAATATCGCGAGTCTCTGCATATCCCGCCGGTCAACCTGCGCAAGACGCTCTGACCATCTTCAAGGAGAACGGCAAATGAACCTGACCGTCAGCGGACACCACGTCGCCGTAACGCCCGCCATCCGCACCTACGTTGAGAGCAAACTGAATCGCGTGACACGGCATTTTGACCATGTCATCGACCTGAACGTCATTCTTTCGGTGGAGAAGCTGCGACAGAAGGCCGAGGTATCCGTGCATGTGCGGGGCAAGGAAATATTTGTGGAATGCGACGACGAGGATCTTTACGCGGCGATCGACGCGCTGGTGGACAAGCTGGATCGGCAAATCCTGAAGTACAAGGATCGGGTAAGGGCCCATCCGCACGACGCCCTCAAGCATCTGCCTCAGGACTGATTACGGATTGAGGTAGAATTCGCGCCGGTTCAAAAGACCCGATTGCCGACCCGCCCCCCTTCCAACCCCTCTGAACCGGCTGCGCGCTCATTCAAAGCCCTGCATGAATCTGATTGCCAAGCTTCTGCCCCCGTCCAATATTGTTCTGGATCTGGACGTCACCAGTAAAAAACGCCTGTTCGAACAGGCCGGCCTGTTATTCGAAAACAATCAGGGCGTGGCGCGCAGCCTGGTTTTCGACAGTCTGTTCGCCCGCGAGCGGCTGGGATCCACGGGGCTGGGGCAGAGCGTGGCCATTCCGCACGGCAGGATCAAGGGCCTGAAGGAAGCCGTCGGCGCGTTCGTCAGGCTTTCGACTCCGGTAGCATTCGACGCGCCCGACGGCAAGCCGGTCAATCTGATTTTCGTCCTGCTGGTGCCGGAGCATGCAACCGAACAGCATCTGCAAATACTGTCCGAGCTGGCGCAGCTGTTCAGCGACCATGACCTGCGCGACAGACTGGCCACAGGCAGCGATGCCGGTGTGCTGCACCAGCATATAACCGCGTGGCAGCCGCATGTTGCGAATCAGCGTCGCGCGGTTGTATGACGACAACAGGGACAGGCTGGGCCTTTCCTGGCTGAGCGGGAAAGCCGGCGCGGAACGCCTGATCAGCCAGGACCTGGACGCGCCTGCGTTCGTCGGTCATCTCAACCTGATTCACCCCAATCGCGTGCAGGTCCTTGGCATTCACGAGGCCGCTTATCTGCGCGCCTCCGCTCCCGGCGCCTTGCCCAAAGCGCTGGGCGTTCTGTTCGCGGCGCAGACGGCGGCGGTGGTCTGTGCCGATGGCATCGAGGTCGATCGGGCCTTGCTTGACGCCGGGGATGCGGCAGGCGTCCCGGTCTTCGGTTCTTCCAGGCCGAGCGCGGAGGTCATCGACCGGCTGCGCCGCTATCTCGCCAAGATACTTGCAGAGGCGACCCAGCTCCACGGCGTGTGCATGGACGTGCTGGGCCTGGGCGTGCTCATCACCGGCGATTCAGGCGTGGGGAAAAGCGAACTCGCGCTCGAGTTGATCAGCCGTGGCCACGGCCTGGTTGCCGACGACGCCGTGGAAATTTCACGCATCGCGGCCTCGACCTTGGAATGCCGCTGCCCGCCCATACTGAAAGATTTCCTCGAAGTCCGCGGCCTCGGCGTCCTCAACATCCGCACTATTTTCGGCGAGACGGCGGTGCGGCCAAAAATGAACTTGCGCCTCATCGCGCACCTGGAGCGCCCCGCCGGGGCCGGCGTCTCGCCAGCCGAACGCCTGCCGCTGCATGAATTGTCGGAGGACATACTCGGTGTCACGGTAAGAAAAGTGGTGATTCCGGTGGCTGCGGGCCGCAACCTGGCAGTGCTGGTCGAAGCGGCCGTGCGCAATTACATACTCCAGTTGCGCGGCATCCACAGCACCGAGGAGTTCATCGCGCGCCAGCATGCCGAGCTGCGAAAGGGCGACGATTAGGCTCGTGGCCGGCCCCGCTTGTCCGGCCGGCCGGAGGTGGCACTGGCCCGAGGTTTGCCGCCGGAAGCCGCTTCCGATAAGCTGCCGCGCATGCAACTGGTGTTGATCAGCGGCCTCTCGGGCTCCGGCAAAAGCATCGCGCTGAACGTGCTCGAAGACAGCGGCTATTACTGCGTGGACAACCTGCCGACCCCGCTGGTCGCCGAAACGCTTACCCTGCTGCGCTCGGCCGGCATCACGCGCGTGGCGCTCAGCATTGACGCGCGATCCGGCGGGTCGCTGTCATCGCTGCCCGGGCAACTCGACGGCCTCAGGGATGAAGGCACCGAGGTACGGCTCATCTTCCTGCACGCCAACAACGAGACATTGATGCGCCGTTTTGCGGAGACGCGGCGGCGGCATCCGCTGGCAACGGGCGACTTGACTCTGGAGGAAGCGCTGGCGAGGGAACGCCAGATGCTGTCGGACATCGACGAGATCGGCCATCGGGTGGACACCAGCGAATTGCATCCGAACACGCTTCGCAACTGGATCCGCGACCTGCTGGGCACGGACCAGGGCCAGATCACCGTGCTGTTCGAATCATTCGGCTACAAGCGCTCCCTGCCCCTGGACGCAGACCTGATTTTCGATGCCCGCGCCCTGCCCAACCCGTACTATGATCCGCAGTTGCGTCCTCTCACCGGCAAAGATGAGCGGGTCCTCAATTTCCTCGAGCGCGATCCGCTGGTTATTCAAATGCTTGACGACATCCGGGGTTTCGTCGAAAAGTGGCTGCCGCATTACGCCCAGGGCAGCCGCAGCTCGCTGAACGTTGCCATCGGCTGCACCGGCGGACAGCACCGATCGGTGTACCTGGTCGAGCAGCTTGCGGCTTATTTCCGCACCTCCGTCCCGGTACTGGTCCGGCATCGACAACTCGGCTAAGGCATGAAATTCAAACCTCTGATCGCGGTTGCGCTGACCGGTGCATCCGGCATGCCGTACGGACTGCGATTGACCGAGTGCCTCATCGCGCAGGGCGCAGCGGTGTACCTGCTGTACTCGCAGGCCGCCCATATCGTCGCCAAACAGGAACTCGATCTGGTCATCCCGCCGCAGCCGCAGCAAGCGGAGCAATTTTTCAGCGAACGCTACGCCGCCAAGACGGGGCAACTGCGCGTGTTCGGACGCGAGGACTGGTTTTCCCCCGTCGCATCGGGTTCCAACCCGCCTGACGCGATGGTCATTTGTCCGTGCACCATGGGCACCCTGGCGTCGGTCGCGGCCGGCTTGTCGGACAATCTGATCGAACGGGCCGCGGACGTGATGCTGAAGGAACAACGCAAACTTATCCTGGTGCCGCGTGAAACACCTTTTTCGGTGCTCCACCTGGAAAACATGCTGCGGCTGGCGAAAGCCGGCGCCGTGATCATGCCCGCCAATCCGGGCTTCTATCATCACCCCAGGCGAGTGGAAGATCTCATCGATTTTGTGGTTGCCCGCGTACTCGATCATCTGGGCATCGCACACGATTTGATGCGGCCGTGGGGACGCTGATCGGCGCCGGCCGGGCACCCGGAGTTCAATCATGACCCCATTGCGGATTCCTTTGTTTCCGTTGAACACGGTGTTGTTTCCCGGGGGGCTGCTGCCGCTGCGCGTATTCGAGGCGCGCTACATGGACATGACCCGGGATTGCATGAAAAACGCGGCGCCTTTCGGTGTCTGCCTGATCCGGGAAGGCCGCGAAGTCGGGGCGCCGGCAACGCCCGAATCGATCGGCTGCCTCGCGCAGATCACGGACTGGGACATGCGGCAGCTGGGGCTGCTGCAACTCAAGACCCAGGGGGTGCAACGGTTCCGGATTCAGGATCGTGAAACCGGCGCCAACGGCCTGATTTCCGCCAACGTCGAGTTACTCACGGTGGAAGCCCCGCTGCAGTTGCCGGAACAGTTTGCGGGGTGCGCCAGGTTGCTGCAACGGGTGGTCAAGGAACAGGGCACCCAGGTGTTTGAGGAACCGCATCGGTTCGACGACGCGGTGTGGGTGAGTTACCGGCTATCGGAAATTCTGCCGGTGCCGATGCCGGCCAGGCAGCAGCTCCTGGAGCTTACCGACACCCTGGCACGGCTGGCGATTCTGCAACAGTTCCTGGGCCAGCGCGTTTTATCCTCCGGCTGAGACGGCCCCGCAGCATCACCGCCGGATCGACGCGCCGTTCAAGCCTTCGAGCGGGCAATCTGCGCGAGAATCTTGCGCACCGGTACCGGAATGGCTTCCTCGCCCGCGTACTCGCGGTCAAACCACGCCGGGCCCGGCTCGGCGGTTCGCGATTCCACGCGCTTGACGCGGCACACCAAGGGCGTGATGCTCAGCCGGAAATGCGTAAATCCATGCGCCAGTTCAGGCATTGCCTCGGGCATCCCGATGACACAGCCGTAGCGCGCCTTTGACCAGGATTGCGCAACTGCTCCCCCGGGGAGTTCGGGCAGGCACCACAGGCCTCCCCAGATTCCGGACGCCGGGCGTTTCTCCAGCAATATCCGTCCCTGGTGCAGCAGCACCAGCATGGTCGCGGCGCGTTGCGGCAGCGGTTTCCTGGCGCGCGCTTCAGGAAACGCCGCGACCCGACCCTGTTGCAACGCCATGCAGGTTGCGTTGACCGGACACAGCTCGCAGCGAGGCCGCGTCCGGGTGCACAACGTGGCGCCCAGATCCATCAGCGCCTGCGTGTACTGTTCGAGGTCCCGCGCCGGCAACAACGACTCGGCCAGCATCCACAGGCCCTTTTCGACCTGCTTGTCACCGGGTGATCCGGGCACCGCAAAATGCCGCGACAACACCCGCCTGACGTTCCCATCGAGGATGGCCTCGCGCGCGCCAAATGCGAAAACGGCGATGGCGGCGGCGGTGGAACGGCCGATACCGGGCAATGACTGTAGCGATGCGATATCGCGGGGAAACGAGCCCGGCCCGAGGGCACCGGAAACAATCGTTCTGGCCGCCTTGTGAAGATTGCGACCGCGGGAGTAATACCCCAAACCGCTCCACAACTTCAGTACGTCGTCCAATCCGGCTTGCGCCAGACCGACCACATCCGGAAAGCGGGCGAGAAAGCGCTCGTAGTACGGGATAACCGTGGCCACCTGGGTCTGTTGCAGCATGATTTCCGAGAGCCAGATCCGGTAAGGATCACGGCTGCGCTGCCACGGCAGGTCATGGCGGCCGTGCGCCTTTTGCCAGCGCACCAGACGCTCGCCAAATGCCCTCACCTTCTTGCCCTCACCTTTCGAATATGCCTTTCAGCCGATCGCCGATCCGATCGTGCACGGTGACGCCGACGATGGACAGGACCAGCTTCACGGGCCGCTACGTCCCGGCACGGCTGCGTCATTCGTTGGCGATGCCGAACGGCACATGGCAGGCAGTCACATGCGGATGCGCGGATTCGACATGCCCGCGCTGATCGTCGAAAAATATGTCTGCGCCGAACGCCTTCAGGAAACGTCCTTTCTCCAGTCCTCCCAGAAACAGGGCTTCATCGATGCGAATGCCCCAGGCGCGCAGGGTTCTGACCACGCGCTCGTGCGCCGGCGCACCGCGCGCCGTGACCAGCGCGGTGCGAATCGGCGCCTGTCCGGGCGCGCATTCGGTCTGGATGCGATGCAGGGCCGACAGGAAATTCTTGAACGGCCCCCCTGACAACGGATCTTTTGCCGCACTGACTTCGCTCGCGGTAAAGGCGTCCAGGCCTTCGCGCTTGTAGACACGCTCGGCTTCGTCGGAGAACAGCACCGCGTCACCGTCAAAGGCGATCCGCAGTTGTGGCGTCAATTCGGTGTTCTGTCCCACGTGCGCCGGAAAGATGGTGGCGGCTGCATGACCCGCATCGAGCGCCTTGCGCACGTCATCGGGGTTGGCCGACAGGAACAGGTGCGCATCGAAAGCCGGAACATACGGGAAGGTACTCTCGCCCCCGGTGAAGGCCGCGCGCGAAATCTGCAGCCCGTAGTGATCGATCGCATTCATGATGCGCAAGCCCGTGTCGGCGGTATTGCGCGACAACAGTATGACCTCGACCCGCAGCCGCACCGGGGCCAGTTCATTCAGCGCCAGCAGTTTCCTTACCAGGGTAAAGGCAATCCCGGGAGCGAGGATCTCCTCTTCATGGTCGCGCTGGTATCGATAATAGGCCTCGACGCCCTGTTCTTCGAACACCCGGTTGCTTTCCTCGAGGTTGAACAGCGCCCGTGAAGAAATGGCCACGACGAGTTTGCCGTCGAAGGATATGGGCATGAAGGGCGATGGGGTGCGGGACGGCGCTATGTTACAGCGAAATTCGACGGGAAAATCCGCGCGGCCAGGAACCGTGGGCGTGGTGCCGGCTGGAGCGGGTGATGGGAATCGAACCCACGTCTAAAGCTTGGGAAGCTTTCGTTCTACCATTGAACTACACCCGCGTGATAACATCATTTTAGCGCAATTTCCCCGCTGTTTTCCCTGCTCGTCGCCTCATCCCCATGCTCGAACTTGTCATCAATGGTCAGTCCAGGCGTATTGAGGAAGCTGCCAATGTGGCGCGCCTGCTCGATTCCCTCGCTCTCACCGGCAAGCGGGTCGCGGTTGAGCGTAACGGCGAAATTGTGCCGAGAAGCCGTTACGGCGACACGCCCCTGGAGAGCGGCGATCAGCTTGAAATCGTTGTTGCCGTCGGGGGGGGTTAAGCCGTGAACGCACCCGCATCCAGCCTCAACCCGCCTGCCGATGCGCTGGTCATCGCCGGGCAGGCGTATCAGTCCCGCCTGTTGATCGGCACCGGCAAGTACAGGGACTTCGACGAAACCCGCCGTGCCATCGAGGCGAGCGGCGCGCAGATCGTCACCGTGGCGATCCGGCGCACCAACATCGGCCAGAACGCCGGCGAGCCGTCGCTGCTCGAGGCCGTGCCGCCCTCGAAATTCACCTACCTGCCCAACACCGCCGGCTGCTACAACGCTGCTGACGCGGTGCGCACCTTGCGCCTGGCGCGCGAGCTGCTGGATGGGCACGACCTGGTCAAGCTGGAAGTGCTGGGGGACCCGGAAACGCTGTATCCGGACATGGTCGAGACGCTGAAGGCGGCCGAGACGCTGGTTCGCGACGGCTTCAAGGTGATGGTCTATACCAGCGACGATCCCATCATCGCCAAGCGGCTGGAGGAGATCGGCTGCGTCGCCGTCATGCCGCTCGCCTCGCTCATTGGCTCCGGCATGGGCATTCTGAATCCGTGGAACCTGCGGCTCATCATCGATAACGCCAGAGTGCCGGTGATCGTCGACGCCGGCGTCGGCACCGCATCGGACGCGGCCATCGCCATGGAACTGGGCTGCGATGCGGTGCTGATGAACACCGCCGTGGCCAAGGCGCAACACCCGGTTCTGATGGCGCAGGCGATGAAGAAAGCCGTCGAAGCCGGGCGCGAGGCATTTCTCGCCGGCCGCATGCCGAAAAAACTCTACGCCGCCTCTCCCAGCTCTCCCGCAACAGGTCTGATCGCTCCCAGGGCGACCTGACGGCCTCCTGGCGCAGCCCTCCCTGTTGAAAACCCGGGAATCGCCGGAAACGCCGCGCGGCATTCGCAGTTTTGTGCTGCGCCAGGGACGCGTCTCGAACGCCCAGCAACGCGCACACCAACAACTGCTTCCCATATGGGGCGTGCCGTACGCACCTGCGCCGCTGGATTTCGATCAGTTGTTCGGACGCAGCGCGCCGCGCCTGCTCGAAATCGGTTTCGGCATGGGCGAGACCACGGCGGCGATTGCGGGAGATCACCCGGAGAATGACTATCTCGGCATCGAAGTGCATACACCGGGTGTCGGCAGCCTGCTCAAGCAGATCGCCGGGCTGGGCCTCACCAACCTGCGCGTGATCCAGCACGATGCGGTCGACGTCCTCGAACACATGATCGTTCCCGCGTCGCTGGACGGGGTCCACGTCTTTTTCCCCGACCCCTGGCCGAAAAAACGCCATCACAAGCGCCGCCTGCTCCAGCCGCCGCTGGTATCGCTCCTTGTTTCGCGCCTCAAGCCCGGTGGTTACGTCCACGTGGCGACCGACTGGGAAGAGTATGCCGGGCAGATACTCGAAGTCCTGTCGGCCGAGCCCGCCTTGTCGAACACCGTGCCCGCGTATGCGGCGCGTCCTGCCAGCCGCCCGCTGACCAAGTTCGAGCAGCGGGGCTTGCGGCTCGGCCACAAAGTGAGGGATATGGTGTTCCGGAAACGCTGAATAATATATTGTTTTTGATAAAATATCATGCCGTAGAGGGTAGATGGGCGGGGATATGAATAAAATAAAGTCGTGAATTCAGCCATCCGAAACGGCTCCCCGTACGGTTAAGGAAGCTCTGAAGAACTGTGAGTTGTGTCGCGAGGCGGCGAAGCCGGATGAGCGAGGACAATTCCAATCAAGGACTTGTAGCGTTCGCCTCTCACTATGATGTCTGCGGTTTGGGTTAGTCAGAGTTTTCTTAATCGGGCGGACTCTCCTCAGGCAAAAAAAGCTGCAGCAGGTCATTCAGGAAGCGCTGCCCGCGCAGCGTGGGGCGGACGTGCTCATGGGTGCGCTCGATCAGGCCACGTCGTTCCGCCTCGTTCAACGGCCGTTCCAGCGCCCTGATCGACAGGCCGGTTCGTTCGGCAAGCATCACCACCGGAAATCCGGCGGTCAGCCGCAGCGCATTCATCATGAATTCGAAGCCGAGTTGCCCGGGAGCAATATCCTGCCGCTCCTGCACCGGTGCGCCCGATTCAGTCCGCGCGAGATATTCCTTCGGCTGCTTATAGCGCATCTCTCGCCGGATGTGATCGGGAAAACTGATCTTGCCGTGGGCACCGGCGCCGATGCCCAGGTAGTCGCCGAATCGCCAGTAGTTGAGATTGTGCCGGCATTCCTCGCCCGGCCGGGCGAAGGCGGACGTCTCATAGTGCCCGTACCCCGCCTCGGCCAGCCGCGCTTCCATCCGCTCCTGCATCTGCGCCGAGGTGTCATCGTCGGGCAGCGCCGGCGGGTAGCGGTGAAACAGCGTATTGGGCTCGATGCTCAGGTGATAAAAAGACAGGTGCGAGACGGGGAACGACAGGGCCGTGCGCACGTCCTCGCCGGCTTCGTCCGGGGTCTGTCCGGGCAAGCCATACATCAGGTCGAGATTGATGCGCTCGAATGAGGACGCCGCGGCTTCGATTGCCCGGCGCGCCTCGGTGCCGTCATGTATCCGTCCGAGCGCCCTGAGGTGCTGCGGATTGAAACTCTGGATCCCCAACGACAGCCGGTTGACGCCCGCAGCCCGGAATTCGCGGAACCGCCGTACTTCGACGGTCCCCGGATTGGCCTCCAGCGTGATTTCGCAATCCGCCGCCAGCGGCAGGCGGGCGCGGAAAGCGCCGAGCAAGGTGTCGATCGCCCCGCCGGAGAGCAGGCTGGGCGTGCCGCCGCCGAAAAAAATGCTGTGCACGCGCCGCCCCCAGATCCCGGGCAGCGCCTGTTCCAGGTCACTGATCAACGCATCGACATAGCGCGATTCCAGTGCGGCATCCAGGTGATTGACAGGCGGCGGTGGCGCCATCGACGGGCCGGCACCGCGCCGCAACCTCACCGGCGCGACCGGACGCAATTCGTGGGAGTTGAAATCGCAGTACGGGCATTTTTTCACGCACCAGGGGATATGCACGTACAGCGCCAGGGGCGGCAATGCACTGAGGCGCACCCGCTGCCGGGACGGCAAATCGACGCTGACATCGACGCTGACTACAGCCATGTCACCCGGCCTCCTGCAATCTGGCGATCAGCCGCCGCAATGCCTTGCCGCGATGACTGATCGCGTTCTTGTGTCCCGGTTCGAGTTCGGCGGCGGTCAGATTCAGATCCGGCAACAGGAAATACGGATCGTAGCCAAACCCGCCCTGCCCCCTCGGCGCGGCGATGATTTCGCCCTGCCAGGTCCCCTCGGCGATGATCGGCTCGGGATCGCCGGCATGGCGAACCAGCACGATGACGCAGGCATAGTGCGCCCGCCGGTCTTCCTGGCCGCGCAGCAGCTCGATCAGCTTACTGTTGTTGCGCTCATCGGATTTCGGTTCGCCGGCGAATCGGGCCGAGAGCACGCCGGGTTCGCCGCCGAGGGCGCACGCGCAGATACCAGAATCATCCGCAAACGCGGGCAGGCGCGCCTGGCGGCTGGCATGCCGCGCCTTGGCCAGCGCGTTCTCGACAAAAGTGACATGGGGCTCCTCGGCGTCGGCGATGCCAAAGGCGCCCTGCGGGATCACTTCGAACCCCAGCGGCGCCAGCATCGCCTCGAATTCGCGCAGTTTTCCGGGATTCGAGGACGCCAGAACGAGCTTTTTCATCGGGGCGATTTTAACCCGGGTGATAGTTCCCGCCACGCCGCGTCCTGCATGCGGATTCGTTAGACCCAATGGTATAGTGAGCCCATGTCAAAAGTTGATGGCAACAGGGAGGAACTGGGCTGGCTCAAAGTTAGTTGTCTTCGCTGTCCTTATCGCCATCGACGTGTCGCTGGTCGCCTGGATCGCTCAGAACTACAGCGCGGCGAACAGCGTCTTAGTGGTTGTGGCTATCGTCGCTGTGGCAGTGCTCACCGCTGTGGTTGTATGGGTCAATCGTCTGGCATGCCGTAAGATACGAGAGTTGGAGAATCTCTAATGGCTTGGGCTCCGATCCTTGCACTCGTCATTTTGGTAGTGGGCCTCGTTCTCGTCGTCCGAGAGGCCTCTGCCAACACCCATCGTTGAGGGCCAACGGCGCTCGACCGGACCGCCCAAAAGCTGCGCTCTTGGATTCCCTCCGCGCTGCGCACTCCGGCGGCCGGTTAGCTCGGCGTTGGGCATCGCTGCGCTCAGCCCGCTAACCCAACCTGCGGGGATGTCACGGAGGGAATATCGCGGAGCCGGACTCAAACGCCCAGTGCGGCCCGCTGCTTTCCGATCAACTCGCCGATGCCGCGGGTCGCCAGGCTCAGCAACGCATCCAGTTGCGCCCGCGAAAACGGCGCGCCTTCGGCCGTGCCCTGCACCTCGACAAAGCCGCCGGCGCCCGTCATCACGACATTCATGTCGGTGTCGCAGCCGGAATCCTCTTCGTAGTCCAGATCGAGCAGCGGTGTGCCGCCGACCATGCCGACGGATATGGCCGCGACAAAATCCCGTACCGGCAGTTCCCTGATCAGGCCCTTGGCCATCAATCCGCAAACCGCGTCATGCAGTGCGACGAAGCTCCCGGTGATGCTTGCGGTGCGCGTGCCCCCATCAGCCTGGATCACATCGCAATCGATCCTGATGGTGCGCTCGCCGAGCCTCGCCATGTCCGTCACCGCGCGCAGCGCCCGGCCGATCAGGCGCTGAATCTCGAGGGTGCGCCCGGACTGCTTGCCGCGCGCCGCTTCCCGGTCGGTCCGGGTATGCGTGGCACGCGGCAGCATGCCGTATTCCGCCGTGACCCATCCCTGCCCTTTGTCGCGCAGGAAGCCCGGCACCTTTTCCTCGACGCTCGCGGTGCAGATGACCCGGGTGTCGCCGAACGCGACCAGCACTGATCCTTCGGCGTGGCGGGTGAACGCGCGCTCGAAGCGCACCGGCCGCAGTGCGTCCGGGCGCCGATCATTTGATCTCATCAAAGCGTCCTCATGTCGTGGCAGGTCTCTTTATAGCAGAGCGGACCGCCGCGGTGGCGCGCCATGCGGATGGATGGGCACCTCATGCCTTCGAAAACTTCTGCAGCCTGATGAGCGCCTTTTCCAGCAGGGTGCGTTGCCGATGGACCGGCGGATCCTTTTCATGCAGCAGGACTTTCTGCAATGCGAACACGCTTTGCGGCCGCTTCAGGTGATCCAGTTCCAGGCACCAGTCAATCGTGTCCAAAAAATGGCGCGTGTATTTTCCTTCCCACCGCCGTGCCGCCGAGACGTACCGGTCCTTCCCGAGCCGTTCATTTGCCGGCTGCGGCGCCGCGCCGGCGAGACAGGCAAAGATGGTCGCGCCCACCGCATAGATGTCGCTCCAGGGACCCAGCAACGCCCGGTTGCAATATTGTTCCGGCGGTGCGAATCCGGGCGTGTACATGGGGGCGAGCTTCATCCTGTCGATGACCAAGGTCTGCCGCGCCGCGCCGAAATCGATCAACACCGGCGTGCCATCGTTGCGAATGTAGATATTGGCCGGCTTGATATCCAGGTGCAGCAGTTTGCCGGAATGCACCTCACGCAATCCGTTCAGCAGCGACGCAAACACCCGGCGGATGAAATTTTCGCCGATCGCGCCGCGCCTCGCCCGGAGGTGTTCCTGCAACGTGCGGCCGTGCTCGTAGCGCATCACCAGATAGGCGGTCTCGTTGGCGCGGAAGAAATTGAGCACCCGCACCACGTTGGGATGCGACAAGCCGGCGAGCGACCGGCCTTCCTCGAAGAAACAGCGCATGCCGTAGCGAAACATGGCGAGTTTGTCCGCGGCAATCGCAGGCAGCGCCTCGCCCTCGCGTCGCAGCGCCAACTGGCTCGGCAGGTATTCCTTGATCGCCACCGGCAGATCATTTTCATCGTAGGCAAGGTACACGATCGAAAAGCCGCCGCACGAAAGGATGCCTGCGATCCGATAATTTTCCAACCGGGAACCTTCCGGCAAAGGCCGGTTGGCTGGTGCTGGCATGAATTGATGGCCTGGGAGCGGGACGAAAAGCTATCATAGGCCATTGCAGGCGCCGCTTTATGTGTCGTAAGGCACGTAAAACGGCAACAACATCAGTCAACCCCACTCCAATCCCATGATCTCCAGCATGACCGGTTACGCGTCCCTGACGCGGGAACTGTATCGAGTGTCCCTCGCGGCCGAGCTGAAAAGCGTGAACGGCCGTTTTCTGGACATTCAGTTCAGGCTGGCGGACGAACTGCGCTCCACCGAGCCGCGCCTGCGCGAATTGATCGCTGCCAGGGTCAATCGCGGCAAGGTCGAATGCCGCATGGCGATTCTTCCCCTCGCCGACGCGGCGCCGCGGCTGGCGGTCAGCGAAACGCTGGTCGCCGCGCTGGGCGCGGCTGCGGCGCGGATTCGCGCTGCGATTCCCGACAGCCAGCCATTGCGCGCGGCCGACGTGCTGCGCTGGCCCGGGGTGCTGAGCGAGGACGCGCCCGCCGCCGCAAGCCTGGATGACGCAGCCGTCGCGCTGCTCACCGATGTCCTGAAGGAATTCGCGGCGACGCGCGAGCGCGAGGGCGGGAAACTCAAGGCGATGCTGCTCGAACGCGCCGATCGCATGCAGGCGATGCTGGTGCAGTTGCAGCCGCGCCTGCCAGAGGCGATTGCCGCCTACCAGGAAAAACTCGCTGCCCGGCTGCGCGAGGCGTTGGGCGGCAGCGACGATGAACGGGTCCGCCAGGAAATTGCGCTGTATGGTGTGAAAATCGACGTGACCGAGGAGTTGAACCGCCTTGGCGCACACCTGCAGGAGGTACGGCGGGTCCTGGCAACCGGCGGCGCATCCGGAAAGCGCCTGGATTTTCTGGCACAGGAACTGAACCGGGAAGCCAACACGCTGGGTTCCAAAATGGTGTCGAAGGAGCTGTCGGACGCCAGCCTGGAATTCAAGCTCCTGATCGAACAGATGCGCGAACAGGTGCAGAACATCGAGTGAGCATCCAATGAGCGGCAATCTTTTCATCATTGCGGCGCCCTCGGGCGCGGGCAAATCCTCGCTGGTCAACGCGCTTCTTGCCGAAGACCGCAATTTGACGCTGTCGATTTCGTACACCACCCGCGCGCCGCGGCCGGGTGAGCAGGAAGGGCGCGAATACCATTTCGTCGATCGCGACACGTTCGAGGGCATGCTCGCGCGCGGCGAATTCCTGGAAAGCGCGCTGGTCCACGGCAATTCCTACGGCACCTCGCAGCTCTGGATCGGCGAGATGCGCGGCAAAGGCATGGACATCATTCTCGAAATAGACTGGCAGGGCGCGGCGCAGATCCGGCGCGTTTTTCCGGAAGCGATCAGCGTGTTCGTGCTGCCCCCGTCGATCCGGGAACTGGAACGCCGGCTGCGCGCCCGCGCTCAGGACAGCGAAGCCACGATACAAAGCCGTCTGGCTAACGCGGCGGAGGAAATCGCCCACGTGGCTGAGTTCGATTATGTTATTATTAACAATGATTTCGACGAGGCCAGGCGGGATATGTCCGCAGTCGTTCGAGCCTCCCGCCTGCGCGCCGCTGATGTCCTCAACCGGCTGAGCGCAAGCCACCCCGAGCTGTTCAAAGCGACCTGAAAGGTGAGTGAAACTCATGGCACGTATCACCGTTGAAGATTGTCTCAAAAGGATACCGAACCGCTTCCAGTTGACGCTCGCGGCGACTTATCGTGCGCGCCAGCTGGCCCAGGGCGGCACGCCCCTGGTTGAAGCGAATCGTGACAAGCCCACCGTCATCGCGCTGCGCGAGGTGGCCAGCGGCAAGGTCGGCATCGAGTATCTGCACCGCGTCAATACAGGTTGAAAGCGCAGGTTGAAAGCCGCGCCTCTCTCAAGCAACGCGCCTCGGTCGCGCCGACACCCTCTGCCGAAGGGGCCAGCGACGCACGGCTGACAGGTCATGTCCGCCCTCGCCATCGCCGAACTCCGGCCTCATCTTGGCTACCTGAAACCGAAGGACATCGACCTCATAGAGGAGGCGTACCAGTTCAGCGACTCGGCCCACCAGGGACAGTTCCGCAATAGCGGCCTGCCCTATATTTCTCATCCGATCGCGGTCGCGGGCATCGTGGCCGACTGGCAACTCGATTCCCAGGCCATCATCGCCGCGCTGCTGCACGACGTGATGGAAGACACCTCCGTTTCGAAGGAGGAGATCACGCAGCGCTTCGGCAAGCCGGTGGCCGATCTGGTGGACGGCGTTTCCAAGCTCGATCGAATCGAATTCCAGTCAAAGCAGGACGCGCAGGCGGAGAATTTCCGCAAGATGCTGCTGGCGATGGCGCGCGACGTGCGCGTCATCCTCATCAAACTGGCCGACCGGCTGCACAACGTGCGCACCCTGGATGCGGTTGCGCCGGAAAAGCGCCGGCGCGTCGCCCGCGAAACCATCGAGATCTACGCGCCCATTGCCAACCGGCTGGGTCTGGACAGCCTGTACCGGGAATTGCAGGAACTGTCGTTCGGCCACCTCTATCCGCTGCGCTACAAGGTGCTCGCCAAGGCCGTCAAGGCGGCCCGCGGCAATCGCCGCGAGGTGTTGAACCGCATCCTGGATGCGAAGAAACAGCGGTTGCAGGCCGCCGGCATCGAAGCAACCATCACCGGCCGCGAAAAGCATCTGTACTCGATCTATAAAAAGATGTCGGAAAAGGACCTGTCTTTTTCCCAGGTATTCGACATCTATGGATTCCGCGTCATCGTCAATGACGTGGCCTCCTGCTACCTCGCCCTGGGGGCTCTGCACGGGCTGTACAAGCCGGTACCGGGCAAATTCAAGGACTACATCGCCATCCCGAAAAGCAACGGCTACCAGTCGCTGCATACCACGCTCATCGGCCCCTACGGCATGCCGGTGGAGGTGCAGATTCGCACCGAGCAGATGCACCGCATCGCGGAAACCGGCGTCGCTTCCCACTGGACCTACAAGGTTACCGACGCGGAACTGAACGAAGTCCAGCAGCGCACCCACAAGTGGCTGCAATCGCTGCTCGATATCCAGAGCACCTCCGGGGATGCGGCTGAATTCCTCGAACACATCAAAGTCGACCTGTTCCCCGACGAGGTGTACGTATTCACCCCGAAAGGCAAGATCATGTCGCTGCCGCGCGGCGCAACTGCCGTGGACTTCGCCTACACGGTGCACACCGATATCGGCAACCGCTGCGTGGCCGCGCGCATCAACCAGGACCTGGTGCCGCTGCGCACCGAGTTGAAGAACGGCGACCAGGTCGAGATCATCACGGCGGCGCACGCGCGTCCCAATCCGGTGTGGCTGTCGTACGTCAAAACCGCCAAGGCGCGCTCCCATATCCGCCATTTCCTCAAAACCATGCAGGGCGAGGAATCGCGCGCCCTGGGCGAGCGGCTGCTCAGTCAGGCCATCCGCGCATTCATCGGCAAACCGGCCGACGTCCCTCTGGACCAGTGGGAAAAACTGGTGCGCGAAATCGGCGCGAAATCCCGCCAGGAAGTGCTCGCCGACATCGGCCTGGGAAAACGGCTCGCCGCCATCGTTGCCCGCAAACTGCTGGCCTTGTCCGACCAGTTCTCCGGCGTGGGCAGGGCGGCCGGGGCGATCGTCATCCACGGGTCGGAAGGCATGGCGGTGCAGTTCGCCAAGTGCTGCAACCCGATTCCCGGCGACCCCATCATGGGCTTCATCAAGAAGGGCCAGGGCCTGGTCATCCACACCCATGATTGCAATATCGCCGCGAAATTGCGGGGCGACCCGGAGAAGTGGCTGGATGTCGAGTGGGATCCGGACGCCGGCAAGATGTTCGAGGTCTCGATCCGGGTGGTGGTGGTCAACCAGCGCGGCGTCCTCGCCAAGGTGGCCTCCGCCATCGCCGCCGCCGACTCCAACATCGACAACGTCAGCATGGACGACGAGCGCTCCCTGTACACCACGATCCACTTCACCCTGCAGGTCACCAATCGCCCGCACCTTGCGCGCGTGATGCGCTCATTGAGGCGCATCCAGGAAGTGGTGAGAATCGCCCGCATGAAAGAGAGCGACTACCGCTCGTCGCGGTAAGGCGCAATCCGCGTCCTCACCAAGTGCATCCAGGTTTGGCCGGATCCCGGGACGCTGTTGCCTCTCGAAAAGACGGCGCCCGCGTAGCCGGATTTCTCTCCAGGGTAGTCGCCAAGCAACCATCACCACACCCGTTTGAGGTGCGCGAGTATCCGCCAGAGCCGACGCCGGCCGGCCGACTTTGCAATCACCGGACCGGCGACGCGTCATGCGCCCCTTTTTGCGCTTCCGCCGGCCACGGTACAATCGCCCGCCAGCAGTGACTCCGGGCGCTGCGTCCCACCACCGATAAACGATGCCATCAACGATGATTCCAGTAGTGCTTTGCGGCGGCGCCGGCACGCGCCTGTGGCCGGTTTCGCGCACGCAACTACCGAAACAGTTTCTGCCGATGGTGTCTGACCGTTCCATGTTCCAGGATACGGTGTTGCGCGCCTCGCGCCTGCCGCAGGTATCGTCCTCCGTGATCGTGTGCCGGGACGAGCACCGCTTCCTGGTGGCGGAGCAACTGCATGCGGCGGGCCTGGAACGGGGCCGGATTCTGCTGGAACCGTTGCAGCGGAATACGGCGCCCGCATTGGCCGCCGCCGCCGTTGCAATCGAGGCGCAGGAAGCGAACGCCATCATGCTGGTGCTGCCGGCAGATCACCTGATCCGCGATGAGGCCGCGTTCGCCGCTGCGGCGGCGGCCGCGGCGACGGCGGCCGCGGCCGGCTATCTCGTCACTTTCGGCATCGTGCCCGACCGCCCCGAAACCGGCTACGGCTATATCGAGCGCGCCGGCGAAATGCCGCCGGGCGGATGCTTTCACGTCAGCCGGTTCGTTGAAAAGCCCGATCTGCGCACGGCCACGTCCCTGGTCGCCTCCGGTCTGTTGTGGAACAGCGGCATGTTCGTCATGAGCGCCAAGCGCTATCTGGAGGAATTGGGCCGCTTGCGTCCGGACATCCTGAAAGCGGCGCAAGCCGCCTGGCTGGCCCGCGTCGAGGACCTGGATTTCTCCCGCCTCGATGCGGCGGCCTTCGGCGCCTGTCCCGCCGAATCGATTGACTATGCGGTGATGGAGCGCACCGGCAAGGCGGCGGTGGTGCCGGTCAATATGGGGTGGAGCGACGTCGGCTCGTGGGCTTCGCTGTGGGAAACGTCGGCAAAGGACGACGCCGGCAATGCGCTGCGCGGCGACGTGGACCTGCACGACACGCGCAACAGTTATGTCCGCGCCGACAGCCGGCTGGTTTCCGTGTCGGGCCTCGATGACGTCATCGTCGTCGAGACCGGCGATGCGGTCCTGGTGACGCACCGGGACAATGCGCAATCGGTAAAGGAAGCGGTGGCCCGCCTGGCGCATGCCAGGCGCGCAGAGCATCTCTCGCACCGGCGTGTGTATCGCCCCTGGGGCTATTACGAAGGCCTCGATGAGGGGGAGCACTATCAGGTCAAACGGCTGATGGTGAAGCCCGGTGAAGCGCTGTCCTTGCAGCTTCATCACCGCCGCGCCGAGCACTGGGTGATCGTGTCCGGCACAGCCAGGGTCACCTGCGGCGATACTGTGCGCGAGCTGACAAAGAATGAATCGACTTACATCCCGCTGGGGGTGAAGCACCGGCTGGAGAACATCGGTCAGACGCCGCTATTGGTGATCGAGGTGCAATCGGGCGACTATCTGGGGGAGGACGATATCGTGCGTTTCGAGGATAGGTACAACAGGTAGCGGGGGAATTCACCCCCTCCCCCGCGCTCGCGCGCAAGGCAGGAAACGCTTCGGTCCGGGCTCCGGCCTGAGCGAGCGGGGCACTCTCCCGTGCTTCGCGCAAAATGAGGGGAAGCGCCCGTGCCGCTTCACTGATGCTGAATTGCCCGGCTGCTCATTGACGCATTACTTCATGCCTCATATATTCAAGCCTGAATCTTCACCTGCCGCCGCGCCCGCCGGTAAAAATCCGAACATGTCCCCGCCTCTCTCAGGCAAAGTGGCCGTCATCACCGGCGCCGGCCGCGGCATCGGCGCGGCGATTGCCCGGGCGCTGGCCGAGGCCGGCGCCGGCCTGGCGTTGGTGGGGCGGGATGAAGCCCGGCTGCAATCGCAGGCATCGCTGGCAGGCGATGCGCTCACGGTCAGCGCGGACGTGACCGATCCGGCTGCGGTGGCCGCCGCGTTCGCCCGCATCCGCGCGCGCTTCCCGCGCATCGACGTGCTGGTCAACAATGCCGGCGCGGCACAGAGCGCGCCGTTCTCGCGGACCGATCTCGAACTCTGGAATCGCATGATAGGGGTCAATCTCACCGGCACGTTTCTCTGCACGCGGGAAGTGTTCCCCGCGATGCTGAAACAGGACTACGCTCGGGTGGTCAATATCGCCAGCGCCGCCGGCCTGAAGGGCTACGCCTACGTCAGCGCCTACGTGGCCGCCAAGCATGGCGTGGTCGGCCTGACGCGCGCCCTCGCCCTCGAAGCGGCAAAATCAAAAGTCACGGTGAACGCGGTGTGCCCGGGCTTCACCGAGACGGACATGGTCCGCGACTCGGTGGCGAACATCATGGCGAAAACGGGCAGGACCGAGGCCGAGGCGCGCGCCGCGCTGACGGCGGGCAATCCGCAAGCGCGTATGGTGCAGCCGGCCGAAGTCGCGAATGCGGTGCTGTGGTTGTGTTCGCCGGGGTCGGAGTCGGTGACGGGGCAGGCGATTTCGGTCTCGGGCGGGGAGGTGATGTGAAAGCGCGCTCATGAACAATGTCGCGCCCGACGCGCGGCGCAATGTGGGCAACCTCCTTGTACGCAACCCCGCGCGCAGGCGCGCAGCGCAGCTCGACCCCGAATCGCGCGGGCACGATGACGAGCACGAGTCGCTGCGCCTGTGGCTGCGGATCATGGCGTGTTCCAACTTCATCGAGACCGCGCTCCGGGCGCGCATCCGGGCGGAGTTCAAGTGCACCCTGCCACGCTTTGACCTGATGGCGCAGCTCGCGCGCCATCCGGAGGGACTCAAGATGGGCGAATTGTCGCGGCGCCTGATGGTGACCAGCGGCAACGTCACCGGCATCACCGATCAGCTCGCGCGCGACGGGCAGGTGCAGCGCGAGCCGCTGCCGAACGACCGCCGCGCTCACCTGGTAAAGCTCACCCCGGCCGGCAGGAGGGCGTTTCAGCGCATGGCGCTGGAACACGAACAGTGGGTGATCGCGCTGTTCTCGCACTTGCCGGACGAGGACCGGCGCTCGCTGCATGCGCTGCTCGGCACGCTCAAGGATGGTCTGAATGCCGGCAGCGCGAAGCGCCTCGCAACGAAAACAACCAAGGAGCCCCTATGAGCATGATCCAGCAGCGGCGCACGCTGGCCGATTACCAGGCCCGGCACTTCCTGTGGCAGGCGGCCGGCCCGGTGGCCACCATCACCCTCGACCGGCCCGAGAAAAAGAACCCGCTGACGTTCGATTCCTACGCCGAATTGCGCGACCTGTTTCGCAGCCTGCAGTACGCGAGCGACATCAAGGTGGTGGTGTTCACCGGCGCGGCCGGCAACTTCTGCTCCGGCGGCAACGTCAACGAGATCATCGGGCCGCTCATCAAAATGTCGATGCCGGAGATTATGGAATTCACCCGCATGACCGGCGACCTGGTGAAGGCGATGCGCAACTGCCCGCAGCCGATCGTCGCCGCCATCGACGGCATCTGCGCCGGCGCCGGTGCGATGATCGCGCTGGCATCGGATTTGCGCTATGGCACGGCCCGAGCCAAGGTGGCGTTCCTCTTCAACCGCGTCGGCCTGGCCGGCTGCGACATGGGCGCCTGCTCGCTGCTGCCGCGTCTGGTGGGCCAGGGGCGGGCTTCGGAGTTGCTCTACACCGGCCGCGCGCTCGGCGCCGAAGAAGGGCTTGCCTGGGGATTCTTCAACCGCCTGTGCGCGCCGGAGTCGGTTCTTAGCGACGCACAGGATCTGGCAAAGAGCCTCGCCGAGGGTCCGACCTTCGCCCACTCCATGACGAAAAAGATGCTGCACCAGGAATGGAACATGGGCCTGGACGAGGCCATCGAAGCCGAGGCGCAGGCGCAGGCCATCTGCATGCAGACCCGGGATTTCCACCGTGCGTATCACGCCTTCGTGGCAAAGCAGAAACCGGCGTTCGAGGGGAATTGAGCGGGGTGTCGCGATTGAGTGCGGGCATGTCCGCAGAAATCTTCAGGTTTATTTCAACAACTCCGCCTATCTGCGGATATTTCCAGACAGTTTATCTATCAAATATAGTATAAACTCCTGACACGGAACTCCCCGCAACCCTCTTCATCTTCCTCTTCATGAGCGACAAAACCTACCTCGACTGGCCATTCTTCGACGCGCCGCACCGGCGGCTGGCGGCGGACGCCGACGCCTGGGCGGCGGCGCACCTGGCGCAGGTCAGCCATGACGACGTGGATGCCGCCTGCCGCGCCCTGGTGGCGGCGCTTGGCCGGGGCGGATGGCTGCAGTACTGCGTGCCGGCGGCCTACGGCGGCAGGCTGGCGGCGCTCGACTCGCGCTCGATCTGTCTGCTGCGCGAAACGCTGGCCCGGTACGAAGGGCTGGCCGACTACGCGCTGGTGATGCAGGGCCTGGGCTCGGCCGCGATCTCCATTGCCGGCAGCGAGGAGCTGAAGCGGCGTTACCTGCCGCGGGTCGCGGCCGGAGAGGCAATCGCCGCCTTTGCGCTGTCGGAGCCCGAGGCCGGCTCGGACGTCGCTGCGCTCGCTTGCAGCGCCCTGCAGCAAGGCGATCACTACCTGCTCAACGGCGCCAAGACCTGGATTTCCAATGGCGGCATCGCCGATTTTTACTGCGTGTTCGCGCGCACCGGCGAGGCGCCGGGGGCGCGCGGCATCAGCGGCTTCGTCGTCGATGCCGGCACGCCGGGCCTCGAGATCGCGGAGCGCATCGCGGTGATCGCGCCGCATCCCCTGGCCGCGCTGCGCTTTAGCGACTGCCGCATCCCGGCGGCGCAACGCCTCGGGCCTGCCGGCGGCGGCTTCAAGGTGGCGATGCAGACCCTGGACATCTTCCGCGCCTCGGTGGCCGCGGCGGCGCTCGGCTTTGCCCGCCGCGCGCTCGACGAGGCGCTCGGCCGCGCGGTGGAGCGCAAGATGTTCGGCCAGGTGCTCGCGGATTTTCAGTTGACCCAGGCGGCGATTGCCGACATGGCCACCGCCATCGACAGTTCGGCCCTGCTCACCTACCGCGCCGCCTGGCTGCGCGACGTGAAGCGGGTGCGCACCACCCGCGAAGCGGCGATGGCCAAAATGTTCGCGACCGAAGCGGCGCAGAAGACCATCGATCGCGCGGTGCAGATTTTCGGCGGCATGGGCGTGGTGAGCGGCCACCCGGTGGAAAAACTCTACCGCGAGATCCGTGCGCTGCGGATTTACGAAGGCGCCACCGAAGTGCAGAAGCTCATCATCGCGCGGGAGACGCTGAAAGGTTGAACGCATGCCCCTGAAAAAGGGGGAGCAGGATGAGCCAGGGAATTCCGGGAGAGGAAATGGCGTACACCGCACATATCGACACGTTCGCGCGCGACAACCTGCCGCCGAGGCGGCTTTGGCCCGAGTTGATTTTCGATCTGCCCGAATTGCAGTACCCGGCACGGATGAACTGTGCCGTCGAGTTGCTCGACAAGATGGCCGCGGTGCAGGGCGACCGGCCGGTGATCCACAGTGCAATTGACGGCAAGTCCTACACGGCGACCTACGAGCAGTTGCTCGCCCGCGCCAGCCAGATCGCGCACGTCATCCGGGAGGACATGAAGCTCGCTCCCGGCACAAGGGTGCTGCTGCGCGGGCCGAACAACCCGATGATGGCGGCATGCTGGTTCGGCGTGCTCAAGGCCGGCTGCATCGCGGTGGCGACGATGCCGCTGCTGCGCGCCAGGGAGCTGAAGCAGATCATCGACAAGGCGAAGATCGCCGCGGCATTGTGCGACGTCCGCCTCAAGGATGAAATGGCGCTGGCCCAGGGGCAGTGCAGGGACATGAAGCAGGTGCTGTACTTCAACGATGCCGGGCCCGGCTCGCTGGAGGACCGGCTGCAGCGGCACCCTGCCGAATTCAGGAATGTCGATACCGCCGCCGAGGACGTGGCGCTGATCGCGTTCACCTCGGGCACCACCGGCGAGCCGAAGGGCACGATGCACTTCCATCGCGACGTGATGGCGATGTGCGACGCCTTTCCGCGTTCCTGCCTCAAACCGGGCAGGCGCGACATTTTCTGCGGCACGCCGCCGATCGCCTTCACCTTTGGCCTGGGCGGCATGCTGTGTTTCCCGATGCGCTTTGGCGCCTCGACGGTGCTGGTCGAACGGCTGACCGCGGAGCTGCTGCTGAAAACCATCCAGGATTTCCAGGCGACGATAGTCTTCACCGCGCCGACGTTCTACCGGCAGATGGCGGCGCAGGCAAAGCACTTCGACCTGGCGAGCCTGCGCAAATGCGTCTCGGCCGGCGAGACGCTGCCCGACGCCACGCGGCAGTCGTTCAAGGCCGCGACCGGCATCGAAATCATGGACGGCTTCGGTGCGACCGAGATGATCCACATTTTCATTTCGCACGCGCCGGAGCGCGCCCGCCGCCGCGCCAGCGGTTACGCCATACCGGGCTACCAGGCGACGGTGATCGACGAGCAGGGCAGGCGCTGTCCGCCCGGCGTCATCGGCAGGCTGGCGGTGAAGGGCCCCACCGGCTGCCGCTATCTGGCCGACGAGCGCCAGAAAGACTACGTCATCACATCCGGTGCAATGCGCGGCTGGAACCTGACCGGCGACGCCTGCAAGATGGACGAGGACGGCTACTTCTTCTATCAGGGGCGCACCGATGACATGATCATCTCGGCCGGCTACAACATTGCCGGCCCCGAGGTGGAGTCGGCGTTGTTACTGCACGAAGCGGTGTCCGAGTGCGGCGTGATCGGCGTGCCCGACCAGGAGCGCGGCCAGATCGTCAAGGCGTTCGTGGTGCTCCGGTCCGGCTACACCATCAATGACCAGATGACCAAAGGCCTGCAGGACTTCGTCAAGTCGGTGATCGCCCCCTACAAATACCCGCGGGCCATCGAGTTCGTGAATGCCCTGCCGAGGACGGAAACGGGGAAACTGCAGCGTTTCAAACTGCGCCAGCCCCGGTAATTTTCCCCTTGCGCGAAGCGCGGGAGAGGATCAGGGAGGGGCAGGGAGGAGCACTTCACGCCTAAACCTTGATCCCCTCGTACAACCAAGCCATCCCGTTATAGGACTGCTCCGGCGTCCTGCCGGCGAGGAGTTGCTTCCTGAAGTCCGCGGTGGCGTCGGCGGCGTGATACAGCTCGCCGTAGAGGCGCGCGGTGATCTGCACCCGCGTGGTGCGCAGGTAGCGCTCCTGCTGGTAGGCGAGAAAGGCGCGGTTGATCTGGTCGCCGGCCACGGCCAGGTGCTTGGCGAGGATGACGCCGTCCTCCATCGCCATGTTGGCGCCCTGGGCGAGGTATTGCAGCATCGGATGCGCGGCGTCGCCCATCAGCGTGACCCGCCCCCTGGTCCAGTTGCGAATCGGCTCACGGTCGCACAGCACCCACATTTTCCAGGTGTTGGCCATGGCGAGAAACTCCAGCACTTTCGGCTGCTGGCCACGGAAGCGCTCGTTCAATTCTTCGGGGTCGCCGTACTGGTCCCAGCCTTCCTCGTAGCGGCTGCTGTGGAACACCACCACCAGGTTGTACACGGTGCCACGGGTGAGCGGGTAATGCACCAGGTGCGTTTTCGGCCCGGCGTTCAGCACCACGTTGTTTTCCTGGAGGTGCTGCGGCACCTCGCCGGTGGGAATGACGGCGCGGTAGGCGATGTGTCCCGAGACGCGCGGCTTGCCGTCGCCGACGACGTATTCGCGGGTGCGTGACCACAGGCCGTCCGCGCCGACCAGCGCTCGTCCTTCGTAAGTCTTGCCCTGCTCCGATTCGATCACCACCCGCTCGCCACGGTCTTCGTGCCTGACAATTTTCGTGCCGGGCGAGAGCGTGACCAGCGGCTGCTGCTTCACCGCGTCGATCAGCACGTTGTGCATGTCGGCGCGGTGAATCACCCCGTAGGGATAGCCAAAGCGCTTGATCATGGCGCGGCCGGCGGGCACGCGGATCAGTTCCTCGCCACTGAGCGCATCGCGAAAAATAATGTTGTCCGGCAGCACCGCCCAGTAGTTCATCTGCTCCAGCACGCCGAGGTAGTCGAACATGCGGAACGCGTTCGGCCCGAGCTGGATGCCGGCGCCGATTTCCTTGAACTCGCTGGCGGCCTCGAACAGGTGAACCGGAATGTTTTTCCGCGCCAGCGCCAGCGCCGCGGAAAATCCGCCGATGCCGCCTCCCACCACCAGCACCGGCAGTTCACTGCTTGCCATGGCTTGCCTCCTTCAAATTAGCCGATTGCCCCGTATTGCTCGGGGCTGATGCGCAATTGTATCGCGGCGCGTTCGGCGAACAGTCCGGCGCGGCGCGGGGCACGAACCGGGGAACCGTGTATTCGGCGGCACGAGCCCCCTCCCCGGCCCTCCCCCGCGCTGCTCGCAAGGGAGGGGCACTTCGCGTCAGAAAATCCTAGCGCCGAAATGCCGCTACGCCGCCCATTGAGATGCCAGGCCCGGCTTGCGGTGCGCCGCCGCTGTTGAGCGAGTAGGCGATGCCGGCACCCTGCCCGGTGGTGCCGCCGAATCCGCCCAGGATGCGGCCTGCGACCTGACCGCTGCAGCCGCTGCCGCCGCAGGTCACGTTGAGCTTGTCGGTAGTGGCCGCCACCCCGAGTGACTTGGTCACCTCGAAGCCGGCGCCGTTGCCGAGGATCGGGACGCCGGTCGCCGTGGCACCCCAGGTGCGCGGTCCGACGCTGGCATTGATGCCGACGTCCACTGTCTTGGCGCTGAAGTTGGCGGCGAAGCTGGCGCTGGTCAGGGTGCCGACATTGCCAGCGCTGTCGGTAGGATTGGTGGCCCCGGCAAAGGTGTAGGTCACCACACCGCTGGTCGGCAACACCACCGGTCCGGACTGCACCGGCGAGAGCAGGTAATGATTGACGTTGCCGAGCGTCGCGACGCCCGACCCGAGAGGACTCCCGGAGACCCGATCGACGATGGCGAAATTGCCATTGGTGTAGCGCCCCCACATGAAGCCGCTGGCCGCATCCCTGCCGATATCGGTCACCGTGGCAGCGCCGCTGGCTATCGCCGGCATCGCGGGCAATGCGCCGCTCGCCGCGGCGCCCGCCGGGTCGATGGACAGGCGCACCGGAATGTCATCCACGTTGCACTTCGGCGAGCAGGACGTTCCGGATACGCCCGAGACGATGGGCGCGAGCCCGTCGAAGCTGAGCAGCGCGCCCTGTGAATCGATCTTTACCCGGCTGGGATTCTGTGTGGTGAACAGCACCCGTGCGAGGTATTCGCCATCGAGGCTTGCCGCCGCGACGGCAGACAGCGCCGCGGTGTTGGCGTCGAATCCCGAAATCGACCCGCGCGACCTGAGCAGCATGCGGTAGGGCTGCAGCGGATCGAAATCGGGATTGGAGAAGACCGGCGAGCCCAATCCGACTACGCCATTGACAAGTTGATGCGCCGCGGGCGAAAGATTGAAATCACGGAAGTTGTAGCCCAGAACCGCGCCGTTCAACAATGTGCCGGTCAGTCGACCCTCAAGGTTGCCCCTCGCCGGGCTGCCGTTTAACGTGAGTGTGATGGTGCGATGGGCGAGCGCCGAGCCACTGGCAGATGCAAAGAATCCGCCGCCATCGTCCAGGGCGAGATCGTTTCCAACCGCGTTCCACGTGCCTCCCAGGGTGGACACATTGACCGATGTGTTCACCGCCTGCCGGTCGAAGTTCACGCTGAAGGTAGCGGAGTTGAACGTGCCGCCCACCCCGTTCTGGTCGGTGGGGGTCGAGGCGCCCCCGGGAAGAACCGCATAGGTCGCGGTCCCTGTCATGGGCATGCTGGAGAACACCGGCCACATGCCCGGCGCGGTAATCCAATGCAGCGACCCGAGCACGTTGCGCGATGTGAATGCGCCATTGAAGTCCGATCCACTCACCGTCAGCGGCGTGCCGCTGCCGGCGACGTTCTGCGCTGCGTAACGTCCGAATTTGATGCCATTGGAAAGCGCCGTCACCGTGGAGGCCCCGGAGGTATTACCGCCCAGGGTGAGCGACTCGCTATCGCCCGCCACCTTGACGAACGAGTTGAAATTCCCGTTGGGGCCGCCGAAGGTGACGGCACTGCCGACCGAATCCAAAGACGCAATGGTGAGGATATCGCCGCCCGCGGCCTGATTGTTCGAACCGAAGGCCAGGGTCGGGCCGTTGTAATACACATAAGGGACGAAACCGGGGGTGCCGCCCGCGGCGCTCGTTGGCGCGAGGACCTGCGGCCCCAGGCCGAAGCCGACCAGGCCGTTGATCGTGTCGTTGGCGACACGCCCGGCGGGAGCGGCCCCGGTCAGTCCCGATCCGGGGGCGAGCGCGGTGTTGTACAGCGTGAGGAAGCTGTAGCGAAAGAAAGCGCCGCTGGCCGTGCCATCGCCGGAGAAACCGCCGCGGATCGACGCGCCGTAGGCACCCGGAGAGGTCGAACTCACCGGCGGCGGTGCGCAATTGGCGCCGACACAACTCACCGCGAGCGGGAACGCCGGCGCCGGCGACAGGCTGGCGTTGAGTGTCGGCGACGAGGTGACGTCGAACCCGCCCTGGGACCCGATGGGTACGTCGTGGCCATGGGCGTACAGCGACTGGTTGTTTACCGTGACGCCGATGGTGGGATTGACTGTCTGGCGGCTGAAATTGACATCCAGCGTCGCCGAATTCAGTTGCCCGACGTTACCGGAGGAGTCCACCGGCGCCGTGGCGAACTTCGGCAGGTAGTGGAAGACTCCGGTCAGCGGAATGCTCGAGGGTATTTCCCGCGCGCTCCAGATCGCGCTGCTCGCCCCCAGGCTGGCCGTGTGGGTCAGCGTCGGGGAGCCCAACGCCGTGGCCGTGACGGTGCCCCCCTGATAGCGTCCGAAGCGCGTACCCAGAGCGTCGTTATAGCTTTCCGTAGCGCCGGCGACCGGATTGCCGCCGGCATCCACCGCCCGGTCGCCATTGGCGCCGAAGTTGAACCCGGCTGCGCCCACCGTGGCACCGGTAATGGTCAACGAAGCGAGGGATGCATCGGGCGGCGCGGCCGCAGGCGTCGTCGCAAGCAGGCACGGCGCCCCCGAGAGACATTGGGCAAAATTGGCTACGTCGATCACGTTCCACGCAGGCGTTCCGGCCGATGTCGGGCTGGACGCAGCGTCGATGCGCACCAGATCGCCGGCCGCGCTCAACAAGAGATTGGTGTTCTTCAGGTTGCCGGCGGTCCCGGACTGGATGGAACCGCCGACCGCCACGAAGCGCGCCCCGCTCGTCGCGACAACCGGATACAGCAATTGCGCCCGGTACAAGCCGGTGCTGCCGACGGGCATCGGGTTGTTCACGGTCGGCGTCGTCGGCGTGGTCGGCGTGGTCGGCGTGGTCGGCGCGGTCGGTGTGGTCAGTGTGGTCGGTGTGGTCGGTGTGGTCGGCGTGGTCGGTGTGGTCGGTGTGGTCGGCGTGGTCGGCGTCGCGCCAGTGCAATTGCTGACGATGTCGCAAAGCGAAGTGGTGGCGCCGTCCGACGTGGTCCCCGTCGCATTGGTCAGGTTGAGGTTGGTGCCCGTGCCAGTGGTCCCGGTAATCACGTTGGTCACGGGTGCGGCTGTGGTCGTGGTCGCGGCCGTGGTGGTGGTAGCCGCGGCTAGCGTGGTCGCACTGGCGAGCGCGGTGTCGGCCGTCGCTGTGGTGCGGACGGGGTCCGCTTCGCTTCGTTGCTGCGGCTGACCCGGTGCGCCGCCTGGCGCGCGCTGCGGTCCCGGCGCCGGGCGCGCCGTGGCGGCTTCCATGAGGAAGGCGGGAGTCGGCACGCGCACCGGCGCCTGGTTCGCCATCACCTGCACCGTCTGGCCGGGCAAGGTCACCAGAACGGCAATCAGCCGCCCCGCGGGATCCACGCTCGACACCACGTGCGAACCCTCGATGGTGTGATTGATCGTACCCTGGGTCGGCGAGACGAAAGCCACGTTGCCGGAGCCGCGGATGCCGATGGTCGCCGTCGGCGTGGTGGTCAGGAATCGCTCCCTGCGTGCCTTGACGATGCCTCCGGTGAAGGTGCGCAGGGTGCCCTTGAACAGTGCCAGCAGCGCGTTCTCCTGTCCGTCGTTCTTGCCGGTGTAGCGGTAGGTCTTCACGTCCATCTCGCTGTCGGGACGCAGCGCGATGTAGGCATCGTCTATCATGCGCATCTGCACCGTGCCGTTGGCGCCGGTGATGACCTTGTCGCCCTCGAACACCTGCTCACCGCGTTTCACCGGACGCTCGGTCCCCGTGATCGAGCGCACGCGCACCTCGCCGAGCACGAAATCGAAGGTCCCCGCGGCGTCGGCAAACGCCGTCTGCGTGGCAAACATCAAACCGAGGAAACCGACCCCAACCAATACCCGCAGGATCCTGTGCTGCTTCATGCCTGCTCCTTCGCTTCGTTCTTTCGGGTTTCGGCCATCGTCTCCCTCACCGAAACGGCTGACGCACTCATCGCGGAGCGGTCCGGAGCAAAGCTCCGTTACTTGAAATCTTTCCTGACAAGGACCGAGATTTCGGTCCGTTTGTACTCGTACAGCGCGATATTCGAGCGGTTCTCGTAGAACGCCGCCTGGCCTCTCAGGCTCCAGGTCGGCATGAAGCGCCAGTTCAGGCCCAACCCGGTATCGAACAACCGGTCCTTGCCGTATGCCGCCACGATCGACCGGGCGAACTGCGAGTCGTCCGCGCGCTCGGTATGGCCGGCCAACGCGTAAACGTCCAGCGCCTCGGTCAGCGAGTACTGGAGGAGCGCGCGCAATCCGGTGATGGTCTTGCTCACGTCGCTGGTGGCGGCGACATTCAGCGGACCCTTCGCCTTGTCGCGGCTCTGGAACGCAGCCAGCATCAGCAGCGGACTGCCGCGGCCTTCCCACACGTTGAGGAATTGTCCGCCGACCAGCACTTGATCGATGTTTTGCGGCAGGTTGCTGGGGAAGCGCTGCTCGTTTAACTGGGCGAACAGGCCGATCTGGCGGCCCGCCGCCAGCGCATGGCGCCATTCCGTGACCACCCCCGAGGTGTTGCGGTCATTGGAGATGCGGGTGCCGTTGGCGGCGAGCGGCGTGACCGCCTCCTGGTAATAGCGCTGCGATTGCAGGCCGAACTTGAACAGATCGCGCTCCAGGTTGAGGGCGATGCCGCCGCGCGCGTCCAGTTGCTGCGAGTCGAATGGCGAATTGTCGTTGTAGTGGTGCCGGTCGCGCAGGTCCCCGCCGATGTACCAGGACAGCGACCCGTCCAGCGGCCTTGAGTATTCCGCTCCCGCCGCCACTTGCGAAAAAGCGCCGCTGCGCTTGATGGAGTTGCCGGTCGGCGCCACCGCGGCGATGTTGTAGGCCTGCAGCACGCCCGCGGCGAAATCGTTGGTGACCGCGGTGATGTTGCTGTCGGTGCCGCCGCCAGCCTCGACAAAGCCGGTCAGCGACGGCTGCAATTTTCTGTTGCGCGCTTCTATTGCCAGGAGGTACTTCGCGATGACGGGTTTGACATGTTCCGGCGGCTTCAGCTTGAGCACCGTCTCGAACTCCGATTTGGCCAGGTCATCGCTGCCCATGGCGTAATACGCGCGCGCCAGGTCGATGCGGGCGCCGGCAAAATTTGGGTTGAGCGCGAGCACGCGCTCGAACGCGATGGTGGCGCGATCGGGTCTGCCCGAGTCGAGCGCCGCGATGCCCAGCGTGTAGTCGAAATCGGTTTCGCCGGCCCGCTGCGGCTCCAGCGGCGCAAGTACATTGAAGGCCTGCTCGGCCTTGCCCTCTTCCATCAGCTTCTTCGCCTGGCTCAGGACGTCCTGCGCTTGCGCCCCACCGCAACACAGCATTGCGAACAGCATCCAGATCCACCACTGCCTCGTTTCGATCCCGACCACTACCGACTCTCCCGGAGCAACGATAACGCGCTGTTCTTGATGTTCGCCAGGCGGAGAATACCAGCCCCAGTCCCGTTATCAAAGGGCAGGAGAATGAAAGACACGGCGGTTTTTGATCGCGCCGCCCTGCGGGAATGACGGGGAATGATCAATTCAGCAGCACGATCTTCCCGATATGCATGCTCGATTCCATCAGCACATGCGCCTTCGCCGCGTCCGCCAGGGGCAGGGTGGAATCGATCACGGGCTTGACCTTGCCCGCCTCGAGCAGCGGCCACACCTTTTCCTTCAGGCTTTTCGCCATTTCGCCTTTTTCCGCCACCGAGCGGGGACGCAGCGCGGAGCCGGTGATGGTGAGGCGCTTCATCAGCATCAGGCCAAGATTGACGCTGGTTTCACGGCCACCCAGCATGGCGATCAGCGCCATCCTGCCCTCGATGGCCAATGACGCCATGTTTTTCGCCAGGTAGCTCGCGCCCACCATGTCGAGGATGACGTTGACACCTTTGCCTTCGGTCTCGGCCTTGATGACCCCGGCAAAGTCCTCGGTCCTGTAGTTGATGGCGCGATCGGCGCCGAGCCTGGAGCAGGCGGCGCATTTCTCGGCGGAGCCGGCGGTGGTGAACACGCGCGCGCCGAATGCCCGGGCGAGCTGGATGGCGGTGGTGCCGATGCCGCTCGAGCCGCCGTGTATCAGGATCGATTCGCCCGGCTGCAGTTTCACCCGGTCAAACACGTTGTGCCACACGGTGAAAAACGTTTCCGGCAGCGCCGCCGCTTCGGCCATGGACAGGCCCTTGGGGACCGGCAGGCACTGCGGCGCGGGCGCGACGCAGTATTCGGCGTAGCCGCCGCCGGTGACCAGCGCCGTGACCGCATCGCCCTCCCTGAACGCCGTCACCCCCGTGCCGAGCGCCACCACCGTGCCGGCAATCTCCAGGCCGGGGATATCCGATGCGCCCCTGGGCGGAGGATAGTTGCCTTTGCGCTGTTCCACGTCGGGCCGGTTGACACCCGCGGCCGCCACCCTGACCAGCACTTCGTTGTCGCCCGGCTGCGGCAGCGGCCGCTCGGCGAGCTTCAAGCCCTCGGGAGGACCCGGCTGGGCGATTTCGACGACTTTCATATGCTGTGGAAGGGGCATCAATTCGGCTCCGGTTGGGAAAATCTGGACAACTGCTGGGTGTCTCGACAAACGCATTTCACATCAAGCCTGTCATATTGAAACGACAGGCCCTGGCACATGTGAATATAGTCGATTACGGTATCGCCGGTCGTCGTCTTGACCCGGTGTATTTTCCGCACCGGTTGTCAGGCGGGCGGTCATTGATACGAATGTGCTGCTGTCCGGGCTGCTGTGGCGCGGCGCGCCGCATGCGCTGAACAAAGGTTGGCAAAACGTCGGTATGTCCTCGGAGCAGTTGATAGTCGTTAGTCGTTGGCGGTATCAGAAACGATGAGCGGCATCTTTACCGAATTCGTCGTCGAAGAAGCCGCCCCCGTCTGGCTCGAAAACCTCTGCCGGTCCATCAGGCATGGCCTCGAGATCGCGCCCGGCGAGTCTAAGGCCGGGCGGTTCATCGGGAGGGCGGTGTGATGGCCAAGCTCGATCCCCGGAAGCTCATGGAACAGGCCATGCGCCAGTCCGTCTCCGAACCGCGCGCGGACGGGAAAGCGAACCCTTTGGTGGGAGCGGTCCTTTGGAAGCCCGACGGAACCGTCGAGACCGCAAGAGATCCAGAAGGCGAACAAGGCGTTCATCGAGCAGGCGCTGGAAAGGGCCGCGGCGGCGCGCGAAGACGAAGCCGAAGACAGTCACCTTGTCGCCACTGGATGGAACGGCTGCGGCAATGGTGCGAGGACATCAACCGGGTGCAGTCGAATGTGACCTATGACTTTGCTTACGTGGACGAAGAGAGTTTTGAGAAATTCAAACCCACCTCATTCCGGCAGTTGGTGGATGGCTTCAGGGAGTACAAAGAGAAAATATCAAAGCGCTCCACCGGACGCTCCTGAGGTCGCGCCAGTAAGCTTGGTCATTTGCCCTCGCCTGCCCCAAATGGTGATCCTCAGAGATTCTGCGATAGTCAATAGCCCACCCAGGTGGGCCGATTGCAATGGTCTTTTGGCGAAGTTCGTTTCTCCGAAGGCGTTCGGCTTTGTTTGCAACGCTGGAGATCTCAACCGATTCCGGAGTAGATATCCGACGACCCCGATCTGTCACGCCGCCACGCTCGAATCTTCTGGAATGGCTCATCCTGGATGCTGGAAGACCCGGGCGGCAGCAACGGAACTTTCATCGGCGAGTTTCAAGCCGCGCACCGACGCCGGGTGAGGGCGCACCCGGGCTACAATAACCACCGGCACTTCACCGCTCCCCATGCCTTCCACCGAGGCCACGATTCACCCCGTATCCCCCGTTTGTTTCCTGTTCAAACGCCGCACCGGCAATCTGCTCGGCTTGGTCGTTTGCGCGGGCATGCTCGGGTTCGGCTATTACCTGCAATTCGTTGCGGGGCTGGAGCCGTGCCCGCTGTGCATTCTGCAGCGGCTCGCGCTGTTCGCGCTGGGCCTCGCGTTTCTTGCGGCGGCCATCCATCATCCGCCCGGCCGCGCCGGTGCGTGGATCTGGGGGGGGCTCATCGCCGCAGTCGCAGCGGTGGGCAGCTCCATCGCCGGCCGCCACGTCTGGCTGCAGCACACGCCCGAAGACCAGCGGCCGGCCTGCGGCCCGGGTCTGGATTACCTGCTCGACACGTTTGGTCCGCTGGGTTCGCTCAGCCGGATACTGCGCGGCTCAGGGGAGTGCGGTGCGGTGGACTGGACCTTCCTGTCGTTCAGCATTCCGGAGTGGACGCTGGCCGGTTTCCTCGTCCTCTTGGTGTGGGCGCTATGGATTGCGGCGCACGATTAACCGCCTCGCAAGCGGACGCGCCATTCGCCCCACTGCGGCGGGCGCACTGCTGGCCGACGGGGCGCTTGCCGGCAAAGCCTGATGGGGCGCGCTGTCAGGCGCGCGCGCGATGCGGCAACCGCGCGAAGACAAGGCTTTCAACGGCGTCCTGCTGCATCGTTTCCCGCAACACATCGCCGAGAATGATAACTGCCGGGCCGGCGCCGCACAGCGCCGCCATCGGGGCCAGGTCGCGCAGCATGCCGTAGCGCACCCGGGATCCGGGCAGGGACGCGTCTTCCACCAGGCCGACCGGGGTATCGGCCGGCTTGCCGCGTGCAATCAGGGTATCGGCGATGGACTGCGCCAGACCGGCGCCCATGTAGATCACCGCGGTGTCCGCGGCGAGCACGCTGGCCGCCCAGTCGTTGGCGGGCTCCTCCGGCGCGGCGCGCGGCGTAACGAAGGTCACATGACGGCTGAGCCCGCGCCGGGTGAGCGACACGCCAATCTGTGCCGCCGCTGCGCTGGCCGCGGTCACGCCGGGCACGATCTGGAACGGAATGTGCCCGGCGCGCAGCGCCTCGATCTCCTCCTGGACGCGACCGAACAACATCGGATCGCCGCCTTTGAGTCGCACCACCACGTCGTGCTTGCGGGCGGCATCGATAAGGCGCTTGTTGATGAATTTCTGCGCGGTCGAGCGGCGTCCGCTGCGTTTTCCAGTCTCGACCTTTTCCGCGCGAACGGCCAGAGCCAGCGTCTCCGGATGCACCAGCGCATCGTGGAAAACGATGTCGGCGCGCTCCAGAACCCGGGCGGCGCGCAGGGTCAGCAGATCCGGTGCACCGGGACCCGCGCCGATGAGATAGACCGTTCCAGTCATTGAGTCAGTGCCTCGCTTTCGATCATGCCTGCCGCCACGGTCTGATTGGTCAGTTCATCAATGAGAATAAAGGATCCGGTGTTGCGATCCTGGTCGTAGGCATCGCATACCAGCGGCTGTTGCAAGTCTATCGTGATGCGGCCGATTTCGTTCATCGCCAGGCTCTGTGCGCCCGTCTGACGCTCCAGGGTCTGGATATTGATCCGCTCGTGAAGGGCGGAAATACGCGCCTTGACGGTTCTTGTCGTATGTTTGACCAGGTAACGGCGACTCCGCTGCAGCAACTCGTTACCGAGCCAGCAGACCCGCGCATCGATTTTCCGGGTGACGCGCGGCGGCGCCGCGGAATCGGCCAGCATGTCGCCGCGGGATATGTCGATTTCGTCGGCCAGCAGCAGCGACACGGCATCGCCTGCCGCAGCCGCGGAGAGTTCACCGTTCAGTGTCCGGATTTCGCGCACCGTGGTTTTTTGGCCGGAAGGCAATACCGTCACCGGTGTGCCGGGGAACAGCACGCCCGATGCAATCTGGCCGAGATAACGACGTGCGGCATTCGTAACGGCAGGACGCGATTCGTTCGTCAGGCCGGGCCGGGAGGGGTGGGGGGCTTCCGGCCGCGCGACCAGTTGCACCGGGAAACGCAGCGGCAGCGAAATCGCCGGATCTTCGGCGCGCACCTCCTCCAGCGCCTGGAGCAGGGTCGGGCCCTCGTACCAATCAATGGCGGCGCCGCGCTCCACCACCATGTCGCCTTTCAACGCCGACAGCGGAATGAACAACAGGGTGGGAAAATGAAGCGGCGCCGCAAAGCGGGACAGCTCCTCGCGCCACCCTTTGAACACCTCATATTCGTAGCCGACCAGGTCCATCTTGTTGACTGCCACGATGATGCGGCGGATGCCGAGCAGATGTGCGATGTACAGATGGCGGCGGGTCTGGGCAAGGATGCCCTTGCGTGCATCGACGAGGACCACGGCGGCATCGGCGGTGCTCGCGGCCGTGACCATATTGCGCGTGTACTGTTCGTGCCCGGGCGAGTCGGCGATGATGAACTTGCGACGCGGCGTGGCGAAGTAGCGATAGGCGATGTCGATGGTGATGCCCTGCTCGCGCTCGGCTTCGAGGCCATCGGTCAGGAGGGATAAGTCCAGCGTTTCCCGGCCACGCTTTTTTGATGCGCGTCCCACCGCGGCGAGTTGATCATCGAGGATGCTGCGCGTATCGTGCAGCAGCCGGCCGATCAGGGTGCTCTTGCCGTCATCGACGCTGCCGGCCGTGATAAAGCGCAGCACGCCGTTTGCTCCTGTCCCCGTGACGGGCAGCTTTACCGCATCGGCCGTTTCCAGAACCGCCTGATTGCGTTCCAGTTCACCCAGGGAGGACATCAGAAATATCCTTCTTTCTTGCGCCGCTCCATTGAAGCGTCCGAGGTCTGGTCATCGCGGCGCGTGGCGCCGCGCTCCGTTGTGCTGGTCCCCGCGGTCTCGGCAATGATCTGGGCGACGTTGGCGGCAGAAGATTCAACCGGTGAAGTGCAGGTAATGTCGCCGACGGTGCGAAAGCGCACGCTGATGTTTTCGACCTGTTCGCCGGGAGCAGGAGGCGTCAGGGGCGTCACCGGCATCAGCATGCCGTCGCGGCGCACCACCTCGCGGCGATGCGCGAAGTAGATGGACGGCACTTCGAGTCGTTCCCGGCCGATGTACTCCCAGACATCCATCTCGGTCCAGTTGCTGATCGGGAAAACCCTCATGTGCTCGCCCCTGTTGACGCGAGCGTTGTACAGGTTCCACAGTTCGGGGCGCTGATTCTTCGGATCCCATTGGCCCCATTCGTCGCGAAACGAAAATACCCGCTCTTTGGCACGCGCTTTCTCTTCGTCACGCCGCGCGCCGCCGATGGCGGCGTCGAAGGTGAATTCGGAGATGGCTTCAAGCAGCGTCACCGACTGCGCCGCGTTGCGGCTGTCGCCTGCGGCGCGCAGGCGCACGGTACCGCGTCGCATCGACTCCTCGACCGAGCGCACAATCAGCCGCTCGCCCAGTTCTGCGGCGCGACGGTCGCGGAAATCGATGACTTCGGCAAAATTGTGACCGGTGTCGATGTGCAGCAACGGGAACGGGAAACGCCCCGGCCGGAATGCATGCTCGGCCAGGCGCAGCAGCACGATCGAATCCTTGCCACCGGAAAAAAACAGCACCGGCTGTTCGCATTCGGCGGCCACTTCGCGGAGGATGAAAATCGCCTCGGCCTCGAGCCAGTCCAGATGACTGCGCGGCGCGCCGGCAGGCCTGCCAGGCGCGACTGCCCGAGCCGGGTTTACCGCTGCACCGACTGCGCTCATGCCGTTGACTCCTGCCCGGCGGGCGAGTCTGCCGTCCCTGCCGGCATGCAGGCCGCATTCGCGGGCCTGCGGCAGTTCCCACCACCAGCGTCCGGCACGCACGTCCTCGCCGGTGACGGTCGGGCGGGTGCAGGGCGCGCAGCCAATGGAGCGATAGCCCTGGTCATGCAGCCGGTTGTACGGGACGTTGAGCGCGCGGATGTATTGCCAGACGTCGGCTTCGCTCCAGTCGGCCAGCGGATTGAATTTCGCCAATCCGTGTGCCGTGTCGAATTCCTGGAGCTGCAATTGGGCGCGGCTGACCGCCTGGGCGCGCCGCTGGCCGGTGAGCCACGCCTGCTTGCCCGCCAGCGCACGGCCAAGCGGTTCAACTTTGCGAATCTCGCAGCAGCGCTTGCGCAGGCTGACGCTCTCATACAGCGCGTCCCGCCCGACTTCCTCGACATAGGCCGCGACCGCGGCCGAATCAGGGCCGAATACCCGCACCTCATGGCCGTAGCGATCCCCGATTGCGCCTATCAGGGCCAGCGTATCCGCATGCAGCCGGCCGGTATCCAGGGTGAATATCTCGATATCGAGTTTGCGCCGGAGGATGATATCGGTCAGCACCATGTCCTCCGCAGACAGGCTGGAGGCGAGTGTTGCCGGCGCATGTTCCAGTGAGATGCGCACCAGCACCCGGGTCAGTTCGTCCACGGCGCGTTGCAGCGGGGCGGGGAGCGGGGTGTGGGCGGATGTTTCGATTTGCACGGAGGGCTTCGCCTGATTTCAAGGATGATTCCAGCGACAGCGGCGACAGGCGCCTGGTCGATGGATATTCAGTGCGTCAGTGCGATTGATCCGCCGCCGCTTGATCGACCCGTGGCGGGCCATCAAGCCGGCGCCGGAACAATGGGAAAGGCCGCTCCACGGAAGCCTGATAGCCCTCGCTGAAATCGGCGAACGCCTTCAGCGCTTCGGTTGCATCCTGATCGTCACGCAGCGCGAATGCGTCAAATCCGACGCGCGACAGATAGAACAACTGGTCGCGCAGCACATCGCCGACCGCCCGTAATTCACGGGTATAGTGATAACGCTCGCGCAGCAGGCGGGCAAGGGAATAGCCGCGGCCGTCGGCAAACTGCTGAAAATGGATGGCGACGAGCTCGAAGCGGTCGAGATCGGCGGCAATCGTCTCGGGCTCATCGTGTCCTTCGAGCTGGATGCCGAGCGCGCCGGGGCGTGCAAGAAAACTCTCGCGATGCGCCCGCCACAGCGCCAGCGGCACGATCAGGTTGCCGCTGTCGTTCGCCGATACCCCCGGCGCGCCCGCGGCATCAAGCAGCCGCCAGTTGTCCGCGACGATTTGGCGGTTTTTGATCAGGATTGTCATAGACGCTCTTCTTGAAGGGCTCGAGGCCGATGCGCTGCACGGTCTCGATGAAACGCTCGTCTTCGTGTTCACGCGAGGCGATGTAACATTCGATCAGGCGCTCCACCACGCCGGGAATCTCCTCCTGCGCAAAAGAAGGTCCGATGACCTTGCCGAGCGCGGCGCGATCGCCCTGGGCGCCGCCGATGGACACCTGGTACCACTCCTCGCCCGCCTTATCGACGCCGAGAATGCCGATGTGGCCGACGTGATGGTGGCCGCAGGAATTGATGCACCCGGAGATATTGAGGTCCAGCTCGCCGATGTCGTGCAGGTAGTCCAGATCGTCGAAGCGGCGCTGGATGGCCTCGGCCACGGGAATCGATTTGGCGTTCGCCAGGGAGCAGAAGTCGCCGCCTGGGCAGGCGATGATGTTCGTGAGCAGTCCGATGTTCGGTGTGGCGAGGCCCAGGGCGCGCGCTTTATGCCACAGTGCGTACAGGTCGGACTGGCGAACGTCGGCAAGGATCAGGTTCTGCTCATGCGATACGCGCAGCTCGCCGAGCGAGTAACGGTCCGCCAGATCCGCCACCGCGTCCATCTGTTCGTCGGTGGCGTCGCCCGGCGCCACACCGGTTTGCTTCAACGACAAGGTGACTGCGGCATATCCGGGCACCTTGTGCGCGCGCACATTGCGCTTATGCCAGTTGGCGAATGCCTTGTCCGACGCGAGCTGCGACTCGGTCTGTCGATCGGCCGCCGGCAGTTTGACGTAAACGGGACGGGTAAAGCGCTCCTCAACGCGCGCAATTTCTTCGGGAATCAAGGTGGCCGGACCATCCCTGAGATGCGCCCATTCTTCCTCCACCTTGCGGGCGAACACCGCCGGTGTCAGTTCCTTCACCAGAATCTTGATGCGCGCCTTGTATTTATTGTCGCGGCGCCCGTAACGGTTATAGACGCGCATGATTGCGTCAAGGTAGGTCAACAGGTGAGGCCAGGGCAGATGATCGCGGATGACGTGGCCGATCACCGGCGTGCGGCCCAGTCCGCCGCCGACGATCACGCGAAATCCGATTTCACCGCTGGCGTCGCGTTGCGCATGCAGGCCGATGTCGTGAACCATGATGGCGGCACGGTCCGCCGCCGCGCCGTTGATGGCAATCTTGAACTTGCGCGGCAGGTAAGCGAACTCCGGATGAAAGGTGGACCATTGCCGCACGATCTCGCACCAGAGGAAGGAATCGACGATCTCGTCCTGAGCGACGCCGGCGAAGTGGTCGGTGGTAATGTTTCGGACGCAATTGCCGGAAGTCTGGATGGCATGCATTTGCACGCTGGCCAGTTCCGCCAGGATGTCGGGGACCTGCTCAAGCTTCGGCCAGTTGTACTGGATATTCTGACGGGTGCTGAAATGGCCGTAGCCCCGGTCGTAGGTGCGGGCGATATGCGCCAGTTTGCGAAGCTGGTTGGAGGACAACAATCCATACGGGATGGCCACCCGCAGCATCGGTGCAAAACGCTGAATATAAAGGCCATTTTGTAACCTCAGAGGACGAAATTCATCCTCCGGAAGCCTGCCTGCAAGAAAGCGCGCGGTCTGGTCGCGAAACTGCTCGACCCGCTCGTCCACCATCTTCTGATCAATGTTGTCGTAGCAATACATACGTTCTTCTTCCGGGCGCCGGGGCGCAGCTCCTTGTCGCAGAAATGCATCATAATCACCTCTTGTTATAATTAAAAATAATAAGAACTCATAAGGGTTAAACAAACAGTTATATAGACAGGGGCCATCAATGAATTTCCAGCAGCTTCGTTATGTGCGCGAAGCCGTCCGCCAGGGATTGAATCTGACAGAAGCGGCGAAGAAGCTGTTTACGTCGCAACCCGGCGTGTCCAAACAGATACGGGAACTGGAAAAGGAACTTGGTGTGGAAATTTTCGTCCGTCGGGGCAAGCGCCTGGTGGCGTTGACGGAGGCGGGCGCCGGGGTGGTCACAGTGATAGACCGGGTGCTGCAGGAAGCAGACAACTTGCGCCAGATGGCGCGTGAGCACCGCGAACCGGACGGGGGTTCCCTGATCATCGCCACCACCCATACGCAAGCCCGGTATGCACTTCCAAAGGTTGTCACCGAATTCAAGCGGCGCTATCCGAAGGTGCGCCTGTCGATGCAGCAGGGAAATCCCCCGCAACTGGCCGAAATGGTCATCGCCGGGGAAGCGGATCTGGCAATAGCCACCGAAGCGCTGGAGGACTACCCGCAACTGCTGGCCCTGCCGGGTTACAGCTGGAATCACTGCGTGGTGGTCCCCGCGGCTCATCCGCTTGCTGACGCGCATCGCGTCAGCCTGGACGAACTGGCCCGATTTCCCATCGTCACCTATGATCTGGCCTTTGCCGGACGCGCGCACATTGATGCCGCATTCGCCGCGCGAAACCTCACCCCTGACATCGTCTTATCGGCCATCGACGCCGACGTGATCAAGACCTACGTCGAGCTCGGTCTGGGCATCGGCATCATTGCCGCCATGGCCTTCGATCCGCAGCGCGACCGGACCCTGCGCCAGCTCGAGGCCGGGCACCTTTTCCCCAGCAACACCACCCGGGTGGCCCTGCGGCGCGGCAGTGCGCTGCGCAGTTTCGGCTACGACTTCATCGAGTTGTTCGCGCCGCACCTGAACCGTGCGCAGATTGATGCGGCCTTTGCCGCTAAAGGGCAGGATTACGAATTGTGAAATCCATCAACAGCGTGACCTGAGTCACGCTGACCCGAGAACGCTCTGATTAACTCAAACCATCATTCCACCGTGCCGTTCCGCATCCGTCGGATTACCTTGTTACCCGGCAACTCGGCGAAAATCCGCGCGTTCCGGCCGGAACTCGGGGTCACCCCTTGGTTCGTCTGAGCGATTTTTCCGGCGCTGCTTTGCGTGCAGCCTCGCGCTCACCGGGCAGGGGCAGCGCGGTTTTGTATTTCACCTGTTTCAACGCAAAGCTCGATTTGAGATTGCCGACCCCTGGAATCTTCGCCAGAAAATCAACGATAAAACGTTCAACTGCCTGAACATCGGCGACCACCACCCGCAACAGGTAGTCGGAGTCGCCGGTCATCAGATAGCACTCCATCACCTCAGCCCGTTCACCGATGGCGCGCTCGAAAATCTCCAGCGCCGACTCGACCTGTTTCTCCAGTCGAACCTGGATAAACACGCTGACCGTGAGACCGACGGCGAGCGGCTCCAGCAAAGTCACATAGCGATTGATGATCCCGGTGGTTTCCAGATTGCGCACGCGCGCAAGACAAGGCGAAGGCGACAGATTCACCAGACGCGCGAGTTCGATGTTGGAAATGCGCGCGTCCTGCTGCAGTCGGGCGAGGATTTTCCAGTCGGTGGGGTCAAGGAGCGATTCAGGCATTTCTATTCATAAATCGGCGGTAATACAGGATTTTATGCTGTAGAAAATCCTTTGGCGAGCGAAAACGACAGCCAATGCGGCAATGAAATCGTTAGGATGCAATCTGAACCGTCCCCGATAACTGGCTGTCCCATAGGCATTTCACATGACCCTGCCGTCGGATTTCGTTTCCTCCGCATCCTGGCGTATCAGCCCGGCCGATGCTGATCCCGGCGAGACGCACGAGTGGCTGGATGCATTCGATGCGCTGGTCCAAACCGAGGGTCGCGAGCGCGCCACCTTTCTCCTGCGCAAGCTGTTCGAGCACGCGCGCCGCCGCCGCGTTCCCCTGCCGCCAGTGCTCAATACGCCCTACTACAACACCGTCGGGCTCGCCGATCAGCCGCAGTTTCCGGGCAATCTGGAACTGGAACAGCGCTTGTCGGCCATCATTCGCTGGAACGCGCTGGCGATGGTGGTGCGCGCCAACCGGGCGCACGCCGAACTGGGTGGACATATCGCCAGCTATGCGTCCGCCGCCGATTTGTTCGAAGTGGGGTTCAACCATTTCTTTCGCGCCGGCCAGGCCGGGGATCTGGTCTATTTTCAGCCGCATTCGGCGCCCGGCGTTTACGCGCGAGCCTTCCTCGAAGGGCGCCTGAGCGAGCAACAGCTTCAGCATTACCGGCGTGAAACCGGCGGCGACGCGGCCGCGGTTGCGCCAGCCGCCGGGCAGATCGTGGGACCAGGGCCGGCCTCCGGTCAAGGACAACCGGCGCATGCCGGTCCGGGACTGTCGTCCTATCCGCACCCCTGGCTGATGCCCTCGTTCTGGCAGTTTCCCACCGGGTCGATGGGACTGGGACCGGTGCAGGCGATCTATCAGGCGCGCTTCATGCGCTACCTTGCCGACCGCGGCATTCTGGATGCCGCGGCCCAACCGGGGCGCAAGGTGTGGGCTTTCGTCGGCGACGGCGAAATGGATGAACCGGAATCGCTGGCAGGGTTGTCACTGGCTGCGCGCGAAGGCCTCGATAACCTCATTTTCGTGGTCAATTGCAATCTGCAGCGCCTCGACGGACCGGTGCGCGGCAACGGTTCGATCATCCAGGAGCTGGAAGGCCTGTTTGCCGGCGCCGGCTGGAACGTCATCAAGCTGCTGTGGGGCTCCGACTGGGACCCGCTGTTCGCCCGCGATGAGGATGGCATCCTGATCCGCCGCCTGCATGAGACCGTTGACGGGGAATTTCAGAAATACGCGGCGACCGACGGGCGCTTCAACCGCGAGCAGTTCTTCAACAAGTATCCGGAACTCCAGGCGCTGATCGCGCATCTGTCCGACGAAGACATCGACCGGTTGCGGCGCGGCGGCCATGATCCGGTGAAAATCCACGCCGCGTACTACACCGCCGCCAACCACGCCGGCCAGCCCACGGTCATCCTCGCCCAGACCAAGAAGGGGTACGGGATGGGCCATTGGGGGCAGGGGAAAATGACCTCGCACCAGGCAAAGAAACTGGAGGATGACGCGCTGCTCGCATTTCGCGATCGTTTTTCATTGTCGCTGTCGGACGATGAAGTGCGCGAGCTTCGCCTGTTCAGACCGGCGGCGGAATCGGCCGAGATGAAATATCTGCACGCGGCGCGCGCAAAACTCGGCGGCTACCTGCCGGCCCGGTCTTCCCGCGCTGCGCGCCTCGCACTGCCGGCGTTGAGCGGATTCGCCAGAATACGCGACGGCTCGAATGGCCGCGAACAGTCCACCACGATGGTGTTCGTGCAACTGTTGGGGCAGCTGCTGAAGCTTCCGGAAATCGGCCGGCGGGTGGTGCCCATCGTGGCTGACGAAGCGCGCACTTTCGGCATGGCGAATCTGTTCCGTCAGGTGGGCATTTACTCCGCGGTCGGTCAGCTCTACGAGCCCGAAGACAAGGACGAACTGCTGTACTACAAGGAAGCGACCGACGGTCAGATACTGGAAGAAGGCATCACCGAGGCGGGCGCCATGTCCTCATGGATCGCCGCGGCGACCAGTTACAGCGCGCACGGCGAGCCGATGCTGCCGTTCTATACGTATTACTCGATGTTCGGTTTTCAGCGGGTCGGCGACCTGATCTGGGCCGCGGCGGACTCGCGTTCGCGCGGATTTCTGATCGGCGCGACGGCGGGCCGCACCACCCTCTCGGGTGAAGGGTTGCAGCACCAGGATGGCTCCAGTCATCTGATCGCATCCACCATCCCGAACTGCGTCGCCTACGACCCGTGTTTCGGCTATGAGCTGGCCATCATCATGGAACAGGGCACGCGGCGCATGCTCGAAGAGCAGGAGGACGTGTTTTATTACATCACCGTGATGAACGAGAACTACGTGCACCCGCCGATGCCCGCGGGCGCCGAGGAGGGCATCCGGCGGGGCATGTATCTGCTTCGTAAATCCGCTGTCGCGGCCGCGCGGCAACGCGTCCGGCTGCTCGGTTCCGGTACGATCCTCAGGGAGGTGATTGCTGCCGCGGAAGTGCTGGAAAAAGAGCACGGCGTCGCGGCCGATGTATGGAGCGTCACCAGCTTCACCGAATTGCGCCGGGATGGGATTGAAAGCGACCGTCGTCGCATCGGCGCCGGCGCCCCGCCCTCCGCCGAAGCGGACCTCCCATGGGTGACGCAGTGCCTCGGTTCCGGCGGCGGTCCGGTCATCGCGGCCAGCGATTACGTCGGCGCGGTGCCCGACCTGATCCGGACCTGGGTGCCCGGCACGTATATTTCACTCGGCACCGACGGCTTCGGCCGCAGCGACACCCGCAGAGCGCTGCGCAATTTCTTCGGCGTCAGCACCGAGCACGTGGTCCGTACGGCACTGGGCGCACTGAAACGGGGCGCGACGTGAGAACGGGCAGACCACGTTTTATGGGTTGAAAACGTGGTCCGTCCCGGGTTTTCCTGGCGGGCAGTTCCTGGAACTAAGGGACCACCTTCAGTTTCTCGCCATTCACTCAACGCGAAGCGCCGGCGTGTGCGCGCAGCGCGCTGGAGAAATCGTCCAGATCGCCCAAACCTGTTGTAATGGCTTCGACCAGTCGCGGCCCCACGATATCGGCATAACGATGGACGATGAGATTGCGCAGGCCGGCGGCCCTGGCAAGGCGAAACGACATCGTCTCCGGAATGACGCGATGCTGCGCGAGCAGCGTGAAGGCCACCGCGGGGCTCTCGGGCACTCCGAGGGATTCGTGCGTGCACGCATGCACGGCAAGATCGATGCAGGCCTGAATCGCCTGCAACAGATCGAAACACACGTCGTTGCGCATGCTTTCGTCCGCCTCCAGTGCGGCGGCGTGCAGCGGAAGCTTCGCGCGCAGCCGGTTCACGTGATGCGCGATCGCCTCGGACTTTCGCAGCACCACGTCTTTGTCAACCACGGCGTGCCTCATCGCGCCGGTTGAGCGCCTCGGCGCGCATGCGGCGATGAAACTCGCCATCGAAGTATTCCAGGGTGATGCGTTCCAGCACAGCCGCGGTGCGCTTGGGATCGCGATCGAACAGGGTGCGTCCGGCGAGAAAAACCTGCCGTCCCAGAACGGGTTCGACGCGATCAAGGAGGATGAGGTGCAGGTCGCGTCCGGCGGCAAGGGAAAGCCGGGCGACGATGTCGAGATACTCCGCATAAAGCGCCTCGGCGTCCGCAACCGCTCGCGGTATGACTGCGATGTCCAGGTCGCTGGTACGCCGCGCAAGGCCCTTCGCCGCCGACCCGAAAAGCAGCGCGGCCGAAACGCGTTCATCCGCATAAAGCAATTGCTTTACCGCTTCGATGGAAGAATCCATGTTCATGGCCGAAGTATAGACGGGGGACTGCCGATGCCACAAAAAGGAGAAGTAAGGGGCATGGCGCCGAGCCGCACCCGAGCTCCGGCGCGCAGCCAGTACCAACATGGTGACGATGTGATCGCGTTCGAGGACGATGCGCCGCTGGAGGCGCTGATACGCAGCATCAAGGCGTCGAATCTGGCAACCCCCGGCGGACCATATCCGGCTGTTCCAGCTTCCGCTTGAACGTCTCGTTTAGCGGATCCGAAACCAAGCGGGCGATGGGCGATTACTGCTTCACGAACCGCAAGGTGAAGCGGTCGCTCTCGCCAATCGCCTCGTATCTGGCGCGGTCCTTGTCCTTCAGCCGATACGTCGGCGGCAGCGTCCACACGCCCTCGGGATGGTCTTTCGTGTCCTTCGGATTGGCGTTGACTTCCGACGCGCCGGCAAACCTGAAGCCGGCCTTTTCGATCAGCGTGATCGCGACGTCCTGCCGGACATAGCCCGCCTTGGTCTGCTTTTCCTGCGGCAGCTCGGTGCGCCCGCGGTGATCGACCATGCCCAGCACGCCACCCGGCTTGAGGGCCCTGTGAAACGTGCGCAGCGATTCTTGCACCTCATTGCGGTCGATCCAGTTGTGCAGGCTGCGAAAGCTGAGCACGAAGTCGGCGCTGCCCGTTGGGGCGATCTCATGCCTGTCGGCGCGGAACTGCGTGACCTGCACCCGGTCGTACAGGACCGGCTCGGCCTTGAGCCGCGCCAGCAGCTTCTGATGGTCGGGCAGGTATTGCGGCAGTGAATCGTCGCGATTGGCGGCGATGTAGCGGCCTGTCGCCTTCAGCCAGGGCGCGAGGATCTCCAAGTAATAGCCGCCGCTGCCGGGCAGGATCTCCACCACAGTGCTGTCTGCCCGGACGCCGAAGAATGCGAGCGTCTCGGCCGGATGCCGGAACCGGTCACGCGCCACATTCCCCGGCGAGCGATGCGGAGCACTCAGCAGTGGCGCGAAAACGCCGGTATCCTGCGCCGGCGCCGGCGCGGCCGCCAGCAGCGTGATCAGCGCCAGCGCCGCAATGTGCAGCATGTTCTTCCATGCGAAATGGTGCGGCTTGAAAAATGGTGGCACTCAATTCTCCTGGTGGAAAAGCGATGATATGCCTTACGCGATCCTCGAATCGTGATTGCGTGTAATCGCGGGACGGGCATATTCCCTCAGTGCACCGGCCTTGCGCTCGACTGAATCCCTGAGCCGGAGTCCTGCGGCCTGCTTCGGATCGATCAGGCGGTAGTGCCGCGTTTCGTCCAGCATGTTGCCTATGCTCCAGCACTGCTTTTTGCTGGTTACCCAGATCTCGGGCTTCACCCGGCGCAAATCGAACGGCCGCGAATACTCGCGCAACGTTTTCTGGTGCCGCTTGTTGGCATACTCGTGGAAATAGCTGATCGCCAGCTCACGCAAGGTCCGATAAACCGGATCGCGCCAGCGCAGCAGCGGCGGGTTGGTCTTGGAAACCGCGCCCCAGCAGCCGCGGCGGCGAAACAGGGCAACGACGTGGTCGTAGTCGCGTTCGGCGCGCAGGTCGAGCAACAGCGGCGGCTCGCCATTGATCCACAGCGCGCAGGCTGCAACCAGAGCACCCTCGATGCAGTGCGCGCGTTTTTGCCGGAGCACTTCCCTCACCGACAGCGAAGTCTCGCCGCCAATTTCGAAGTTCGACGGAATGTCGTCGAGAAAGCGCTGGATTTTCTCCGGCGTGTTGAGCCGGGCCAGGGTCCTGAATTCTGCTGGCGTAAGGCCGAGGTCGTTGCGGTCCGCAAAGCGCTTCTTCTTCATTATTCATCCTCTCTTCGCTTGCTATACCTCTACCGTAACCCCCTTCCAGAAAGCGATATGGTCCTTGATGTTCATCGCTGCCGGCAGCGGGTCGGGGTAATACCAGGCGGCGTTGGCGTTTACCTTGCCCTCAATCACCACGTCGTAATAGCTGCAGGTACCCTTCCACGAGCAGAACGTATGGTGCTCGCTCGGGCGCAGGAACTCCCGCTTTACGGTATCCGGGGGAAAGTACTGGTTGCCTTCCACCACCTCACAGCGCTCGCTCTCGGCAATGAGCCGGTCTTCCCAACGTGCTTTTGGCATGGCGACTCCTGGCAAATGTCGTTATGGATCCAAACCCGGAATGTCCCCGCCGCCGCGGGCGGACGGGGCCGCCTATTCGCGCAGCTTGCGCGCCTCCTTCGCCGCCGGCCGCTCGCAGCTTGCGCTCAACCAGGCTGCAAGCTTGGTATATTTCGAGAGGTCATATTTCATCGCGAACAGCGTATAGAGCACGCTTGCCGCGAGAAAGTCGGCCATGCCCCACTCGTTGCCCTGGAGAAAGCGTGTTTTTCCGAGCTGGCCGTCGATGATCTGCAGACCCGGTTGCAATTTCTTCTCGCCTTCCTCGGCGATGGCGGCGATGCGCTTCTCGGGTGGGAAGGCGGCGCGGTGCTGAAACATGGCGACCATGGGCGGCTCGACGTCATTGGCGATGTAGAAGCCCCACTGCAGCATGCGCCCTTCACCGTCCTGGGTCTGCGGATAAAGTGAGCCGCCGTATTTTTTGGCGAGGTAAACATTGATGGCGGCCGATTCCCAGAGGATGACGCCGCCATCGTCTATGGCAGGTATGCGCGCGTTGGGGTTGATCTGCCTGTACCAATCTTCCTTGGCTTGCGCGCCCTCGACATTGATGGAAACCGGAATGTGCTCGTAAGGCAGGTTGATTTCTTTCGCCAGCCACAACACCCGGAAAGTCCTGGAACGCGCCTGGCCATAAATCTTCAACATGAACCGTCTCCTCTTGCTGAAATGTCGCGCTAGTTTAAGGCGTCCCCCTGCTTCCTTACAAATCAGGTAAGCGCCAGGCGCCTACAGATTGCGGAGGTCGGTCCCGCCTGGTTCATGGTGTAGAAATGCAATCCGGGCGCGCCCAGAGCAAGCAGCCGTTCGCACAGACTGGTCACGACGTCCAGTCCGAAACTGCGCACCGAGGCGCTGTCGTCGCCGAAACTTTGCATTTTCAGGCGGATCCAGCGCGGAATTTCGGCGCCACACGCATCTGAAAAGCGCGCCAATTGCGAGAAATTGACGATGGGCATGACGCCCGGAACGATGGGCACGTGTATTCCCGCAGCGGCGCAGTCATCGACAAAACGCAGGTAAGCATCGAGATTGAAAAAATACTGCGTAATCGCCGAATCGGCGCCGGCCTCTATCTTGCGTTTGAAGTTGCGCAGGTCGTCCTCAGGACTCTTCGCCTGGGGATGATATTCCGGATAACCGGCGACCTCTATATGGAAGTGCTCACCGGTGGTCCGGCGTATCAGTTCGACCAGCTCGTTGGCGTGGCGCAACTCGCCGGCGCTCGCCTCGCCGGAGGGCAGATCGCCGCGCAGCGCGACGATGCGGCGGATGCCTTGGTCGCGATAGAGCGAGATGGTCTGTTCGATTTCGGCACGCGTGCCGCCGATGCAGGACAGGTGCGGCGCGGCTTCGAATCCGGACTGTTTGATTTCGAGCACCGTGCCCAGGGTGCGCTCGCGCGTCGAGCCTCCGGCGCCGAAGGTGCAGGAAAAAAAACGGGGATTCAGCGCACCCAGCTCATGCCAGGTGGCGCGAAGCTTCTCCATGCCCTCCCCCGTCTTCGGCGGAAAGAACTCGAAACTGATGGACGCAGATGGTTTCGTGTCGATGTGGCCGGCCTCTCATTGCGGGCAGCGGGTGCGTGCAGCGGGCGTGCGCACAACCGGCGGGGTCCGGGACAAACGGATACCCGGCCCGGTCGCGCCGCTTGCGCGGCCCCGATCAGTAACGGTAGTGCTCTGGCTTGAAGGGACCATCCCTGGCAACGCCAATGTAGGCGGCCTGTTCGCTGTTCAACTCGGTCAGCATGGCATTGAGCTTCTTCAACTGCAGCCGCGCCACTTTCTCATCGAGGTGCTTGGGCAACGTATACACGCCGACCGGATACTTCGCCGTGTTGGTGAACAACTCGATCTGCGCAATCGTCTGATTGGCGAACGAGGAACTCATCACGTACGACGGGTGGCCGGTGCCGCATCCAAGGTTCACCAAGCGCCCCTTGGCCAGCACGATGATGCGCTTGGCGGGGCGGCCCTCCATGGCCGGGAAAATGACGTGATCGACCTGCGGCTTGATTTCCTCCCACTGGTAATGTTTTTCCAGGGAAGCGATGTCGATTTCCGAATCGAAATGGCCGATGTTGCAGACGATCGCCTGATCTTTCATCTTCTTCATGTGCTCATGATTGATCACGTGAAGATTGCCGGTGGCGGTGACGAAAATGTCGGCCTTGTCGCAGGCATAATCCATGGTCACGACGCGATAGCCTTCCATGGCGGCCTGCAGCGCGCAGATCGGGTCGATCTCGGTCACCCACACCTGGGCCGACAGCGCCCGCAGCGCCTGCGCCGAGCCCTTGCCGACGTCGCCGTAGCCGGCAACCACGGCGACTTTGCCGGCGATCATCACGTCGGTGGCGCGCTTGATGCCGTCCACCAGTGATTCGCGGCAACCGTAGAGGTTGTCGAACTTCGACTTGGTGACCGAGTCGTTGACGTTGATCGCCGGGAACGCGAGGCGGCCTTCCTTGTGCATCTGGTACAGCCGGTGCACGCCGGTGGTGGTTTCCTCCGACACGCCCTTGATGGCGGCGAGCCGTTTCGAATACCAGCCGGGACCGGACTGCAGGCGCTTCCTGATGGATGCGTAGAGCGCGGCTTCTTCGGCGTTGCCCGGCCTGGCAATGACCGAGGCATCCTTCTCGGCTCGGGCGCCCAGATGGACCAGCAAGGTCGCATCGCCGCCATCATCGAGAATCAGGTTCGACAGCCCGCCGTCCGGCCAGTCGAAAATGCGGTGGGTGTAATCCCAGTATTCCTCCACGGTTTCGCCCTTGTAGGCGAAAACCGGCGTGCCGCGCGCGGCGATGGCGGCCGCAGCATGATCCTGCGTGGAGAAAATATTGCATGACGCCCAGCGCACCTGCGCCCCCAGTGCCTGCAGCGTCTCGATCAGCACTGCGGTCTGGATGGTCATGTGCAGCGAGCCGGTGATGCGCGCGCCCTGCAGCGGCCTGGCGGCCGCATATTCTTCGCGGATCGCCATCAGCCCGGGCATCTCGGTTTCGGCAATGGCGATTTCCTTGCGCCCCCAGCCGGCAAGCGAAGGATCGGCAATTTTGCAGTCGGTAAAACCCTGGGGCTGCGGCACAGCGCTCATCACGCGCTCCTTTCGATTAAGAAAAAAGATCGTGAGCGCCGTTGCAAGGTGAACCCGGCGAGCCTGGCGGATCCGGAGGGAGGCACGGATCGGTTGCAACGCTCCTCGCGAGGGAAATGCCAGTTTAACGAATCGCGGCTGCGATTGCCACCATGGATGTTCCGCTGGCCCGCTGGCCGCGCCGCCTGCCCGCGCCGCGCCGCGAAGCCGGGTATTGCAGTTCGTTACCTCTGCCCCACCGTTCCCGAATCCGGGGCATGCAACGCCGGCGCGGATTCGGTCAGCCGGCAATGTCCGGAGGGGCGGCGGGAAGTCAGTATCCGAGGGTGCGCGGCAGCCACAGGACCAGCCCCGGCGCGAATACGCAGATGAACATGACCAGGTACTGGATCGCCACGAATGGCCAGATCTCGCGGAACAGTTCCCAGATCGACAGCCTGGCCGCGCTGCACATCAGGAAAAGGACTGAGCCCACCGGCGGCGTCAGCACCCCGATGGCTATGTTGATGACGAACACCAGCGCGAAATGCAGCGGGTCGATGCCGAAGCCGGTGGCGATCGGTGCAAGTATGGGAACCAGCATGATGTAGGCCGGCACCGGTTCTATGACCGTCCCGACGAGGATCAGGAACAGCATGACGATGACGAGGAAGGCGAGCGGCGAACTGGCGACCTGCATGATGGTCTCGCTCAGCCGCTGCGGTACGAGGTCCACCGTAAACAGGAAGGTCACCGTGGCGGAAAAAGCGATCAGCGTGCTGACGACCGAGGTGGTTATGACCGCGTTCAGCATCGCGTTCGGAATATCCGACCACTTCAGCTTGCGGGTCACGAACATGCCGGCTAGAAAGGCGTATACGACCGCGATCGCCGCGCTTTCCGTGGCCGTGAATGCCCCGCTCAGGATGCCGCCCAGGACGATCACCGGCATGAGCAGTATGAGGATGGCTTCGCGTGCCTTGCGCAGCGCGAAACCCAGGCGGAAAGGCTCGCCCGAGATGGGGTAGCGGCGGCGCCTGGCGATCACCTCGATGGCGAGCATCATGAACACGGCGATCAGCAGGCCAGGTACGATGCCGCTTGCGAACAACCCGGCAATGGATATCGAGCCGCCGGCGATGGTCGCGTAGATGATCATGGCGGTGCTGGGCGGAATGATGGGCCCCAGATTGGCCGACGCGGCGATGATCGCCGCCGAGAACGGCACGCCGTAGACCCGGGCCATGGGCCGCAGCAGCACCGAGGACAGCGCCATCGAATCGGCCGTGGCGGTTCCGGATACCGTCGCCAGGCCTACCCCAGATACCACCGTCACATGGCCCAGACCGCCGCGGACCCGTCCGACCACGGCATTGGCGAACTGGATCATTTTCTCCATCAGCCCGCCGGCGACCAGGAATTCCCCTGCAAGCATGAAAAACGGGATTGCCATGAACGGAAAAGAGTCCACCGAATGCAGCATCTTTTGCGCGACCATGTTGAGCGGCAGACCGCTGACGCCGAGCCCGGCGAATGCGGCCAGGCCGAACGCGAACGCGATCGGCACACCGATCATCATGAACACGAGGAAAGCAATGACGACGACGGCCGTCATTCTGCGGGCTCCGCACTGAGCAGGGTATCGAGGGCGCCGCCTGCGTCCATGCTCATGTCGATGAGGTGGGCCAGCGAGAGGGCCGCGCCGATGGGAATAGGCAGCGCGAACAGGCCCGCGCTCCACGGCACGGTCATCATGTTCTGGTCCCAGTTATCGATCAGCAGACGCACTGACTGGTGCACGACCAGGGCCATGAGGATCGCGGAGGCGACGCAGCCAAACCGGAAAATCTCGCGCGCGGGCGTCCTGGGCAGCAGGAAAAGCAGCAGGTTGACCCCGACATGCCGCCCCCGGCTGAGCGCGAGCGGCATGCCGAGGAATATGGTCCAGACGAATGCCAGCCGGGAAAGTTCGTTGGCGAAGAATATGGAATTGGCGAAGACGTAGCGCCCGGCCACCTCCGCCGCCACCAGCACCACCATCACCGCGCCCGCAGCGATGACCACGCGCTCGGTCGCATAGTCCACCAGCCTCAACGCCCGGCGGTATCCCCGGATACGCATTCCCGCCGCATCCCCCGCCGCGTTGCCCGCTAAGCTGCAGGTCCTACTTGCCGGCGGCCTTTACGAATCGCGCCACGAATTCCTTGCCGAGTTTGTCTTCGATCTGCTTGTAGATCGGCGCCGAGCGCTGGCGGAACGCCTCGCGCTGGGCTGGCGTGAGCTGGGTAAACTGGTAGCCGTTCTTGAGCATGCGCTCGCGGCCGGTTGCGTTCATCTCCCCGGAGACCCGGCGCTGGTAGGCGGTCGCCTCTGCGCCGGCCTTCATGATGGCCTGCCGGTCGGTCGCGCTTAGCTCATCCATCAAGCGCTTGCTCGCGACGAACAGCATGATGTCGTAGAAATGGCCGGTGTCGCTCACGTACTTCTGCCCCGCCTCGTGGTATTTGAGCAGATCGATGAAGACGTAGGGGTTCTCCTGGCCGTCGACCACGCCCTGGCGCAGCGCCTCGAACAGTTCCTTCACGTCTATCTGGATCGGGTTGGCGCCGAGCAGCCGGAAGGTGTCCAGGTGCACCGGATTGGGCTGCACGCGGATCTTGAGGCCCTTCAGGCCGTCCGGCGAGGTGATAGGCCGCGAGCGGTTAGTAAGCTGGCGGAAACCCAGCTCGAAATAGCCGAGCACGACGAAGCCCTTTTCCAGCAGTTTCGCGGCCAACTCCTGGCCGAGCGGGCCGTCGAACACCCGGAACGCCGTTTCGCGATCCGAAAACAGGAACGGCAGATTCACCACATCCAGCTCCTGCACGTAGGTGTTGAAGTAAGCGGTTGACGCCGTCGTGGCGAAAATCGTGCCGTTGCGGGTCTGGCCGACGTTCTCCTGCAGGCTGCCGAGCTGGTTGCCCCAGAAGGTCTGCACCGTGACGCAATTGTTCGTCGCCTTTGCCACCGCCGGCACGAAAGACTCATCGACCGCCTTGGCGAAGGCAAAGTCCTTGTTGCCTGCCGCGCCGACGCGCAGCACGGTCTGGGCCTGGCTCTGGTGGGCGGACAGGGAAATGAGGGCACCGACCATGAGTGCCGCTGCAAGAAACGCTTCTTTGGCGTGCATATTGAGCCCCCAGCATGATTCTTCATAAAAAATCCGCGACCAGGTATCGCGGGCGTAAGGGGTATTGCGGAGACAGCATACGCAGGCAGAAGAACACCGCCGCCCAAAAACCCGCTCTCGCCAAAATATTACCCGATTTATAATGCCTGGCGCCCAACATCAATGGAGATCGCAAAATGAGCTTCGCCCTGTTGCACACGCCCGGCCAGGTCATCTGCGGCGGCATGTCCTACGCGGCCCACAACGAGGAGTTGGGCAGTATGGTGCGAGTGGGCGAGGACATCAAAGGCCTCCCCTTCTTTTTCGTCAAAGCTCCCCGTGCGTTCAGCTGGGACGGGGCGCCCATCATTCTCCCGGATATCACCTCGCTTACCAGGCAGGCTCTGGCCGCACCCTATGGCCAGGTCACCGGGGAAGTGGAGCTCGCGATCGTGATCAAGGACAGGACCCACAGGATCAAGCCGGAGGAGGTTCACCGGCACATCCTCGGCTACACCGTGTTCAACGACGTCACTCAGCGGGACTTGGAGGTGGTGGGATATCCGGTGAGCATGTGCAAGGGATTTCACAGCTTCGGTCCGCTCGGCCCGCGCCTCGTCATGCACCAAGACGTTCCCAAACCCCAGGATCTGCGTTTCGAGCTGCGGGTGAACGGGACAGCGCATCAGAAGGGCTCCCTGTCCGAGATGATTTTTTCCCTCGAAACCCTGGTTTCCCAGGCCAGCAACATTTTCATGTTCGAGCGCGGGGACGTGATCACCACCGGTTCCCCGCCCGGCATGTTCGGCTACAGCCTGAAGCCCGGGGATGTCATCGAAGCGGAAATCGAGGGAATCGGGATTCTTCGCAATCCCGTTGTGGCGTAATAGCGGCGTAGGCTGGGGTGAGCGCAGCGAACCCCAACTTTTGACAGTCAAAACGCGCTCGGCTTCCAGCGCACCAGGTGACGTTCGAGCAGATCGTTGCCCTTGGTCAGCGCCAGCGCCAGCACCGCGGTGATGATGAGCGGGGCGAAGTATTTGGCCAACTGCAGCGTCTCTCCGTAGAACTGCAGCATGTAGCCTATCCCGGTGGCGGTGATCAGCAGCTGCGCCGCGATCACCGCCACCATGGAGCGCCCGATGGCGATCCTGATCCCGGCGAATACGTAGGGAATGACCGACGGGATGACCACGGTGCGAATCGTCTCCCAGCGCCGCGCGCCCAGGGACTCGACCACTTCGATCAGCCCGCGGTCCACCTCGCGCACGCCGGTCTGGGTGTTCAGGATGATCGGAAAGACTGCGTTGAGGAAGACGAAGGTCACGGTGGCGGCGAGCCCGATGCCCATCCAGACCACCAGCAAGGGCAGCAGCGCGATGGTGGGGGTCGCCCAGAAAATGAAGATGTAGATGTTCAACAGGCTGGCGGAGACGCGCGACAACCCCAGCAGCAAACCCATGGCCACGCCGACCACCAGGGACAGCCCCAGCCCCAGTGCCAGCGGCAGCAGGGTGAGCAGCGTGGCCTGCAGCAATTCCCCGCTCGCCAGCATTTCTACCAGGGCGCCCGCCACGCGCGTGGGGGTCGAGAGGATCACCGGCGACACCAGGCCGCCCACGACCTGCCAGACCGCGAGCAGCAGCGAGAGGGAAAAGATCGGCAGCAGCCAGTCGGCGAATTTCGACCACCGGCTCATGGCTCAGTGCCCGCGACCCTGTCTCACAGTCACATGTCCCATGGCGAGGTTCCGGGCGACCGACGCCGGGTCGCGCGCCGATCCCTTGCCAGACCCGCCGCCACCCGGCAGGCGCAGCAGCAGCCTCTCGCGCCATCGACCATCACCAAATCGGTGAACGTCCCGCCTACAGTCAAAGCTGATCCGAAAGTCTTTCATCGGAGAAGCAACTCCTCTTTGATGTCGGCCCATGCGAGACGCCGCAAATCGAGAAACGCGGGCGCCGCGCGCGCATCGTAATTGTAGCGGGGCCGCGGCAGGTCCACGCTGAGCTGGCGCTTTATCCGGCCGGGCCGCCGGGACATGATCACCACCCGGTCGGAAAGATAAATCGCCTCATCCAGGTCGTGCGTAATGAACACGACCGTGGATTGGGTCTCGACCCACAGCCGCTGCAACTCGTCCTGAAGCAGGAAGCGCGTCTGCGCGTCCAGTGCGCCGAACGGTTCGTCCATGAGCAGGATTTCAGGCTCGCGCGCGAGAGCACGCGCGAGGCCCACGCGCTGCTGCATCCCCCCGGAGAGCTGGTGCGGATAGTAGCGCTCGAATCCGCTCAGGTTCACCAGATCGATGTAACGCTGCACCGCCGTGTTGTCCTCGCGCGTGAGCGGGCGATGGCGGAGCAGTTCCAGGCCCAGGGCGACGTTTTCCCATGTCGTTTTCCACGGCATCAGGCCGGCCTGCTGAAACACCATGGACAACCGGGGAACCGCGCCGCTGACCGGGACGCCGTTGACCAGCAGACTGCCCTCGTCCCAGGGGGCGAGGCCGGCCAGAATCCGCAGCAAGGTGGTCTTGCCGCACCCGCTCGGACCCACGATGCTGACGAACTGCCGCTCACCCAGGGAGAGATTGATGTCCTCCAGCGCAACCAGGGGGACAGCGCCATCGGCCGCCGCAAAGCGCTTGGTCAGACCCCGGATTTCGATTTTCGGGGCGGAGGAGAGCAGGGCCGGGCTCCCCAGGGCGGCGTCCCCTTGCGCCGGTTGCGCGGACGGCACTCAGCGTCGCCAGTCGGGGACGTCCTTCGATTTCGGCGCGACGCCCATCTTGTCCAGCACCCGCTTCATCGGACCGGTGTCAAAGAGATCCGCAGCCTTGTTGAGCTTGTCGTTCGGCTTGTCCCCGCGGATCTCGAAGAAGACATCGAGCACGCCCTTGACGCTGGCAAGATTGATGCCGCCGTTGACCGCCCAGAACCCGCCCTCGCTCAGGCTTTTCCACATGCCATCGACGTCCTCGGGAGAATACAGTCCCGGTGTCAGCCTGGCGACCGCCAGGGCAAAGCGCGCCTTGTTCGCGGCCATATCCCGCATCATCTCCATCATGGCGGTGACGAAGCGCTCGGCCGCCTGGGGATTCTTGTCGAGCCACGATTTCTTGGCCACGAACACGAAGTTGGGGAAAGGCGGGGTGATCTGAGCAGTGTTCGCCACCAGCACATGCGCATCCCTGGCCTCCGGCCCCTTCATCAGCGGCAGCGCGGTCGGCACCAGGGTGATGGCATCGATCTGGCCGGAGTACAAGATCGCCAGAGTCCCCGCGGTGCCGCCGGCGGCTTTCCACTGCACGTCCTTGTCGCTCAGGCCGAAATGCTTGAGCACGATCACCGTCATGAAACGCGCCGAACCGCCCAGGCTGGGCACGCTCCACAGCTTGCCCTTCAATTGGCGTACATCGGTGTATTTCTTGTGGGCGACGATGGCCGCGCCGTAGCGGGCGCTCGGCACCATGATGATCTTCACGTCGCTGCCCTGATAGGTGGCGGACATGGCGGCGATGATGTCGCTGGTCGCAATGCCCGCCTCGCCGCCTTCCAGGTTCTGGATACGATGGGGACCGCCACCCGCACCCGACTTGATCGTCACCGCCAGGCCGTTCTTGTCGAACAGGCCGAGATCCCGCGCCATGGCCATGAAGGAGACGGTCACATCGGGCGTAGGGATCAGTTCCATTACCGACAAGGGAATTTTCCCCTGGGCGAACGACGGGGAAGCCGCCGTCGCACCCAGCACCATCGGGAAGAAAAACATCACCACCGCTCGTCTGAGTTTCATGCGCGCCCCCCCTTCATTTCGTGAGCCTGCAGGTTCGGACTGAAGGCCGATATCATCCTATCAGAAAGCAATCAGAGGCGATCGGCGCCCCGGAATAATCAGGGAGAGTCAAGCAAAAGGGCCGCGCGCAATTGTTGCGCGAGCCTTTGCACACTTGCCTGAGCCTTTGCCCAATGGAACGGGCACGGCGCCCGCGTCAGGCGGCGGCCCAGCCGGCGCGATGCCGCACGTACGCGCATTTGCTGCCGTCCAGAGAATCCGGTGGCAAGGATACCGGCAGCACCGGGTTTTCTGAACAAGTAAGCGGACGCTAAGCCGTGACGGCCTGCCTTTTGATACCGGCGTCGGCGGCCAGCGCCATCGCCTTGTCGGTGGATTCCCAGGTGAATTCCGGCTCGTCGCGCCCGAAGTGGCCGTAGGCGGCGGTTTTTTCGTAGATCGGCCGCAGCAGGTCGAGCATCTGCACGATGCCTTTCGGGCGCAGGTCGAAATGTTTCTGGACCAGATCGGAAATTTTCTCGTCCGAAATCCTGCCGGTGCCGAACGTGGTGATCATCACCGAGGTCGGCTTGGCGATGCCGATGGCGTAGGAAACCTGCACCTGGCACCTGGTTGCGATGCCGGCGGCGACCACGTTCTTGGCGACATAGCGCGCCGCATACGCGGCCGAGCGGTCCACCTTGGAGGGATCCTTGCCGGAGAAGGCGCCGCCACCGTGCGGCGCCGAACCACCGTAGGTATCGACGATGATCTTGCGCCCGGTAAGACCGCAGTCGCCTTTGGGGCCGCCGATTTCGAAACTGCCGGTCGGATTGACCAGATACTTGATCGAACCCTTGATCATGTTTTTCGGCAGGACCGGCTTGATGATCTGTTCGATCACCGCTTCTTCAATCTGCTTGTGGGTCATGCCCGGCTTGTGCTGCGTCGACAGCACCACCGTATCGATGGAATCCGGCTTGCCGTCCACATAGCGCAGGGTGACCTGCGATTTTGCGTCGGGACGCAACCAGGGCAGGCGGCCATCGCGTCGCAATTCCGACTGCCGCTCGACCAGGCGGTGCGACAGAAAAATCGGCAGCGGCATGAACTGGGGGGTTTCATCGCAGGCAAAGCCGAACATCAGGCCCTGGTCGCCGGCGCCCTGGTCGAGGTCGAGCCCCTGGCCTTCGTTCACGCCCTGCGCGATGTTCTGCGACTGCTCGCCGTAGGCGACGATGACCGTACAGGTGTGGGTGTCGAAGCCGATGACCGGATCGGTGTAGCCGATTCGCCGGATGGTCCTGCGCGCGACCTCGTCGAAATTCACGCGTGCATCGGTGGTGATTTCGCCCGCCAGCACCACCAGGTTGTCCTTTACCAGGGTCTCCGCGGCGACGCGGGAGCGTTTGTCCTGCGCTAGAATGGCGTCGAGAACGGCATCGGAGATCTGATCGGCGACTTTATCCGGATGTCCTTCCGAAACAGATTCGGACGTAAAAAGAAAACTGTTCATCTCCGCAATTCCTGTGGCAACGAAAGAGGGCGGCCAGATTAGCATAATTTCTGCGCGTTTCCGACCTACGACTCCAAGTCCGCCCACCGTTCGATGCCCGATCCCACTGTAATTCGTCCTGCCGACATTCGTCCCACCGGCGCAGTACGAGCCTCTCCCGCCAGGCGATGACTGCGTTGTTGAGGGCGCTGGCCGTCCTGCCGCTGTGGTTTTATCACGCGCTGGGCACGGGCATGGGATGGCTGATTTACGCCGCTTCGCCCCGCTACCGCCGTATTCTCACCCAAAACCTGTCTGCCGCCGGCTATGAGACCGTCGCGCTGCGGCGCGCGGTGGTGGCCGAAACCGGCAAGGGGGTCGCTGAGCTGCTGCCCGTCTGGTTTCGTTCACAGGCCAACGCGGCAGGGCTGATGCGTGACGTTCGTGTGGGAGATGTCATCGCGCGGGCTCAAGCCCGCGGTAAAGGCATCATTTTCGTCACCCCGCACCTGGGTTGTTTCGAAGTGACCGCCCAGTGGTACACGCACACGCACGGACCGATGACCGTACTGTTTTCTCCGCCGAAGAAGGGTCTCATCACGCCCTTCGTCATGGGCGGGCGCGGCAAGCCCAATCTCACCCTCGCCACGCCCGATATGCGCGGCATCCGCTCCCTGTTCCTTGCCCTGAAGGCGGGTGAGGCGGTCGGCATCCTTCCTGACCAGGCGCCCGGCCGGGGGGAAGGCGAGTGGGCCATGTTTTTTGGCAGACCGGCCTACACCATGACCCTGGTGGAGCGGTTGCGCCAATCGACGGACGCCGCGGTGGTGATGGCCTATGCCGAACGCCTGCCCGGAGGCAGGGGCTATCGTGGCTACGCTGAGCCGATGCCGCCGCGGCTCGAGGCAGAATCGCCTGCCCGCCATTTGAACCGCGCGCTGGAAGGGCTGATCCGTCGCTGCCCCTCGCAGTATCTGTGGGGTTACAACCGCTACAAGGTGCCCTCTGGTGTCGAGGCGCCCTTCAAGCAGCAGCAATTCGGGGTGCCGGGTGACGGGGAAAAGTGACCGGAGGACGCGGTGGTAGCGCGGCTTGGTCTCACCATCATGTGGCTGCTGCGTTTTCTCCCGTTGCGGATTCTGGCGCCGCTGGGCGAGGCATTCGGGATGCTTCTTTTCCGTTTCGGACGCGAGCGCAGACAGGTTTGCCTTGCCAATCTCGCGCACTGCTTCCCCGACATGACCGAAACGGGGCGCACGGCGCTGGCGCGCCGCCATTTCAAGGCCGTCGGCCGCGGCGTTGTGGAACGGGGACTGCTGTGGTGGAGTTCACGGCGGAGGCTGGAACGTCTGATTACGCTGAAGGGACAGGAACACCTGACGCCCGCCCCGGGCGCCGCGGTGATTCTTCTGGCGCCGCACTTCGTCGCGCTGGACGCAGGCTGGACGCGCCTGTCCTGCATCATGGACATGTCGAGCATCTATGCGAACCAGAAGAATCCAGTGATGAACCGTGCCCTGTTGCGCGGTCGCTTGAGGTTCGGCGCGCAACAGCTTTTTTCCCGGCAGGACGGCGTGCGGGAAGCCCTGAAGGCGCTCAAAGCCGGACGCTTTCTCTACTATCTGCCCGATCTCGACTATGGCGCGCGCAACGCGATTTTCTCGCCCTTCTTCGGCGTCCCGGCGGCCACCGTGACCGCACTGCCAAGGCTGGCACGGCTTGCCAACGCCCGGGTGGTGCCATGCGTTGCGCGGTTGTTGCCCGGCGCCGCCGGATACGAACTTCGCTGTTATCCTGCGTGGAACGGTTATCCCAGCGGCGATGTCGCCGCGGACACCCGCCGGATGAATGCCTTCATCGAGGATCGGGTGCGCGAGTGCCCGGAGCAGTATTTCTGGACGCACAAACGTTTCAAGACCCGCCCGCAGGGCGAGTCAAGCTGGTACTGACGTGGCGGGCAGATGAGCAGACTGAAATTCACGAAAATGCAGGGCACGGGCAACGATTTTGTCGTGCTCGACGGAATCCGCCAGCAGGTGACGCTCACGCCGGCGCTGGCCAGGCGCATCGCGGACCGCCACTTCGGCGTCGGCTGCGACCAGATACTGCTGGTCGAAAAGCCCGATACCGCGGACGCGGATTTCCGTTATCGGATCTGGAATTCGGACGGCGGCGAAGTCGAGCAATGCGGCAATGGCGCCCGCTGCTTCGTCCGTTTTGTGCATGACCAGGGACTCACGAGGCAAAACGACATCCGGGTGCAAACCCTGTCCGGAATCATCACGCCGAGGCTGGAAATGGACGGCCAGGTCACCATCAACATGGGCGCACCGATTTTTCATCCGCCGCGCATTCCGTTCGATTCGGCCAATCTGACTCCGCTGAACCGGCGTCCGGGTCCGGCCGGGGACGGCGGTGCCTGGTGGCCGCTGCAGGTGGACGGGCAGGAGGTGGCGGTGTTTGCGGTATCCATGGGTAATCCGCACGCGGTGCAGCTGATTGAGGACGTGGAGACCGCGCCGGTGCTCCGGCAAGGACCGGCGATTGAACGGCATGCGCGTTTTCCCAGGCGCGTAAACGCCGGATTCATGCAGATCGCCGGGCGTGATCGCATCCGGCTTCGGGTGCACGAGCGAGGCGCAGGGGAAACGCTCGCATGCGGAACGGGTGCTTGCGCCGCGGTCGTGGCCGGCATCCGAAGCGGCTTGCTCGAAGCGCTGGTGCGGGTCCAGACGCGAGGCGGCGAACTGACGATTCGTTGGGACGGTGACCGGAATGGACTAAACTCGCCCGTCTGGAAGACGGGGCCCGCCGTCACCGTGTTTGAAGGAGAGTTGGAACTCAATGAACGCTGACGACGTAGTTCAATATCTGCAGGACAACCCCGTCTTCTTCGAGGATTACGCGGAAATGCTGTCGCAAATCACCGTGCCCAATCCGCACGGTGGCCAGGCGATCGCACTATCGGACCGCCAGGTGCTGACATTGCGGGAAAAAAACAAGGCACTGGAGACCAAGCTGGCGGAACTGATCCAGTTTGGCGAGGAAAACGACGCGATCAGCAACAAGATGCACCGCCTGAGCGTGGCATTGCTGCCTGCCGCGGATCTCGCGGCGATGCTGGCTGTGCTCTTTTACAACCTGCGCGAGGACTTCGCCGTGCCCCACGCAACCGTGCGCCTGTGGCGCGGCGGCGCAATCGGCATGGAAGCGTTCACGCCCGTCACCGACGACGTCAAGCAGTACGCCGCGGGCCTGGCCCGGCCTTATTGCGGCGCCAGCGGCAACCTCGAGATCGCCTCGTGGTACGGCGATGCGGCAGCGCACGTCCGATCGGTCGCTTTCATGCCGCTTGCCGATACCGGTGTGGGCGCGCGCGAAACATTCGGGCTGCTGGCGCTGGGCAGCGAAGATCCGCTGCGTTTCTACCCGGAGATGGGCACCGTGTACCTCGCGCGCCTGGGTGAGCTGGTCAGCGCCGCACTGGGACGCTGGATCTGAAATGAGCGCCGCGCGACCGGCCGGGCGCGCCGGCTCCCGCAACGAGCTGCTGGCCGGGTTTATCGAACACGTGTCGCAGCAGCGCCGGCTTGCTGCCGGTACGGTGCACAATTACCGGCGCAGCGTCGAAGAACTCTACAGCCACAACCCCGACATCGAGCTCGGCTTGTTGCAGGCGCAGCACATCCGCCGCTCGGTGGCGCAATTGCACGCGCGCGGTCTGTCGGGACGCACCATTGCCCACATGCTGTCCGGCTGGCGCGGGTTTTTCGCCTGGCTGGTGCGATACCGGGGCTTCACGCATAACCCGTGCACCGGCCTGCGGCCGCCGAAAAGTCCGCGGGCACTGCCCAAAGCGCTGTCGCCCGACGCGGCCTCGCAACTGCTCGACCATGCTGCGGAGGGGACAATGGCGGCGCGCGACCAGGCGATGTTCGAACTGTCGTATTCGTCCGGGTTGCGCCTAGCGGAATTGGTCGGACTGAACGAATCTGCGGCGAAGGACATGTTGCGCGAGGCGCAAGTCACGGTCGTGGGCAAGGGGTCGAAAACGCGCCGGGTCCCGGTCGGCGCCAAAGCACGCGCAGCGCTCGCCGGATGGTTGAAGCTGCGCCACACCATGGCGAAACCCGGATGCGAGGCGCTGTTCGTGGGTGCGCACGGCCGGCGTATCAGTGGCGGAGTCGTCCGCCGGCAGCTCTCCCGCTGGGCCCGCCAGGCGGGGCTGGGCATGCACGTTCATCCGCATATGCTGCGCCACTCATTCGCCACCCACCTGCTGCAATCATCCGGAGATCTGCGGGCGGTACAGGAACTGCTCGGTCACGCCAGCATTTCCACGACGCAGGTGTACACGCACCTTGATTTCCAGCACCTCGCCGGAGCCTACGACCGGGCCCATCCGCGGGCGCGGAAGAAAACCTGAATCACCGCAATGAAGCTCGGGTGGGCCGCCGCCATCTGCGTTTTGTTCGCTCTCGCCTTGTCGTTCCGTGCATGCGGCGCCGATCTTGCCGGCGCAGTCGATGGATTCAAACTTTCACCGCCTGCCACTGCGCAGGGCGGTTCCGCCCTTTTGCGAAGGGGCACGGCCCGCATGGTTCGCATCAGCCGCTATTTTTCCATGGAACTGATACCGGATGAGGACGCTGCCATTGCGCTGCTCGATGCAGCGGGGCGTGCGCTCGGACCGCGGCTGGGCGAAGTGCAGTTCTGCGACGCTGCAATGGGCGGGGCAGTCATCATCGCGTCCGCCACCTATTACGTCGTCGGCGCCGGACGGGAGCGACAGGCCAACTGCAAGCGCGTGTTCAGCCGCTATGCGCGCCGGCATCCGGTTTCGGCCGATGCTCTGGGACGCGCGCGGTTCGCCCGCAGCCATGCCAGATTCGGTTTGGGCG
>Ga0080064_1000262_pt1 | contig 117800 bp, 118 predicted proteins | sample Subgrocontami54m_FD_69260 | JGI IMG/M metagenome (GOLD analysis project Ga0080064, IMG submission 69260) | Subsurface groundwater microbial communities from S. Glens Falls, New York, USA - GMW46 contaminated, 5.4 m (SPADES assembly) (version 2) ...
TTTCATATTTTAAAATGATAAGGGGGATTAAGAGCAATCGTCAAGGTCCCGCCTCCCTTTTTTAAAAGGGAGGCGGTTGAAGAGAAGGTCAGGATAGCGGCCGCTTTGCCATGCGCAGAACGAAAAGGCTGAAGATCAACCATTTGGACGGATCAAAGTTATACCATTTGGGGCCGTTGCGATAGTCGCGCGGATAATTGTGGTGATAGTTGTGATACCCTTCGCCGAAGGTGATCAGCGAGATCCACCAGCTGTCCCGGCTGCTGTTCGCATCCCCGAACGGCTGATCTCCCCACATATGGCAGATCGAGTTGATGCAGAAGGTGGAATTCAGAACGAGGAAGGTTCTGCAGACGCCGGCCAACAGGAAGGCGGAGACCGCCCCGACCCACCCTCGATGAAGGAAACCGATGACGGCCGGGATCAGCAGCCCGGAAAGAACAACCAGAAGGTAATTTCGATGCTGCCACATTATCCATTTGTCTTTCCTGAAGATCGCCGTGTATTTTTCATTCGCATTGGGATCCTTGAAAAAGATCCAGAGAAGGTGGCTGTGCCAGAAACCTTTTTTCGCGTTGTAGGGATCTTCTTCCTGATCGACTTTGGCGTGATGCCGAACATGGTCGGCGCACCATTTAAGCGCCGAATTCTCCAGCGCCCACCCTCCCGCGATCAGAAAGGCGATCTTCACCGGAGCGGGGCAGGTAAAGCTGCGGTGCGAGATCAGTCGGTGATATCCGACCGTGATCCCCAGGCCGGTCACGGCATAAAAGATGCCGAAGAGGGTCCAGTCGACCCAGGTGTAATCGAAGAAATAACCGAAAAGAGGAACCCCGACAACGGCCACGAGAGAGATCGTGACAAAGAGGGTCAGGGCAAAGTTATCTCTTCTTCTCTCAATTTTTCTTCCAACAGGGGTCTCTTCAGCAATCAGCGTTTGCGACATGAAGACTTCTCCATATAATAATTGATTTGATTATAATGACCGTTTATTTTTTGAATTATACCACAGGTCTACCAGAACGGCTCTAGATTATATTGGAATGCTCCGTAATAATCAAGCCATATTTTTCAGGGGAGAAGCGACCGGTATCGCTGCTCGGGAGGGCGATTATAAAGGTCGTGCCGATGCAAGGAATTTCACTTCCATAATGTCTCTCCTTAAATAAAAACGGGGCCCTCCTGGGCCTTCCCGGTTTTTATATCTTCGTCGTTACTTGAATCTCTCCACCAGCGTGAACATACTTGCTTTGCTTTTTCGTTTTCCCGTCCATCTTCACCTTCTGATATTTCCCCAAGAGCCGCCACATCTTATTCTCCACCATCCGCCTCAACCTCTCCGGTGCGAGCGCCTCCACCTGCGCGCCCAACCTCAACACCCATTCCAGCAGTTCCGGCGTGACGGGGGCGGATCCCTTCCGAATCGCCGTTTCGTTGACAAGAAATCGGCGGAGGTGTTAGAGTAAAAACCTGATGAAAAAAAAGAAACTGGGGATTCTTCTTTCCACCCCCCCTGAAAATAAAAACTTCACCACGGTCGTCTCGCTTGCCAAAGAGGCGCTGCATCAAGGGGTGGACACCTACCTTTATTTGGTCGATGACGGGGTGAAGAATGTAGATCATCCGGAGATCGGCGCCCTTTCAAAAGAAGGGCTCAAGCTTTTCCTCTGCGCCTACGGCGCGCAGCGCCGGAATATCCCGGTGAGCGACAAGGCGGTCTTCTGCGGGCTGGTCGTCCTCTCCGACCTGGTCAAAGGATGCGACCGATTCGTGACGTTTAATTGACCGGCATGGCGCGCGTAAAATGACTCAAAAAATCATCGTCCTGATCCGAAGCAATCCGAAAAAAACCCACCGGGCCTCCGAAGGGATTCGGATTGCGCTCGGGCTGGCATCGGGGGAGCACGCGGTCGAGGTCATCCTGGCCGACCAGGCGCCGCTCCTTCTGACACCCGACCTTCACGAGTATGTGGACGGAGAGATCACGGAGAAGTTTTTATCGACCCTCAAGGAATTTGTTCCGATTTTTTATGTTGAGGAAAAGAGCGCGGAAGGGGTCGATCTCGGCGACAGCGATTATGAGACGGCAATCCTCTCGGCGGACGAGATCGCGGCCAAAATCGCCGCAGCGGACCGGTTTGCGGTTTTCTAGAAAGATCCGATGAAAAAGATCTTACACATTCTGAAGAGGAAAGGGGATCCGTTCCCGCTCGGAATCATCCGGAAAGAGGCGGGATCGAACGAGGTGACCGTCATCCTGATTCAGGACGCGGTCGATTTGGATTTGAATGGAACGGATGCAAAGGTCTTTGCTCTTTCCGAAGATTCAAAGGACTCAAAAAGCGCCTCCTATCCCCGAATCGGCTACAAAGAGATGCTCGAATTTATTTTGAACGCGGATACGGTCGTCACCTGGTAGTCATCCCTGGCTCTCCCGATACTCTTCGTGCCAGGCCATCTGGATCGCCTCCAGAATCGACTCGTTCGACTCCTTCGGGTCCCCTTCAAAGCCGGGAAGGCCCGTCACCATTTTGTGGAGGTCGGTAAAGCGAACCGTGAGTGGATCGGTCTCGGGATGCTTTTCCGTCAACAAAATCGCAATCTCTTCCGAATCGTGCCAGCCAAAATTCATTTGATCCCCTCAGTCAGGTTGTAACCGGTTAGTGCTGCTCCGCCTTTCTGAACTCCTGGGTATTCTTCGGTATCTCGACGACCACATCTCCCTTGATTTTCGCCTGGCACCCTAGACGGGACGTGAGCGTCAATCCTTCCGCGGTATCGAGGCGGTCTTCTTCATCTTCATCCATTTCGGAGAGATTGCCGACCCCTTCCCGGACAATCACGTGGCAGGTGGTACAGGCGCAGTTTCCGCCGCAGTTGTGCTCGAGGTCGATATGATTGTCGAGCGCCACGTCGAGAACGGTCTGCCCCTCTTTCGCTTCGAGGGTGATATCCTGTCCTAAATTTCCTAACTTGAATGTAATCTTCGGCATTTTTATTTTACTCTGTTAGTGGAACGCCGTGGTTTACGTTGCCACCTCCAACCATTTCCCGGAGGTCATAATTTTTCGCTTGAGGGGCTTATTTTAAAACGATTTTCATTCCGGTCCTCTATAAATCCGACAGCTTTTTATTTTCAAGGGCTTCTTTGATCGACCGGTTCATCAACAGCTCGGCCAAACGCTGCGTCGCTTTGTCGAGGCGGTCGAGCTTCTCGCGGATGGCATTGTGATCTTTCCCCTGCATCGCCGCCCTTAGATCGGCCAGACGCTGATCAACCTCTTTCTTCTCCGGCTCCTCCAGCAGGCCGGCTCCTTGGGTCATTGCTTTTTCCACATGCCGGAGCACGGTTTCGGCCTCGTTGCGCGATTCGATCAACATCCGCTCGCTTAAATCTTCTCTCGCATGCTCGATCGAAGCCGAAATCATCGACTCCACCTCATGATCGGTCAGACCATACGTCGGCTTCACCTCGACCGACTGCATCTTCCCGCCCCTTAAATCCTTCGCCGTGACATTGAGAATCCCGTTGGCGTCGATCAAAAAGGTCACCTCGATCCGGGGCATCCCGGCCGGAAGGGGGTCAATTCCGGTCAAATTGAACTTCGCCAGGCTCCGGCAATCTTTCACCAACTCCCGCTCCCCCTGGACCACATGGATCGAGACCGACTTCTGTCCGTCCACAAAGGTGGTGAACATCTCTTTGGCGCTGGTCGGGATGGTGGCGTTTCGCTGGATCAGCCGGCTGACGACCCCCCCCATCGTCTCGATTCCGAGCGACAGCGGCGTGACGTCGAGCAGGAGCATGTGGGTGATGCCGCCGGCCAGAATATCGGCCTGCACGGCCGCCCCGAGGGCGACCACTTCATCCGGATTCAACTCGCTGTGGGGCGTTTTCTTAAAAAAAGCGGCGACCGTCTCTTTCACCAGCGGGATCCGCGTCGAACCGCCGACCAGAATCACCTCGTCGATCCCCTCCGGTTTCAGCCGGGCGTCTTCAAGCGCCTGGCGGCACGGCTCGATCGTTTGACCGACCAGCTCTTTAATCAGCGCTTCGAACTCTTCCCGCTTGATCTCGCGGCGGTATTCTACTTTTCTCCCCGGAAACGAGAGCCCGATCTCGGCCTTTTCATCGGACGAGAGCCGGATTTTTACCTTCTCTGAGACCAGACGGACCTCCTGGAGGGCTTCCGGCGTTTGACTTAAATCGACCTGGTACTTTTGCAGGATCTCATCGAGGATCAGCCGCATCAGCCGGCGATCGATGTCATCCCCCCCCAAATGCGTATTTCCATTGGTCGATAAAACTTCGAAAATGCCGTTCTTGATCTTCAGGATCGAGACATCAAACGTCCCCCCCCCGAGATCGTAGACGACGATTGTTCCCTCTTTTTTCTTCTGAAGGCCGTAGGCGAGAGAGGCCGCGGTCGGCTCGTTGACGATCCGGAGGACCTCCAGCCCGGCGATCTTTCCCGCGTCTTTCGTCGCCTGCCGCTGGCTGTCGTTAAAATAGGCCGGAACGGTAATGACCGCCTGACGGACCGGCTCATTTAAAAACGCTTCGGCACGCTGCTTCAGCTCCCGGAGAATAAAGGCGGAAATCTCCGGAGGGGTATAGAGCTTATTGCCGATCTGGATCCGGACCACCTCTTTTTGCCCTTCGGCCAGGTGGAACGGGATGAGGCTGAGATCGTCCCGGACATCTTCCACCCCTTTTCCCATGAACCGCTTGACCGAGTAGATCGTCCGATCCGAGTGAGTGAGCAACTGCTTTTTGGCCGCCTCGCCGACGATGACCCCCTCCGAATCACTCTCCCGGTTGAACGCCACGATCGAAGGGACAAGCCCGCCTCCCTCCGCATCTCGGATCACGCGGGGGGTGTTCCCATCCATGTATGCGACCAAGCTGTTGGTCGTCCCTAAATCGATTCCGACCACCTTCGCCATTTAACTTCCCTTTCCGATTGCGGCGCCAATGTCATTTAATATCCGGTCGAGATAGGCGCGATGCGCCAGCACCTTTTTCATCTCTCTCAAGCACGCTCTCTGCTCTTCCGTAAAAGATCGATCCTGCTGCGAGCCTTCCAATGTATCCCACCGCCCGGCGAGTGCTTCCAGCTCTTTCTGGTCCTGATCCTGGCGCTCCTGAAATCTCTTTCTGGCCGTCTCGAGCGACGCAATCACGGGTGCTCTTTGAGCGGCGTCGTCCGCGGGAATCTCCTTGATCGCTTCCATTGCCTCCTGTAGCTCGAAGATCTCGTCGAACAGGTCCGAAGGGACTTCGGTCCTGAGGGTGTTTTTCCCTTCCGCCAGACCGATCAGATACTCGATCCGCTCGACCGGGTCTCTCAATGTCCGATAGGCTTTGTTCAGCATTGCGGCGTTCTCAAGGCTGATCGCCCGCTCCTCTTGAGATTTCTTCTGGTAAAAATCGGGGTGGAACTTCCGACTCAGTTCGTAAAATGTTGCCTCCAGCGCTTGGGAATCGATCTGAAGCCGGTAGTCGAGTCCCAGGCAGATAAAATAATCGATCTGCTCCGGAAGCCGCTGCAGCGTGTCGCAGTGCGAGCAGGAGTAGAGATGATCCACCTCGGAGCCGCAGTTCCAGCAGGGACGTTTCGTTAAAACTTTGTCCATTTCCTGTTCCGGTAATTCGCTTAAAAAAAGAACGGCCCCTCACGGGGCCTCTTTTACGATATTGAATCCACGATCGCGGAGAAATACTAACCGAAGAGATTTTGACCGGCCGAGCCGTTATCCCAAATTGAACTTACGCGGAGAACGATTCACCGCAGCCGCAACTGCGCTTTGCATTCGGGTTGAGGAACTTGAACCCACCCCCTACCAACTCGGTGCTGAAATCGAGCGTGGTTCCGGCCAGATAAAGCGCGCTCTTCTCATCCACGATCACTCGCAAGCCGTCCACTTCGAAAGAGGTATCGTGGGCTGATACTTCCGTTTCGAAATTAAGATTGTAAGAAAGACCGGAACAGCCTCCCCCCTGCACGCCGACGCGTAGGGCGGCGTTTCCGAGATTTTTTCTCTCGATCATCCCCTTCACTTCCTTCACGGCGTTCGGGGTTAGCTGAATGACCTGTTCTTGACCTGTTGTGCTTTCCATCTTTCCTCCAAACCGTTATTCGGACAGTCCGTTTTTCTTTTTGTAATCGGAGATCGCCGCTTTGATCGCGTCTTCCGCCAGGACCGAGCAGTGGATCTTCACGGGGGGCAAATTCAATTCGTTGACGATCTCGGTGTTTTTGATCTTAAAAGCCTCGTCAATCGTCTTCCCCTTGATCCATTCCGTCGCCAGGCTGGAGCTGGCAATCGCGCTGCCGCAGCCGAAGGTCTTAAACTTGGCGTCTTCGATCACGCCGTTGGCCACCTTAAGCTGAAGCTTCATCACGTCGCCGCACTCCGGCGCGCCGACGATCCCGGTGCCGACCTTGGGATCGCTTTTGTCCAAGCTCCCGACATTTCTGGGATTGTTATAGTGATCGATGACCTTATTGCTGTATGCCATTCAACTCCTCCTGGTATCTCAAGCAAGATTAATGTTCCGTCCACTGAACACTTTTTAAATCAATTCCCTCTTTCGCCATTTCATAAAGCGGGGACATCTCACGGAGCCTTCGCACCGTTTCAACGACCCGCCGGCCTACATAATCGACCTCTTCTTGGGTATTAAAACGCCCCAGTCCGAATCTGAGGGAAGAGTGTGCCAGATCGCTCCCGACCCCCAATGCACGAAGCACATAGGAAGGCTCCAACGTCGCCGTGGTGCAGGCGGATCCGGATGAAAGGGCAATCTCTTTGAGTCCCATCAGGAGAGACTCTCCTTCGACATAAGCAAAACTCAAATTCAGGTTCTGCGGAAGCCGCTGCGTCGGATGTCCGTTCAGGTAGACCTCATCCAATTCCTTCAGAAGCTGACCCTTCAGTTTGTCCCGCAGCCGGGTCAGCCGCGTCCCTTCTTCCGCCATTTCATCTTCACAAATTTCACAGGCCTTTCCGAAACCGACAATTCCGGGAACATTGAGCGTTCCGGAGCGCATTCCCCGTTCGTGACCGCCGCCGTCCATCATGGGGGCGATCCGAACGCGCGGATTTTTCTTTCGGACATAGAGGGCGCCGACCCCCTTTGGTCCATAAATTTTATGGGCCGAAAACGACATCAAATCGATTCCCATCGCTTGGACATCCACCGGGATCTTTCCCACTCCCTGTGTCGCATCGCAATGGAAGATCACCCCTTTTTCTTTCGCGATCTTCCCGATTTCCGCCACCGGCTGAATGACCCCAATTTCGTTGTTGGCCATCATAATGGAAATCAAAATGGTCTTATCGGTAATCACGGCTTTAACCGCTTCGGGGTCGACCAATCCATCCGTGCCCACATTTAAATAAGTAACCGTCAGTCCCATCTTTTCAAGCCGTTTGGCCGTGTCGAGGATCGCCTTATGTTCGGTCACCGCCGTAATAATATGGTTTCCCTTCTCGTGGTACATCTCGGCCACCCCTTTCAGGGCTAAATTATTCGATTCGGTGGCGCCGCTCGTAAAGATAATCTCTTTGGGGTCGCAGTGGATGAGGTGAGCGATCTGTTCCCGCGCCTGATCGATTCCTTTTTCCGCCTCCCATCCAAAAGAGTGGTTGCGGCTGGCGGCGTTGCCAAATCGTTCAGTGAAATAGGGAAGCATCGCCTCCAAGACACGAGGATCGACCGGTGTGGTCGAGTGGTTATCCATGAAAATAGGAAATTTCAACATATCCTCCTTTTCGCCGATCAAACGGTCAGTTCTTCTTTAACTTCTTCTTTATAAAGTTGATCTATGGTCATCTTATCGAGAAGATCAACAATCTTATTTTCAATTTTTCTGAGGGGACTCCGTAGTGTGCAGCGCTCCACTTGCAAACACATATTGTCCCCCTCATAGCAGCGAACAATCCGGATCGGCCCCTCAATGGCCTGAATCACTTCTCCCAATGTAATCAACCTTACATCTTTTGCAAGCGTGTAACCCCCTTTTGGGCCGTTCTGACTGGTGATAATTCCCTTTTTTGCAAGCGTCTGGAGAATTTTAGCCAACAATTCTAAGGGGATGTTGTAAATTTCCGCAATCGTCCGAGTGTTGGCGACAAAGTCTTCCTTCTGGGAAGACATAAAATTAATGGCCATTAATGCATAATCTGTTTTCTTGGTCAATTTCAGCATCTTAGGTCCTTAAAAGAATCAGCCTCCTAAAGGCGATCATTTTTATCGGAGACTTAATTAGTCGGATATAAAGATAACATAGAGGAACACCCATGTCAACTGGAAAAATCCTGGGCGGGATAAAGCCCATTCAGTCCCTTATACTTGAAGTTTTCCGATCTCGGCTTTCGCAACTTTATTTTGAGGATCCCGCTTAAGAACCTCTGAAAAAGCATTAATCGCTTTTTGGCGCAGCCCCGTTTTTGTATAAATACTCCCCAGTTCGAGGTAAGGCTCCACCGCGACCGGATCGAGGGCAATCGCCTTTTTGATCACCTCCTCCGCCTCGCGGAGTTTACCGGGAATACGTGCCAGGGTTTGCCCGTAGCGCAGATAATAGATGGCTTTTTCTACTTTTTCCGGCATTTTTTGGATCGCTTCTTCGAAAAAATAACAGGCGTTTCGGAGATCCCCCTCTTTTAATGCAAACTCCCCTCTCACAAGAAACTCGTGCGGCGTATGCACCTTGACCGGCTCTCTTTTCCGCTCCCCCTCGGGGAATTTGGAATCATACTCTTTCCGTTTCCTCTCCGTCACCAGGGTGTCGTAGGCTTCGGTAATCCGGGTAAATAGGCCATGCAGTTCCGCCTTCACCTCTTCCATTCCTAACTCAAAATGGCGATCTGGATGATACTCTTTCGCCAATCTGAAATAGGCTTTCTTCACCTCTTCACGTGAAGCGTTTTTTGAGACCTGGAGCACCTCATAATGACTTTGGCTCTCCAGCAAACGATAGGCCTCTTCTATTTTTCCCCTATTCCATTCACTTTTCTTCTCTTTTTCAAGAATCGCCTCTTTTAGAACCTCTGTCCCAGCGGCAGATTGGGATTCACTCCTTTGCATCGCCGGCTCCTCAACCGATCGCTCCGGGGCTTCAACAGAACCTTCCGGTTCGTCTTTCACGGGAGGAGGATCCGAAGGGGAGGGTTCCTTGGACGCAGGCGGAACGGCTTGGAGCATTTCGACAGATAAAAGAAAGTAGAGCGTCCGGGCACATTCCAGCGACGGCACCGAGGAAGCGACCAGAATGTCGTAGATCGTTCGCTGCTCGCCGGCTAGTTGAATGACCGCCTGCATCGAGGGTGAAAGATTAATTTTCTGAAAGAGATTGTTCGGATCATCGGCCACGGCGACCCGACAATCGGGAGGGGGCAGCTCTCCCATCAGCCGATTCCAGTCCTTGATGCGGGTGATCCCGCCGAAAATGAGGTCGGCCGTGCTGATATGAAGCGTGACGACTTCCTCCGAAGGAAGCGGTCCCCCCATAAATTCATATTCCCCATCGATCCAGGTAAAGAGGCTGAGAATAATCTCTTTGACCTGAAGAATCACTCCCTCAAAGAGCTCTTTCGGTGAAATAAAGCCCTGCTCGACGAGGATCGTTCCCTGTTTTTTCCCGGTGTTCTTAAGAAGCGCCACCGAAACTTCATACTGCTTGAAGCTGATCCTTCCCTCTTTCAGAAGGGTCTCGCCAAGACGGTCATCCGGATAGAGAGACGTGGCGAAAATGATATCGCCGTCTTGGAGGTAAATCGACTTGTTCAGGTCATTTCTGCGAAGCGTCAAAACACCGGTCTTACGCTCCCTCCGCAAAAATTGCAGCAGGGCGGGAAGCCGAAAATCACGTATTCGGCCTGAAGATGGAGGAATCCGATTCGACATCGGTTAGGCCCTTTTTAAAACTCTCGCCTCGCTCCGTCGAACAAGCAAGAGGGGACTGGCAATAAACCAGGAAGAGTAGGTCCCGATAATGACCCCCAGGATCAACGCCAGCGAAAAATCATGAATCACATCTCCCCCGAAAAAGAAGAGCGCTGCCACCGCGAGAAAAGTGGTGATACCGGTGATAAACGTTCGGGAAAGGACTTCATTAATAGACCGATTGATCGTTTCCTCGAGCGGTTCTTTTTTCCTGGTTCTCAAATTTTCCCGGATTCGATCAAACACGACGACGGTATCGCTTAATGAATAGCCGGCAAGGGTGAGAAGGGCGGTGATCAAAAGTAACGTAATTTCTCTATTTAAAACAAAGAAGATTCCAAGGACCGCCAGAACATCGTGGAAGGTCGCAATCGCCGCGGCGATACCAAACCGGAACTCAAAGCGGAAGGCAATATAAATGATAATTCCGATCATGGAAATGGTGACAGCCAATAACGCGTCTTTCTGAAGTTTCCGTCCGATGGTCGGTCCGATTTCGGTACTGCTCTCGATCATGAATTCATTTCCGGGAAATCCTTTCGCAAAGGCCTCCTGAATGCGCTCCCTGATATTTCTCTCAACGGCATCCTCTTTTTTAACGCGAATCAGTAACCGGCTCTCCTCAATGACCGTCTGCAGCTCGGCGTCCCTCAGACCGGCCTGCTCCAGAGCCTTGCGGGCATCGTCAATTTGGATCGGCTGGCTGAACTTCAACTGGACGGCGGCCCCGCCGGCAAAATCGATTCCCAAGTTTGCCTTTCCACGGGAGATCTGTACCAAGGCCACAACTCCTAACAGCATCAGCAGCCCGGAAAGGGTGAAAAAGAGATACCGTTTTCCGATAAAATCGATATCGGTCTTTTTGAACACTTGAAACATGATACCTCCTTTAAATTACTTTATGGGGAATCACCCTTGATCAAATCAGATGCTTAACCGCTCCAGCCTCTTCCTGCTGTTAATAAAGTCGTAGACCACTTTGGTTCCGACCAGAGAGGTAAAGAGATTAATGATCACACCCAATGAAAGCGAAACCGCGAAGCCTTTGACCGGCCCTGTCCCAAACATAAAAAGAACGAATGCGGTGATCAGCGTTGTCACATGGGAGTCGAAAATCGACGAGAAAGCCTTGTCATACCCGGCATCGATCGCCAGACGGACCGGTTTCCCGGCCCTCAGTTCATCCCGAATCCGTTCCATGATCAACACATTCGAATCGACCGACATCCCAATCGTCAGGATGATTCCGGCGATCCCCGGCAATGTCAGCGTGGCATTCAAAGCGGCCAGGGCCCCCACCAACAAGATAATATTCAGGACCATCGTCAGGTCCGCCAGCAAACCGGAAAGCCGGTAGTAAAACACCATAAACAAGACGACCAAAATCGTCCCGGCCAGGCCGGCACGGATCGATTTCGCAATCGAATCGCTGCCCAGTGAAGGCCCCACCGTCACGTTCTGGATAATCTTAACCGGCGCCGGCAAAGCGCCGGCGCGGAGAACGATCGCAAGATCATTCGCCTGTTCAGTCGTAAAAGAACCGCTGATCTGCGCCCGCCCGCCGCCGATTTTTTCCCGGATCACCGGCGCGGAATAAATGGTATCGTCCAAAACGATCGCGAGGCGCTTATTCCGGTTCTCTTCGCTCACTTTTTCGAAAAGTCTCGCTCCGGCGGCGTCGAAGGTGATCGAAACGTAGGGATCATTAAACTGTCCGATTGAAACACGGGCGTCGGTTAAGAGATCTCCCGCCAGCACCGCCCTCTTTTTCACCAGATAGGGGTGCTTTGTGACGCGGCCGCTCTCCTTATCGACATTTCGTTCGAACAGAATCTGATCATCGGGAGAAATTTTATCCTTGTACTCGTTGATAAAATTTTGTTCCTGTTCCGCTTCGATCTGCGCCGGGAATTGACCGACCACCGGATTAAAATCGGCCACCAGCTTAAATTCCAAAAGGGCGGTCTTTCCGATCAGTTCGATGGCCCGCTGGGGATCTTTAATTCCGGGGAGTTGGACCAATATCTGATTGGCCCCTTGCTTCTGGATCAGCGGCTCGCTGACGCCGAACTGGTCCACCCGGTTCCGGATCGTCTCCAGCGCCTGGGAGGTCGAACTATCGAGGATCCTCTTCACTTCCGATTCGCGGAATATCAAAACCTTCTCGCCCGCACCCTCCTGCCTGGTCGTGAGGCTCGGGTATTCGGTGTCAATGATTTTTGTGACCGCTTCCTTACTTTCAGGCGGGAAAGTGAGGAGGATCTCCCTTCCTTCTTTTCGGATCGATTGTACATTGATCTTTTGTTCCTCCAGCGACTCTTTCAAGGAAAGGAGGTTCCGCTCAACCGCGTTGTCGACCGCCTTTTCCGCTTCCACCTCCAGAACGAGGTGCATCCCTCCCTGGAGGTCCAGGCCAAGCGTCACCCCTTTACTGGGAAAGAACCGGCCCCACCAGGAGGGAAGTTTGGAATAAACCGGAGTAGACGGCAGGGCAAAGACGATGGAAGCGACCACGGTTAAAAGGATTAAAATGAGCCTTCCCCTGATCCCCTTTTTCATTTTGTCCGTTCCTCCATCTTTTCTGAATCGTCCTTTGCAAGGTCTTCAATATAGCTTCGCACCACTTTTACCCGAACGCCCTCGGCAATCTGGATCGTCACCACATCGGGCGAAAGGTTGGTGACGGTCCCGATTATCCCGCCGGTCGTTGTCACGCGGTCTCCCTTTTTCAAGGCCTCGATCGTCGCCTTTCTGGCTTTGGCCTTTTTTTGCTGCGGCAAGACCAAAAGAAAATAAAAAATGACAAAGATAAAAATAAAGGGGAGAAATGAGATCAACGGGTTTCCCGCAGGACCCCCTGAGCCTCCCGCCGTCTGCGCAAACGCAGGGGATTCAAGCCATTCCAACAATTCGACCTCCTCGATTCATCATAGATGTGGGAATACCGTCGTAACCACTCTCCGTCTTATTGAACTTATTGAACGCCCGCTTCACTGCTCAACCCCGCGCTTTTCATAAAATGCCTTATAAAACTTTTCGAAAGAGTCACCCTCGATCGCTTCTCGAATTGTTTTCATCAGCGTGAGATAGTAATACAAATTATGCAGAGTATTCAATCGGACCGCCAGAAGCTCTTTTGCCATAAAAAGATGCCGCAGATAAGCGCGTGAAAAATGGCGGCAGGTATAGCATCCGCAATCGGGATCAAGCGGGCGATCATCCTCCGCATACTGCGCATTTTTGATGGCGATCTCTCCGCTTCCGATAAAAAGGGCGCCCGTTCTGGCGTGGCGTGTCGGAAGAACACAATCAAAGAAATCAATCCCGCGGGCCACCCCTTCAACCAGGTCCTGCGGTGTGCCGACCCCCATCAGGTACCGGGGCGAGGCGCCCGGAATCAGGGGAACGACCTTCTCCAGAACCTGAAGCATCTTCTCCTGCGGCTCCCCCACCGAAAGCCCGCCGATCGCATAACCGTCAAATCCGATTTCGAGAAGCCCCTCCAGCCCTTTTTGCCTGAGATCATCGTAAAATCCCCCCTGAACGATTCCATAGAGGAACTGATCGTCGCGGCGGCGGGCCTCTTTGCACCTTTTGGCCCACCGAAGGGTGCGATCAAGCGAAGCGTCGGTCTTGGCATAATCGGAGGGATAGGCTAAGCACTCATCAAAGGCCATGATGATATCGGCCCCCAGCCCCTCCTGGATTTCAATCGCCTTCTCCGGGGTCAGAAAGTGGCGCGAGCCGTCCAGATGGGATTGAAACACCACCCCTTCATCGCTGACCTTGGAAAGAAGATTCAGACTGAAGACCTGATAACCGCCGCTGTCGGTTAAAATCGGCCGGTCCCAGGACATAAAAGAGTGAAGCCCATGCCGCTTTGCAACAAAATCGTGACCCGGCCTCAAATAAAGATGATACGCATTGCAAAGGATCATCTGCGCGCCGAGCCGCGTCAAATCCTCAGGATCCATCCCCTTGACGCTTCCCCCTGTCCCGACGGGAAGAAAAGCCGGCGTATGGATCTCGCCATGAGGGGTCGATAAGATCCCCCGGCGGGCCGGCGACCGCTCGGAAGCATGCAGAACCCTGAAATGGGATTCCGGCGCGACGGCGTTCTTTCTCCCGAATGGAGCGCCGTAATCCTTCGCGCTAGGGCTTACGTTAATCGGTATCGTCTCTATTTTCTCCACTCCATCCGCCTTCAATTACATCCGCTCCGGGGCCCCGACGCCCAGAAGAGCCAGTGCATTTTTTAGAACAATCTGAACGGCCGCCATCAAGACCAGGCGCGCCCTGGTTAAAGAAACGTCTTCCGTCACCACCCGTTGATTGAAATAGTACCGGTGCAGCATCCCGGCCAGTTCCTGAAGATAAAACGTCAGCCGGTGCGGCTCCAGATCCTCCGCCGCAGAGAGAACCAGGTCTGGATAGTGCGACAGTTGCTTGATCAGCGCCTGCTCTTCCGGAAGGCTTAAAAGGGCCAGATCTTTGATTGTCGCATTCCGTACCTCTTCCTCCACCTTCCACCCCCGCTCCGTCGCCACCCGGATAATGCTGCAGAGACGGGCATGGGCATACTGGACATAATAGACCGGATTTTCATTGGACGCCTTCTTTGCCAGCTCCAGATCGAAATCGAGCGAAGAGTCGGATCGCCGCATCAGGAAAAAAAACCGGGTGGCATCGACCCCGACTTCGTCCATGACTTCCCGCAATGTGACAAACTCTCCGGAACGCTTCGACATCGGAACCGGCTTCCCTTCCCGCAAGAGGTTCACCAGTTGGTGAATCAGAATGACCAGCCGATCCGATGCATACCCCATGGCCGAAGCCGCCGCCTTCACCCGGGCGATATACCCGTGATGATCGGCGCCCCAAATATTGATCAGCCGGTCGTATCCCCGCTCGAACTTATTCCGGTGGTACGCAATGTCCGACGCGAAGTAGGTCATCTGACGGTTGCTCCGCATCACCACCCGGTCTTTATCATCGCCATAACGGGTGGTGGCGACCCAGAGGGCGCCGTCCTTCTCATAGAGGACCTCTTTGGATTTCAAAAGCGCCAACACCGAGTCGACCTCTTTCTCCCGGTAGAGCTGTTCCTCTGAAAACCACTGATCGAACCGGACGCCAAACTGCTGAAGGTCCCGCTGAATCCACTTGAGGAGGGTCTCATAGCTATACCGGGTAAAAAAAGGAAGATGGGCCTCTTCAGATCCGCTCAGGTAACGATCCCCTTCGAGTTGCTTCAGCCCCTCGGCAATCTCGATGACATACTCTCCCCGGTAGCCTTCTTCCGGAAGGGTGACTTTTTCGCCGAAAAGCTCCCGATAACGAAGATAGGTCGAGCGCCCCAGCAGGGCCATTTGACCGCCGACATCATTAATATAATATTCCCGATCGACCTGGTAACCGACCGCTTCAAGAAGGCGCGCCAGGGCATCTCCCAGCGCCGCCGCCCGCCCGTGGGCGACGTGGAGCGGACCGGTCGGGTTGGCGCTGACGAATTCAATCTGAACTTTCTTTCCGGCTCCGACCGTCGATCGGCCATAAAACTGATTTTTTTCGTGAATCTCCAGGAGAACCTGAAGCCAGAACTCTTTTTTCAGGAAGAAATTGATGTATCCCGGCCCGGCAATTTCGACTTTCTGGAGGAAAGGCGCGCGGTCCTGAAGCATCGAAACGAGAACGGAGGCGACATCGCGCGGCGGACGGCCTTCCACTTTTGCAAGGGAAAGGGCGAGGGTCGTCGCAAAATCTCCCTGGTCCTCCCGCTTGGGGACTTCCAGGACAATCGGAAGGGCCTCTCCCTGTTTCAGCTTTCCCTGCTCTCGGGCTTCCGAGACTACTTTTTGAAGAAGATCAACCAGCGCCGCTCTCATTGACTACCCTGATAATAAAACAAGTTTTTGAGTATATCGTATCCACTCAAAAAGTCAACAGAACGAATCGTGCGGTAGTGGGTCAGTTTGGTCCTAAGAAATCTCTTTCTTAGCCGTCATACCCGCTTTCGCGGGTATGACGGCTGTGATAATCAAAATGACCCACTACCAATCATCGTGCCATCTATCTTTTATGCAGGCAGTTTGGTAAGATGGCCGAAATTATCAGGTTCAGGAGAATCGTAAAAATGAAATATTTGACTGGCGGAAAGCTTCTCTTGCTTCTATTGTTTTTCCTGGCCGGTCCCCTCCAGGCGGCGCCGGCGGAAAAACCGAAAATAAAGGATGACGGCCCCGGTCTCACCATCCCCTCCCTGGGGAATGACCATATCGCGACGATTGAAAGCCCCCATCCACCCTATAACAGCAAACCGCCGACATCGGGACCCCATGTGCCGATGGTCGCCCGATGGGGAATTTACAGAAGCCCGATCCCGAATGAGCTCCAGGTCCACAATCTCGAAGACGGCGGGGTCCTCATCCAGTACCACTGCAAAAATTGCGATGACATGATTCAAAAGATCGAGCAGCTTGGAAAGGAATACCTCAAAAAAGCCCAGGAAGAGAAAAAAAAAGTGGAGAGAAGCCGATATGAACATCTCATTGTCGCCCCTTATCCGGGAATGGACAGCGTGATTGCGTTGACGGCTTGGGGTAAAATAGATAAGTTGAATGAATTTGACGAAGCCAGAATCAGACGTTTCATTGAGGCCTACATCGGGATTGATCACCACCCCAGACGTTCAGAGTAGCTCCCAGGTGAAAAAACCGGCCCGCGCTACATCCGACACCGCAACACCGGCCCGTTTTCTTCCCTTCGGTCTGGCACTCTTGTCGGGGAGCTTTCTTTCTTTCAGTTTTCCCCGTTGGGAGTTCTACCTTCTCGCGTGGATCGGGTTGATCCCGCTCTTGTTTGCCATTGAAAGCCGTTCTTTCTCGAAAGCTTTTTTCTTAGGGTGGATCGCGGGAGCGGTCTATTTCGCCGGCACCCTCTCGTGGGTGACCATCAGCATGCACAACTATGGAAAAATTCCATGGGCCATCAGCTACTTTCTGATGCTGCTTCTGGTTTCCTATCTTTCAGTCTACGTCGGTCTTTTTGCGGCGCTCCTCCGATTCGCCGCTGAAAATAAAAGCGGACCGCTCCTCCTGCTGGCCCCCCTTCTTTGGACAACCCTGGAGTGGATCAGAGGCCACTTTCTGACCGGGTTCCCCTGGTCCGACCTCGCCTATTCACAATATCGGTTTCTTCCGGTCATTCAAATTGCCGATATCGGCAGCGTCTATGCGGTGGGGTCCCTCATCGTCTTCGTGAACGCGGCGCTTTTCCTGATATTGCGGGCGGCCTGGGTTGAAAAACGATTTGCATTGAAGGAGTGCGCCCTTGCGCTCTCCATTGTTCTTCTGACGATGGCCTATGGCACCTTCAGGCTGTCACAACCGGTCGGCCAGGAGAAAACACTCTCCGTTGCGGTCATTCAAGGAAATATCGAGCAAGACAAAAAATGGGACGCCGCATTCAGAGATCAGACTGTTCAGACCTACAAACGCCTTAGCTTATCGACGCTTCAGGCGCCGTCCCGGCCCGAGCTGATCGTCTGGCCCGAATCGGCGGCTCCTTTCTTTTTTGCGACCGAGCCGACCTATCAAGCCGAGTTCACCCGTCTTGCCCGTGAGGGGGGATTCTATCTTCTTTTTGGAAGCCCCGCTTTTGAACCGGCCTCGCCCGGGAAGATCGCGCTCTTAAACAGCGCCTACCTGTTGTCGCCGACCACCGAGGTTTCCTTCCGCTATGATAAAATGCACTTGGTCCCATTTGGCGAATACGTTCCCCTCTCGTCTCTTCTCTTTTTCGTCCATAAACTGGTGGAGGGAATCGGAGAATTTATTCCGGGCCGTGAAGCGACCGTCATGGAAGCCGCCTCGACGAAAATCGGAACGGTCATCTGTTTTGAAGTGATCTTTCCGGAGGTCGTTCGGCAGTTTGTCAAAAACGGAGCGGCGGTCATGACCACGATCACCAACGACGCCTGGTTCGGAGATTCCGCCGCGTCGCACCAGCACTTCTCAATGGTGGTGTTTCGAGCCGTTGAAAACCGCGTTCCTTTTGCGCGAGCGGCCAATACCGGCATTTCGGGCTTTATCGACGCGCAGGGCAACATCACCCAGCGCAGCCCTCTCTTCGTGGAGGCGGCCCTCACCGAACAGCTTCGGCCCGGAAACCGGCACACGCTCTATACCCTCTACGGCGATTTTTTCGCTCTGATCTCTGTGGCCGTCACGCTCGTTTTTATCAGCACTTCGGCCTTCATCAAGTGGAACGCCGTAATCTTTCGCTTGAGGGCTTATTTTAAGTGGAACGCCGTGGTTTCCGTTTCTATCTCCAACCACTTCCTGGGGGTCGTAATCTTTCGCTTGAGGGCTTATTTTAAAAGGAGAAAAAACCATGCTCATTGAATTGCAGCAGACGCTCGAATTGATCCGGCAAGAACTCGCCCAGCTCCGGAGCCATCTTTGACCTCTCCAGCATACGGACCCAGATCGAAAAGCTGAACGAAGAGACTTCCGATCCCGATTTCTGGAAAGATTCGGCCGAGGCCCAAAAGAAAACGGGACTTAAAGCGCGGCTCGAAAAGGAAGTCAAACGCTGGACCGACATCAATAAGAAATGGGAAGAGGCTTCTCTTTTAATCGAGCTCAGCAAAGAAGAGGACGATCCTTCCGTTGAAAAAGAGATCGAAACTTTTCTGAAAGAACTACGGACTGAAATCGATCAACTGACAATCGAAACCCTTTTCACGGGAAAAAAAGATTTCAACAACGCCATCGTGACGATTCATCCGGGCGCGGGGGGAACCGAGTCGCAGGATTGGGCGCAAATGCTGACCCGGATGTACATCCGGTGGGCCGAGCAAAAAGGATATCAGGTGGAAACCCTCGACCTGCTTCCGGGAGAAGAGGCCGGAATTAAAAGTGTGACCTTCTCCGTGAAGGGACCCTATGCCTACGGCTATTTACGAGCGGAGACCGGCATTCACCGGCTGGTCCGCATCTCGCCGTTCGATGCCAACAAACGGCGGCATACCTCCTTCGCCTCGATCTACGTCTCCCCCGAGATCGAAGACGATCCCGATGTGGTCATCAATGACAAAGAGATTCGGATCGATACTTATCGCGCCAGCAGCGCCGGGGGACAGCACGTCAATAAGACCTCCTCCGCAATTCGAATCGTCCACCTTCCGACCGGCATTGTGGTTCAGTGCCAAAACGAGCGCTCCCAGCTTCAGAACAAAGCGGTCGCCATGTCGGTATTGAAATCCCGTCTTTATGAGCTTCAGCAGGAGCAAAAACAGGAGGCGATGGCAAAACTGACGGGAGAGAAAAAAGAGATCGGGTGGGGGCACCAGATCCGCTCGTATGTCTTTCAGCCCTACCAGATGGTGAAAGATCACCGGACCGGGATCGAGAAAGGAAACGTGGCGGCCGTGATGGACGGGGAAATTGAATCCTTTATGGAGGGGTATCTGAAACAAAAAAAGAAAGGGGATCAGTTTTGATGAAAGAACTTTTCGAGAAGATCCTTCACCTCTTTAATGGTAAAAGGTTTCTGAAGATGGAGATTCCCCGTCTCCTTAATAAATGAGATCGTCTGCTGGTTCGCAACATCTCCCGTAATAAAAACAATGCGCTTTGCAAGAAGGGGAAACTTCTCCCTGATTTTGAGAAAAAATTCCTTCCCATCCATGAGCGGCATCTTCATATCCAGAAAGATGGCGTCGTATTGCTGGTCCTTTAGTTTTCCTGAGGCTTCCCGGCTATCTTGGGCCTGATCTACTTCGTACCCGATCATCGAGAGAAGGTGCGTCAATAAATCCAACAGAAGTGGCTCGTCATCGACAACCAAGATTCGCTTGCTCATTCCAACTCCGGAGAGAGAAGACGTTAGACTTCGCTTTGCATATTGACCATCCCGGTCCGAATCGCGTAATGGATCAGTTGAGCGAGATTCCGAAGCGCCAGTTTGTTCATGATATTCGCTCGGTGGGTTTCCACCGTCTTGACACTGATCTGCAACTTTTCAGCCACCTCTCTGTTTTTGTAACCTTCCGCCACAAGACTGACGATTTCTTTTTCCCGCTTCGTAAGCGCTCTTTTCTCAGACATCTTTCCCTTTCTTTATAAAAGAATCGTATTATTCAAGTAAAAAGGCCCATTTTCAAAAATGGTAGCAATAAGACACCTACTCTGACCTAACGCTGAAGACCCAGAGTGATTTCACAGATAAAAGGGAAAATTCTTAAAGAGGTGAAATTTTTTGAAGACAAAAAACCCAAGCGTCCCGATCAATCATTGTGCGAAGCCACTTATACCTATAACTGATAATCCCGCGTTTGTAAATCGGGAAAGTTGCTGAGTTTCAAGGCTTTTCTGACATTAAGGGAATTTCCGGGTGGGGATCTATCAAAAAGAAAAAGCGATCCGGGGCGTTGGCCACCACAACCCGCCCCTTCTCGATCGCTTACCGGATCAAACCTGCGGCATTTATGAATATTGAGCTTCTGCATGATAGGGGAGCGGTGGGTTTCTACCGTTTTTAAACTGAGGAAAAGTCAGGTGGCGATGGAATGGGCGGCATCGTGCGGCCATGGCGATTAAGACCTTAAACGTCCGCATTAAGAGCCCCTCTTGACAATGGGGATCTTAATCGAGATCCGGGTTCCCTGTCCGGGATCGGAATCGATAAAGAACGTCCCTCCGGCCAGTTCAACGCGCTCCTTCATTCCCAAAATCCCAAGTCCTCTCCGAATCATCGGAGGCGACGAGAAGTAGCGCTTCACCTCGAATCCTTTTCCATCGTCCGTGATATATAAATGCACATGAACGTCTTTTTTCTCCAGGGAAACGATGACGGACTCCGCCTGGGCATGCTTGGCGACATTCGTCAATGCCTCTTGAATGATTCGGTAGAAGAGGGTCTCGACCTTCGCCGAAAAACGTTTTTGCGTCCCCGTTGTTTGGAGGTGAACGGCGGTTTTGGTCCGCTTTGAATACTCCTCAATATACCAGCGAAGGGTTGGGATCAAACCCGATTCATCGAGAATGGCCGGCCGAAGGCCAGACGAAAGCCTTCGCAGGTCCTCCAGCGTTTTAGTGACCTGGGATCTGACCTCCTGGATTCGCTCTTTGACTGCTTTTTCTGACGTCCCAAGCTCCTTTTCGACCCATTCCAGGCTCATTTTGATTCCCGTCAGTGCCTGCCCTGCCTCATTGTGCAATTCCTGGGCGATGCGGCGGCGTTCCTCTTCCTGAATATTCACAATGGCTGAAGAGAGCGTCTGCAGCCGCTCCATATGCTTGGTCACGGCTTGATAAAGAGTCGCATTCTCGATGGCGATAGACACCTGGCTGGCCAGTGCGACGACCTTCTGAATTTCCTCTTTGGTAAATTGCCTAAAATAACGGGTTTCGTCCAGCAAAACAACCCCGATCACCCGCTCTTTCGTGATCAAGGGAATCGACAGCAGAGAGCGCGATTTAAAAACATCCACCCATTTCTTGCTGATCCGGGGGTCTTGTGGGGCATTTTCGACCATAAAGGGATGTTGTTCTCTCGCGGTCAGAGAAACGAGGGTATTTTCATTCGTCTTGATTTCAACTTTGCGGATGGCATCGCCACGCTGGTCGGAAGCCGCCACGCCGTAGAGAACGTTCCGCTTATCGTCCACCGAGAAGATGTAACAATTGCTGGCGCCGATCATCTTTGTCAAACTGTTGGCAACAGACGAGAGGAGTTGTTCCAGGTGAAGGTTTTTTGTAATCGATTGACTGACCTCATTAATAATCGTCAGATCTTCCACCCGCTGCTTTGCATTCTCGATCATCCGCATCGCGTCGATGGCAAACCCGATCTCTTTTCCGACAAAGCCGAGGATCTCCAAATCATCCTGCGTCAGAATTCGGTTCCGGCTGAAGAGGGAGAGGGTTCCCCAGATCTGGCCCGACGATTTAATCTGCATCCCCATATAAGATAAAATGCCCTCATCTCCGACAAACCTTTTTTTCAAAGGCATTTTCGGCTCTTCGGAAGCAAATAAGGTGGGCGCTTTCTTTTCAAGGATTTTTCCGATGACATTCTCCCCGATTTTGGCTCCCTGTTTTTCGAGACGCTGCGCCTTGTCTGCAGAAAGTCCTTGCTGTGCAATCAGGAAAAGCCGTTCCCTGTTTTGATCCAATTTCAATAGATATCCCCCTTCGATATTCATGAGCGAAAGGGTTTTTTCCAGGGCAACTTTGAAAAGATCATCTTCTTTGAGCGAGCGGCTCAGATTAGAGAAAAGGGACTCCAGTATTTCAATTTCGGTGTTCTTTTGAACGAGCTCTTTCTCCAATGTTTCCGTTCCGGTTGCATCAAAGGCCGTGACTTCGATGCTGTTCTTCCCGTCTTTTTGCGCCAAGGCCAACTGGGCCGAGAGGATCCCTTTTAAATTCCCGCGCTTCACCACCTCTAAATTGCACGAGAGCGCCTTTTTCTGCGCTTTGACCGCGTCGATCGACTCGTTATAACTGACCATCCCTTTGGGGGTTAAGAATTGCGAGAGCGCCGCCTTATGGAAAATCTCTTTTTCATATCCTAAAAATTGGGCCAGTTCATTATTGACGGAAAGGACTCGGCCATTCATGTCGAGAAAGAGGGTGAAGGGCTGTTTTTCTTTTTCTCCACCGCTTCTCATCCGATGAGAAAGAAAAGGGGCGATCAGCTTTGAAATCATCAGGAAGGTTTCTTGGTCTTTTGAAGTGAGCGCTTCCGGTTTCGAAAAGCCAAGCGCAATCGATCCAAGGACTTTATTTTCACAGCGGAGGGTCGAACCTGCGAAGCTCTGGATGTTCATCCCCCGGATGACTTGACCGATGAATCTTGGATCTTTTGAAATTCCGTTGGAGAAGAGATTGGGACCTTGCTGAAGGACGATGGAGGGAAGGGACTGCCATGCCCGTGGGATAAAACCGTTCTTGCCGAAATCCTTCGGCATACCCTGGTAGGAAAAAAGGGTCCATTCTCTGGCCGCTTCATTCCATCCGAATAAAAGGATCAGATCGGCCCCCATTGCCTTGACGATCTGACTTGAAAGAAGCTCTAGGAACTTTGCGGCATCGTGAACCGATTCTGCCTGATCCTCCAATATCTGTAAAACGACGCCTAACTTGTCAACGGGTCGGGAGGATTCATAAAGAAGAGGGATATCGCTCCTCTCCTCCTCCCCTGATGAAGCGGGCAACTGTTCGTCTGACATCCTAAATCTTACCCCTCTGTACCCTTAAAGTTTTCTGAACTAGGTCAGGAATCCATTCTGCTTCTTCGTGGTCGTTTCTACATGAGGCGCATGCTGGATCATGATAAAAATTGGGGACTGATTGGGGGACATCATTCCGCGACCACCCTAACATATATCATATTGAATGTCAAAGCTTTTCAGGCTACTTCTCTTTGGACTTCGTACAAGAAAGGCCGATCACGGGCTTTGAGCCAGGCATCCTTCGGAATACTTATAAAAACTTTTACAATATCTGGGTCAAATTGGATTCCTGAAGAACGGACAATTTCCGCCCGCGCCGCTTCAAACGGAAGGGCTTTCCGGTACGGACGGTCCGAGGTCATCGCGTCGAGCGCGTCTACAATCGAAAAAACGCGGGCCCCCAGCGGTATTTCCTTTCCTATCAAACCCCTCGGGTAACCCGATCCGTCAAAACGTTCCTGATGACTGTAAACGATTTCGGATGCTTCTTTGAGAAAATCGATTTTGGAGAGAAGCCGCATTCCCAGTTCGGCGTGGGTCATCATAATTTCCATCTCTTGCTTTGTCAGCTTCCCCGGTCTCAACAAAATATCGTCTGGAATTCCAATTTTACCGATATCATGCAGGTAGACGCCCCGTTCCAAAACTTCCAGATCGTGTCCACCCATGCCGACGGCCCGGCCGAGGAGCAGGGCATAATGGGTCACCCGTTTCGAATGGGCATGCGTTCCGATGTCTCGGGTATCGAGTGCGGAACCAAGCGCTTCGAGCGTTGCCTTGTAGCTGGCTTGGATTTTTTTCAGCGCCTGTCTTAATTCTAAAGTCCGTTCCTCTACTTTTTTCTCCAGATTAAGTTGGTAATCTCTGTTTTCTAAAACCAGCTTTCTTCGGCTAAGCGCTTTTTCGACACTGACGATCACCTCTTCCAGCTTAAAAGGCTTGATAATGTAGTTATCGGCGCCCAGGCGCATCGCTTCAATGGCCGTCTCGGCGGCGTGAACCGCCGTCACCATCACGAATGCCAAATCAGGGTGAGACCGTTTGGCCTGCCTTAAAAGATCCACCCCCGACATTCCCGGCATAAGGATATCGGATAAGACAAGCTCGAAAGGACGCTTCTTTAAAAACGAAAGCGCCTCTTCTCCCCCTCCTGCGCCGGCACACTCATACCCTTCCACCGATAGAACTTCCAAAAGTATCTCTCGTATGCTCTCTTCGTCATCCACAACTAAAATGAGCCCCTTTTTCCCCATGCAAAACCTCGAACGCTTATAATTAAGTTCCTCAAAACATTTTAAAATAAAAAAAGGGAGGCTGTCAATGATGGAAGTGGAACGACTCTGTTTATACGCCGGCTTGTACGTGCTTTCCCTGCGATGCAGATATATTGTAAGAGTACCTTCATCAACCTTCCAAACCGCCCCAGGGCCTTATAAAGAAAGAGGGGGCCTCCCATGGGAGGCCCCCTCTTTCTTTCAATTTAAAATGCTCATTTTTTTTGGCTCAGACCCCTCTCGTATAGAAGGACCAGCCACGCTTCCTCTTCCGTGATGACGCTTCCTACCATCGGCATCATCGCTGTTCCGGGAATTCCCTCTTTAATAACCCAGAAGAGTTCTCCATCCGTTCGTAATGCGTGAAAGGCGGCATTGGTAAAATTCCTGGGGGAAGGATCAAGGCCGGCAGCAGCTAAGCCATCCCCTCTTCCTTCCTTTCCGTGGCAGGTGAAACAGGTTGCTTTGCCCTGGAATAGACTCTTTCCCTTTGCCACATTCTCAGGGCTCGGCTTAAAGGGATTTTCAAGAGCGCGAATCTCTTTAAGCCGTTCTGTCGGAACTCTCGGCTTGGATAGATCGGTCTCCATCGCAAAGACGGAGGCGAATGTCAAAACCGAAATAAGAAAACCCCAGAAAAATACTTTAAGCACCCTTCATCTATCCGAACTTATGGTTGGTTGGCGAGGCTTCGCTCGAAGAGAATGATCAACTGCATCTCCTCTTCGCTGATGATCCCGGGAACATAGGAGATCATTCCGGTGCCGGGGCTGCCGTTCATGATGACCCATCTCATTTCACCTTCGGTCTTGGCTGTCCCAAATTTCGGATTGTGGAAGTTCCTCGGAGTGGGATCCAACGCGGCGCCGGCAACGCCATCGCCACGCCCTTCGTTTCCATGGCAGGTAAAGCAGGTTGCTTTGCCGTTAAAAAGTTCTTTTCCCTGGGCGATATTATCAGGGGTCCCCTTCGTCGGGTTCTTCCATGCTTTTGCCGCTGCGATCTGGTCTGCAGGGACCCGAGGGGCGAGAGGATCTTTTTCTACCGCTAAGCCGATGCTGACGGTTAATGCTGTTGCCAAACCCATTGCCAAACCTAGACGTACCAAATTCATCTGTTCCTCCTTGTTGTTTCGGAATCTCAATTCACTTCTGTTAAGTAGCCACCCGTTGATTTCACTCGCATTGCTTCACATTGTTGAGAGATATCAGAAAGTGAAAGTCACCCCTTCCCTTTGTCAGAATCGCCTCTTTTTTTGGAAAGTCTTGCCGGAGGCATGGGACTTTTTTGGGATAACAATCGTTACTATATAGATTGATCTGTAGGGCTGTCAAGTATTTTTTGCAAGCTTGACACCTCTTCCGTTATTCAGTAAGATCGATTCACTTTTTGCGGAATTTCTTCATGAACGGTCGACATTTTTTTTTCCTCACCCTGGTCCTTTGCGGTATGCTGCCGTCCTGCGCCCCCCGGCCTCCTGAAGGGATGGTTCCGATTCCGGCCGGAGAATTTCTGATGGGCACGGACGAGGTCGACGAAACCGATTTCGCCGCCGAGCAGGGAATCATTAAACCCTGGTTTGTGGATGAAGGCCCTTCCCATAAGGTCTATCTTCCGCTCTACTATATCGACCGCCACGAAGTAACCCATTCGAAATACGCCGAATTTATTCGAGCAAAGAAAAGGAATCCACCCTCTTACTGGGAAAACGGCGTCTATGCGAAGGGAAGCGACCCTTTCCCGGTCGTGATGGTCCGTTGGCAGGAAGCCCAGGACTATTGCAATTGGAAGAGAGGGCGGCTTCCGACGGAGGCCGAATGGGAAAAAGCAGCCCGAGGAGCCGATGGGAGGCATTATCCCTGGGGAATGGCGTTCGATATCAGGAAGGCCAATGTGGGAGGGGCCACAAAAGACCTCACTCCGGTCGGCGCTTACGTCTTTGGGCAAAGCCCGTACGGCGTCTTTGATATGATCGGCAATGTCTGGGAATGGACGGCCGATTGGTATCGCCCCTATCCCGGCAGCAAGTATCAAAGCAAAGAGTATGGGAAACAGGTCAAGGTCATCCGTGGAAATTCCTGGTCGAGCATCGGGCATTTTCCGCCCGAGATCGAATCGGAATTGGTAAAACACCATTCGACCGCCACTTTTCGGCTATATGCCCCCCCAGACTCCGCCATCAACGACGTGGGATTTCGCTGTGTTCAACCGGGATGACGGTCGAAAAGGAAGTCGCGCAGATGATTCGCGGAAGAAAAGGAAATAGACCTTCTTCTCTGATGCATCCCTCCTCTCCCCATCCGATCTCTAAAGCGCCTCTTGTAAACGCTTTCTCCCTGAAGGGAGGCTCCGCTATTGAATTATTCCGAAAGGGACGCTGGAGAGAACGTGCATTTCTCTTAGAAGGATCCCCGGGCGGATGGTTTGACGGCCGTTTTTCACTTATCGGCGGAGATCCGTTTGCTGTTTTCCGAAGCAAAGGGAAGACCAGTCGGTTCGACTACCTGGAACAAGGAAGAGAGCGCTCCTTTTCGTCGGTCGGAGACCCTGTTGCGCACCTAGAGAGTTGGTTCGACCGATTCCTCCCTTCCGCGGTTTCGGAGAACTCCCCTTCTGATATTCCCTTTTTACATGGAGGGGCCGTCGGATTTTTCAGCTATGACCTGGTTCGGCAGTTCGAAAAGGTCCCCCCTCCGCTTCAGGAGGACCCCACTCTTCCCGATATCTACCTTCTTTTTTTAAATCATGTTCTGGTTTTTGACCATCGGGAGGAACGTCTTCACCTTATTTACACTCCCCTTCCTGAAATCCAGATGGGAAAAGACCCCCAATCCGCGAACCGAGACGGTCAAAAAAAGATCGAGAAAACTCAGAGGAACATCGAGGCGTCCCTGCCGACCGGCGGGCTGGAACCTTCCGGCTCGCCGATCGATTTACACCCGGACATATTGCCTCAGGCCTACCTCCGGATGGTCGAACGCGCCAAGCAATATATCGCCGCCGGCGACATATTCCAGGCCAACCTTTCACACCGATTCGCCGCCCTCTCCTCTCCTGACCCGTTTATGATTTACCGGCGGCTGCGTCAAATCAATCCCTCTCCCTTTTCAGCCTATTTAAATATGGGAGAGATCGAAGTCGCAAGCGGCTCCCCCGAAAGGCTGGTCCGCCTCCGAAAGGAAAATGGGAAAAGGATCGTCGAAACGAGGCCGATCGCGGGGACCCGACCTCGCGGCAAAGACCTCATTGAAGATCAGAAGATGATCCGGCAGCTTTATGAAAGCGAAAAGGAGCAAGCGGAGCATTTGATGTTGGTCGACCTGGAACGGAACGACCTGGGGAAAATCTGCCGGTACGGCTCGGTCCAGGTCGATTCATTGATGGCGCTCGAAAAGTATTCGCATGTGCTTCACCTCGTCTCACAAGTTTCAGGAGAGCCCAGGCCGGAGACCTCCCCGCTTCAGGTATTCAAAGCCCTTTTCCCGGGAGGAACCATTACGGGGGTGCCGAAAATCCGCTGCATGCAAATTATTTCGGAACTGGAAAAAACGGCCAGGGGGATTTATACCGGGGCGATCGGCTACATTTCCTTTTCGGGAGAGATGGACCTGAATATTGCGATTCGGACATGGGTGCGTCATCACAATACCATGGCGTTCCAGGTCGGCGCCGGCATCGTCGCAGATTCAGATCCTGAGTTAGAGTATCAGGAAACCCTGCAAAAAGCGGCGGCATTGATGAAGGCCCTGCAGGAACCATCCTAAGGAGCCGCGACAAAATAACGGGTGCAAAAGTGAGGTGGCCGAGCCGCCCGGCTGGCTAGGCGTGAGGAGCGCGCATACCCTTTAAAGTAGGCCCTAGCGCGAGAGATTACGGCGCTCTACTTGGTATGTAAACAACGAACAACAACGCCAGTCGGGATGGATCGCCCGCCGAACTGCGCCAGTTATTTTGTCACGGCTCCTAAGCAGGGAACAGCCGACGCTCAACGCCCGAATGCTTTGCCATCGGATCTAAAATGAGCGCCGTAATCTTACGCGCCAGGGCCTATTTTAAAATGTGGATCTATTTACAAGATAAATTTGTTGCAAAGGAGGACGCCAAGGTTTCTGTTTTTGATTACGGCTTCCTCTATGGGGATGGGATTTTTGAAACCTTCCGCGCTTACTCCGGAAAGATCTTCCGCCTCTCTGATCATCTCGATCGCCTTGCCGCTGCCGCAAGCCGGCTGGCGCTTTCGCTTCCCCCGGCGGCGGTCATCGAAAACCTTCTTTATGAAACTCTGCAACGAAATCGGCTCGACGATGCCTTACTTCGATTAACGGTCTCCCGTGGCGAAGGCCTCCCCGGTCTCGACCCCGATCCCTGCCCCGCTCCGACCCTGGTAATCAGCGCCAGAGCCTTCGGGGGCTGTCCTGCCTCATACTACCTCCACGGGATTTCGAGTGTGATCGTTCAGATCCCTCGTCAGGCCGCCGCAGCAGACCCCTCCTTGAAATCGATCAGTTTTCTAAACAATATCCTGGGCAAACTCGAAGCAAAAAAACGAGGGGCATTTGAAGGGCTTTTTTTAAACTCGGAAGGATACCTCTCTGAAGGAACGGTCAGCAATCTTTTTATGATCCAGGAGGGAAAACTCAAAACGCCCTCTGCCGTCTCCGGCATTTTAAAGGGCATCACCCGGGGAGTGGTTTTGGAATTGGCAGACAGGATGAAAATAGAAGCGGAAGAGGGCCTCTACCGTGCGGAAGACCTTTTCGCGGCAGAGGAGGGATTTTTAACGAACACCGGATGGGAACTGATGCCGGTGGTCATGGTGAATGAGAAAAAGATTGGAAGCGGTCGGCCGGGCCCGATCACGCAGCAGCTTCATCAGGCATTCAGGGAGGCGGTCAGGGAACGATAAACCGCATCCTTTAAGGAGACGATGCTGAACGGTTTAATCAGCAGATCGAGTTTTTTCTCATTGAGAAAGCGAAGCGTTTCGTCATCCGGCTCATTATTCGCAGAGAAAATCACTTTATCGGATAAAACAGGAACTTCCTTAAGAAGGGTGTTGTAAAAGGTCGGGCCGTCGGCGTCGGACATATTCATGTCAATTAAGACGAGATCAGCGCGATTTGTACGAAGACGCTCCAAGGCGGCTTTCGCCTTTCCGACCATCTCCACCTGAAGCCCCTCCGCCCGCAGAATATAAGCACACATCTCCTGAACCGAGGCCGATTCGTCCACGATCAAAACCTTTCTTCCGGCGAATGGGGAGTGACTCGCTGTGCCCCCTTTTGGCTGTTTTTCCTTTCCCTTTCCCTTTAACGGGAGAACAACGATAAAAGTAACCCCTTCCCCCAGTTCGTTCTCAACAAGAATTTCCCCTCCATGCTCTTTTACAATTCCATACGAGATCGAAAGTCCCAGCCCGGTTCCCACACCGACCTCTTTCGTTGTAAAAAAGGGCTCAAACACTTTCGGCAAAACATCAGGCAGAATTCCGGGACCGGTATCCTGAAAATAGATAATCACCTCCCCTTTCCTCAATTCGCTGGTAAGGATCAATTTCAGCACCTCGACGGTTGATTTTTTCTTTTCAACCAGGGCCTGATGGGCATTATTGATGATATTGAAAAAGACCTGCTGAATCTGGTGAGGATCGATAAAGGCCTGAGGCAGATCCTCGGCAAGCTTTTCGACCACCTCGATGCCGTCCGTTTCCATCTGGTACATCTTTAGCTCCAGCGCTTTTCTCAGTATTTCATTGATGTCGTTGTAGCTTTTTTCTGCCGGGTGTCTTCTTGCAAACGTCAGTAAATTTCGAATAATTTCTGAACAGGTCATCGCTTCGCTGAAGATCTTTTCTAAAAATTCACGGTCTCTCGGGTTTTCAGCCGTCTCTAATAAGAGCTGCGTAAAACCGACGACGCTGGTCAGTGGATTATTGATTTCATGGGCCACGCCCGAAACCAGCTCACCGATGGCCGAAAGCTTCTCCGTTTGAATCAGTTGGCCCTGGAGCCTCTTCAACTCTGTAACCTTCCGCTCCAGGTCTTGATATAATTTGGCATTGTCAATGGCGATGGCGACCTGAGAAGCGATCGTTGAAAGAAAATCAAGCCGGTCCTGCTTCATTGGACCTTCCTTTCCCCCGGCTTGAGAAAAGAGGGCCATCACCCCGATTGCTTTCCCCTTCACAATCAATGGAATCCCAATCATCGACGTAACGCCGGAATTTTCCAGTGGATTCCCGCGGCCCAGGTGATGATCTTGCCGAACATCGGGGAGAAATAGGATCTTCTCTTTTTGAAAAACTTCCCCTAAAGTACCCTCGCCGGGCAGGAAAGCCAGGTTCAACGCGTTTGGATCCGCAAGACCCCTTGCAGCCACAAGCTTCAATCTCCGTAAATCAGGATGGAAGAGCAGGATCCAGACCGCATCGGCATCCGTAATTTCCGCAACATGATCCGGAATAATCTTTATGACCCCATTCGTCGTCAAAGAAGAGGTGGTCACCTGGCTTAGCCTGAAAAGGGCCAGAGCTTCTTCCTCTCTTTTCGTCTGGGCCTTGTGAAGCTTGACACTTTCAATCGCCAACCCAATCTGGTTTCCGACCGCCTCGAGCCACTTTTGTTCGCGCGGGGTGAACTGCCCGGGACGGCGGGATGAGAAAGAAAAAACACCAATCGTTTTATTTTTAGACCGCAAGGGAACCGCCCCATAGAGCACGAACCCTTCATCTTTCAAAAGTCCGTACCTGTGCGGAGAGATCGACGGCTCTTCCAGAAAATGATTCGAAAAAAAACTTTTTCCTGTTTTCGCGACGTTTCCGGTGATTCCCTCTCCCATCTTCAGCGGATTTTCTTTTAGAGAGCCCTGCAGCTTCTCGGATAGATCAATCGAGGTGACCAGGGCCAATGTCTCTCCTTCCTCATCCACGAGAAAAAGCGCGGCGGAACTGAGCGAAGAAAGCCGTTCCTGAATTTTGGCGAATGCGTTTTTAAAGAGTTCCTCCACCTGCCGGTCTTGTGTGATCAGCGCGGAGATTTCATTGAGCATGTACAAATCATCAATCAGGGATTTTGTTTCTTGCTGACGTTGGCGATAAAAAAATAGAGAAAGCGCCGCTGCGACCAAGATCGGGAGGATCACCACCGAGATTTTGAGAAATGTCAGGTCTGCATTTGGGGTGATAAAATGAAAAAGTAAAAAATAGGCCAGCAAGGAAAGTGCAATCGCAAGAATGTATTTTTTATTCTCGTTCACGCGGAGACCTGATTTTTAGCTGAATGGGAATTTAGGAATTAATGAATTTGAATATTTTGAATATTTTGAATATATAGAGAAATGCTCGGGATTGTCAATCTCCTTAAGTTAAGTCTTATAGGAGACTTTATCCATGGCGGGTTTTTTTTCCACTTTTAACTTGGCAATGCGGCGACCATCCATATCGACAATGGTGAATTTATGGTCACCGTATTGAATGATTTCCCCTCCCTTGGGCATGTCTTGGAGTTGTGCCAGAACAAAACCACCCAACGTTTCATACTCGGCCGACTCCGGAATGGGAAGACCATAATCATTTCGCAAATCCCTCACATTCAGCGAGGCATCGATCACCAGCGATCCATCCTTCAGCCGTTCCACCGGACGCTCTTCGGTATCGTATTCGTCCTGAATTTCGCCAACGATCTCTTCCACCAGATCTTCCATCGTCACCAATCCTTCAACACTCCCATATTCATTAATGACGATCGCCATCTGAATCCTTCGGCGTTGGAGCTCCTTTAAGAGGTGGCTGACCTGCATCGTTTCCGGGACAAAATAGACCGGGTGGAGGAGGTCTTTCAAAACAACCGGCTTATCCAGAGTGAGAATTCCCAGAAGATCTTTAAAATAAAGGATACCGACGATGTCGTTAAAATTCGTCTTATAAACCGGATAACGTGAAAACTTATTTTCCGATACGTATTTTAAGAGTTCCTTAGAAGGCATGTCGATTTGGATCGCGTGAATTTTGGGTCTGGGGACCATCACTTCTTTGACGGAAATATCATTGAATTCAAATACGCTGTGGATCAACTCTTGTTCGCTCTGGTTGAAAATCCCTTTCTCTCTTCCCTCTTTTAGTAACAGTTTTATCTCTTCCTCCGAAATAAAACTTCCCGGAGCCACTTTCTCCCCCAGCGGCTTTAAAAACAGATTGGTCGATAAAGTTAAGAGCCAGACAAAAGGTCTAAATAATTTAGAGAACAAAACCAGCGGCTTTGACATTGCCATGGCAATGGGTTCCGGGTGTTTGATTGCAAGCGCCTTCGGAATCAACTCTCCAAAAACCAAGGAGAAATAAGAGATGGCCAAGACCATAATGGAAACCGAAATTAATTCGCTGAAAGGCGCTAAAGCAGGAATACCTTCAAGAGAAGGTTTAATCCACTCAACGGCAGTCACCCCCCCAACGGCGGCAGCGGAGGCGCCCACCAACGTGACGCCAATCTGCACCGTGGCCAGGAAAGACTCTGGGTTGTTTTGGAATTGATGGACCACCCCCGCCCTGCTACTCCCTTTTTCAGATAGATTCTTGATATTGCTTTTGCGGGCGGTGATAACGGCAATTTCGGCTGCAGAAAAAAACCCGTTGATTAAAATCAGTAAAAAGATCAGAACCCACTCAATCGGCATAGATTCCCCCTTGCAGATAAAATAGCATAAATGACTCCTCCTCACAAGGTTCGAAAAATTTCCTTGACATCTAAACATTTCTATTTTATAAAGTTAGTACTTAATTCCTATCGGAATAGTAGGGTATATGCTTCATTTTTCTGCAAAAGAAGAATATGGTGTTTTGGCCATTCTCACCCTTTCCCTTCACTCAGGGCATGGGCCTCTGCAGGTCAAATCGATTGCACAGCGGGGAAGGATACCGGTCCGCTTTTTAGAACAGGTAATGAATTTACTAAAAAAACGAGGATTGGTCGAAAGCGTTCGGGGACCGCACGGCGGATATCTCCTTACAAAATCTCCCGATCAGATTCTCCTGGCGGAGGTCCTGCAAGCGGTGGAGGGACCGCTGGTTTCTATTGAGCCGGGCTCAAACAGAAAAAATGCAGGCGAGATCGAAAACAGAATTTTGAAGGAAGTGTGGGACCAAGCAAATTCCTCCTTGCACACCTTTCTTCATTCAGTTAACTTCAAAGATCTCTGCGAGAGAAAAAAGGAGCTGGAGGGAAAGCCGGTTTTAATGTTCCACATCTAGTTTGTAACGGACAACCCGTTCATCTCGGTTCTGAAAGGAGCGTATGGAACGAAAGACCATTGAGACAGATCTTCTGATTATCGGGGGAGGAACCGCCGGCTGTATGGCGGCCGTGGAGGCCAAAGAGCGCTACCCTCAGCTTTCCGTCACTATTTTAGAGAAAGCCCACATCGACCGGAGCGGCTGCCTGGCGGGCGGGATGAATGCCATCAACGCCTATTTGAATAAAGGAGAGACCCCCGAGAGCTTTGTCCGGTACGTTCGGTCCGACTCCTGCGGGCTGATCCGGGAAGACCTCGTCCAGTCGATGTCGGAGCTGTTTGAATATTGCGTGAAGAAGGTCGAAAAATGGGGGCTTCCCATTCTCTGCGATGACAAAGGGGACTACATCCCGCGCGGCCGCTGGAACATCAAAATAAACGGCGAATCGCTCAAGCCGATCCTGGCAAAGGCGGCCCGATCGTCCGGGACGCAGGTTTACAACTGGGTCGTCGTCACCAATCTGCTGATGGAGGGGGATCGGGTGGCGGGGGCTGTCGGGTTCTCCCTTCGGAATGGAACGTTCTACGTCGTCAAAGCGAAGGCGACCATCATCGCCACCGGCGGCGCGGCCGGTCTTTACCGTCCCAATAACCAGGGGGATGCCTCGCACAAGACCTGGTACGCTCCGTATAACACCGGGGCCGGGTACGCCATGGGAATTCGGGCCGGGGCGGAGATGACCTCTTTTGAAATGCGGTACGTCGCCCTTCGGACCAAAGACACGATTGCCCCGACCGGGACGATCGCGCTTGGCGTGAACGCGCCGCAGGTCAACGCCAAAGGGGAAAGGTTTATGAAGACCCGCTATGCCCACCTGGGCGGGGATGGCGCGCCGACTCCTTATCGAACCTATGGCCCGATTCAGGAAATTAAAGAAGGAAGAGGGCCGGTCTATCTCGATACCCGCGGCTTAACCGCCGACCAGGTGCGCGAGCTCAAGGCGGCTTATCTTGATATGTATCCCTCCATGGTCCTCTACTGGCTCGCCAACAACATCGACCCCTCCAAGGAGCCGATTGAAGTCCAGACCACGGAACCGTACATCGTCGGCGGCCATTGTCAGGCCGGCTATTGGGTCGATCCGGACCGGCGGACGACGCTGGAAGGACTCTACGCCGCGGGGGACGTGGCGGGAGGGGCCCCTTATAAGTTCGTCTCCGGATGTTGGGCCGAAGGGGTCATGGCCGCACGGGCCGCGGGCTCCGATATCGCCAAAAGAGGACCGGTCCAGGTGGCCGAAGATCAAATTACGGCGGAGGAAGCGCGCGCCTTCAAAGCGCTAAAGGAGAATGGCAAAAGCCGGTATCCGGTTCAGCCTGCCGAGTTCGAAGCCCGCCTTCAGAAAATCATGGAGCAATATGCCGGAGGGGCCTCTACCTATTACGAAATGAATGACGAGATGTTGACGATCGCCCGTCAAAAACTGGCAAAATTGCCGGCGGAGCTGAACTATCTCGTTGCCTCTGACCTTCACCAGCTGATGAAAGTCCACGAAATCGCCGATCGGGTCGACGTCGCGCAGATGCTGGTGGAACATCTTCTCTATCGAAAGGAGACCCGCTGGCCTTCCTATCAAACGCGGACCGACTATCCGGAGCGGGATGATGTCAATTGGCTGAAGTTCGTCAATTCCAGAAGAGATCCGAAAACCGGAAAAATTGAAATGATGACGCGGCCGTACGAGCAAGTGATCCCCGGCGACCGATACAAGCCCTGATCGTAGGGGCACAGCATGCTGTGCCCCTACGGAAAATGGAAACACACGATTCGACCAATTTTAGGAGGAATTCATGCCAGTTTGGGTTGATCCGGAAAAATGCAACGGCTGCTACGGCGCGAGCCAACCTCCCTGCCTTCGGATGTGTCCGGGAGACCTCATCGTGAAAGACCATGCGGCGAACAAAGCGTATTTGAAATATCCCGAAGATTGCTGGGACTGCCTCCCCTGCGTGAAGGTTTGCCCCGAAGAGGCGATCGAGTTCCACCTCTCGTACCAGTTCGGGTCGAAAGGGGCGAAACTGATCCCCCATATCCACAAGACCCACGACTCCATTACCTGGGAAGCGATCGATACAGAGGGAAACAAAGAAATCTTTGTTATCCGGACAAAACTGATGCCGGTCGCGCTCGACGAGAAGGTTGAGGGAGGGGCGCAAGTCATCGACTTCGCAATTTAACAGAGCCAGCTCTTTGGATATCCCGTGAATAGATTCTATATTGATAAAGCGAACGACTGGCTTTGCCAGCGTGAGCGTTCGGGGCGTGGGGGCATAGGAAGGGCGCAGCAACGCGAGCACTGGACTGGCCCCCACATATAACAAGAAAGGAGTTTCAAGAGATGGCTTCGATTCCGCATGGTGGAAAACTGATCAACCGGTTCGTCGATCCAAAAGAGGTCGATGCGCTCACTCAAAAGGCGTCCCAGCTTAAAAAGATCGCGCTCACCCCCCGTGAAATCTCGGACCTGGAGTTGATCGCCACCGGCGTCTTTTCTCCCCTCGAAGGTTTTATGGGAAGCGCCGACTACGAAAGCGTGCTGCAGAAGATGCGCCTGACCAACGGCCTTCCCTGGAGCCTGCCGATCACCCTGTCGGTGACTGCGGAGGAAGCGGCCCCGCTCAAAGAAGGGGACGAAGTCGCCCTGATTCAGGAGACCGGCCTGCCGCTCGCAATCTTACGTGTTGAAGAGAAGTTTCCATTTAACAAAGAAAAAGAGGCCCTCGCCGCCTATGGGACGAATGATCCGAGCCACCCCGGCGTCGGATACACCCAGACGTTGGGCAATTTTTATCTCGGCGGAAAAATTGAAATGCTCCGCCGCTCCCCGGCCCAACGCTTTCAGGAGCATCAGATGGACCCGGCCCAAACGCGGAAATTGTTTGACGAAAAGGGATGGAAGCGGATCGTGGCGTTCCAGACCCGAAACCCGATCCACCGCGCCCATGAATATATCCAGAAGTGCGCCCTGGAAATCACCGACGGCCTTCTGCTCCATCCGATTGTCGGCGAAACCAAAAGCGACGACGTTCCCGCCGATGTCCGGATGCGCTGCTACAACGTCCTCCTTGAAAATTACTATCCGAAAGACAAGACCATCCTGGCCGTTTTCCCCGCGGCGATGCGCTATGCCGGACCCAAGGAGGCGATCTTTCACGCCATCTGCCGGAAGAATTATGGGGTTACCCATTTTATTGTCGGACGAGATCACGCCGGCGTCGGAAATTTCTACGGCTCTTTTGACGCGCACCACATTTTCAACAAGTTCGCCGACGGCGAGCTCGGGATCCAGCCGCTCTTTTTCGATCACACCTTCTATTGTAAACGATGCCTGGGGATGGTCTCGGCGAAAACCTGCCCGCACGACTCGACAGAGCATATCGCCCTCTCCGGGACCAAGGTCCGCGAAATGCTCCGGGCCGGGACCAAGCCGCCGCTTGAATTCAGCCGGCCGGAGGTGGCGGCGATCTTAATCGAGGCGATGTCGGAAAAAAAAGGGGCTTTGCAGTAGGATTTGGGCCTGAAACAAATTGACATCGTCCCCCCTTTATTATAAGATCGCGTTACTTTACAAGGAGCTTTAAAATGCCCGTCGAGAAAGACCTGAAAACCATCCTTAAAAAAATCCAATTCACCGATGACGCCCAGGTGATGAAGCAGCTGGTCGATCAGTCGCTTCAGGTCAAGATTCGGATGGGCCAGATCAAGAGAAAGATCGTCGTAATGAGCGGCAAGGGAGGGGTCGGAAAGAGCATGACCACCGCCAACCTGGCCGTCGCCTTCGCCCGGCAGGGAGACAGGGTCGGCGTTCTGGATGTCGATCTCAACGGCCCCTGCATCCCGAAGATGCTCGGCGTCAAGGGAAAATTTGAAATCACCCCGGACGGAGCCCTTCCGCTGGTCGGCCCGTATGGCATGAAGATCGCCTCGATGGATTTTTTCCTGAAACATGAAAACTCGCCGGTCCGGTGGAAAGGTCCGATGGAGCTTTCCCCTGTCTGGCTCGGCCTGATGGAGATGAACGTCATCCGTGAGTTTCTGGCCGATATCCTCTGGGGGGAGATCGATTACCTCTTTACCGATCTCCCCCCCGGCGCCGCCGCCGACAAGCCTCCCGTCATTGCCCAATTTATCCCTGAATTGGATGGCGCGGTGGTTGTGACAACCCCTTCCGAAGTGGCCAAACAGGTGGTGAAGAAATCGATCGTCTATGCGCGGGACGTCGGCATTCCGATCATCGGTCTGGTGGAGAATATGAGCGGGGCCCTCTGCCCTCAGTGCGGCACCGGGGTGGCCTTTTTTGAGGGAGGGTGTGAAGACCTCTGCGCCGAGCTCGACGTGCCCTTGCTGGGGAAAATCCCCTTCGACAGCAAACTCTCTCAGGCCAACGACCGGGGAGAACCGCTTCCCGCCGGCCATCCGATTTCAAAACAGTTTGATCAGATCGCGACCCGGATCAAAGAACATTTGAATTTTAAAAAAATCTTAGCTGAGAAATTATAACGGAGGAACCTATGAAGTTCGTCTGCATGAAGTGTGAAAGTTTTATGGCGTTTGAAAAAGTCCAGGTCCCCGGCGAGCAATCGCTCGGCGTGACCTTCGGATGCCCCAACTGCGGCGCGAAGGTGGCGATGGTGACCAACCCGGGAGAGACGGCGATGGTTCAGGCGCTCGGCGTGAAGCTCGGCGGCCGGACCGTCCCTGCCGAACCGATGGAACTGACCCGCGAAAGCATGAAAGAGACGCCGGAAACCGTTTACAGTAAACCGGTCCCGTCGGCTGCCGTTCAAAAAGAGATGTTGGAGGCCGAAACCACCAAGGCGACCGCTTCCGGCGGAGGAACCTGCCCCTTCTCCAGCATGGTGGCCCAGATGCAGGGGGGCGCCAAGCCGGCCGAATCGACCGGAGAGCTCACCTGGTCGAAAGAGGCCACCGACCGGATCGAAAAAATCCCCTCCTTTATGCGGCCGATGATTCAGATCGGAATTGAAAATTACGCCCGCAAAAACGGCATTGCATCCATCACCCCGGACGTCATGGATGCCTCCAAAAACGATCCGGGAGAGATGATTTGGTCGAAAGAGGCGGAGAGCCGACTCGACAATATCCCGTCGTTCATCCGGCCGATGGCGAAGAAAGAGATCGAGCGGATGGCCAAAGAACGAGGCGAGACCCAGATTACGGCAGCCCTGATGGAAGAAACCAAAGGGAAATTCTTGGGGATGGGCTACTGACCGATGTCAACCGAACGGATAGGCGCTCAGGCCTTTATCCATTCCCTTGAAGAAGAGATCTTGCATCACGAAGCGGTGCATCATCCCTTCCTCAAACGCTTCGCTTCAGAGAAGCTGACGATCGGGCAGATCCAGACGTTCGGACTTCAGCATTATCAACTGGTCAAGGTCTTCGTCAACTACATGACGAACCTCCTTCCGAAAATCCCGGACAAGGATGCCGCCGCGCTTTTTCGGACGGTCTTTGACGACGAGTTCGGCCAGCATACGATCTTCCGGAGCCATCCGGCGCTCTACCGCAACTTCTTAAAAGCGCTCGGCCTCTCCGATGAAGCCTGGGGACGGGTGAAACTCCTTTCCGAGGTCTCGAGTTTTATCGAAGGGCATATGCAGTTGACCCGCGGACACGATTTCCTGATCGGCCTGGGGGCCGTCGGTCCCGGCCATGAATTTTCCATCCCGACGATGTTCACCTACCTCATCCAGGGTCTGAAGAAGAATACCGACCTGACCGATGAGCAGATCGAATATTTTTCCTTGCACATCGAAGAAGACAAAGAGCACGCCGTCGTCTTCAACAAACTGATCTCCCGCCACGTCGAAACCGAAGAGGGCCAAAAGCGCCTCCGCGACGGCGCCATGCGCTCCCTCTCCTACCGCAAAACCTTCTGGGACGGGATACAACGCGCCGTCTTCGGCGGGTAACCGTTTCCCGAGTCAACTCATCTGAATTTTATTTTGAATGGGCTTCCGGCAGCAGTCTGACCCGATCAATTTGATCGTGAAAAGGCTCCCGGAATAATTTTTCCCAGTAGCACCGGCCGCCTCGCGCCGGTTACCGTCGGAATATTCGTCGGCTGAAGGTGGAAGGTCTGATAGGCGAGGAGCGCAAACGTCATCGCTTCGATGGCGCGGCTTTCGTGGCCGACCGCCTCGAACGGCTTGACCGAAACAGGGGAAAGAAGCTCCGAAATGCGCGCCATCAGGACCGGATTTTTGACTCCTCCTCCTCCGACGATCACCTCTGTCAAGTCCCCTCGTTTGATAATGAATCGCTGTATATTCTCGGAGATCGCGGACGCGGTGAAGGCCGTCGCCGTGGCGATGAGGTCTTCCGGCGCAAGGCGGCGCGTCTGGGCCGACTGGAGGAGCGAGGTCACCATCTGAAGCCCGAAGACCTCCCGTCCGGTGCTCTTCGGCGGCTTTCTCTGGATGAAGGGATGCCGCATCAACTCGGAGAGAAGGGCCGCGTCGACTTTCCCCCTCCGCGCCATCTTTCCCCCTCTGTCGATCTCCTTTCGTCCCCCTGTGACGGCGCGGACCAATCCGTCGATCAGCATGTTTCCGGGTCCCATATCGAAGGCGAGGGTCTCCTCGAGCGAGGCGCCCGCTTTCAGATAGGTCACGTTGCTGATTCCGCCGATGTTGACAATGGCGCGTGATTGCTTTGGATTGGAAAAAAGAAGGTAGTGAAGATAGGGTGTGAGCGGCGCCCCCTCGCCGCCGGCCGCCATGTCTCGGGGGCGGAAATCGGCGATGGTGGTGATGCCGGTCCGCTCGGCGATGACCGAGGGCTCGCCGATCTGAAGGGTGGAGCGGATCGGCCGGCGCCCCTCCCACTTCGGCACCGGCAGATGCTGAACCGTCTGGCCGTGCGACCCGATCAAATCGACTTTGGAGAGAGCGATCCGCCCCTTTCGGGCGATCCGCCGCGCCGCATCGGCGAAGAGTTCCCCGATGTAAAAATTAAGATGGCAGAGGTTCGCAACCGTTTGAGGAAGACCGGAGGCAAGATCGATCAATTTTTTCTGAATCGATCCCGGATAAGGATAGACATCAAAGGAAATGAGCTCGATGCGGCAGCGGCCCGACCTCTTTTTAATTTCGACCAGGGCGGCATCGACGCCGTCTGAAGAGGTCCCCGATATCAAACCGATCACCTTCATATCAATCTCCACAGCGGAATTAAGATCTGAATGGCATCCATGCCCCCTCCCCTGAAGGAGGCGGGTTGGATGGGCACTGACCATCGGAAGGCTACAAAATTCAGAGCGAAAGGTCAAGCGATTTAGATTTGACTTGTCTTTTGATTTAATGTATTTATTCCCGATGCACCTTCGGCTAATTAATGAGCGAGCGCGGCGGTTCAGTGCGTTCCGGCTTCTCTCCCTCGGGATTTTTCTTGCGGCTTTATTGCCCCTAGCGATCCTCTATGGCGCCGACCCCATCCCGATCGTTGCCACCCTTCCCGTTCTGAAAGATTTTACCGAGCGGATCGGCGGAGAGCACGTCCGCGTCAATTCTTTAATTACCGGCATGGAGAGCGAGCATACTTACACCCCGAAGCCGAGCGATGTGACGGCGATCCGGCAAGCTCGCCTGCTGGTTAAAATCGGATTGGGCCTGGAAGTCTGGGTCAACACCCTGATTGAGAATGCCGACCGGCCGGACCTGATCATCGTCACCACCTCCGACGGCGTTCCTCTGATCCGAGACCCTTCCGAATCGGCCGAGCATCCGATCGGAAAGGGGGAAATCGACCGAAAGCATGCCTTCAAGGAGCGCCATACGATGGGGAATCCCCATATCTGGCTCGATCCTGAAAATGTTAAAATCATGATCCGGCATATCACGGAAGGGCTGATCAAAGTTGACCCGGCCCATAAAGATGACTTTCTCCACAATCAGTCACGCTATATCATGGAATTGGAATCACTGGAAAAGGAGCTGAAGAAAAAGATCGATCCGCTCAAGAACCGCGCGATCATCACCCATCATCCTGCATGGCCCTACTTCGCCCGCCGGTTTGGGTTTGTCATTAAAGGAGATATTCTCACACAGGTGGGGAGCGAGCCTTCCGCGAAGCACTTGGGAAACCTGATTAAGCAGATTAAAAAAGAAAAGGTCAAGGTGATCGTTTCCGAGCCTCAACTCAACGACAAGATTCCAAAGATGCTGGCGGAGGAAACCGGCGCCAAAATCGTCATCCTTTCTCCCCTCCCCGGCGCCCTACCGGGGACGGCCAGCTACCTCGATCTGATCCGCTACAACGCCGAAACGCTGATCTCCGCGCTCGGAGGGCCTTAAGTGGCGCATTCTCATGGAAAAGGGACCCCTTCCCTCGAAGCGGCAAAACCGATTGTCCGGTTTTCTCATGCCACCTTTGCCTACTCGAACCGGATTGCGCTGGAAGACATCACGCTCGATCTAATGGAGGGAGAATTCGTCGGCATCATCGGACCGAATGCATCGGGTAAAACCACTTTCTTGAAAGGGATACTGGGTCTCCTCTTTCCGATCCAGGGGACGCTGCAGATCTTTGACTGCGCCTGTGAAGCGCTTCGCTGCCATCACCGCGCCCGAATCGGATACCTGCCGCAAAAAGAGATGATCGATCCTCACTACCCGATCACGGTCTGGGAGGTCGCCATGATGGGGCGCTACGGCGCGATCGGCCTCTTCCGGCGCCCCGACAAGGCCGACCGGGAAATTGTTCTCGAATCGCTTCAGGCGGTCGGGATGGATACTCTGAAAGATTCTTCCTTCGGAAACCTCTCGGGAGGACAACAGCAGCGGGTGCTCATCGCCCGTGCGCTGGCGCAGCGGCCGGAAATCTTGTTGCTCGACGAGCCGACGACCGGGATCGACGCCACGACGCAGCACCATCTGATCGAGCTGGTCCAACGCCTACACCGCGATTACCACCTGACGATCCTCTTCGTGACCCATGACATCAACATCATCAGCCCCTTTGTTGATTCACTCCTCCTCCTTAAAACCAAACTTTACGGAAAAGGGCCGCCGCATGAAATACTGACCCAGGAAACCCTCTCCCACGTCTATGGAAAAGAGATCATCCTGGCCGAGCGGGATAAGCGTCCCTACGTCATCATCAACGATACACATCATGTCGGGTAATCCTACTCATGTTTGAAATGTTTACATACGGATTCATGCAGCGGGCGTTTCTCGCCTCCTTCTTGATCGGGCTGGCCTGTTCAGTCATCGGGGTGTTTGTGGTTTTGAAGGGGCTCTCATTTATCGGCGCCGGGACCTCTCATGCCGCCTTCGCCGGCGTGGCGCTCGCCTTCCTCATCGGGGCCCCTCCCCTCCTGATGGCCATTCTCTTCGGGCTCTCCACCGTGTGGGTGACCGGCTTCCTCCAACGAAAAGGGAAAATGAAGCCCGATGTTTCCATCGGGATCTTCTATACCGTGACGATGGCGCTGGCGATTCTCTTTATCGGGCTGATGAAGGTCTACAATCCGGAGGTCTACGGCTATCTCTTCGGGAGCATCCTTTCGGTCACATCATTCGATTTGAAGGTCATCCTTCTGCTGTCGCTCGCCATCCTCGCCACGATTTTTCTCTTTTTCAAAGAGTTTCATTTCATCTCATTCGACCAGGAAATGGCCGAGGCGAGCGGCATTCCGGCGAGGAATCTCTCTTTTCTCCTCCTCAATCTCATCTCTTTGACGATTGTGATTTCGCTGAAGGCGGTCGGCGCGATTCTGGTCTTTGCCCTTCTGCTGATTCCCGCCGCGGCGGCGGAGCAGTGGGCGACCAATATGCGGTCGATGCTGATCTATTCGGTGCTGATCGGCGTCTTCTCTTCCTGGACGGGGGTTATGCTCTCCTACTGGTTCGATCTTCCTTCCGGTTCCACCATCGTCCTGCTCGCCGCGTTTATTTTCTTTCTGGCGGTGCTGACCTCTCCGAAGCGGCGACGGGCGAAGCCTGGCCCAAAAGAAACCCCTGCGCTGTAAACCGATATCCGACCCGTTGGTCCGCAAATTTCGGCAGGAAGAACCGCAAGAATCGCACACCGTGAGAGCGCCATTCATTTAAAATAGGTCCTAGAGCGAAAATTTACGGCGATCCTTCAGACAACGGTTTTGGAGTCGGTCTTAATGGAACACCGTTAAAATAGGTCTTTTGAAGCAAAAACTTACGGCGTTCACTTAATTTTTCGCTTTAAAATAGGCCCTTAAGCGGAAGATTACGGCGTTCCTCTGAGGGCTTATTTTAATCGAGATCGTTCGATGATTTCTTCTTCTCTCTTCGGGCCACCCCGGTCTCAATGGCCGCCTTGGCCACGTCGTGCGCCACGGCTTGGGTCACCTTCCGGTTGAAGACGCCGGGGACGATGTAGTCTTCCGAAAGCGCGTCTTTGTGGATCATCGACGCGATGGCATGCGCGGCGGCGAGGTTCATCGCCGGATTGATCTGAGAGGCGCGGACATCGAGCGCCCCCCGGAAAATTCCGGGGAAGGCAAGGACGTTGTTGATCTGGTTCGGGTAGTCCGAACGGCCGGTCGCCATGATCCGGACGATCCCTTCGGTCTCCTCCGGCATGATCTCCGGGGTCGGGTTCGCGAGCGCAAAGACGATCGGATCGCGCGCCATTTTCTTGATAGCAGAGGGGGTCACCGCCGCCCCGCTGGAGACACCGATAAAAACGTCGGCCCCCTCCAGCGCCGCCGGCAGCGATCCTTTTCCCTTTTTAGGATCTTTCCGGGCGTGCCGCTGCTTGATCAGTCCCATCGCCTCCTTTCTTCCGACGTAGACGATCCCTTCACGGTCGCAGCCGATTATTTTTTGGACGCCGGATGCGATGAGGATTTCGGTAATGGCGACCCCCGCCGCCCCGATGCCGTTGATCACCACCTTTAAATCAGGGAGCCGCTTTTTTACGATTTTAGAGGCATTCAGCAGCGCGGCCAGCACCACGATGGCGGTCCCGTGCTGGTCATCGTGGAAGACGGGGATGTCGAGCGTCTCCTTCAGGCGCCGCTCGATTTCAAAACACCGTGGAGAAGAGATATCTTCCAGGTTGATCCCCCCGAACCCGGTGGCGATCCGGGTCACCGTCTCGACGATCTCGGTCGGATCCTGGGTCGATAGGCAGATCGGGTAGGCGTCGATTCCGGCAAACTCCTTAAAGAGCATCGCCTTCCCCTCCATCACCGGGAGGGCCGCTTCGGGACCGATGTTGCCGAGGCCGAGGACCGCCGAACCGTCGGTGACCACGGCGACGCTGTTCTTTTTGATCGTCAGGGAAAAAACCTTGTTCTTATCATCATGAATCGCCATGCTGACCCGCGCCACGCCGGGAGTGTAGAGGCGGGAGAGGTCATCCCGTGTTTTGACCGGGACCTTGTTGGCAATTTCGATCTTTCCCCCCAGATGAAGAAGGAAGGTCCGGTCGGAGAGGTGGACCAGTTGAACCCCGGGAATCTGCCGGATCTGTCCTACAATTTCCTTGATGTGCGCTTCGTCCCGGGTGTTGACGGTGATGTCGCGTAAAATCACCCCCCGGTCGGCGCTGACGATGTCGATGGCGCCGATGTCCCCCCCCGCTTTCCCGATCGCCGAAGTAATCCGCCCCAGCATCCCGATCTGATTTTTGAACTTAAGACGGAGGGTAATGCTGCGGCTGGCGCTGGGGTAGATCATTTTTGTTTCCTTTCTATTTTATGCGGGCGTATTCCTTATCGGCCCTTCCGATTTATTTCGGCTTTAAGTTGTTGAGATCGATAAAGGGGGTCGCCCCGCCGGAGACTTGCGGCAGCTTGCCGTCCCATTTTTCGATGGCGCGCAACTGCAATAAAATCGGGGTGAGCGTTTCGCGCTGTAACCGCTGGCCTTCCGCTTCCGCCCGGGCCTGGGTGATCCGCTGTTCCGCTTCGATCTTGATCCGGTCGAGATCGCGCTTCGCCTTCAGCGCCGACTGTTCCGCCGACTGCTTCAGTTCGATCGCCACGTTAAACTCGTGTGAAAATTCGAAGTTGATGATCGAAAATTCATCCACCAGAATATTGAATTTGAGCAATCGCTCGGACAGACTCTCCTTAATCGCGTCCTTTACTTCGGCCCGCCGGGTGATCAGCTCTTCCGCGGTAAAATGGGCCGTCACCGATTTGACCGACTCCTGAACGGCCGGATCGACCACCCGTTCTTTGTAGCTTAAGCCGATCTCCTGATAAATTTTCTGCGCCCGGCCCGGATCGATGTGAAAATTGATGGCGATGGTCGACGAGACATTTTGCAGGTCTTTGGAGGCCGCCCGCGCGTCGGTCTGAGACTTCTGAACTTTAACGTCAATCGGAATGATCTCTTCGACAAACGGAATCTTAAAATGGAGGCCCTCTCCCAGCTGAACGTTCTTCACCCCGCTCAGTTTACTGAAGACCACCCCCCGCTCCCCTGCGCCGACCACCTGGAATGAAGAGAACAAAATGGCCAGAAGAAAGAGGACCACTAGGCCGAACCCGATCAGTTTTGGCAGGTTTGAAAATCCCTTCGGTACATTGAACTCATAAACATCGGCCATTATTTCTCCTTAAATTTACATTGTTAAAATCGCTTCCGGCCTCATCGGGCGGAAAATCGACTTAAAGTAGGTTCTGAAGCGAAAGATTAATTGAACGCCGTAAATTTAGCTTAAGGGGACCTATTTTAACGGCGCTCCGATTGACTCGACCGGAAAGCCCTCTATCGCCAGCAACTTCTTTTTAATTTCTACCCCGCCGGTATATCCCCCCAGCGATCCGTCGTGATGGACCACCCGATGGCAGGGGACCACGATCGGCAAAGGATTTTTCCCGCAGGCATTTCCGACCGCGCGCGCGGCCGGGCCCATCGCCAACTGGTCGGCAAGCCATCGGTAGCTCCGGACCTCGCCGTATGGAATTTCCAGCATTTTTTTCCAAATTCTTTTTTGGAAGGGCGTTCCAACGGTCCAGGAGATCGGTTCCTCGAAGAGAACTTTCTGGCCCGAAAAATAAATGGTGAGAAGCGGACGCCACCGATCGAATCTGGTAGAATCTTTCCGTGGGATCAGACCGGCCTGTGAACGGATTTCGGTTAGAAAGCCCGGTTCAGTCGCTTTACGGAAAATGAAGCAGAGGCCCTCCCGGTTGGATACCAGCCAGAGCGGCCCCAGAGGGGAAGGAAAAAGATCATAGAAAAATTCATCTTTTGATTCCATGAGGTCGCCTTTTTTTAACATATCCTCGACCAAACCGCAAGGGAGTGATTGACTCGATTACCGATTCCGTTTATCATAAATCAAAGAGGTCAACATGCGACGCGCATTCAAAACCATTCTCATTGGCTTCACGCTCCTTCTGATTGGAACGGCCGGCGAGACCCAGGAGGGAACACCGATCCCCGATGTGGAGCGTTATTTCCCGGACGAAGTCGGCTTATCCTGGACATTCACCGGCTCCGTCGCCGATCAGGTTCAGAGGGTGGCGAGTTATAAAAACGTCGCCACGGTGAAGGGGATGACCGAGAAAAACGGCGTTCAGGTTAAGGTTTTCAACGAAACCAACCAGGCAAATGAGGGCCCTGCCGACAGCTACTTTTTCCGGGATCGAAACGGAATCGTTTATCATGGGGGAGAACCGACCACCCCATTTGAAAGCCAGATCGTTCCCTACCGCGTCATCCGCTTCCCGATCGCCCTCCATCAGACTTTTTCTCAGATTCAGAAGAACGACATGGCGTTCGGGCAAGACCTAGACAACGACGGCCAGGAGGAACAGGCGCAGGTCCGGGCGGAGATCACCGCCGCCAGCTTTGAAACCATTGCGGTTCCGGCCGGGGTCTTTAAAGATTGCCTAAAGCTCCAGGGAACCCTGGTGGTCCAGGTCACCCTTTCCAAAAATCAGAAAGTGGTCCAGATGATCGATAAAACCACCCACTGGTTTGCTCCGGGCGTCGGCCTGGTCAAAGGAATCGAGAAAATCGAATACCCTTCGGTCGATGGGAGCAACCCGACCGGAAATATCATCACCGAAGAGCTCACCGAGTACACTCAAGCAAAATCCTCGACCCATTAATCGCCCACGCGCTGCGGCATTACTCTTTCCCGATCATCTCCTCTACCAGATAAAGCATGATCTCCGCCATCGTCGGATGGACATGGACGATCTTCGCGTAATCGCGCAGCGTCGCCCGGTAATGCATGGCGATCGTCCCCTGGTGAATCAGATTGGAGGCGCCCGCCCCCAGGATTTGAACTCCTAAAATTTCTCCGCCGACCGGATCGGCCAGGATTTTGATAAATCCTTCCATCTGGTCGGTGACAATGGCCTTGCCCAAATCGTTAAATGGAAATTTCCCCACACGCACCGGAATCCCCTGATCCTTCGCCTCTCCTTCCGAAAGGCCGACTCGCGCATATTCGGGATCGGTAAAAACGGCGCGGGGGACAACCCGATAGTCGGCTTTCCGGACCGGGCCCTTCACCACATTGGTCCCCGCCACCTCTCCTTGAGACGTGGCGACGTTGACCACCAGCAAAATACCGGTCACATCTCCGGCGGCATAAATATTCGGATTGCTCGTCTGGAGATACTCGTTGACCCGGACGCCGAGCGGGTAGGTCTCCACCCCCGCCTCCTCCAGGTGAAGCCCCTTGATATGGCCGGTTCTTCCCGTGGTCATCATGATGACATCGGCATCCACCTTTGCAGGCGTTCCTTCCGTTTCAAAATAGATCCGCTTCCGTGAACGGACCTTTTCGATCCCGACTTCATGAATGCCGGTCCTCAGGTCGATGCCGTCTTTTCGAAGATAGCCGCCGAGGCCCTCGCCGACATCTTCATCTTCGTGGCTTAAGATCCGCTCGCTCCGCTGCAGAAGGGTGACCTTGACCCCCATCCGATTGAAAAACTGTCCGAACTCGACCCCTTCGACCCCGCCGCCGATAATCACCATCGACGCCGGAAGCGATTTGATCTCCAGCGCCGTATCGCTTGTGAGATAGCCGGCCTCTTTCAGGCCCGGAATCGCCGGGATCACCTCTTTCGAACCGGTCGCAATGAGAAATCGGCCGCATTCGTATCGGGTCCGGCCGACCTGGAGCTCGCTCTTCGAGATAAATCGGGCCTTGCCGGTAAGGAGGGTGATATTCGGGCGCCGGATCACCCCCTGATAGGCATCATCGGCCATTTCGGCGATGAGCCGGTCCTTTCGCTTCTTGATCTGATCGAATCGAACGCCGACCTGTCTCCCCGGATAAATCCCCATCTCCGGCGCTTTCTTCAGAAAACCGACCAGTTCCGCCGATCGAAGATAGGCCTTGGTCGGCATACAGCCCTTCAGAATGCAGAGCCCGCCGAACGGTCCGGTCTCTACCAGGCCGACCTTTGCTCCGAGGCTGGCGGCCGCCTTGGCGCCATACCGCCCCGCGCTTCCCGCCCCGATCACCATGACATCAAATTTTTTCATGACCGAAATAATAACATAGGTCACCCATTGCAGCAACGCTTCTCGGGCAAGGGCGGGCAAAATTTTCACACTCCGCCCACCGACACTGAGCAGGAACGGCCCTTCCGACCCGATCCCCTCTGTTTTTTGAACTCTAAAGGCTTGGTACTCCTCTTGCATCTTTTTGGAACGTATTCCCACGAACCATGGAGGTAAAATGGAAAACTTCGAAGTGGCATTTAAAACGGCGCTCAAGCCAAAACCGGTGCCGGGGCTTTCACAGCGCCAGATCGACGATCATTTTGATGTAAAGTACAAAGGCTATGTCACCAAATTCAATGAGATTCAGACGAAATTAAAAGGGGCCGATAAAAAAAAGGCCAATCCCAATTACAGCGAAGTCCGGGAGTTGATGGTCGAACGGCTGTTCAACCACAATTCGATCAAGCTCCATGAAGCCTACTGGCAATGCCTGGCCGGCGCCGGAGACCCGTCCCAGGCGCTGAAGAAAATGCTGGACGAAGACTTCGGCTCCTATGCCGCATGGAAGGAAGAGTTCAAAGCGTGCGGCCTGGAGGCGCGCGGCTGGGCCATTCTCGGATTCGATATGGACAGCGGACGGCTTTTTAACTTCGTGAGCGATGCCCATTCGATCGCGCCGATCAACGTGGTCGGTTTGATGATCATGGACATGTACGAGCACGCCTATTACATCGACTACGGCGCGACGGTGAAGCGCTATGTCGAGGAGGGATTTCTTCCGAACATGAATTGGAGCCATGCGGCCCAGTCGATCGAACGCTACCACGTTTTAGAACACCGGAAAAAACTTCTCAAGGCAGCGTAGGGCCTCGCCGTCTTGCTCTTCTCCCATTTTTTGTTTGACGAACGGTCACTCGTTTGTGTATCTTCAGAGCTTGGTATGCAACGCGTATCCGTTTCTCCGTCGTCTTTCGACTTGCTGAAATGAATCCCGCTCATGCTTAATTGAGGAGGAAGATATGAAAAACCCGCTCGATACTCTCGCCGGCACCGTCACTGCCGGCTTTTTACTTACCTTGGCACTCTATCTGATCGTCAAAGCCCTGGTTTAACCCAATCCTGAGTTCATACAAATGTTCAACATAAAGGAGAACGATATGGCAGCAACATTAGAACTCTATTTCCGATGGGGACACTTTCTTGCGGGGATTATGTGGATCGGGCTGCTTTACTTTTTCAATTTTGTGCAGGTCCCTTTTTTAAAATCGGTCACGCCCGAGGCCAAAGGGGAAGCATTCAAACACCTCGTCCCGCGCGCCCTTTTCTTCTTCAGGTACTCAGCCCTTGCAACATGGCTCTTCGGTTTTTTCATTCTCGGTGTCCGCGGCATCGTCCTGGAAGCGTTTACCCTTCAGGGACCGGCGGCGGTCATCGGAATGGGGGCCTGGCTCGGAACGATCATGCTCGCGAATGTCTGGCTGATCATCTGGCCCAATCAGAAGAAGGTCCTCGGCCTGGTGGCGGCGACTCCCGAAGAAAAGCCGAAGGCGGCCCGCATGGCATTTCTGGCCTCCCGGACCAACACGATGCTCTCCATCCCGATGCTCTTCTTCATGGCAGCCTCCGGACACGCCCCCGCCACCTTTTTCGGCGGATAGTGATGCGGCCGTTACGGAAACTTTTTTAATGCAGCGAATGGCGCGGCAACTCGAATGATGTTTGGGAGAAGGGTCCGTGTTGGTGTCTGAGACAATTATTCCTTTGCTGTTCCGCTGGATCCATTTTGTGGCCGGCGTGGCCTGGATCGGCCTGCTTTATTATTTCAATCTGGTACAGGTCTCTTTTATGAAGGAGACCGACCCCGCGACCAAAAGCGGCGTCATCCTGAAGTTGCTCCCAAGGGCCCTCTGGTGGTTCCGGTATTCTGCCTTGGTCACGGTGCTGTCCGGCATGGCATTGATGATGGCTGGCGGGATCCGGAACACCGCGATCATGATCGGGGCCACGCTCGGACTGATTATGTTTTTGAATGTTTGGTTGATCATCTGGCCGAATCAGAAAGTGGTCATCCGGATGACCGGCGACGCAACCGCGACCAAGACCCCTGCCCCGCCTGAAATGGCCAAACACGCCCGACGGGCCTATCTCGCATCGAGGACCAATTTCTTTCTCTCATTTCCGATGCTCCTCTTCATGGGAGCTTCGGCGCATTTTCCGCAGTTCTGATTTTTCCTTATTCGATCCGGCAAAAAAAGGGCGACCGGGCTCGCCCTTTTTTTGCCACCATTCTTAACTCGATACCCTCCGACGGCCATCCCGTTTCTTATTTGGATATTCTCGTTACGGTTTTCAATTTTTTGGTGAAGCGATCAATGTTGTTGCTTTTAAGTAACCGTCTTGCTAAGATTTTTCCTTCCAACACCATATTCCATGCAAGCGTCGCGGGATCGAAGCTCCAGGCCACATGACTCATTGAGGCAGTGAAGTGCAGAAGATATTGATCATCGACGACGACCCTTCCAACTGTGAATTGCTCTTCACCTATCTTCGCGAACAAAATCATGAACTCCAGACCGTCCTGACCGGCCGGGACGGCTTGGAGAAAGTAACGTCTTTTTCTCCTCACATTGTCCTCCTCGACAACCGGCTTCCCGATATGAGCGGTCTGGCGGTCCTGAAGGAAATCCGAGCCATGGATGAGAACATCTTTACCATTATCATGACCGCTTTCATCGATATGGACACCACGATTCAGGCCATGAAGGGAGGCGCCTTTGAATACATCAACAAACCGATCGATCTCACCGAATTGAATGGGGTGATCAACAAAATCAAAGGAATCATCGCGCTTAAATTCCAGAAGCCCGCTACCGTCCTCGAAGACTTTTTATTGTTAAAAATTGGAAATATCATCGGGAAAACCCCGCAGATGCTTCAGATTTTTAAAACCATCGCCATCGCCTCGGAGAGCAACGCCACCGTTTTAATCGAAGGAGAAAGCGGAACGGGAAAAGAGTTGATCGCCCGCGCGATTCATTATCATGCCAATCACAACACGCCGTTTCTCGGCATCAACTGTTCGGCCCTGGTGGAAACTCTGCTGGAAAGCGAACTCTTCGGCCACGAAAAGGGCTCCTTTACCGGAGCGATCCAAAAAAAAGAGGGCAAGTTCGAAATGGCGGAGAATGGCACCCTCCTCCTTGACGAAGTCGGAGACATGTCGATTCATCTCCAAGCAAAACTCCTGAGGGTTCTGCAAGAGCGGGAATTCGAACGGGTCGGCGGGAAGGATAAGATCCGGGCCAATGTCCGGATCATCGCCGCTACGAACAAAAACTTAGAAGAGTTAATTAAGGTTGGAAAATTCAGAAAAGATCTTTATTATCGGCTGAAAGTGATCAGCATCAAAGTTCCCCCTTTGCGGGAGCGGATGCAGGATATCCCTCACCTGGTCCACTACCTTCTTAATAAAATCAGCGCCAACTTCCACAAGACCGTCACTGGCATTTCCAAAAAAGTGATGGATATTTTAATGGGCTATCCATGGCCTGGAAATATCCGGGAGCTTGAAAACGTTCTGACCCGTGCCGTCGTTCTCACGAGAGGGAATGTCATTTTAGAAGAATTTCTCTCTCTGCTTCCCCTGGTCCAGTCGACCGTTTCTCCCTCCGGGAATACAATCGCGCCACTCGCCGAAGTAGAGAAACAGCATATCCAGTACATCTTGAACCATACCAAAGGCCACAAAGGAAAAGCATGTCAGATCCTCGGTATCTCCAGGCCTGCGCTCGACCGAAAAATAAAAAAGTACCGGTTGTCTGAGCCATCCCGTCTTGTCTCTTCCCAGTAAAAACTCTTTTGATCTCTCTCGCGACTTTAATTTAATATAACGTTGCATCGTTAACTTTAATTGAAACGAAGTATTCTGATTCACACCCCTCCCCCCCGTTTCGTACAAAGAAAATCCGATTGTAATTAAAAGCCTTTTCATGTGAAACGGCCTCCTATCGCTCTGGCACCGATCTTGCTAATTATACTTTTCATCTCGGTTCTCAAGAAAAAGGCCATGACTTTTTCACCTTAAAAATTTAATAAATTTAATTAAATCTGATGCACTCGTAAAAAGTCTAAAAAGACACGTCTCTATCATTCCCGTGCAAACTGGAATCTAGTCTTTTTATGCAGTTATGCTCCCTCTGGATTCCCGCTTTCGCGGGAATGACGACTTTTTACGAGACCATCAAATCTGGAGGGCGCGTTTGACTTGGAAATGCAAAATCTTGCATATTCCGGTAGAGACTTGCGCACAACATGAAACAGATTGCACCTACACAACAAACCGGTTTGAGAAAATGGGAATGATCCACAAAAGCAAAGAAAGTATCTTCGTCCAGGATCTTCCGTCACTGAAGGCCTTTTATCAAAATCGTACGCCACTCGAACAAAACAAAACGTTAACCCTGCCACAGGCTATTTAAGGGAAAACGGTTTTCACGGGGATAGGTTGTTGTTGCGATTAAAAAAGGGGAGGAATCTTTTATGCCGATTGAAAACTCGGGAAAAGGGCAGTTATGGGGAATTGTTTTGGCCGCAGGGGAAGGAAACCGGATCAACCAATTTATACGATACTGGTATGGGGTCCACTCCCCGAAGCAATATGTTGCGTTTACCGGAAAGAGATCGATGCTGCAACACACCTTAAACCGTGTGGAGAAGCTGATCCCCCCCGAAAGAACCTTGACGGTTGTAAATCCGAGCCATATCCGGGAGATCAAGACGCAGCTCGCCGACAGGCCGCAGAATACCATTATTTATCAGCCGTACAATCGAGAGACCGCTCCAGGCGTGTTGCTTCCCCTTATTTATATTTTTAAAAGAGACCCGGAAGCCCGGGTTGCCATTTTCCCTTCAGATCATTTCATCATGGAAGAAGATCGGTTCATGAACTATATCGAATTCGGCGATAAGGTCGTGCGAAATTTTGCCAATCAGATTGTCTTACTCGGCATCCAGCCGGAAGCGCCGGAAGTCGATTATGGATGGATCGAACCTGCCGAAACAATCTATGCCGAAGACGGAACCGAGGTCCGACGGGTCGGCCGATTTCTAGAAAAACCCGATCCGGAATCTGCCCTCCGACTCTTTAAAAAAGGCTGCCTGTGGAACACCTTCGTTTCCATCACCAAGGCAAGCACACTCATTGAAATGACGGAGAAGTATCTTCCCCAGATCTGGAGCCGCTTTGAACGGATGCTTTCCGCCATCGGCACCTTTCGCGAGCTGTCGATTATCGAAAGGGAATACCGCGAAATGGAGCCGGTAACGCTGTCGCGGGGCATCTTTGAAAGAAATTTGTCCAACGTGGCAACCCTCGAAGTTCAAAATGTCTTTTGGAGCGATTGGGGCTCGGGTGACCGCGTTCTGGACACGCTGAATAGGGTGGGCAAACGGCCGGTCCGTCTTATGGGCAAGGGTCGGGGTTGGGCGGAGCAACGCCCCTATGCTGCGGCGGCCCACGACTTCCTTTGACCCAGACGAGGGGATACGAGGTGAACCGTCATCGCTTTGGTGATCCGGTACGGCAGACCGAAAAAATCCTTTCGTTCATGAACCCATCGAGGTAGATGATGAAGAAAAAAATTTTGGTCATTAGTTCGGAAAACTATATCGGCGAACTGCTTCGAACGGAATTGACGGAAGAAGGTTACGGGGTCAGTCTGGCCGACACCGGAGAAAAAGCAATGGGGAAATGGAGAGATGAGGTTCCCGACCTCATCCTGGTCGATACCGTTTTATCGGACATCGACAGCAGCGATATCTTGCGATGCTTCAAAGAGGGAAGCGCCTCCCTTCCCATCGTTGTCTGGTCTGCCCATGATTCAAACGGCGAGGACAATCTCTGGTGGGTTTCTGACGCGTACATTATGAAGACCCCCAATTTCTTTAAAATAAAGACCAAGATAAAAGAACTCTGCCCTTCATAAGATTCAAATTGAAAATGAATTCAACCCATCTTTTGATGACTAGGGAGAGACGGAATGACATGCAGAAAATGCAGCGGCCTAATGTATAAAGAATTGATCTATACCCAGCAGGGATCTCTCCTCGTCTTCCGTTGCGTTCATTGCGGTGAAATCATCGACCCATTGATCGTAAAAAACCGGCGATAACGAGAAGGCCCCGCTCGCTTCCCCAACTGCTTTAAAAATAAATACCTCCGTTGGCGATCGATTCAACCCATTATCAACATCCAGGCTTACGCAATCAGGACTCATCTGGGCACCCGCCTTTGTCCAGGAGGAACAAACCTTCCCTCACCGATTAAAATAGGTTCCGGCGCGAAAGATTATCAAGGCGATATTTCGAGAGCCGACCTACCCGGCGACCCCCAGGGAGTGGTTAAAATAAGCCCTAACGCGCAAAGTTATCAAGGCCATGATTCCAGAGCCGACCTACTCGGCGGCGTTCCACTTGGAGGTTGAAACGAAAACCACGGCGCTCCGTTTCAAGATCAAGACGCGCCGCTTCGTTTTATGTTAGAATAAACCATCTAAAACTATTCCGGGATACTTCGATGGGCGGCGAAGAAGACCAGCAGCTTTACTATCTTATGAAGCTGACGCGGGAATTTGAGGACCGTGTTTCCAAGCTACATCGACAGGGTAAAATTCTGGGAGGGGTCTACTCCGGAATGGGGCAGGAGGCCATTGTCGTCGGGGTCTGTGCCGGGTTAAAGACCGAGGATCTGATCGCCCCCATCCATCGAGATATGGGAGCCTTTCTCGTGAAAGGGGTCGACCCCAAAGTTTTAATGGCCCAGCTGTTCGGGAAAAAAACGGGGCTTTCCAAGGGAAAAGACTCTTTCCTCCATGCGGGAGATCTGGAACGGGGCATTTACGGATCGACCAGCATGCTCGCCTCGTCCCTTCCCGTGGCGACCGGCGCGGCGCTGAAGTTCAAAATCAAAAAGGAGCCTTATGTCGCCGCGGCATTCTTCGGGGAGGGGGCGAGCAGCCGGGGCGACTTCCATGAAGCGCTGAACTTTGCCGGGATCCATAAGTTGCCGGTCATTTATGTTTGCGAAAATAATTTCTACGCCTACTCCACCCCGCAGAATTTGCAGATGGCGGTAGAAGACGTGGCCGACCGAGCCGAAGGCTATGGATTTAAAGGGGTCGTTTGCAGCGGGAACGACCTTCACGCGGTGATGAAAACGGCGCAAGCGGCCATCGAACGCGCCCGAAAGGGAGAAGGACCGACGCTCATCGAATGCAAAACCTATCGCTATCATGGACACAGCGAGCACGATCAGCCCTGGTATCGCCCGCAGGAAGAGTTGATCGAATGGGAAAGCCGCGATCCGATCCAACGCTTTGAGATTTACCTTGAGAAAAAAGGATATAATCCGATCAAATTGAAAGAAGAGACTGAAAAGAAGGTCAAGCAACTGATTGATGAAGCCGTGGCCTTTGCCGAAGCGAGCCCATTCCCTGACGGCAAAGAGGCATTGGACGACCTTTATGCAGATCCTTTTTAGCGCCGGATCTCTCGATCAGGCCGGACGGACGGGGATCCTGATAGAGATCCTTCGCTGAAGACCGGCCCCATGGGCTGGCCCTGGCCAAAAGCAGAGAGATCAGGTTCTCTGCGTAGGCCGATAGAAAATAGGAATCGATGCCGGCAACGACATTCATCAAAGCCATCCATGATGCCATGTTCGAAGAGATGAAGCGCGATGAGAACGTTTTCATTTTAGGAGAAGATGTCGGCATTTTAGGAGGCGCCTTTAAGGCGACCGAAGGGTTTCTGAAAGAATTCGGCCCCGAGCGGGTGATCGACACGCCGATCTCTGAAACCCTCATCGTCGGCGCGGCGATCGGCGCGGCGATCCTCGGAATGCGGCCCATTGCCGAAATGCAATTTGGCGATTTCATTTCCTGCGCGTACGACCAGATCATCAACAATGCGGCGACGCTTCGCTACCGGCACGGGGGAAAGGCGCAGGTGCCGATTGTGGTTCGCGCCCCTTCCGGCGCAGGAGTCCATGGCGGGCTTTTCCATTCACAGAATCCAGAATCTTATTTCCTCCCGATCCCGGGCCTGAAAATCGTCACGCCAGCGACCGCCTACGACGCCAAAGGCCTTTTGAAGGCTTCGATCCGCGACAACGATCCGGTCCTCTTTTTCGAACATAAATATCTTTACCGAAGAATTCAGGAAGAGCTCCCGGAAGAAGACTATATCGTTCCGCTCGGCCAGGCGGCGATCCGACGCGAGGGAACGGACATGACCTTCATCACTTACAGCGCAGCGCTTTATCCCTCGCTGACGGCCGCGGAAAAACTCAAAGAGGAAGACGGGATCAACGTCGAGGTCATTGACTTGAGGACGCTTCGGCCATTAGACTGGGAAACGATCTTTCGATCCGTTCGAAAAACGAACAAAGTCCTCATCATCCATGAAGATCGAAAGACGGGCGGAATAGGAGGGGAGATTTCCGCCAGAATTTCCGAGGAGATCTTTGATCATTTAGACGGCCCGATCCTGCGCGTGACTTCAGAAGACACGCATTATGCTTTCAGCCCTCCGCTCGAAGAATTTATTTTACCGAACGTCGATAAAATTTTATCCAAAGCCAGAACCCTGGCCGCTTATTAACGTTTCCTCAAATTGTCACAGGGATAACATGCCGACCAAAGTGATCATGCCCCAGATGGGTGAGAGTGTCGTCGAAGGGAAGGTCTCGAAGTGGCTGGTCAAAGAGGGCGATCCGGTGACGCCGGATCAACCGATTGCGGAGGTTTCCACCGATAAAGTCGATGTGGAAATTCCCTCGCCCGGCGGCGGGACGCTGGAGAAAATCCTGGTGCCGGAGGGAACCACCGTCCCCGTCGGAACCGAGATCGCCGTGATTCGGGACGGAAAGAGTGAAGAGACTCAGAGTGAAACAAAGACCGCCGTGAAAAAGGAAGAAAAGTTATCGCCTCCGCCGCCTCAGCCGGCCCTTGCACCCGCTCCCGCTCCCGAAGCCAAAGAAAAAAAAGAAACACTTCCTGAAAAGAGGGAAGAAAAAATTGAGATCGATCGGCTCTCCCCCGTTGTGAAAAGACTGGCAGACCAGTACCAGATCGACCTTCAGAAGATATCTGGAACCGGCATCGGGGGAAGAATCACGAAACAAGATCTCCTCGATTACATCAAAAAAGAAAACCCTCAAAAAACCGTTTCCGCGCCCGCTTCTCCCACCGAGGCAGAAGGAGACCCGAAGCAAAAGCCGGCCGCCCCTTCTTCGCAGGCAGCTTTCCCCCCGGCGGAGGCCCTTTCGGAATATAAGATTCCCCAGGTAGCACCCAAAGAGGGCGATCAGGTCGTCCCCTTCTCCCGTCTCCGTCAAATGATTGCGGAGCACATGGTCTACAGCAAGCGCACCGCCGCCCATGTAACGACCGTCTCTGAAGTCGACATGGCGAAAGTTGTCCGCTTCCGTGAAGAACAGAAAGCCTTTGTAAAAGATCAAACCGGTAGCGACCTGACCTTTCTTCCCTTCGTCATCGCCGCGACCATTCAAGCCGTCCGGGAGTACCCGATCTTAAACGCATCGGTGGCGGGACGGAGCCTCATCATCAGAAAAGAGATCCACATGGGGATCGCCGTCGAGACCGAAAAGGGATTGATGGTGCCGGTCATTCGAAACGCCGGAGAAAAATCGATTGCCGGCCTGTCGCGCAGCGCGGCGGAACTGGCCCGCAAGGCAAGAGAAGGCACCCTGACGGCTGACGAGATCAGCGGCGGAACATTTACCATTTCCAATCCGGGAAAAAATGGAAACCTGTTCGGAACGCCGGTTATTTTCCAGCCCCAGGTCGGCATTCTGAGGATGGGAGAGATCATAAAAAGACCGGTGGTGATCGAAGCGGAGGGGACCGATACGATCGCGATCCATCCGATGATGTACCTTGCCCTTACCTACGATCACCGCGTCATCGACGGCGCCCCGGGCAATCTTTTCCTCCATCGTGTAAAGGAAATTCTGGAAAAAGGAGAATTCTCACTTTGACCACTCCCCTGCTTCAAATTCAAAACCTGAAAACCCAATTTCACCTCACCGAAGGGATCGTTCCGGCGGTCGATGATATTACCTTCGACCTCTCCCGGGGGGAGACCCTGGGGCTGGTCGGAGAGAGCGGATCGGGCAAAAGCGTCACCGCCCTCTCCATTCTAAGGCTGATCCCCGATCCGCCCGGGAAAATCACGGGGGGGGAAATCTTCTTTGAGGGGAAAAACCTTCTGGCCTTCTCCGAAAAAGAGATGCGCAAGATCCGGGGAAACCGGATTTCCATGATTTTTCAAGAGCCGATGACCTCTCTGAATCCCGTCCTTACGATCGGAGAACAGATCGCCGAAGGGATTGTGCTGCATGAGGGGATTCGCCGGAGGCAGGCGATGGATAAAGCGATTGAGATGCTGCAGAAGGTGGATATTCCCGCCCCCGAACGAAGGGTGCGTGAATACCCACATCAGCTTTCCGGCGGGATGCGGCAGCGGGTGATGATCGCGATGGCGCTCGCGATGCGGCCCGACATTCTCATCGCAGACGAGCCGACCACCGCCCTCGACGTCACGATCCAAGCCCAGATTCTCGACCTGATCGCCAAGCTGCAACAGGAGATCGGGATGGCAGTCTTGCTCATTACTCATAACTTGGGTATCATCGCAGAAACAGCCCAGCGGGTGATTGTGATGAAAGAGGGGAAGATCGTTGAGACCGCCGACGTTTTCTCTCTTTTCGAGCGGCCGCAGCATCCTTACACGCAGCGCCTTCTCGCATCCATTCCCCGGCTGGGGGAGAAAAAACAGTGGTCTAAGAAGAGGCCCGCCGTCGATCTGCAGCCTGGATAAAAAATGCCGGCGGGTGCACCGCAGCATTGAGAAAAAAGATGTGGAAGCCGATTCTAATATATTATAATGAACGGGCGAACATGCTGCTTGAAGTCAAGGGGTTAAAAAAAGAGTTTCAGTTGAAAAAGGAAGGCCTCTTTAAGGGGCATGCCGGTTTCTACACGGCGGTCGACGGCGTCGACCTCACCTTACAGCCGGGCGAAACACTCGGCCTGGTCGGGGAAAGCGGCTCAGGAAAGAGCACTCTGGCAAGATCAATCCTGAGGCTGATTGAACCGACGGCGGGCGAAGTTTATTTCAAGGGGCGTAATCTTCTGACCCTCTCCTCGGAAGAAATGAGGCAGATGCGAAAGAAGCTTCAAATTATTTTTCAGGATCCCTATGCCTCTTTAAACCCCAGAATGACGGTGCTGGATATTGTGGCCGAGCCGCTCGATATCCACTTCTCCCTCACGCGGACAGAGCGAAAAGAGCAGGTGGCCGCCATCCTGGAGAAAGTAGGGCTCACCGAGAATTTTTTAAACCGCTACCCGCACGAATTTTCGGGCGGTCAGCGCCAGCGGATCGGCATTGCGCGCGCGATGATTCTTCATCCGGAGTTGGTCGTGGCCGACGAGCCGGTCTCGGCGCTGGATGTCTCCGTCCAGGCGCAGGTGATGGAGCTTCTGGCCGAGCTCCAGGAGTCTTTTCAGCTCTCTTACCTTTTTATCGCGCACGACCTTTCTCTCGTGGAAAGCTTCTGCGACCGGACTGCAGTGATGTACATTGGAAAAATTGTCGAACTCGCCAAAAGTGATGAATTGTACCGGAACCCGCTCCATCCTTACACGCAAGAACTGTTGTCGGCCGTCCCGATACCCGACCCCCGGCAGAGGAGCCGAAAGAAAGAGAACCGGAGAGCAGATAGAAACGCTTTCTCTTCGTATTGCAATCACCGCGAGCAAGAACCGCCTCGGCTGGTAGAAGCGGCGCAAGGGCATTTCGTTTCCTGCCATTTAAGGCCATTTGAAAAAAACAAACCACCCAAGGGATAAAATGGAAATGGAAGAAGAGAGCAAAAACCTAAAAAGCGTCGAATCTTTACAGGTGACGGGAATCATCGGAAGAAGCGAACCGATGAAGGAAGTGTTCCGGATGATCGAACTGGCGGGGCAAACCGATTTCTCCGTCATGGTCATCGGAGAGAGCGGGACCGGAAAAGAACTGGTCGCCCGCGCCATCCATACCTCCAGTCTGCGCAAAAAGGGACCATTCATTGCGGTGAACATCGGGGCGCTTACGCCGGACCTGGTCGCCAATGAGCTCTTCGGCCATGAACGGGGCGCCTTTACCGGCGCCCACGCACAAAGCGCCGGGGCGTTCGAACGGGCTCACGGGGGCACCCTCTTTCTGGACGAAGTCGGCACCATGGATCAGAAAACCCAGGTGACCCTGTTGCGCGCCATTGAAGATAAAGCTTTTTATCGGGTCGGCGGAAAAGATCTCATTCATGTCGAGGTTCGGATCCTTTGCGCCACCAACGAGGATTTACAGGCGGCGGTGCAGAGAGAAACCTTCCGGAAAGATCTCTATTTCAGGCTGGAGGGCTTCATCATCCGGCTCCCCGCGCTTCAGGAGCGGAAGGAAGACATCCCTCTTCTGGCTCAGGAATTTCTGAAAGAGTACAACGACAAATATAAAAAGAACATCACCGACTTCTCAAAAGAGGCTATTGACCTCTTCGTCAACTACCGGTGGCCCGGAAATGTCCGCGAGTTGAAAAATGTCATCCAGCGCGCGGTGCTACTGGCGCCCCGAAACACCATCGTCCCCGAGTACTTGCCTCGACGATTCGACCAGCAAACGGTCCCCACCAACAAGATCGTTTTTGAGGTCGGCACTTCCTTGGGTGAAGCCGAAAAAACATTGATCATCCGGACCTTAAAAGACAAAAAGGGAAATAAAACCGCCACCGCAAAAATTCTGGGAATCAGCCGGCGATCGCTCTATAATAAGATCCAGCAGCTTAACATTAAATTTTGAGTCTGAGCGCCGCTGAGGCGGCGCCCGTAGAAGCATCCATCCCGGCGGAGTATGGGAGGATGCGCGCTCCGGGCGATTTTTGCGTAAATAATTCACATAATAGAATCATCAGATCGGCGATGGGCAGTTATTTTACAAGCCTGCGCCGGCCCGCGCTTTTTTAATTCTCCTCCTTCAGAAATACCCCCCTTAACAATGAGTTGACGCCGAAACCGCCTCATCCCTTCAAGGTACAGATATTGCTTCTTACGACTACGTACATCGTAATCGATTTAAGGAGAATTTTTATGAACCCCAAAAGCCTGATGGTGCTCCATCAGGCGCCCGAACAACTGGATCGGTTCATTTCTTTAGGCGCCACCTATGATCTGGTGCTGCTGCACGAAGCAACCGATGCGCTTTCTTTTCTTAAAAGAATTCCGGTCGACGTGATTTTGCTCCGGGACGGCGTCTCCGGAATGGATGCAGTGGAATTTTTGATGAATCTGCAAGATCTCCATCTTTCGACTTGTGCCATCGTCCTCCACCAGGATCCATTCCCGGTTAATTTTCCCGAGATGAGGAATGTCTATTTTTTACGAGAGCCGGTCACTTCGGATGAACTCAATCAACTCATTTCACAGATGGGATCAGAAACCCGGACCCTGAAAACACATTGACGTTGATTCACTAAACAAAGGAGGCATTGAATGTCCAAGAAGACGCTACTCTTTACGATCGCCGCGCTGAGCCTAATCGCTTTTGCGCTTGAATATTTCTATTCAGAAAATTCTTTCAAAAAGAAATTCGGAAACTGGTACGATCAGGGGAGAAAAGCCGTCGGTCTCTAATGCGCCACCGTACATAGAGAAGGTCCTTCCCTATGTACGGCCTCCCTTTCCGGAGCCCCTCTGAAGATCTCTCCTTCGGGCGCTCCCTGTGAATTCCCGTCCGGTCGACGTTATTTCCATCGGCCATCATCCCTCGGATGGCCTTTTCAACTTCAAGAAAAATTGGGCTGTAAAAAAGGTGCTCAAAGAGACGCGGCTTGGGGTTTAAAGGCGCTGGATGGATGGAAAAAGCCCAATAACGCTTTTTAAAAATACGGTACAGTTATTGCTTTTTTTCTGATCTAATTGAAGAGACGAGAAATTAAGACCGAGTGAGGTAGAAAAAGATGAACATGAGAGCGACAAGCGTTGCCGAAAAAGAGACACCTTCTTCAAATGAAGACCGGGAGCTTGGAACCCGGATCATTCGGAACCTGAAATCGAATGCGGTCGGCGATCTTCCCGCTCAAATTCAGGTCTGGGTCGAGGCGCATCTCTACGGCCAGGTTTTGATGCAGGCCGAGAAGCAGATGCAGGAAGAGATCGTCCGGTTTACGAAGGGGGTCCGGTCAGTCCAAAACCATCTGGAAATCCTCCCTTGCGCCGGGAAGAAACTACTATGAGGCGGACGGATCGCGATCAACGGCTTCTGTCGAATCGGAAGACCTTTTTAAAGACGATCCTGGTCATGGGAGAGAATGCCTTGAAAGTGCTCGCTGGATACGACAATGAATCCGGATTTTCAAATCGCCTGGTCGACACGGCGCAACTTCTATGCAACTTATATAACGAGAGGTGACGATGCTGATCAAAGGAATGTTTCGCATTAAGTCAAAAGAAAAAACAGAATCGCCCACGATGAATAACCCGACTGAGATACAGGCGGTCTGCCTGAACAAGGGGGGAGGCCGGTATCTCCTGGTCCACCGGCTCAGTCAGATGAAGAAAAGAAATCCGAATAAAGAGATGCGAAACCGGATGAAGGAAATCGATCGCCTGATGCTCTATTCCTCGTAGAGCCCTCTCCTATTGCAGAAGGTTTCGTATATCTGTTTCTCGCTTTCCAGGAGGGTAGCCGTTGACCGCTTATTTGGAAAAAGCGGTCGGGGAGATGAAAACTTTTGTTGAATCCTCATCCATGAAAAGTTTAAAATAAATTATGGCGTTTTGCTTCAAACCCTTCAATGAGGAGGAGATATGACATTCTGGAATAAAGTCAGAGAGGATGTTACGAAAGGATTGAGAACGGGAATGCAGCAGGGAGTGTCGGCATTGAAAGAAGGATCCAATATCGCAGCGGAGAAAGCAGGCCAGATGGCGGAAGTGGGGAAAGTCCGTTATCAGATTTTCCTGCTGGAGCAAAAGACAGAAAAAACCTTTTCAGAGATGGGCGCACGAATCTACGAACTCATTGAAGTCGGCAGCGCCAAGGCCCCCCTCTCGGACGGCATCGTCAAGAAAAAGCTGATCGAAGCAAAGAAGTTAGAAAGGAAGATCAGAATTCTTCAGAGTAAAATGGCCCAGCTGCGTAAAAAGGCCGCCTGACCGGCGTCATACACACGGGCCCGGTTTCTTCCATTCCTAAATTCTTCTTTTTAAGCAATGATGGGGATCCTTCACGGGGTCCCCATCACCTTTCCAAGATCTGATCCTCTTAATTAGATATGAAGCCCTTCCGGCACCGGCAGTCCTTTTTCAAAGCGGTCCCCGGCAAGGGAGGTGAGATCAAGCGTTTGATAGCGCCCTTCCAGGATCAGTTCCGCCAGCGCCTGCCCGGCGGCATAAGACTGCATGACCCCCCGACCGGAAAAAGAGTGGGCCTCATAAAGGTTGGCCGCCCCCGACACTTTTCCGATGATGGCGCTTTTGTCCGGAGAGACTTCATAAAGGCCGGCCCATCCGCCGACATGTTTCAGCCGTCCGAAAAAGCTGCATCGCGCGGAGAGCCGAGGCCAGATCTCCTGGAGGAAGAAGTCGTACCCCTCGTAATCGAACCGATACCCCTGAGGCTCAAAAGGGACCGAATAACCTGCCAGAATGTTCCCCGCTTCCGGGTGGAAATAAAGTCCGCTGGAATCGACCATCATGCCGTACGGGGCCAGATCGACCTCCCGGCTGTGGGCCACCGAGACCTGCCGGCGGACCGGGACGGAGGGGATCTCTTTACCATACAGCCTCGCCAGACGGGGGGCCCAGGAGCCGCCGGCATTCACCAACGTACGGACCTCGATTTCGGAGAGCCTCCCCTGATTCGATAGGCTTCCCTCTTTTAAAAATTGCGCCACCTCCTCTTCGGACCCGACCTCCCGTAGGCGGACCTTCCGAGCCCTTCCTCCCTCCATCTCGATCGCTTCAACCAGATGGCGGTCGATCCAGTCGATTCTTTTTGAGGCACGGCCCCGGTAGTAAAGTTTCAACAGGTTGGGATTAATCAAGCCCTCTTTTTTGGAAAAGGTAGCTGATGCGATCCCTTCGAGACGATCTAAAAACGGGAACCGTTTTTGGATTTCAGACGGGTTGAGGGTCTCAATCGGTAAACCGGCTTTCCTCTGGAGAGTCAGGCGAGCGGCCGCCTTTTCCCACTGCGCTTCGTCATACAGCCAGAGATACCCTTTTTGATGGAAGCCGACTTCCGAAGCGATCTTTTCATAGAAGGAAATCGACTGCCTGGCCAGGTCGATGTTGACCGGCTGCTCCCAGGTCGCCCGGACCCCTCCCGCGTTTCGCTCCGAGGATCCCCAGGTACCCGAGAGGTCAACATCGACGACACCCACCCTCCCGGCGCCTTTTTCAGAAAGGGCCATGGCAATGCTGCTTCCGATAATTCCACCGCCGATAATCAGGATGTCATAAGATTGCTCCACCCACCTCTCCCTCAAAAAGGTTAACTTAAAATGACTTGAGACTTCATTGCATCATGAACCCCTTTACGCGAAAAAGGCGGCCGATTTGGGACATTTTTGCAAATAAGTTGCAAAGAGAACGAGCGCCTTTTTCACCGAAACCTCGCGCCGGAGGGCTTGAAAGTGAGTGTAAGACTCCTTTCTATTCTCATATCGAATCTGGAGCCCCCTACCCATGGAGCATTCCTCTTTTTTAATCCAGGCATAGCACTTGCACTATGCACTATAGTGTTCTCGATTTCAGTTGAAAGACAAGCCGTCAGAAGCAAACGAACATTCCGGTTTTTATAAAAGTTGTCGGCCCTCTGTTTTGAAAAAGACAGAGGCCCAGGGAGAGGCCCCCCATTCACGGACACCCCCCCAAGTCCGCATGGTCGGGTAATTTTAGAACCCAATGGGGTTTCTCCCTGTCGTGTTTCTCGGTAACAAGCTCAACCTTCCCACGATCCTTCCCCGTGTGAATTGAGAAAGAGGGCCTTGTCCTTGTGGCGAGGACAAGGCCCCACCTTCCTGCCGCCGATAACGCGGCATCTGGCTGCGTTGTCGCCTTCGCTTCGCGTCCTCACGTACAGGGAGTACGCTGCGGGGCGAAGCTCCGGCTCCGCCTTGCATCTGCCATCTTCTCGGCGGCAGGTCCTCACGTAAAACTAACTTGTCTTCTTGACGTTTTTTTCTGACTGCTTATAATGATTTAAGTGGAAACAGGCCGAAGCTGCTTCTCTCCGGTTCAGGGGAAAATGGATCGATTCTCTTCCAACCATAAAATGATTCCTGACCAAAAAGGGCTCACCCTTCTGGAACTGCTGGTGACCCTGGTGATCATCTTTGTTCTGTCCGCGATGGCCCTCCCCCTTTCTAAAAATCTGGCAAAGCGGTCTAAAGAAAGTGAGTTGAAGCAGAAACTCAACATCATCCGGAGAGCAATCGATGATTTTCACCGGGACTGGAACAGAGACGGCGATCAATTGATCGGAAAACTCTGCAAAAAAAATAAAATCTCATGCAAGGAAGGGACGAGTCCCGATGGATTTCCAAAAACCTTGGAGGTTCTTCTCGATATGCCGCTTAGCGGAGAGGTAGAGCCGGCCAGCCGAAAATACCTCCGGCAGATCTGGACCGACCCCATGACCGGAACGGCTCAGTGGGGGCTGCGATGTTATGCCGACCCGCTCGATTCGCTCGCCTGGTGCGGCGACGATATTTATGACATTTATACGACCAGCGAAGAGACCGGCCTCGACGGCACCCGATACCGGGAATGGTAGCTGTCCGAAACGGACAAGCAATCGATTAAAGTAGGCCCTAGCGCGTAAAGATTACGGCGCTCATTTGAAGTCCTAAGGGGTGGGAGGCGGAAGCGGGGCCGGAACGGACGGCGCGCCGGGAACCGCCTGCGGTCTCGACTCGAATACCCATTCAGAATATTTTTTCTTTCCTTCGAATAATTTAAACTCGTCCGGAAAGTGGGCCGTCTTCAAGGGAGTTTCTTCGCTGGCGCTGTGAACCCCTTTTACCCGGCCGCTGCCGTCCTTGATTAAAACCCACTCCCCCCCCGTCATCGGATCGGAATAGATTTTCCTTAAGTAACGACGGACAGAGGGCGAACCGGGATCTTTGAGCAGATCCTCTAAAGTCCTTGGATATTGAGCAAACCCGGCCCGGCTGGTCCGGTAGTAAAAGTCAATCGCCCGTTTGATCGCCTGGCCCCGGAAGAGAAGCTCCGCCTCCTTTTCACGCTGGACCACCGTTTTCCATTGCCTCGCCGCGGCGCCGATGGTCGTTCCGATTAAGACCACGGAAAACATAATCGCTAAAAAGGTAAAGCCGTGCTGACCGGAAGGAAGGGGCCGGACCGCGCGAGATGAACCTTTCATTTTAAAATAACCTCTAGCGCGAAAATTTACGGCGCTCAACTTTATTTCGTCCTTTTAAATAGACCGGTCGATAGGGTTCCCGCATAAACAATGGTAGGCTGCTGCGGGTCGGTTAAAATCGAAGAAACGGAGAAAGGGGGATTTCCATCGCTCATCAACGTCCACCGTCCGCCGTCGTCACTGCTTTTGAAGACCCCCGAGGAGGTGCCGGCATAAATAAGCGGCGGGCTCGCGGCCGGATCAAACGAAACGGTAAGGACCTCGACCCCCTGAAGACCGGTCACAGGGGCCCAGTTGAGCCCTCCATCCCCGCTCCGGTAAAGACCCGCCGAGATCCCGGCAAAGAGGGTGTCGGCGCGTTCCGGATGGACCGCCAGCGTCAGGACGCTTTTATCGGAGAGAGTCCCTCCGATTTCCTGCCAGCCGCCGTCACAGGTCTCGAGCAGCTTGAAGGCGCACTTGAAAATTCCGTTCTGGAATGTTCCCGCATAGACCGTCGTCGCGTCTGAAGCCAGTATTCCCGGAATGGCGGCGAGACTGATGACGCGGCTGGTCTCCATCCCGGCATTCGCGGGAGACCAGGAAAAATGCCCGTTGGCCTCCTCGATCCCCCGATAGACCCCCAACCCGGCCGTTCCGGCATAGAATTGGCTCGGCTGAGCCGGATCGATGATCAGATCGGTGACCGTGGCCGGAATCGCCGTCGGAGGAAGGCCGTTTTCGAGACGCCAGCTCCCGCCGCCGTCCAGGCTTTTATAAATCCCCTGATCGATCAGGGCGGCATAAAGCGTCCCTGGTTGAACCGGATGGACCTCCAGCGCCAGGACCGTTTTAGATCCGAGCTGTGTATTCATCATCGCCCATCCTTTTCCCTGGTCGGCGCTCTTGAAAATTCCGGCGTCGCCCCCTGCATAGAGAAGGCTGCCGACACCGGGGGCCGCAGCGAGCGTATTGACGGCCGCCGTCGGAAGCGGATTCGAGACATTATCCAGCGTCCCGAGGTCGATCGGGGTCCATTGACCCCCGCCATCAATGCTCTTAAAAAGGGCGCCGACCCCTCCCGCATACAGGAGATTCCGATCTCTGGGATGGACCAAGATCGAACGGAGATCCAGGAGGGTCAATCCCTGATTGGAAGCGGCCCAGGAGGCGCCCCCGTCGATGCTCTTTAAAATTCCCGCCGTCGCACTGGTGGCATAAAGGGTCTGCGCGTCGGAAGGATCGATTGAAATAGAAGTGATGGCCTGGTTCGCACCTCCCAGGAGCGTCCAGGGTAAATTGCCACTGGTCGCTCCCTGATAAATGCCGGACGCCGTCCCGGCGTAAAGTTTCTGACCGTCCAGAACGAGGCTTAAAACGGCTGGAAGGCTCCCTCCGACCAGGGTCCAGCTCTTTCCAGCGTCAAGCGTTTTGTAAACCCCGGCCCGCGTCCCGGCATAAAGGGTGGGGAAATCAGCCGTGCGCGTCGCCGGATCGATCAGGAGACTTGAAACATCGAGGGCGTCGGTCGTGTCCAGGGCCGCCCCATTCACCGTGGAACGAAACTCCCCGGCCGGACCGCTCGCAAAGACCCCTCCCCCGCCGGTCGCAGCGAAGAGGGCGGTCATTGAATGGGGAACGGCAGATACCTCTGCGGAAGGGGCGCTCTCAGCTCCCTCTTTGATCGCGGTCACGATATAATAGGCGATTTGTCCATTGACTACCGAGGTGTCGGTGAAAGAAGGGGTCGAAATCGGAGTTAATGTCAACTTGGTGTTGGTTATCGCAACACCGGGCGAATCCTTTTTATAAACATTGTACGTCGCCCCCGCGGAAGTCGCGCTCCACTGAAGGGCGTTGAACCTGTTTCCGACCGTCAGCGATACACTGTTGGGATAGGGAGAAAGGAGGTTCGGGTTGGCATTTTCTCTCGGAACCGACGAAACCTTGGAAGAAAAGGGACTGTTCATCCCCGAGACGATCGCTCGAACCACATAATAGTAAGCGGTTCCAGTCGTCAGCCCCGTGTGGGTGTGATCGCGCTTTAAGATATCAGCGCTGGCCCGGCTGATGGGACTCCAATTGGCCGGGTCGGACGGGAAAGTCGTCTCGCAATTTGTCGTACAGAAGGAAATTTCATAAGAGGCGGCATTCGGAACGGCGTTCCAGTGCAATGTATTGGCCTTATCGGAAGAGGTCACCTGGAGCCCCGTCGGGGCGGCGTGAGGGTTGTACGCGACGGCATAGACGTCAAGGTTACTCAATCCCGCGCTGATCGGCTGCCAGGTTTCCCCGCTGTCGACGCTCACAAAAACGCCTCCGCCCGCGGTCCCGGCGTAAATGTTTTTCGGGTTATTCGGATCAACAAAGAGGGAACGGGCTCAATCCCGCGCTGATCGGCTGCCAGGTTTCCCCGCTGTCGACGCTCACAAAAACGCCTCCGCCCGCGGTCCCGGCGTAAATGTTTTTCGGGTTATTCGGATCAACAAAGAGGGAACGGGTCGGCTGCAAGGGAAGGCCGCGGTTGGCCGCGGTCCAGGTCGCGCCGCCGTTATTGGTTCGATAAACACCGATGGCGGAACTGCCTGCATAGATGATATTCGGGTCGGATGGATCGGCCGCCGCGGTGAAAAACACCCCCTTGGAGAGATTGCTGCCGGCAAACCAGCCGATCGGCTCGGGGCTCGTGGTATCGTTGGGGGTTCTCGGGTCGTTCTGGCAACTTGAAAGAAGAAGGAGGGAGGCGAAAAGAAATAAATTCAGTCCTTTTTTAAACCACACTGTCATTGCTTCGGTCCAAATGGTTTTGCCAAAGGAGGATAATAAAACCGCGCGATAAAGTCAAACCGGACAAAGAAAGGAAAGAGATATCAGCCCTTTTTCCATCCTTGACTTGCCCATCCCCTTTCCTTAAAATGATAACACATTTTCTGGAGTTTAAAAGATGAAACGAGACAAATCGGCGGCGCTTTTTGAAGAGGCACAGAAGCGGATTCCGGGCGGCGTCAACTCGCCGGTCCGGGCATTTAAGGCGGTCGGCGGGAACCCCCTTTTTATCAAGCGGGCCAAAGGAAGCAAAATCACCGATGTCGACGGAAACCGCTTCATTGATTACGTCCTCTCCTGGGGGCCGATGATTGTCGGCCATGCCCATCCGAAGGTGGTCGAGGCAATTCAGAAAACCGCCGCCCTCGGAACCAGCTTCGGCGCGCCGACCCCGCTGGAGATCGACCTGGCCAAGCTGGTCCAGAAAAACTTCCCCCTGATGGAGCGGATCCGGTTCGTGAATTCCGGCACCGAGGCGACGATGAGCGCCATCCGTCTGGCGCGCGGCTTCACCCAGCGGAACAAGATCATCAAATTTGAAGGATGCTATCACGGGCATGCCGACTCCCTTCTGGTAAAAGCCGGCTCGGGGGCGACGACCCTCGGCATTCCCGACTCCCTCGGCGTTCCGCCCGACCTGGCGCGCGATACGATCACCCTTCCCTTCAACAATTTAAAAGCGGTTCAGAAGACGCTGGAGCAGGAGGGAAACAGAATCGCCTGCCTGATTGTGGAGCCGGTTCCCGGCAACATGGGAACCATCCCGCCGGAAAACGGCTATCTGCCGGGGCTTCGCGAACTGACCCGGCCGTTCGGCACCGTCTTGATCTTCGACGAGGTGATGAGCGGTTTCCGGGTTGCGCCGGGCGGCGCGCAGGAGCGCTACGGCATCCGGCCCGACCTGACCTGCCTGGGCAAAATCATCGGCGGCGGCCTCCCGGTCGGCGCGTACGGGGGTAAAAAAGAGATCATGGATCTCGTCGCGCCGGTGGGGCCGGTCTATCAGGCGGGAACCCTCTCCGGAAATCCGCTTGCCATGGCGGCCGGGATTGCGACCCTCCGTCTCCTTCAGGCCCCCGGCGTTTACGAAAAACTGGAAGAGCGCGCCGCCGCGCTGGCGGAAGGGCTGACCGACGCCGCGCACAAGGCGAACGTTCCGGTCCAGGTGAACCGGGTCGGGTCGCAGATGACCCTCTTCTTCAACAAAAATAAAGTCGCCGACTACGAAAGCGCCCTCCAGTCGGACCGGGACCGGTTCGGAAAATTTTTCCTCGCCCTCCTGGAAAAAGGGGTTTATCTCCCTCCTTCCCAGTTTGAAGCCTTTTTTCTTTCGATGGCGCACACGGGGGCCGATATCGAGAAAACGGTTGAAGCAGCTTACCAGGCCTTTAAAAAAGTTTAATATGAACGCCGTGGTTTACGTTTCCACCTCCAAGTGGAACGCCGTAACTTTGCGCGTTAGGGCTTATTTTAACCACTTCCCGGAGGTCGTAATCTTTCAACGTCATGTTGCTCCTGACGGACCTACTCGGTCGCTTGAAGGCCTATTTTAATATGAAGAATGAACGCCGTAATCTTTCCGCTTGGAAACTTATTTTAACCGATTTTGATAAGCCTCGGTCTTCCCGTTCCCGCTCCCCTGCCCCTCCGATTGATCGCGACCTTTTCATGGCCAAAACCGATGCGGCCCTTCTCCGGATTGAGCGAAACGCCCTGGTGATATTGGCTCTGGTCGGCTTGGCCACCCTTCTTTTCTTCGGAAGCTTCGGCGCTTCCTTGCTGGTCGGCGGCCTCTTTGGAATGTTCAATTTCCGCAGCCTCCACCGGATGTTTCAACGACGCGTCGTCTCCCCGGAACGCCAAAAAAAAGAGCAGTTCTTCTACAGCCTCAAGCTCTTTTTTATGATCGGTCTCTTTTTTTGGGTCATTCAGTGGGAATTCGCCAGCGTCTTCGGAATCATCATCGGTTTTTTCATGATCACCACCTCCGTCCTGTTGGAGACACAGAGAAAATAAAAAACCGGAAGAGAAACACCCCTCCGGTCTTGGCTTATGCAAATGTGTCATTCCCGCGAAAGCGGGAATCCATAAGCTATTGATCTTACAAGAACTGGATTCCCGATAAAGGCATTCGGGAATGACAAAATTGGACTTTTGCAAGAGCCTCATTGGAGTTTTTTTATGAACGTCGAGATCAAATCGATCGGGATGGGGAAAATAATGGTCGAGTTTTTCTCCGTTGCAATTTCGGTTAAGGTCTGCAAAAAGCGAAGCTGCAGGGTCGCCGGCTCGGTCGCGATAATTCGAGCCGCATCGGCCAGCTTCTGCGCCGCTTCAAATTCCCCCTGGGCATGAATCACCTTCGCCCGCCGCTCCCGTTCCGCTTCGGCCTGCCGGGCAATGGCCCGGAGCATCTCCTGAGGGAGATCGGCGTTCTTCACCTCCACCGCCGTCACCTTGATCCCCCACGGCCCGGTCTGCTGATCGATCACCACCTGGAGTTGGGCGTTGATCTCCTCCCGTTTTGAAAGGAGATCGTCCAACTGGCTCTGGCCCAGAATGCTTCGCAACGTCGTTTGAGCGATCTGGGACGTGGCGTAAAGATAATTCTCCACCTCCAGGATCGCCCGCTGCGGATCGATCACACGAAAATAGATCACCGCATTCACCTTCACCGAGACGTTATCACGGGTGATGATGTCTTGCGCCGGCACATCCATCGTCACCGTCCGAAGACCGACCCGTTCCATTTTATCGATGAAGGGGAGGAGAATGATCACCCCCGGCCCGTTGCCGCCGAAGACCGCCCCCTCTTTTTGAAGCCGTCCCAGCCGGAAAATCACCGCCCGCTCATACTCTTTTAGAACCTTGAACCCGTTCGCGATCACGACGAACACCAGCACGATCAGAACCACCAACGGAAATGTAAACGGCATTGGATCCTCCTAATTATATGTGGGGCCGGCGCTAGAGCAGCTATTGATTTTAGATATTTACACTAGGTGCGCCATGCCCCACGCCCTATCTTTTGATTCTTTTGACACGAACCTTCAGACCGACCACCTCGATGACCTCCGCTTCCTCGCCCGCCGGAATCGGCTCGTCGCTCTCCGCGCTCCAGATTTCTCCATGCACCCGGATCGTCCCACTCGGCGAGAGGTCGTTCAGCGCCACGCCGACTTCGCCGACCAGCCCTTCACTTCCGGTCACCGGGCGGCCCCTCTGCGCCCGCCATGCGACCCGGATAAAAAACAGAACGGAGAGCAGGGCCGTTATCACCGTCGACAAGATCACCTTGAGCGAAATTCCGACGCCCGGAACATCCGTATCGATCAACATCAACGAGCCGAACAGAAGGGCGGCGATGCCGCCGAGGCCCAAAATGCCGAAGCTCGGAACGAATGCCTCCGCCACGAAGAGGCCCCCCGCCAACAGAATCAGAAGGAGCCCGGCGTAGCTGATCGGCAGCGTTTGAAATGCAAAAAAAGCGAGGATCAACGAGATCGCCCCGACCACGCCGGGGAAGACGGCTCCCGGGCTGTAGAGTTCCGCGATCAAACCGGTCACCCCGATCAGCATCAGAATGTAAGCGACATTCGGATCGGAGATCGCCTTGAGAACCCGGAGGCGAAAGCCGATCGGGTTCTTGACCACCTCCGCATCGGCCGTCGAGAGAACCTGCTTCCCGCGGGCGGTGGTGACCGTCCGGCCGTCTATTTTTTTGATCAGATCGGAAAGATCGTTCGCGACCAAATCGACGATGTTCAATTTCACCGCCTCCTGCTCGGTGACCGAAACCGATTCCCGGACCGCCTTCTCCGCCCATTCGGCGTTCCGTCCCCGCCGCTCCGCCAGCGACCGGATATAGGCGGCGGCGTCATTCTCGACCTTCTTCTTCATCTCCGCATCCATCTCCCCCCCGCCTATCGCCACCGGGTGGGCCGCGCCGATGTTGGTGCCGGGGGCCATCGCCGCCAGATGGGCCGCCAGGGTGATAAAGACCCCCGCCGACCCCGCCCGGCTGCCGCTCGGAGCGACATAGACGATGACGGGGACTTCGGACGCGATCATCGCCTTGATGATGTCCCGCATCGAGGTATCGAGCCCACCGGGGGTGTCAAGCTGGATGATCAGCGCTTCGGCGCCGGCCTCTTGCGCATGGGTCATCGCGGTCGTAAAGAGCTCGGATGAGACGGGATTGATAATCCCGTCATAGGTGATCACGTGGATCTTTTTTGATTCTGCCGAAACAGAAAGAGAAGATAAAAGAAGGAGAAACATCAAAGACCGGAAGGCCCATCTCATGCTGCCGATCTTATCCCTTTAGCGGCAAGAGAGTCAATCACTCGCATCTCATCCGATCAGCATAAAATAAAAAGGGCCAGTCCCATACAGGGCCAGCCCCTTTCAAAAAGAAAATACGAATTAAGCCTGCGGCTCCTCCGCCTTGACCACATGGACCGTCACCTGAGCCGTCACGTCATGGTGAACTTTAACCGGAACCTGAAAGGTTCCCAATTCCTTAATCGGTTTTTCAAGCAAGATCTTGCGCTTGTCGGTCTCAAATCCCTGGGCGCCCATCGCCTCGGCGATGTCTTTGGAAGTGACCGATCCGAAGAGCTTTCCTTCTTCCCCCACCTGGGCCGGGATGGTAATGGAAAGAGCCCCCACCTTTTTCGCCAGTTCTTCCGCTCCCGTCTTTTCCTTCTTCATCCGGTCGCCGATCACCCGCTTCTCATGTTCCAGCGCCTTCACATTTTTTGTGGTGGCGACCGCCCCTTTCTTTTTGGGAAGGAGGAAATTACGCGCATACCCATCGGCGACATCCACGAGATCTCCCATTCGCCCCAATCGGTCGACGTCCTCCTTCAAAATAAGCTTCATTCGTCACCCCTCCTTCAAAACGTTAAATCATTTAGTACACATTTAGTACAATCGGGTTATTTTATTGGAGCGAAACCTGATTGTCAATCTCTATATCGATCCGCCGCATATTTTGCTTCGCCACATCGTAGAAGGTCCACCCCTTCTGCGAAAAGGTCATGACGACCTGTCTCTTCCTCAGGCTCTGTTCGACGTCGATGTCGGACGGAGGCTCATTCATTCCGTTATGGAAATGGTAGAGCCCAATAAAGCGCTCTCCGGAAGGGAGCCTTCCAAGCGCTTCCTTGAACTGGTAAGGAGAAAGCAGATACCGCGAATCCGATAGAATTCCGTACATCGCCACGAAACTCTGAACCAACTGCGCTTTGACAGGGTCCGCAATCCGCTCGTTTTTCATGACCGAGATGATATTTTTGAGCCAGGCGTTGTCGAGCCCGACCTTTTCCAGAATTTCCCGATCTTCCTTCGACGAGAGAAGGGCGATAAACTGGGGGATCGAGCCGGCGTTCGCCTGGAGCTTGTTGAAGTAAACCTCATTCAAAGATTGAATCTCGTGAAGATGGATCGTCGGCCCCGTAGGAGAATAGGAAACGGTCAGGAGCCCGCCCAATTCGCTTTTACGATGCTGCCGCGAGGCGACCAGCCGGTCATAAATCTCCTGCTGTGTCTCCGGGGAAGCGAGGGCTGATTTCAGATCAAGGTGAGAGACCTGATGGAGATCGAATTTATAAAACCCGTGATCGACCATCTCGTGAAGATGACCCATCAAGGTATAGGGAAACTGATGCGTGGCAAGCCGATACGCAATCGGAATGCCCTGAAAAAAGGTGCGGTTCCCCTTGTAAAGCCGTTCGAGGGGAGGGTCTGCAGAATAAATCACCTGCGTCGAAAGCTGCAGATAACAGATCAAAACAGGAACCAGCCAGTAGTCGTTCAGAAACCGGCGAAATCGATTCAATCGTCTTGGATTGCGGCGGTCCATACCGCCGGGAAAAGTGACTGTCTGTTCAAACATTGGAACCTCTGTCGGATTTATAAGATTTTGGAAGACGACGATAGACGGTCGGATCGGGAAAGCCGATTGCATGGAAAGCCCGAATCCGTTCTGCGCATTTGTTACATTGACCGCAATGAGAAAATCCTTTGGGGGCGATACACGAAAAGGTCAGGGAAAGGGGAAGGTCCCGGCCCCGATCGAGCACCTCTTTTTTTGAAAGCCGGCTAAACGGGGTCATCACGGAGAGCGGCGCGCGGAGCCCTTCCGAAAAAGCAACCTCCAGGTTTCTAAAGAAAAGCGGGGTGCTGTCTGGAAAAGGGTTTCCTTTGAGAATGCCGGACGCGATCATTTCAATCCCTTCCAAAGAGGCATAAACGGCCGCTTTTGAAAGGAGAATGATATTTCTGCCGGGAAGGTAGACGGCGTCATCTTCGGTATCGAATCCGGGCGTTTTCTTTCCGGTAAGGCTCCAATGACCGGAATAAATATCCCGGAGGGGGAGATCGACCACTTTAAGGGGCGCCACCGAACGGGCCGCGCTCTTCTTAAGATAGCGCCGGAGCCAGTAAAGCTCCGCCTTTTCCCAAGCAAAACCGCATCGAACATAAAATGGAATGACCGAATCAAATTGCTTTGCCACCTCCCCGACCAGGATGGCGCTGTCAAGCCCGCCGCTCGTCAGGGCAAGCACCTTACTTTCTTGCAAACGCTTCGCTTGTCCCACGAAAAAAGCCCAAAGAGGGATGCATTCTAACAGAAGTTTCTTACGAAATCAAACTTGATCTTTTCTCTCTTAGATACTATGATAATCCGGTTCATTGGGCGAGATCAATCATTTTATGAATCTAAAAGGAAAGGTGATTCTGATCACCGGCTCCGGCCGACGGGTCGGGAAGGAGATCGCGCTGGCAGTAGCCGGCCGGGGGGCCCGCGTGGCGGTCCACTACAACCGGTCGGAAGAAGAGGCCGCGGGAGTGGTCCAGGAAATCCAAAAAAGGGGAGGCGCCGCTCATCTGGTTCAGGGGGACGTTTCCAAGGTGGCAGATTGCGGGAAAATCGTTCGGGAAACGGTCGACGCCTTCGGCCGGCTTGACGTCCTCGTCAATAACGCCGCCGTCTTTTTTAAAACTCCGCTGTTTAAAGTGACCGAGGAAGATTGGGATTCGACGCTCGATCCGAACCTGAAGGGAAGCTTCTTCTGCGCCCAGGCCGCCGCAAAAGAAATGATCAAGGAGGGGGGAAAGATCATCAACATCGCCGACTGGGCCGGCGTTCGCCCCTACACCGACTATCTCCCCTACTGCATTTCGAAAGCCGGGGTAATCGCCCTCACCACAGGCCTGGCCCGGACGCTGGCTCCGAATGTGTCGGTCAACGCCATCGCGCCCGGTCCCATTCTTCTTCCGGAAGATTTCGATCAAGCCGAAAAAGAAACGATCATCAAACAGACCCCCCTCAAACGGGTCGGCTCCCCAAACGATGTTGTCAACGCCGTTCTTTTCCTGCTGGAAGGAACCGATTTCATGACCGGCAGCACCCTCATGATCGACGGCGGAAGGTTAATCGCTTAATTCCAGACGTGGGGCATAGCGCCAGGGGTGTGGAGCATGGCCCACCGAAGGGGACTCTCTAAAATAATCGGCAGATTTTAGCGCCGGCCCCACATGCCAACGGAACGCCGTTAACGTAGCTGTTTTAAAGCAAAATTTACGGCGTCCCTCTAACCTTTTCGCTTAAGGGCCTATTTTAATAGAAAGGGACACATGTATAAAGTCACGCGGGAAATTCACTTCTGCTACGGCCACCGGCTATTAAATTACAGCGGGAAATGCCGCCATCTGCACGGCCACAACGGAAGGGTCGAGATCGAGCTTTTCTCAGAAAAATTAAATGAGTTGGGGATGGTGCGCGACTTCGAAGAGATCAAAAAAGTAGTCCAGGTCTGGATCGACGACGAACTCGACCACAACATGATCCTCTGCCGGCGCGACCCGTTGATCCCTGCCCTCGACGCAATGAAAGAAAGATACTACCTTATCGACGAAAATCCCACCGCCGAAGCGATCTCCAAGCTGATCTACGATTACGCCGCCTCTCAAAACCTCCCCGTCTCCGAAGTCCGCCTCTGGGAAACGCCCAAGTCGTTTGCGAGCTATCGGAAATAGAGAAAAGTTGGACCCCTCCCCGCAGAGAAAGCCTGACCCACTATTTAAAAACTTCTTTATTAAATCCTTGACACACGGGAGGAGTTCCAGGTAAACGGCGGACGATTTTTATTAATTGCCTGCAAATCTTTTTATTAAAGGAGTTGAAGCAGAGCGGGGGAGGTAGACGAACAGCCCGATTTTCGCTCCTCTCACCAAGAGTTGGCGGACCCGCTCCCGACTCAAACCGATCGTTCGACCGACCGCTGCCAGCGACCCCTTTTCCTGATAGAGACGGTGTACGTCGCGCAGACGCGCCACCGTCGAGGGCGAATCGGTCGTCTCCGCCGGAGCGGACGCCAAGCCGAGACCGATGAGAACTTTCTTTCCGGTATCACGCGACACCGGCTGCTCGTTCAGGACTTTCCGCAGCGTCGTGGGGTAGACCCGGCAGCGGGAGGAAAGTTCCAGAAGATCAATCTCGTCCCGGACCCGCTTCGTCAGCTCAGAAAAGAGCCGCGCGGTGGTTTCATCGAGGGGAAACCCTTCTGAACTTAAATACAACCCGGTTGCCTTCCACTTGTTTCTCAATGGAAATCCCTCCTACTTAAATTGCTTGCTTCGGCGATCCGGGCGTCCAGCCGGACGATGAGTTCCCGGCCGAGAATAAAAAGTACACCGACCACCAAAAGGAGAAACAATAGGAGAAGGGACGCCATCGCCCACATTCGAAAAGGGCCGCTCTTTTTTTCTGGTTTCATACAACTCTCTCATCCGGCGATACCGGATACGAATATTTTCGCCCTGTATCGGACCGGCGCTCAAAAAGGTGTGCTGCCTCAACCGCCACGCTTGCCGACAAGAAATTCCATTTCAAAGTGAGAGGCCGCAATGCCTCTTGGTCCTGAGATCTCAATCGCCATTCGTGGACCACTTTTTTCGTCGTTTGGCTATTTCGTTTTCAGCTCCGGTCCGCCGCGCCTTCCTCCCGCAGCATAATCTCCAGACTCTCAACATGGGCCTGCTCCTCCAGAAGGATACTCCGCACCATGAATTCGAGCGAAACATTGTCTTTGACCAGTTGGAGCAATTCCAGATATTCGCCGACGGCCCGCTTCTCGTCTTCCAGATCCTCCTCCAGCATCTCCCGCGTCGTCTGATGGGGACCCAGCCCCGCGGCGACATCAAATTTCAACGCTGAGGTTGAAAAAGAAGCTTCGTTCCAATCCGTCGAGCGCCGAGAAGGGCTCATGATAGACCTTGTCGGCGATGTTGCGAATGCCGGCATTGAACGTCACGTCTGAATAACCGAGAAGGCGGTATTTCAACCCGGCAAAGAGGTCCGCCACAAAAAATGGATCAAACCCTTCCTCCTGCTTCACGCGGGGGGTATCGGTGACATACCTCCCCTTGATCTGAACCCAGGGCTTGGCCGCCCAATCGGAGAAGTATTTCTTATAATAAAAAGAGAACTCGAGCGGATGGGCGTTGGTCACCACCAGGTTCTTGTCGGCCGGATCATGGACATCGCGCACGTCAAAATCGTTCAGGCCAAAATTGAATCCCGCTTCATAGTCCTCTTCCCGGAGCCGTTTTAATGAGACTTCAAAACCCCGATTGACCGCCCGCTTGACATTGAAGAAGGGGAAATCGGTCGAGAAAAATTCAGCCTCCCGGCCGTCGAAATCTCCGTTGAGCGGGTCGCACGCCCCCGCCCGGATGCACGCTTGAAGGGCGATCGGATCGGTGAGCCGTCTGCGCTCTTTCACAGTGATGTAATCGTCAAAATCGCTGTAAAAGATCGAAACCGAGCCGAAGAAGAGGCCGTCATAGAATTTCCAGGCCGCCTCGACGTTGTCGGCTGTCTCCGCCGCCAGATCGAGACCGCCCCCGGTAAAGCCGCCGACCGCAAACCGCTCGAAGAGGGACGGAAACCGATGGGTCTTGCTGTAATTGAGGGAGAGGTTGTTCGAGTCGTTCCACACATAGACCACGCCGGTGGCGTAGGTGAAGGCGGTCTCCTCCGACCTTTCAAACTCGCCGGTCTCAGGGTCAAACGGTCCGTTCACGCTGACCAGATCGGCCACAATCGACGGGTCCCGGCCCGAAGGGAGCTTCGCCTGGGTCTCCCACCGGTTTGCCCGGACTCCGGCCAGCCAGGTAAAGCGATCGTGGAGATGCTCCGCGCTCAGATATCCGGCCATATATTCCTGTTCGGAGAGGACCCGGGTGTCGGCCTCATCGGCAACATACTCCCCCCCGATCGTCAGCTTCGTATTCTTGATCGGGATGATCCCGGCGGCGTTCAAGTTTCGGCTTTCGAGGATGTACTGGAAGGGGAAAGCCTCCCGCGACAGCTCCTGATCGGCATAGGCGAAACTCAGATCCTGAAGGAGGCCGAGTTTTTTGATCTGATAGCGAAGCTGGCTCGTCTCCCGGGTAAGGAGATCGACATGGACGACAGTCGACGCGCCGACTGTAAAGGAGATATCCTTCGCCTCATAGTCGGTCCGCTGGAAGGAAAGCTTATGGTTCGGGTTGAACCGGTAGCTCAGGTTGAGCGTCAGAGACTCATCCTCAAATCCGAGGTCTCTGATCTCGAACGGCGTTCCTGTTCTTCCGTCCCGTTCATTCGTCTCGCGGATGGCCTCTTCGAGCTTCTCCTGATTCTTTACCTTATAGGCATCGGCGTCGTTCCGGCTGTAAGAGAGGGCGGCGCCGAGACGGTATTTCGACGCGGAGAGGGCGGCCGCGTTCCGGACTTTCTCGAGGCCGCTATCGTAGCCGAGGGTGTACTTGAGTTTGAGATGCGCTTCCTCGGCAATCTCCTTTGTCTCTACCTTGATCACCCCGCCGGTCGCCCCCGGATCATAGACCACCGACGGAGCGCCCTTGACCACCTCGATAGAGTCGACCGTGCTGATGTCGATCAGATTGGCCTCGCCGCCGCCGAGATAGGTCATCCCCTGGTTGCCGATCCGGACGCCGTCGACGACGGCAATAATCCGGTCGCCGGAAAGTCCCCGGATTTCAACCTGTTTGGTGTAGGCCCCCATCTCCCGCACCGTGACGTTCGGCATCTCCTTGAGCGCCGACTTGACGTCGGGAATCGACTCCTCCTCGATCCGCTCCGAGAAAATCTTCTCCCTCGTAAACGGTTCGTTGAAGGATCTCTCCAGTTCGGGGGTCGATCGATCTTCCTCCCGCTTCGCGTCGATCATGATCGGGTCGAGCTGTACCCCCTCCTCCCCCTTTTCGGTATCGTCGGCCGCTTGAAGCGGCGGGGAGGATAAAAAAAACAGGAAGAGGAGGAGGGCGAGAGGCCCTCCTCCGATGCATCCAGAACGACGCCGCTTAATCATAGAGCCAGGCCGAGGTGGGGACCTGATCAACATAGACCAGGCCGTTTTGCATCTCAACCTCGCCGGCGAAGAGATGCCAGCGGTGATTGCCGTTGTGTCCCCGGAGGGCGTAGAGATTGCCGATGCCTGCCAGCGGCACCCCGTTGGTCATTCCGAAGACACTGTTAAGCGCCGGACTATCTTGGTTCTTCGCATTCCCCAGGACAAGTTCGTTCCGGGTGACATTGTGCAGCTCTCCGGTCACGGCGTCCCACGCCAGGACTTCCCCGTCGAAGACCCCGTTGGCGCGCTCGGCCGTCTTCGTCATCGCGGTCCGGCCGACCGATGTTCCCGTCTCAACAGCCGTATCGAGGGGATAGATGTGGAGCTTGTAGACGGCCGCGGCCGTGGTGGTCGCATCCGTTTCGAGGATGCTGATGAAGAGCTTTCCGTTGATCGCGACGGGGGCGATTCTCCGAGAGGTGAAATAGCGGAGATTCGTCCTCTCCTGAAGGATGACATCGAACGCCGTTTTTACGGTGCTCTCCGCATTCAGATAGCCGTACCGGACAGACGAGCAGTTGAAGCCGGTTGCCGAAGGAACACAGTTCCCGCCGAGCCCGCCGTCATAATTGCCGCTCTCGACGAAGAGCCTCCCATTCGAGACGGCGATCAGGTTGAGATGGCCGACGGCCGGTTCCCCATCCGAGCCGTCTCCATGATCGACTCCATCCCCATTGTCAAACATCTTCACGCCTGCCGTCCCGGTCAATTTGACGATCTGGCCATGCTTGAAGAGCCTGATTTTGGTCGGATTGGGTCCAAACCTGAACGCCCCAATTTCGTTCTGCGTGTCGAGGTCGTAGTTGATCGCCAGGTAGGCGTTCTGGCCGTCGCTGACAGACCGCGTCGGACCGGAAAGGGAGCTGAAGTCGTTCAGGACTCCCCCCGACCCGTGCGCCGTGCCGACTTCCAGGAGATGAACCGTATGATCAAACGGCGCCGGATAACTCACGCCGGTAACCGCGCCAAGCGTATGAGCCGACTTGTCGAAAGCATAGACGGAAGCATCTCCATCCTTGCCGAGGTAGATGTGGGTATCGCTCTCGGCGAGAAAGAAGAAGTTGCCCCCGCCTCCGGCGACATCGGCGCAGCCGCTCAGATCGGGCGGGCAGAGCTGAAGCCGCCTCACCGGCGCCGTCCCCGCCGGCGTATGGATGGTCGTAAAGTTGATCAGGACCCATTGAGTGCGGCCGTCGGTCCCCTTGAGGATCCTCACGGTCCTCCCCTGGGTCATCCGGCCGTCCACCAGCCGGACCACGATCGGCGCCTGAAGAACAGTATCAGAGGTCTCCCCCTGCAAGGGGTCGGGAATTCGCTGAAAGGCGATCAGGTCGACATAGGAGCTGTCCGGGTCGCTGATATTGTTATGAAGCGTATACTCGCCGGAGAGGCGCCGTATCTCCTGGTCCTTCAACGACTGCGACAACATCGACGAATCGAAGATGACCGCCTCGTTCGAAGGGCTCGCCACATCGTAGCGCTTGAAGGCATTGTCGAGGAAGAACTCGTATTGAAAGAAGCCGCCCCGGCCGTCCGGCGCCGTCCGCGTCTCCCGCGCCTGATTCGGATCGAGGAGGATGCCGTATCTCTTTCCGGCGATAAATGTCCGATCCACTTCCAAAGCGCCCCCCAGGACGAAGGCCCGGTTTCCTAGAATTACATTGTTCTTGACGACCGTTTGTCTTCCGGTCACGCCGTCGTAAACGACAAGCTGAAGATTGCCAGTGACCGGATTATCGACCTGATAATAGGCGAGTTTCGCCGCGTCCGCGAAGGTGGCCGACCGGTTGACCAGGACAAGCTTAAAGACCGTAGGATTAAAGGCGGATGGATCGGCTGTCAGCATGGCGATGGTCAGCCCTCCTCCCCCGGAGATCGTCGCCACAACATCGGCCTTCGTCAGATAGTGCCGGGGCGCCGTTGGTTTTGCCTTCAGCAACATCAGATGCGCCACGAGCTTGTCAATGTTGGCGTCGGCGTTGGCCTGCTTGACCGGATCGGTCAGCGCCGCCAGGGCGTCGGCAAAACTCTCCCGGATGGCCTGCTCGATCAGCTCCTTCTGATAAGACTCGGCTACGGCGCCATCTGGGGAGCTGTCGATGACCGAGAAGAAGCGCTTCAGCCGATCCCGCGCTTCGGGCGAAGTGAAAATACGATCGATGTCGACCGCATCGATTCCGGCATTGGTGTCGAGTTGGGTTAGGATCTCCTGAAACGATTTTCCTTCCGCCAACATCAGCGTCAGCTTCATCGAAAGCCTCTGAAGGGCGGGATTCCCTGCCGGATCGGCCGTTGGGTCGACTTCGCCAAGCCGCGCTTTCACCGCCGCGACGGCGGCGTTGACATCCGACCCCGCCAGCGCCGCATCCACGAGGCAGGCGACCGGAGAGACGACGACGTTCTGATATGCCGAATAGAGCGCAAGGGGGAGGCAGAGGGAGATATTGTTGAAATCCTCGCCGGTGCCGGTGTCCGCGCCGCCAACCGCCTTCAGCCGATAGCCGGAGAGGCTGCCGAGGGGGACGCCGGTCAATGTAAAGCGGCCGTCGCCTCCGGTTTTTCCTGAGATCTTTGCGAGCGTCCCATCGGCCTTGACTAAAACCACCTCCGCCCCTTCGACGGCCGGGTCGGAAACAATGCCGGAAATCGACTGATCGGTCGGACCCCCTGCGCCGGCGCCCGGTGCGCTGCTCTTCGAGTCGTTACAGCCTCCCAGCAGAAATGAGCCTGCAAAGAGGATACAGATCGTTGAAAGAAATTTTTTTATTTTCATCATTATTCCCTCCCCATCATGTTGATTTTGATTACAGCATTTTCACGCAGACGGTGCCGGATCTTCCTAACGCGGGAGATTCATCCCAGCCGCCGTGGCCGTTTCGCCAAACCAGAAGACAACCCCGAAGACTCTCCCCATGAGCCCCGGCGCCAACGCAATAGACGCAATACAGTGAATGCCCAACCCCCCTCTCCTCTGCCGGCGTGAACGGCTCCGCCACGACATCGGATCGAGATGCCGTCGCAGGTTGCCTCGCCGCGCCTCCCGACGTGATAGATGTCACATCGGCAGAAGCCCCGATCCCCCGGTGGACAGTCCCATTCTCCCCGTTTCATCTTATTTCCTGCCTCCCAGCTCTTCCTCCCGCTCCTCCGCCCGCCTGAACAGATCGACCAGGGCAACGAACTCCTCCCGAGTGAAGTGCAGGTTGATATTCCGCAGATTTAGATGATACCCCTCGCAGCGGCATCGATGGATTACGCCGAAATGCCGATTGCGCTAGGATCAGGGCGCCATGATCGATTTCATTTTTCATCGAATTGTCTCCACTTGACCCTCTTGAGCCATGCCGGAGTCGGCAAGCGGGCGGGCGGCCTGAAGGACCTCGTCCATCCACCGGCGAATCTCCCGATCAAGCCACCGGGTCAGATTCGGATGCGGGGCGATCCCCTCCCCGTTGAACACGTAATCGAGGCCCGCCAGGTATTTCCGATAGGGTCCCGGCCCAGCGATTCTGTTCGAGATCACCAGCGCCAGTCCCCCCTCTCTTCCGGCCTCGGCCACCACCTTTCGGATCTCCTCTACCGCCTTCTTCCGCTTCTCCGGCCAGTCTTCCCGAAGCGTCGCTGCCTTCACCTCCTTGAACCGTTTCGGGGCATGGGCCTGGATATAGTCGGCCTGGGCCTGCATCTGTTTCAGCCAGAAGAGATCCTTCTCATCACTCCCGGCCCCGTGGGCCAACAGGATCACCGTCTCCTTCTCGGGATCTTGACTCACCTCCAGGGTCCGCTCCAGGAGGACCTGGGCCATCAGCGGATCGGCGTCCCATCCGCCCCGCGTCGCCAGGATGGCGCCGCTCCGGACGCGCTGCATCCCTTCCATCCCGCCGTGGTGGCGCGAGAGTCCCAGCGCATATTCGGTGTCTTCCTTTAGCGAAAGGGATTGATCGTACACCCGGAGCACCAGGATCCGACGGGCGCCGCCCGCTTCCAAGCGGTCGATGGCGGCCTGAAGCGTTTCCACATCAGCCATCCCCCAGGCGACTTCGATCGGATATTTGGATCGAAGCGGCGCGATGGCTTGAAGGATCGGCTCATTGTGGTAGGTCCCGGAACCGTGCGGCATCAGGATGATCCCCAGGTCGCTCTTTTGAGGAAGAAGGTAGCCTGCAGCCGTCTTGTTGAGCCAGCGGAGAAAATTGGGGTGGGGAAGGGCCTCCCTGCCGTTGAACACCACCGGCAGGCCCTTGATCATGTTGGCGACAGACCGCTTAAACTGCATCGAACCGGTATGCTTCCAGGCCGGACCGAACGGGACCACAAGCGTCCGAAGGCCCTGATCGCCGGCCCACCGCTGAAGCGCCTCCTTGGCCGCCTGATTCGTTTTTTTCAGCAACTCCTCAGAAACGACGGCTTGACCTTGATAGAGGACGAGGGCATGGGTTTCGGCAAAAGGGAGATCCATCTTCACCTGCGCAGCCAATTCCTGGAGCGTCCTTTCAATCGCCTCCGCCTCCTTCGGCGTTGTGGCGCCCCAGCCGACAACGACCAGCCGCTCCTTCGACGGGTTTTGAGAGAGCTCGCTCGCCAGCTCTTCCAGCACCTGCGCCACCAGCAGGTCCTCCCCGAGCGTCACGGCCACCCGAATCGGCAAGACGGGAGAAGGTTCGGAAGCCGTTCCCCTGGGAGATTCAAGCCCCATCAACGCCTTCACTCTTTTTAGGTGCGGATCTTCCGGGGAGAGAAGGAGGGGGAGGAGCACGACGCCGCGGGCGCCTGCCGTCTTTATCTCCTTGACCGCGGCGTGGAGCTTGGCCTTGACCTGCGGCGCGTAGTCTTCCTGCAGCGTCACAAAAACCAGCCGCGCGAGATGGGTCTTCTGGAAGGCGTTCGTTATCTCCAGGATCTCTTCATTCCCCCGATAACCCCGGTCCGGAGCAACCACCAAAAACCCGGTCTCCTCCCCGCCGGCCAAAACCTTCCCCGGGGCCAGAAAGACAACCGTCAGAACAACCGACAACAACAGTCCAATATATTTCATCGACATTCTCCTTCTCATAAATGGAGGCCTTCGGAGATCCTCCTCCTCAAATAAAAAAAGCCCAAGGGAATGTACACACTCCTCTTGGGCTTCTGGGTTCTCGACCGCCAGCCTTTACTTATGTTATATATTGATGCTGAGAATCAGTCTCAATATCATCTGCGCTACTTATAAACGATTCATCGAATGCTTGTCAAGAACTTTTTTTACGTCTGGAAACCGATCCCACCGTGAAGGCGGCCCGCATCCCCTTCTGGTAATGGCCCTCGGTCTGGCCACTCTCTACAACGTTGCAGAAGAGGACGTAGCGCCCCGCCGAAAGATCGAGGGTGATCTCCTTCTCCGCGTTCGGAGGAAACTCTTCGATCTCGCCGATCACCTTCCCGACCGCTTCCTCTTTCACCTTCCCCTCCCCCACGATCAGGGCGTCGGCGGGGAGATCCGTCTTGAGGATCACCATTTCGTGCGCCACCGTGCCGGTATTCTTCACCTTAAATGTCACCTTCCCGGCATTGGAGATAGACGCCTTGTCCGGCGTCACACTTCCCTCTTTCAGTTCCACGGAGACCGTCTCAGGGGCGCGTCGGATGGCCTGATCCGCCGCCGAAACCGGCCAGCCCCCGGCGGAGAGGAACAGTGTAAAACCAAGACCGAAAAAATACCTCTGTAATTTCACTATTTTTATTCCTCCTCAGATGCTCGGCCTCTCAAGAGCGCTCGGTTGTATTCAGTTCTACCCCCTATCACGGCGAGCATCCTGACTTCATCCTGACGGCCCCTGACCAGCCCTATCAGAACCTTGACCGCCATGATGCTTGCCAAGAATTTTTATTTTTTACGTCTCCTCGGCGCCGTTGGTGTAACTCGAGAAGAACGCATTGTCCGCCTCTTGCTCCTTCGCCTGCCGGATCAGATCGGCCAGCCCCCCGAATCCCTCCGTCGAGAGGTGGAGGGTGACATGTTGAATGTTGATGTGATACCCCCCGCACCGGCATCTCTGGACCATCCCGAGTGGGGATTTGGCTAGGGTGACGACGTTATCATCTAAATGATTTTCCATGAATCGCTTCTCCTCCATATAAATTCAGTGTTCGGATCACACCCATTCAAGAGTGGGTTGCCGCTCTCATACCAAATTTGTTAATGTTTATTCACGGATTCCGCATTGATGGATTCCGAAAAACAATTATCCCGACAAGGAGGAAGACGCCATGGACAAACAAGCCGTCATCGACCTGCTCAATAAAGCCGTCAGTCTGGAATATGCTTCAGCGATCATGTATCTGCAGCACAGTCTCCTGGTTCAAGGGGTGCACCGGGAGGTCCATTCGAACTTTTTCAAGACCATGAGTGACTCCTCCTTCCATCATGCCGGGGAAATCGGGACGTACATTGTCGCACTGGGCGGCGTCCCCACGGTGGAACCGGCGACGATCAGACAGTCGACCGACCTCAACGAGATGCTCCGGCTCGGCCTGGAGGTGGAACAGACCGCATTTCAAACCTACAAGGAGGGTGTCTCGCTTGCCTCCGACGATATCCCCCTCCGCGTGATGCTGGAGCAGATGGCTCAAGACGAATACCTCCATATGACGGAGATCGAGAAGATGCTCGGCATGAAGGCCCTGCAGATTCCTGCCTCCGCCAGGGAGATCAAACTGAAACAGGCGGGGTAGCGGCCCTTCCCTTTTTTCGCCTCTCCCGGAAGCAAAAGCGGGAAAATTCAAACCCCAGCGCCCTCATGATCCGGACCAGCGTCGCGATCGTGATGTTTGCCCTTCCGGTCTCGATCCGCTGGTAATACTTGTGGCTGACCTGCACCTCTTCCATCTCCGATTGGGTGAGGCCTCGTTTCAACCGAAGCCGTCGGAGTTGCCCGCCGATCAATTTCAGGGCCTGTTCCACCGACGGATCGATTTCCTGACGCTTTGCCATCCCCGTTGTTTCCGTCCTAATTTTGTCACTGCCCAGGATCAAAGACACAGAGGTTCAGAGGCACAGAGGTGTCTTGCCTATTTGCCGCCAAACTTCACATTTTTATTTTTTCTTTGTGCCTATGTGCCTTTGCCCCTTGTATCGGAGGGGTCTCCCCGCCGACGCTGGCAGGGGCCGCCGGCGCTATCTGACCGCTCATCGCCGTCATCTCCCGCTCGATTCCTTTCTCCAACCATCGGGTGATGGCCGGATGGGGAACAAAGCCTTTGCCGTTCATCTCGTAATCTTCCTTGTTTTTGATCCCGACCCCCTCCAGAAGGGCCCTGTAGGGACCGGCGCCGCGGAGCCGGTGCGAAATTAACAGGACGGTCCCCTGTCGCTTTGCTTCCTTGATCTGCTCCTTCAACTGCGCCACCGCCTTCTCCCGTTTCTCCGGCCAGTCCTCCCGGACGGTTGCCGCCAGCAGCCCCTTCTTCGCCGCCGTTTGGATGACCAGATCATCCGCCGCTTGGTTCTTCTTTTCTTTCAATCCCGCTTCGGCATCCCGGTCGTAATAGATCCCAACCTGGACCTCTTTGAAAGGCCGGTAACGCCTCACATACACGACCATGCGATCGAGGTCTGCCCGTAGGGCCTTTTCACTCTCTTCGTCCACCGCCCCGACCCCGACCACCACAAGGCGTTCCTGCCCGGGGGCCTGGCTTAAGTGATCGACCCGATCGAGCAGGATCTGGGCCGTGAGGTAGCTCTCCCGCATCGGGGCCGCCCATCGGATTGTCTCCCCCGAGGCATAAGAGGCAAGATGGGGGATCACCTTTCGGAGAATCGGATCGACCGGCGAAAGGAAGAGCGGGATGGCGACAATCTCCGTGACCCCAGTCTTCTTCAACTCATCGACGGCCCGGCGTAGATAGACAGAGTACTCGCTTTCCAGGCCATTGTAATCCCGCCCCACCAGGGCCAAGGCGGACGGATAGCTCTTCCTGAATTCGTCGAAGATCACCTCGACCTCCTGATTACCTAAAAAACCGCGATCCGGAGCAACCACCAGAAAACCGGCCTTGGTAGGAGCGGCCAGTCCCATGCCCGGCCGATAAAATAAGCTAATGAGAATAGCCGCAATCATAAAATGTTTCATGAATGTCCTCCTGAAAGCGCTTTCCGCGCCCTCTTTATTCTTAATCGGAGCGCCGTAATTTATCGCGCTAGAACCTACTTTAATATTTCACTTCCTTGTTTTCCCACACCGATCCGAGCAGGGAAGAGGCATCCCGTTGACCGGCCGACATCCCGAGCGCGAGCTTAAAGAGCCTCGCCGTTGCATTAAATTGAGACGCCGTCAGATGAAGCGTCGTCCCGTTTACCCGCACGTGGTAGATCCCGCACCGGCACCGGTAGATAACGCTGCCTGCCATTGAGGCCAGGCGCTCTTTCCGACAGGAGTCCCTCTCCATCACGTTCACCTCCTCGCCGTCTGTTCTAACCGGTAGACCAGCGGGATGGTCACCTCCATCCGGTCTCCAAAATCGGGCGGAAGGGGAGGAAGAGAAGAAAGGGATCGGATCGTCTCGATCGCCGCCCGGTTCAGGAGGGGAAAGGAAGACGGCTCTGCCAGATCGACCCGTTCGAGCCGGCCGCCGGCCCTCACAATGAATCGGACCACCACCCTTCCCTCCTGACCCATCCGCCGAGCCCGGTCCGGATAGAAGCGGGCCGATTCGATCTGCTCCCGGAGACGGGCGAGGTAGTCGTCTCGAATCCCTTCTATGGCCGGATGCGAGAGACCTTTACCTTCTTCAGCGGGGGTTGAAATCGACGCGGTCTGCGGCGTCTCCCCCGCTGAGGCCTCCGCCGCAGGTTCGGAAACCAGCCCACCACCCTCCATTTCCGTCCTCTCCACCGGCTCCTCTTCCGGCGCCTTGACCTCCTCTATCGGCTCCGGGTTCTCGACCTGCTCCTCCAGAGGTTCTTGTGTTTCTACCCGCTCTTGAGGAGGAGGAGACTGCTGCTCTATCATAGGGGCTTGCGGCGCCCCCTCCACCGGCGGAGCCGGATGGAGACTCCCTCTCTCGCTCGCTTCCGCTCGCTGGGTATCTACTTTTGGGGCCGCCTTTTCCGGCTTCTTTTGAAAAGGCTTTTTTCTTTCTTGTCGAGGAGACGATGGAGTGAGAGGAGGAACAGACCGGGATGGGGAAGCAGGCCGGGGAGATACAAGAGCCACGAGACGGATCGGCTTCTTTCCATCCAAACGGATCTCCTCTAAACGAACCACTTTTGTTACTGGTTTTGCCGGGGCGATCGAGAAGATCAACCCATGAACAACAACGGAGAGGAAGAGGCATGAATAAAGTGGCCTCATGGCGACACCTCCTTCGGTTGGGGGTCGGCACTGGCGGCGGGCGGTTCGGTGACAATGGCGAGATCCCGCAGCCCCAGACCTTGCGTGACGTCCAACACATGAACGAAAAACCGAAAGGGGGCCGACTGATCGGCCGAAAGAAGGAGCGTCTTTTTCGGCCCTCCCTTCAATTTTTCTTTCAGTACCGCGCGAAGAGCTTCTTTGAGAACCGGTGCCTGATCGACAAAAAGGGCCCCTTCCCGGTCGATGAAAAGGTGAACCTCTTCTTTTTGGTCGTCGGCCTTCGCATGCTCGGCCTTCGGCAAGGCCAGATCCAAAACCGGCTGACTCGCGAAGATCGACGTCAGCATAAAGAAGATCAACAACTGAAAAACCATGTCGATCATCGGGGTCATGTCGATGGAAGGGATGGAATCCGTCTCGGTTCGGGACGATTTCAGTCGGAGCATCGCGACCCTCCGCCGGAACATCCGCCCACGGCCGCGCCGGGCCGCGCCCTCTCCTTCTTCATCACCAACAGCAGCTCGCTCCCGTAGTGTTCGATCTGAAAAGCCAGATGAGCCACCTTCCCTTGAAAATAGTGATGGACGATCAGCGTCGGAATGGCGACAAAAAGCCCGCCGACCGTCGTGACCAGGGCGGCCCAGATGCCGGAGGCGAGCAGGGAGGGAGAGACCCGCGCCTCCATCTCCGCCACCTTTTGAAACGCCTCCACCAGGCCGACGACCGTCCCCAACAGCCCCAGCATCGTCGAGACGGAGGCGATGAGGGCCAGGATCGGTATCCCCCGCCGGACGGTCTGAAGAACCGCTTCGCCTCGAATGGCCATCGCCTCCTGCGCAATCTCCGGCCCATCTTGGCTGTGTTTCAAACCCTCTCTCAGGACAGTGCCAACCGGCCCGGCGATCTTCTCCGCCATCTGCGTCGCCCCCTCCCAGTCTCCAGACGAGAACCGCTCCGCCATCGCTTCAAAGGCCGCCTGCGCGTCGCCCCGGAGCCGCCAGAAGAACCACCCCCGCTCCAACACGATGGCCAGCGCCACAATCGAAGCAAAGAGGATCGGGTGCATGAGCATCCCCCCTTTTAGATAAAGATCCAGCATCGTACGTCTCTCCTTCCGGCTCTCGCCGTTTTGATCAGCGGGGTCGCGGCTTTTCCTCTTCGCAAAGGACCGTTGCCGCCTTTTCGATCCTTCCGGCCGGCGCCTCCGGCGCGCCACTTTCGATCGAAATGTGATGAATACGCTTGCAGCGCCTGCATTTTATTTCAACGTGGTTTTTGATGATACGGGCAATCAGGCTTCCACAACAGCAGCGAAGATCCGCCAAATCCGATCTCTTTTCTACATTCCCCTTCATTTATGACTCCAAAAAATAAAAAGCCCAAAGCCAAATTGCTTTGGCTTTGGGCTTTGGCCTGGAGGACCAGCGGGTGGCTCGAGCCTCTAGATATGCAATTGAGAATCATTCTCAATATCGTATCTGCACGATACCGCATCTGATTCCCCACGTCAAGTTTTTTTTATTTTTTATTTTTTCCTGCGGCCTCGGTGACCGATGCGGGCAGATTCTGGTTGCGTTGCGAGTAGGGGTGGGGCTCCGTGGTGCGGGGCCGTACGCCGGAGCGCCGGGGGAGTGCGATTGGGCTCATCGGATGCGGCTCGTCAGCACGCTCCTGCGGAGCGGCAGGTTGGAGGTGCGGGACCCGGGATCAGACGCTTTGAACACGGCGTCAAACTCCTTGCCCCTCTTCAGGTCGCGGATGAGGTGTAAAAGCCCTTTCGAGCCGACCCGCGAATACCATTCTCCAACGGCATGCCGCGCCGTTCCATAACTCAGCTGCCAATTGCGCCAGGGGACCGCGTCGCCGAGGGACATGAGGCGCGGAGCGCGCCGCCCGTTTTCGGTCGCCCGCAGCCACATCTCGACGACGTATCGGGGATCTTGGCTGACGAGAACAGCCAGCCCCTCATCAAACCAGGGGGGGATGGCGCGCCATGCCTGGAAATCACCCACGCGACTGCTCAGCTCAATATGCGTTAATTCGTGAGAAAGGGTGACCACGTCGAGTCCGCGGGGGGAGAGCAACACCATCGACGACCCATAGGCGTTTCCTTCCGCCGTGATGCCGCCATTCGAAACGAAGCACGCTTCGGTGGAGCAGGCAAAAATGTCCGGCTTGCCTTTCAGACGCCCAAAGAAGGAAGAAACGCGGCCCTTCGCAGCCTGAATGGTCTCAAGCAAGTTCGCCCGTTGGGAAGAGGGCATCGACTCATCGACAAACACCCCCTCGGAGATTTCAATAAATCCGAACCAGGTCGGCGCAAAAAGCCTGGCGGTCCGAACCCTGCCGCACCCCGACAGAAGAATCACCATCCAGACGAGGAGGATTTGCCGCATCCGAAGACCACGGCCGGCGCCTTTGACCAAACCGCTTTTCAAACGCCACGCATTCATGACCTACCGGGAATGGTTGGAGGAGCCACGGAAACCATGAGATCGCCTCACGCGCTGGGTTGGACTTCTTGCTGATCTGCCACTCTTCGTCTGGTTTCGGTCAAAAACCGCCGCTGCCCAGACGCGCTGACCAAGACAATCTAATGGGATGGCAGAACTTTTTCAACAAAATTGTGCTCCGGCCCCAATTCTTCTTTCACACATGCCGGCACAAGTATTTTCCAACGCTGCTCAGCGTAGCGGCGGAGATAAACTCCGCGCTGTGGGCAATAAAACTGATCCCCGCCGCAAGCAGCGGGGTATTTAAAATCATGACCTCCAGGAAATGGTTGGAGGGGGAACGGAAACCACATCCCCTCCCTTGACGGGAGGGGCAAGGGGAGGGTGAAGAAAGAATTTACACCCCCACCTTACCTCCCCCATCAAGGGGGAGGAATGATCAAGCGTATCCAGCGCCGCAAGCGGCGGGGAATTCGACCCGGGAGAGATTAAAATACATAACAAAGGTTAGCCACAGCAAGGGAAGGGATGAACCTTCCCTCATTCCCCTCTCATACAAATAACTGATTGATTTTATCTCCCTTCAACTTGTAAACTTTTACGTTTTATGAACCCTCTATTTCAAAGATCTCCAACTTTGTTTTATCCATGAGAGATGGACGACCTTGTTCCGCTCCGGTATGCTGTTTACCCGATGAGACGAGGGGGAAGGAGGGGATTTTGGGAAAGGGGGAAAGATGGATGAATCGGGAGGAAGGCCGACCGGATGAAGGGGTTTGAGTATATCACGGCGGAGGGACTTCTCCTTCTCGATTTCAAGGGTCAGATCCTCTTCGCCAACCGACCGGCAAGGGAGATGTTGGGCGTTTCAGAGAGGGAGATTGTCGGGAGGCCCTGTTACGAGGTATGTCGATGGCGGGACCCCGCCGGAAATCTCTTCTGCTTCCAGGGATGTGCGGTGATGGCCCCGGAAAAGCGGGATGAACCGGTGCAAAATTTTAATGTCGAGACGGTAACCCAATCCGGAAAGACACTTTGGCTGAATGTGACCACCCTGATCAAATCGAATCGGCCCGGTCGGAACGGCGGACAGATCATCCATCTCTTAAGGCCGACCATTTCCTTGGTGAAAAGAACCGATTTTACCCTCCAGATCCTCTCCAGTTTTGATGAGCCGATCAATAAGGTGAAGAGACCTTTTAAGCCCCGGGAACAGGCGGGCGCCCATTCGTATTTACAATGGATGGAGCGATTTTCCCTTACCCGGCGGGAGGCCGAGGTGCTCCTCTTGATAACTCATGGCCGGGTGGCAAAAGAGGTCGCGGTGGCCCTGGGCCTCGGCACGACGACCGTTCGGACCCATATCCAAAAGATCTTGAAGAAGATGGGCGTCCACAGCAAGCTCGAGGCGGTCGCCAAGGTCCTCCGGCAGAACGACCTATAATTTTCCGATCCCGATCCCCTCCCATCGGGAGAGGGGATCGGATTTTTGTCCTGTAGTAGCCTGCCCTGGGCTCATACAAATGCAGTATAGATAATTTTCCTCCAATTGCTTATGTTACCTTTAATCATAGTCAAAACGTAACTACTCAGGTAGGCACAAAGGGACAGAGAAAAGCGAAGCGGCAAACAGGCAAGACGCCTCTCCCCCCTTGTCCCTCTGTGCCTTTGAACCTGGCCAGTTACGTCGAAACCAAGAATTCCAATACGCAGGGTAAGGTAAAGATGGGATCGAGTGAAGTGAAACAGCCGGGAGATTGGGAGGGGGAAATCACCCGGCAATTGGTAGCGCATCTCCGTGAGGTCTTCTGGATGACCGATCCTGAGAAAACGGAGATGATCTACATCAGCCCCGGATATCAGGAGATATGGGGCCGGAGCTGCGAGGACCTCTACCGGTCGCCGCGCTCCTGGATCGATGCGATCCATCCAGACGACATGGAGAGAGTGGTCGAGGCGGCCCTGACCAAACAGGTCGGGGGCGAATATGATGAGGAGTACCGGATCATCCGCCCCGATGGATCGATTCGGTGGATACGGGGCCGCGCCTTTCCGGTCCGGAACGAATCGGGGGTTGTCTACCGGATTGCCGGGATCTCGGAGGATATCACCAAGCGAAAGGAGATGGAGGCGGCCCTTCGGGAGAGCGAGGCCCGCTTCTCCGGGATTATCTCAATCGCGGCGGACGCCATTATCATGGTCAACGAGGCCCAAAGGATTGTCCTTTTCAACAAAGGAGCGGAGCAGGTCTTCGGCTATCAGGCGTCAGAGGTGATCGGCCAACCGCTTGACCTCCTCCTCCCGCTCCGCGCTATTGAAACGCACGGGGAGTATCTCCGCGCTTTTGGGGCCTCTTCTGAGACAGCCCGGTTCATGGGGAGCCGCGTCTGCAAGATTTCCGGACGCCGCAAGGATGGGACGGAGTTTCCCGCCGAGGCCTCCATTGCCAAATGGAGCCGAAATGGGGAGACCCTTTATACCGCCGTCTTGCGCGATATCACCGAGCGGGAGCGGGCGGAGGAGGCGATTCAGCATCTGGCCTATTTCGATCCCTTGACCGGTCTGCCGAATCGGACCCGGTTTCACGAGATCGCCCAGCGGGCGATCCTGGCCGGACAATATGAAGGGAAGCCGGTTGCCGTCCTTGTGATGGATCTCGACCGATTTAAGGAGATCAACGACACCCTCGGCCATCACCGCGGGGATTTTGTCTTGCAGCAGGTGGGTCTCCGTCTCAAGAAGGCTCTGCGCCCCACCGATGCGATTGCGCGTCTGGGGGGAGATGAGTTTGGGGTTGTGTTGCCGATAGCAGCCCCGGAAGATGCCTTTGTGGTGGCGCAAAAGCTCCTCAAGGTCATGGAGAGCCCTTTTGACATTGAGGGCCTCCCCATCAACATAGAGCCGAGCATCGGTATCGCCGTCTATCCCGACCATGGGGAGAGCGCCGACAGCCTCCTTCAGCGGGCCGACGTGGCGATGTATGTATCGAAGAGGGGGGGGAGGGGATACACCCTCTATGCTCCCGATCTGGATCGGCACAGCCCCCGACGCCTCGCCCTCCTGGGGGAGCTGCGCCGCGGGATCGAATCGGGCCAGCTCTTCCTGCATTATCAGCCGAAGGTCGATCTTGTGTTGAAACGGGTTGTCGGGGTGGAGGCACTGGTCCGCTGGCAGCATCCGGAATTGGGGCGGGTCCCGCCCGATCGATTCATCGGGCCGGCCGAGCAGACCGGGTTGATCGGACCTCTGACCCAACTTGTCCTCAAGGAGGCGTTGACCCAATGCCAAGCCTGGATTCAGGGCGGAAAAAGGATCCCCGTGGCGGTGAACCTCTCCGTGCGGAATCTGCAAGACCCCCGTTTTCCAGATCAGGTGGCAGAGATGCTTCAGGCCTTTTCCGTTCCCCCGGAATTTCTAGAGATGGAGATTACCGAAAGCGGCATCATGGCCGACGCCGAGACCGCAATGAGGACCATCACGCGATTAAGTGAGATGGGGATCTCTTTAGCCATCGATGATTTTGGGATCGGCTATTCGTCGCTCAGTTATCTTCAGAGGCTGCGGGTGGACTCGATCAAGATCGATCGCTCCTTTGTCATGAATATGCGGGTCAGTGAGGGGGACCGGACGATCGTTCGCGCCACCATTGATTTGGCGCACAATTTGGGTTTGAAGGTGGTTGCCGAAGGGGTCGAGGATCAAGAGACCCTGGAGAAATTGACCTCACTCGGCTGCGATGCGGCGCAGGGGTACCATACTTGCCGTCCGATTTCCGCGGAGGAGTTTGCCCGCTGGGCGAGCGACTCGCCCTGGACCCCGGCCTGGGATTGAACTTCCAACGGAGGTGTTTTCCTTTAAGCCGTCTCCTTTCACAACCTCCGTAAAACCTGCCTGCACTCAATAAAAATGTAAGCTCTCTGGCCGTTAAAACTCTTCCCCCTTTAACAATTTTTCGCCGCATAGTATAATCTCCCCTATGCCTTTTAAAATAAGTTTTCAAGCGACCGAGTAGGTCCGTCAGGAGCAACATGACGTTGAAAAATTATGACCTCCAGGAAATGGTTGGGGGTGGAAACGTAAACCACGGCGTTCCTTTAACCCATTTTCACCCCATTATTTCAGACTGGTTCAAAGCCCGGTTTGGCGAGCCGACGGAGCCGCAGCGGCTTGGGTGGCCGCACATTGCCGGCGGCGAGGACACCCTGATTGCCGCGCCGACCGGGTCGGGGAAGACGATGGCGGCGTTTCTTGCCTGCATCGACCGGCTGGTCCGGGAAGGGCTTTCGCGGGAGCTGAAGCCGGAGACGCAGGTCGTCTACATCTCCCCCCTCAAAGCGCTTAGCAATGACATTCAGCGCAACCTGGAGCAGCCCTTGAAAGAAATTCAGGAGGCGGCCCTGGCGCAAGGGTTCAAGCTTCCGGAAATTCGGGCGATGGTCCGGACCGGCGACACCCCGGCCTCGGAGCGGCAGGCGATGTTGCGCAGACCGCCCCATATCCTGGTGACGACGCCGGAGTCGCTCTATCTTTTGCTGACGGCGGCAAAAAGCCGGGAGCGGCTCAAGACGGTCCATACCGTCATCGTCGATGAGATCCATGCAATCGCCCGGGACAAGCGGGGATCTCATCTGTCGTTGTCGCTGGAGCGGCTGGAAGCGCTTTGTGAGACACGGCCGGTCCGAATCGGCCTTTCGGCGACGCAGCGGCCGATGGATGAGATCGGCCGGTTTCTGGTCGGGACGGAGCGGGTGAACCAAGCCGGAAATCCAAACTGCGCCATCGTCGACGTGGGCCACAGCCGGACGCTTGATCTGGGGATCGAGATCCCGCCGAGCGAGCTCTCGGCCGTCTGCTCCAACGAGCAGTGGGCGGAGGTCTATCAGCGGCTGGCGGGAATGATCCAGAGCCACCGGAGCACGCTCGTCTTCGTCAACACCCGGCGGATGGCCGAGCGGGTCACCCATCAACTGGCCGATCTGTTGGGAGAGGACGCGGTTTCGGCGCACCACGGCAGCCTCTCGAAGAAGATCCGGCTGAAAGCAGAGCAGCGGCTCAAAGCGGGCGAGCTCAAGGCAGTCGTCGCCACCGCGTCGCTGGAGTTGGGGATCGACATCGGCTTCATCGATCTGGTGGTTCAGATCGGCTCTCCCCGGTCGATTGCGACCTTCCTTCAGCGGGTCGGCCGATCCGGACACGCCCTGGGACTGACTCCGAAGGGACGGCTCTTTGCCCTGACGCGCGACGAGCTGCTCGAGTGCGCGGCGCTGATCCGGGCCATCGGAAAAGGCCAGCTCGACAAGATTGAAATCCCCGAAGCGCCGCTCGACATCCTGGCGCAGCAGATCGTTGCAGAAACTTCCGACCGGGACCTTCAGGAGGAGGCGCTTTTCGCCCTCTGCCGGAAAGCGTGGCCCTATCGGAATCTCTCGCGAACGCGGTTTGACGAGGTGATTCAGATGCTGAGCGAAGGGTTCAGCACGCGGTACGGGCGGAGCGGCGCCTATCTTCATCACGACCGGGTCCACAAAAAGATCAAAGCCCGGAGGGGGAGCCGGCTGGCGGCGTTGACCTCCGGCGGGGCGATTCCGGAGCTGGCCGACTATCGGGTGATCGCCGAGCCAGATAAAGTAGGCCCTCAAGCGGAAGATTACGACCTCGCGGGAGTGGTTGGAGGTAGACACGGAAACCACGGCGTTCATCAACGGATCGTGGTCGGATCGGTCGATGAAGACTTCGCCGTCGAAAGCCTGGCGGGGGATATTTTTCTTCTCGGCAATACCTCCTGGCGGGTCGTCTATGTCCGGGGGGGCGACGTCGTCGTGACCGATGCGCACGGCGCGCCGCCGACGATCCCCTTCTGGCGGGGCGAGGCGCCGGCGCGGACAATCGAGCTCTCCGAGGCGCTCTCCGATCTGAGGGAGGAGTTAAATCACCGGGTCGATTTTCCCGACCGGGCGGCCGATTGGTTGATGGCGGAGAGCCGCGTCGATGAATGGGGGGCCCGGCAGATGGTCCACTATGCGGCGGCCCAGAAGGCGGCGGTCGGAATGTTGCCGACCCAGCGGCGACTCCTCTTCGAGCGCTTCTTCGACGAGTCGGGGGGGATGCAGCTGGTGATCCATTCCCCGTTCGGCGGCCGGATCAACCGGGCGTGGGGACTGGCCCTTCGAAAACGGTTCTGCCGGACGTTTGATTTTGAATTGCAGGCGAGCGCCGACGACAACGGGATTTTGATTTCGCTCGGCCCGCAGCAGAGCTTTCCGCTGGAGAGCATCGCCAAAATGGTCAACAGCGCCAATGGCCGCCCCCTTCTGGAACAGGCGCTCCTCGCCGCCCCGATGTTCAGGACCCGGTGGCGGTGGAACGCCAACCGGTCTCTGGCGGTGCTCCGCCAGCGGAGCGGCAAGCGAGTCCCGCCGGCGCTGCAGCGGATGAAGGCCGACGACCTGCTCTGTGGTGTCTTCCCGCAGCAGATGGCCTGCCAGGAGAATGCGCCGCCGGGGGATATCCCGATTCCGGACCACCCGCTCGTCTACCAGACGGTCTTCGACTGTCTCCACGAGGCGACCGACCTGAACGGCTGGCTCGAACTCCTTCGCGCAATTGAAGAAAAACGGATCGAGATCACCGCCGTCGACACCCGGGAGCCGACGCCGTTCTCGTATCAGATATTAAACGCGCAACCCTATGCCTTCTTAGATGACGCGCCTCTGGAGGAACGCCGCGCCCGGGCAGTGGCGACCCGCAGGACGTTGTCGATCGAATCGCTCCGAGACATCGGAAGGCTCGACCCCCTCGCCATTGAGCAGGTACGGGCCGAGACCTGGCCGCTGGTCCGGGACGCCGACGAGCTCCACGACGCCCTGATGCTGATGGGGATGCTCCCCGCCGCGGAAGGGCGCTCATGGCGCGGCCACTTTGAAGAACTGGTCTCAACCGGCCGGGCTGTCGAGGCAGCGGCCGGCGCTTCCCGCTTCTGGGTGGCGACCGATCAGTGGCCCCTGGTCCAGGCGGCGCGCCCCGACCTGACCCCCGATCCGGCGCCTCAGCCGTTGGACGGTGTCCGCAATAACTGGACGGCCTCCGAAGCCTGGGTCGCGCTCGTTCGGGGCCGGATGGAAGTCGTCGGCCCGACCACCGTCAAAAAACTCTCGTCCGATCTCGGCCTCTCACACTCACAAATCGAAGCGGCATTAGAGGTATTAGAAGGAGAGGGATTCGTTCTCCGAGGCCACTTCACACCGGACAGGCCGCTGATTCCGGACCGGCCGGCTGGGGCCCCACATCCAAGCGAGGATCCGGCTTCGCCGGTGCGAGCGCTTCGGGGCATGGGGGCATTTCCACCCCAAAAAGCAGGCTTTTTGGAGACCCCGGTGGAGGATGGAGTGGCGTCGAACGACGCCTCTCCACCGGAGAGGCCCCCATATACGATAGAATGGACCGCCCGGCGTCTGCTGATCCGGATTCATCGTTTGACGCTAGATCGGCTTCGGCGCCAGATCGAGCCGGCGAAGACTGAAGAATACTTCCAGTTCCTGCTGCAGTGGCACCGCCTTCTGCCGGGGACCCAACTCCATGGGCGGGAGGGGCTTTTTTCGGTAATCGAGCAGCTTCAGGGGTTTGAAATTCCCGCTGCGGCATGGGAGCGGGTGATCCTCCCCTCCCGGGTCGGGAAGTACCATCCGAAATGGCTTGATGCGCTCTGCCTGGAAGGGGAAGTGGTCTGGGGAAGGCTGACCCCCTCGGCTAAGAAAGTGAATGGGGATGACATCGGCCGGATCCGTCAGGCGACGCGGATTCTTCCGATCTCGCTCATGCTCCGCGAGGAGTCGTTGTGGCTTCGGGGCGAGGCGCAAGACGATCTTGAAGCCTGTCTGACCGATCCGGCCAAAAAGGTCCTGGCGCTCCTTCGGCAGCGGGGGGCCTCGTTCTTTTCCGATCTGCTGCAGATGATTCACCTCCTTCCGACCCAGTTGGAAGAGGCGCTCTGGGAATTGGTGGCGGCAGGGCTGGCCACCGGCGACGGCTTCGCGGCGGTCCGCTCTTTGGTGACTCCTTCCCAAAAGCAAGATCAGCAGATTCGCCGTCTTCGCCGCCGGGGCCGGCCGGCCCGGCCTGTGAAGCAAGGGTTGGGGCGATGGACCATCCTTCCGGCCGCCGACCCCTCCGAGCCGATCTCGCCTGAAGCGTTCCGCGAGAGCTGGGCCTGGCAGCTCCTTCAGCGGTATGGGATTGTCTTTCGGGATCTGCTGGCGCGCGAAGGGGCCGCGCCCCCCTGGTACCGGCTCCTTCCGGTTTTTCGCCGTCTTGAAGACCGGGGTTCGATTCGGGGAGGACGATTCGTCCTGGGGGTCGGCGGGGAGCAGTACGGGCTTCCTGAGGCGGTCGATGCGCTCCGGCGGCTTCGGCAGACCCCAATGGAGGCGGAGGCCGTCGTCCTCTCGGCAGTCGACCCGTTGAACCTCATCGGCATCGTGACGCCCGGCCCGCGGGTCACCGCATCGGGCGCCAATGCGGTGGCATTTTACGGCGGGCAGTTCGTCGGCTCCCGGCAAGGGAAAGAGGCGTGGGTCTCGGAAACACTCGACCCGGAGATCGCGCGAAAAATCGAAAGGATTTTGACGTCGGGCCGGCTGGTCCCTCTGGAGCCGGTTGCCACGGAAGAAGAAACGCCGGATCAGGCCGACACGATCGACCGGATCGGCTTATTCACGGAGTAAACGAACGCCGTAACCTTCCGCTTAGGAGACCTCCTTTAAACGATGCACGGCAGTGGAAAACGATTTCTGATCGCAGTCTCTCTCCTCTTTTTAAGCGCCTGCGCCAACCCGGAAGGGAAAAGTCAGCAGCTTTATGAGACCGCCCAGTTTGAAGAGCAGCAGAACAACTTCAAACATGCAAGACAGCTTTACGAAGAAATCACCCGCGACTATCCCACCACCTCCTACGCTTCCAAAGCCAAAGAGCGGTTAGGCCAGATCGAAGGGAAGTAACCTCCGTCACCTGATCGATTGAAATCACCCGCTGGGTAGGTCCGCTTACCGGCTGGTTCTCCGAATTTGACAAACCGGGACCTTATGATAAATTTTCTTAGTATGAAATGTCCGACATGCCAAGCCCTGAACGGCGATCACCGCTCTTTCTGTAAACGATGCGGCGGGCGTATCCGGGCACACTGCCCCCAGTGTGCTTTCTCCAACGAAATGGATGACGCCTTCTGTGGAGGTTGCGGAGTCAGCCTATCCGGCGCCCCGGTTCCCCCCCGGGATAGCCGGATACCGGCTCCGCAATCTCATGCGTCGAGCCTTCCTTCCTCCCTCCTGGCCGAGATCCTGAAAGAGGAGACGGCCCCCGCCCCACCCAATCCGAAAGAAACCAAAAAAGGGGTCAGCCAGGAAGAGATCGATCACCTTTTTAATAATTAGGACATTTTATGTTCAAGGTCGTCAATGAAAAACTCGGAAAGATCTTGGTCGCCCAGGGCCTGATCACCGAGGAAAACCTGGCCAAAGCCCTCCAAGAGCAGGAAAAGCGGGGATTCAAACAAAAACAGATCGGCTCCTTTCTGACCGAAATGGGATATGTCTCGGAAGAAAATGTTTTGAAAGCGGTCGGAATCCAGTTTAATCTCCCCGTCATGGAGCTGAAGGAGATCGCGGTCGAGGCCACCGTACTGGAATTAATTCCCGAAGCGATGGCCCGGCGGCTGAAGGCCGTTCCCCTCTACCTGGTTGAAAAGGAGCTGACGATCGCCATCTCGAATCCAACGCAGATTGAGGTCATCGACACGCTGGCGAATCAAACCCGGTGCAAGATCCTGCCGATCCTGGCCTTGGAGCGCGAGATCCTCGCAGCGATCGAAAGCAACTACGGCGCGGTTTCTGATCCCCCGGCGAGGCGGGAACCGGAAGAAGCCCCGATGACCCCGGCGGAGTTGCGGCGGCTGGAGGAGGCTGGGAAAGAGGTTCCGATCATCCGGATCGTCGATGATCTGCTGCTTCAGGCCGTGCGCGAAGGGGCGAGCGACATCCACATCGAGCCGAGGGAGGGGAAACTTTCCGTTCGGATGCGGGTCGACGGCATTTTAAAGGAATACCATTCCTTCTCTCCCAAACAACAGCCGGCGATCTTATCCCGCGTTAAAATTCTTTCCAAGCTCGATATCTCCGAACGGCAAAAACCGCAGGACGGACGAATCAAGCTGAGGATCGGGGGGAAAGAGGTCGATGCGCGGGTCTCGACCCTTCCGGCCTATTACGGCGAGAAAGTGGTCCTTCGCCTGCTCGACCAGCAAAAGGTGCAGTTGGGGCTGGAGGAACTCGCTCTTTCTCCGCACAATCTGGCCCTTCTCCAGAATATGATCGTTCAGCCTTACGGCCTGGTCCTGGTGACCGGCCCGACCGGCAGCGGAAAGAGCACCACCCTCTACGCGGCGCTCAACACGATCAACTCCGAGGAAAAAAATATCGTCACCGTCGAAGATCCGGTCGAATATCAGCTCCCGATCATCAATCAGGTCCAGGTAAATGTGAAAAAAGACCTCACCTTCGCCACGGCGCTCCGGTCGATCCTCCGCCAGGATCCCAATATCGTGATGATCGGAGAGATCCGCGACCCGGAAACGGGAGAGATCGCGACCGAGGCGGCGCTGACCGGGCACCTGGTTCTTTCAACCCTTCATACCAACGACGCCCCGAGCGCCGTGGTCCGGCTGGTCGAGATGGGGATCGAGCCCTTTCTCCTCGCCCCCTCTCTAATCGGCATTGTGGCGCAGCGTCTGGCCCGGAAAATCTGTTTGGAATGTAAAGAAAGCCTCTCCCCAAAAAAGGCAGAGCTGGAGCGTTTGGGAATCCCAGACGCCCCCGACACGATCCGGTTTTCACGCGGCAAGGGATGTCCGAATTGCAAAGGGTCGGGATATAAGGGGCGGGTCGCGATCCACGAGGTCCTCGTGGCGGATGAGGCGATCCGGGCCCTCATCAGCGAACGGGCCCCCGCCGCCGCCATTCGGGATCATGCCGTCCATGCCGGGTTTATCGATATGCGGATGGATGGCATTCGAAAAATCATAAAAGGAATCACCACGCTGGAAGAAGTTCTGCGGGTGACGCGAGGTATCTGATGGCACAACGGATCACTGCGGCGGAATTGAACGCCTTCGTCACACCCGCCGTCGAGGTATTGGAAAAAATAGCCAGCATCTCCGCCGAGATCGGGCCCCTTCAACGTCAACCCGCTTCCGTTGCAGTCGAGACCCTCCTCGTCCTGATCGGCCTGGAGGGAGACCTGGAAGGGACGGTGGTCTTTCAATTTGACCGGCCGGTTTTAAAACAAATTTTGACCGCGCTTTTGGGAACCCTTCCCCCCTTGTTGAACGATCCGATCTGTCTCGATGCCATGGGCGAAGTGGCCAACATCATCGCCGGGAATGCAACCGGCCGCCTGGAGAAATTGGGCCTTCGGACCACGATCACCCCTCCTCAGGTTTTAACGGGAGAGGAAGGGGCTCATTGGACATCGGAAAAGGAAGGGGTGATTATTCCGCTGAACAGTGCATCGGGTAAAATAGGAATTTGTACGTTTTTACAAAAGACTTAGGAGGTTGCCGTGGGGGACAAAAAAAGAATCTTGGTCGTCGATGATTCCAGCTTTCTCCGGAATTCGCTTAAAAAAATTCTGGAAGGCCACGGGTATGAAGTCGTCGGGATGGCGGAGAACGGCCTGGAGGCGGTGACGAAATACAAGGCGCTCAAACCCGATCTGGTCACCTTGGATATCATCATGCCGCAGACGAATGGATTGCAGGCCCTTCAGATGCTCCGCGCCATCGACCCCAACGTCTCCGCCGTCATGGTCAGCTCAATGTCGACGAAGGAATCGGTCACCGATTGCGTCAAGGCGGGGGCAAAGAGCTACATCCTTAAGCCATTCGATGAAGGAAAGGTGGTGGAGGTGATGCGGAAAGTCTTATCTTAGCCTTTTGGCCGTCGATCCGGGAATGCCCCGCCTCTGCGTTACAGGAAGGTGCATCAGAGCATTTCCGGCTCCTGCGGTTTTTGGCGCTGGCGTTTTTTCTCGGCCAGCTCTCGCTTGGCCTTCAGAAGGCGCTCTTTCGCCTCTTTGGGCATCGGGGTCTTGACCCTCGGTTTTGGGACACGGTTCAGCGCCGCCAGCTTTCTTTGAAGTCGTTTAAAAGCCAGAAGGCGATTTTGGGATTGCGAGCGCTGCTCGCTGGCGATCACGGTCACACCCGAGGGAGGATGGCGGAGCCGGACCGACGATTCAGTTTTGTTCTTTTTTTGCCCGCCCGGACCGCTGCTTTTATAAAACGAGATCTCAGCCTCTTTGGTCAGGCTTTTCATATCCGTTGAAAACTTTTTTTCCTTTTGCATTCTCTCCAATCAAAGTAAAGACATCGCTCTCCCCGCCCCAGCTAAACCCTCGGCAGGGTAATTCCAATTTGAGACTGGTACTTCCCCTTTTTGTCGGCATAAGAGATCTCACACACTTCGTCCGACTCAAAGAAGAGAACCTGCGCGATCCCTTCGTTCGCATAAATCTTCGCCGGAAGCGGGGTGGTATTGGAGATCTCCAGCGTCACGAACCCCTCCCATTCCGGCTCGAAAGGGGTGACGTTCGTGATGATCCCGCAGCGGGCGTAGGTCGATTTTCCGACGCAAATCGTCATGACATTCCGGGGAATTTTAAAGTACTCGACGCTTTTGCCCAACGCAAACGAATTCGGCGGAATCACGCAGACATCCCCTTTAAAATCGACAAACGATTTCGGATCGAACTGCTTCGGATCGACAATCGTGCTGTTGATATTCGTAAAGATCTTAAATTCGTTTGCGATCCGGATGTCGTAGCCGTAGGAGGAGACACCGTAAGAAATTCCCCCCGCACGGACCTGTTTCTCCTCGAACGGGAGAATCATCCCATGCTCTTTGGCCATTTTTCGAATCCAGCGATCACTCTTAATCATTTTATCCCCCTCCGGTTTCGTTAACGGAACGCCGTAATTTTTCGCTTGAGGACCTACGTTAACCCGGAGATACGCTAACACAAAGCGCTCCTGCTTTCAACCAATTTGAGCGCCGTAATTTTTCGCGCTAGAACTTGTTTTAAAAGGTTTCCAATTATTCCGAATCAAAATGAGGATGAATCAGCAAGGACGCCGAAGCCCCCTTTCCGCTCTCCTCCGGACGGCTCGGCTGAGGGTATTTAAACGTTTTTTCCTCATAATTTTTCACGATGACCTCATCGTCATCGATATAGAGGAGGGTCTCCTGCGGCAGGATCGCCACCTTCCCGCCCCCGCCGGGCGCATCGATCACATAGTGGGGAACCGCCATTCCCGATGTGTGGCCCCTCAACGCGGAGATGATCTTGAGCCCCTTTTCCACCTTGGTTCTGAAATGATGCGTCCCCTGGACCAGATCGGCCTGGTAGATATAATATGGCTTCACCCGGATCGAGAGCAGTTTCTGCATCAGCCGCTTCATCACTTCCGGATCGTCATTCACCCCCTCCATCAGGACCGTCTGGCTTCCGAGCGGAATTCCAGCATCGGCCAACATCCCGCAGGCATTGGCGACTTCCGGGGTAATTTCATCCGGGTGGTTGAAGTGCAGATTCATATAAAGCGGATGATATTTTTTTAACATCGCACAGAGATCCTCGGTGATACGCGACGGAAGCGTCCCGGGAACCCGCGTTCCGATCCGGATCAATTCCAAGTGCGGTATGCCGCGTAGCGCTTTCAGAACCCGCTCCAGGAGAAGGTCGACCACCATTAAAGGATCTCCGCCGGAGAGGATAATATCCCGGATCTCCTTGTGGGCGGAAATATAATCGACGACCTGCTTGAGGTTTTCAGGCGTCAGTGTGCCGGGCGAGCCGACAAAACGTTTCCTCGTGCAAAACCGGCAGTAAATCGGACACTGATTCGTCACGACCAGCAGCACCCTATCGGGATAGCGGTGGACCAGGTTGGGAACCGGGCTGTCGTGCTCCTCATGCAGCGGATCGGGCGAGTCGCAGGCCGCGTCCGAATGCTCTTCCTCGACCGTGGGGACCACCTGCTTCCAGATGTGATCCCCCTTTTCCTTAATCAGCTTCAAAACATGCGGGGTGATTCGCATCGGATACTTTTCAACAATCTCACGGATCTCTTCTGCGGGGACCCCGAGCGCTTTCTCGAGTGTTTCAACATCATCAATGCTTTCTTTAATGTCTTTCTGCCATTGCTCCACAGCGGCAACTCCCTGTTGGGTTATAAAATTCGGGTCGTCGAAAAGTCACTCTCACCCGGCGGCGCAGCCGCGTAAATGCTTCCCCTCGCTGAAAATCTGATCGTCAGGACCCTTGACCATTAAAATAAACCCTCAAGCGAAAAATTATGACCTCGCGGGAGTGGTTGAAATAGGTCCTGGCGCGCAAGATCACGGCGCTCCACTTGGAGGTGGCAACGTAAATCACGGCGTTCCATATTTTTCTTCGAGATAGGACAGGATCTTCTCCTCCTCATCCAAGACCCGCTCACCATCGACCAAGACCGGCACCAGATATTGCCCTGACGCCTCGAAGACCTCCTTGCGGCTTCCCCGGGCGGGAGGCACTTCGATCTTCTCGTATTCCAATCCGAGGTCGTCCAGCTTGTCACGAACCATTTTACAAAAAGGACACGATTGCAGATTGTAAAGTTTCACGCCTCTTCTTTCCCTTTCTATTTAATGGCGCAGGGAACCATCACGGCGTCGACCATGCCGTGAATTAACTTTTTCTCAAGCGAAACGACGGTCGCCAGGATCCCCCCCAGATGGGCCTCTTTTCCGGCAATAAAATAGTAGGGGGAGAGCCGGACCCGCCCTTCCATCTGGACCAGCCGCTCTTTTTCGAAATCATAATATTCGACTTCGACCTTTTTCCCTTTGTGGAACCTTTGAAGAATATACGGGGTCGTTGGGAAGCTTTGCAATGCCCGGTCGATCGCCGCCCGCCACCCCTCTTCCGAAAGGTCGTGACCGACCGCCACCCCCCGGCTCCCCCAGGCCAATTCGGAAAACCCCGACGGTTTAATCACCCACTGCCGCGCTTTCTGTGACGCCCCCCCTAGCCGGTGAAAGTCGGTCAGAGGCTGGCCGTCCAAGGTCAGGCCCGGAATCACTGCATGCGGCGGGACCTCGGCCGGATCAATGATCCAACTCTCCGGAAGAAGCTTCTTTAAAGCCGAATCGGTTTCTTCTCCCAGGTGGCGCAGCCAGAAAGACCTTAATACCGGATGGTGAAAGAGCGCGAACAGGCTCTTCTCCTCCAGCGGCGCCTTCGGAGGGGGGGTCATTACCACCCTCTTTTTTTTGGCCGCGTAAAAAATCAGCTCCGCTTTCGGGATGTTCTTCAGATCGAAAAGCTCAAAAAAGCGGTAGAGGACGTCGATCCGGCTTCTTTGCCCGTCGTTCTCCAGCCACAGCCCTTCTTCGGTAAAGATCACCTCTTCCGGACCGATCACAAAGGCCGGAAGGCCGCGCCCCCGCAGCGCCTGCCCCAACCACGCCATCTCGGAACGGTACTCCTTCGACTCTTCCGAAACCACAATCGCCAGGGTGAGAGCACCTTCCGGTACCAGCGATCGGATCATCCGCTCGAAGCCCGCCACCATCCCTTCGGACGAACCGACCACATCGGCCCCCTGCGCCGTATAGGCGGCCGCGAGCCCGGCGGTTAAACCGATGCCGCCCGGAACGGCGTCGAGCTCGGTGGCAATCATCCCCTCTTCGGTCGGAATCAGATCGGGACGGATGATTCCCGGAAGATCCTGCTTAAACCGGTTCATCCGCCCATATTCAATCACCGATTCCGGCTTTCCCTGGTCTAAATAGCCGGCCACCCAGGAGGGCGCCTTGCCATGAACGCTGTCGAGATAAAGCCGATTCGCCGCCTGATAAAAAGAAAGGAGCTGGTTTCCAAGACGTTCAAGAAAATCCAACTCCTCTTTGGTAATACCGAAAGGCCCCGTTGCAATCCGCCAGAGGTTGTTTCCGACCGCCGAAGCGGTATCGGGCCGAAAAAGCCCTTCTTCAATCAGGTGACTGCGGACCGCCCGGCCTCTTTCAATTCGCCGGGCACTCGATCGGTCGTTCGGATCTTCCGGATCTTCAACCGGCTTTTCAAGAGGGGACTTAGAACCATCGAACAAAGGTTAAACTCCCAAAAGGGGGACTCTTAAAATAGGCTGTCTTTGATCATAACATTGGATGGAGCCGGTCCGCAAGTAAGATTTTATCGGGAAGTTCCAATATTTTCAGATGTTTTTGCCCTGCAGGCGCGCCAGGCGGTCGGGATAATTGGTAAAGAGGCCGTCGGCCCCCATTTCAATGAAATGGGTCATCTCGGCCGGTTCATTCACGGTGTAAAGATAGACTTTAAGGCTTTTTTGATGGGCTTGGGTCATCCATTCCCCCGTGATCCGTTTCGACGGAACATTCAAAGAGACCGCCTTTAGCCGGGCCGCTTCCTGAAACGCCTTTTTCCACGGCTCCCGGTCGATCAGGACGCCGATCGGCAGGACTGGATCAAGCTGTCGCATCTTGCGGAGCAGCGTATGATCGAACGAAGAAACAATGACCCGGTCCGCCAGCGCCCGGCGATGAATGAAATCGACGATCTTCCCGGGAGAAGCCGCCTTGATTTCCAGATTGAGCAAAACGGGAGGAGGAAGCGCCTCGATCGCTTCGGCCAGTGTGAGGACCGTCTCCCCGGCAAAAGAGGGGGAATACCAGCCTCCGATATCCAGCCGTTTCAGCTCGGAGGCCGAGAGCCCGTTGACCCTCCCTTCCTTTCGGGTCAGCCGTTTGACCGTCGGGTCGTGAAAAACCACCAGCTCCCCATCGCGGCTTTCGCGGATGTCGCACTCAATTCCGTCGGCCCCCATCTCCAGCGCTTTTTGAAAAGCGATCCGCGTGTTCTCCGGCGCATGCCCCGACGCCCCCCGATGGGCCCAGTTGATGATCTTCCTCATTCCGGAAAGGTAGCACAGACATTTTTTGATGTAAAGAAAGACGCTAATCTAACTGCCTTCACTATTGACAATCTCTTTGTTTTTACCTATCGTAAACCATTCTGGTAAGACTGTCCTTAACATACTCCTTGGGTAAAATATTATGGCTGATGAACTGAAGGATCGCAATTTGCGATCTCAAAGAAAGAGTTGCAGGTTGCAAAACTGCCTCTATATTCTATAAAGTAGCCCAACCCTCAATAATATGTCTCAAACAGATTCATCCCGGGAACTAAATAGGTGGAAACGCCAGCAACTGGGGCAATTCTTGACGCCCAAGCCGGTAGCGGAGTTCATGGCCTCGTTGTTTCACGGTAGCTGGCGCGAATTGCATTTGCTAGATGCCGGAGCCGGAACTGGCGCGCTATCAGCGGCATTGGTCAAGCGCCTATGTGCTGAAGAGAAGATGCCTAAAAAAATTTCGGTTACCGCCTACGAAGTTGACTTGGCGTTGATCGATCGCCTCCAGCGAACTTATGAGTTATGTAAAGAAGCGTGCGCCCAAGCCGGCATCGAATTCTCCTTTCAGATTTTGAACGAGGATTTCATTAAAGCGGCTGTCCTTCTAGTGCGAGGAGATTTCTTTGTCCCCCCCAGGCCGGATACAATGCCGTCATTGTCAATCCTCCTTATCGCAAGATTAACAGCGATTCAGAAACACGGAGGCTGCTAAGGTCTGCTGGAATAGAAACGACAAATCTTTATTCCGGGTTCCTTGCTCTGCTAATAAAGCTTCTTTCCAATGATGGTGAGTTAGTAGCGATCACGCCACGGAGTTTCTGTAATGGACCTTATTTCAAACCTTTCAGAAAGCTGTTTCTCGACACAATGTCGTTAAGGCGGGTGCATGTTTTTGAATCACGTTCGGCGGCCTTCCAAGAAGATGAAGTTCTACAAGAAAATATCATCATCCACGCAGTCAAATCCGAGCGAAGGCCAAATTGGGTAACGATCTCTACAAGCAGCGGCAAACCGAATGGAGAAATTATAGAAAGAGTATGCCCTTATAGCGAAATCATTTCTCCTCGGGATCCAGATCAGTTTATTCATCTGATGACGGATAGCCTACAGGATTCAATGCGGCAACGCATTTCAAGCTTCTCCGATTCTTTAGAAAAAATCGGCCTCACTGTTTCAACCGGGCGAGTGGTCGATTTTCGGGCAAAGGAGTTTCTGGTCGACGAACCAGAACATGGAACGGCGCCGCTTGTATATTCTTGCCATTTTAATGGGGGCTTTATAGATTGGCCAAAGACAAAAAGCAGAAAACCGAATGCCATTCAAATAAATGAGCAAACCCAAGAGCTACTCGTACCGTCAGCCGTCTACGTGCTGGTAAAACGCTTTTCTACAAAAGAAGAAAAGCGACGGGTGGTCGCCTGCATCTATGATCCCAAGAGAATTCCCGCCCAGTTCGTTGGATTTGAGAACCATCTGAATTATTTTCACGCGAATGGAGCTGGAATGACAATGAACATGGCGAAGGGCCTGGCAGCGTTTTTAAATTCGACCTTGGTTGATGGCTATTTTCGTCAATTCAGCGGGCATACCCAAGTCAATGCGACAGATTTACGGAGTTTAAATTATCCGACTCGTTTACAACTAGAAGCCTTAGGCCAAAAAATAGGGAATCACTTTCCAGAGCAAGATGAACTAGATGAATTAATCCACAAGGAACTATTTTAAGATGTCAGAACGAAAGTCCCATGGAAACGCTGCAGCTCGGAAGCGCAAACTGAAGGAGGCGATTGAAATTCTCGAGGCGCTTCGCTATGCGCGTAAACAAAGCAACGAACTCGCCGCCTATGTTCTGCTGGCGATGTTGGATCTAGGCCCAACCGAAGTGTGGAGTGCAGCTAAGAGTCCGCTGCGGGGGGTTACCCCCATCATTGGATTTATCTATGATATCTCGAATCCCCCCACTTTTTCCAAATTTTTCTTGACCTCGTCTTTGCATTTCTGTAGTAATGAAGCCAGACACAAACAGGAGCAGATACGATGGACATGCTGATTCTCATTCTCCTGGGGGTTTTAGTTCTCTTATTGATCCTCCTTCTGATCCGGTCGTTCAAACCCCCTGTTCCTGCTACTGACAACCACAGCCTCCTTCTGATGCAGCAGCAGGTCGATCAGCTTCGCCAGCAACTCTCGGAAGCGATGGCGACCAACAGCGGCCAGATGCAGCAGCAGCTCTCCCAGATCGCCGCACAGGTCAACAACCAGCTGAGCACCGTCAACCAGCAGCTGACCTCGGCAACCGGCCAGATCGGGAACCGGCTCGACAACGCCGCCCGGGTGGTCGGCGAAGTGAAGCAGAATCTCGGAGAGCTGACCAAAGCAACCCAGCAGGTCTACGAGGTCGGAAAGAACATCGCCTCCCTTCAGGAAATCCTGCGCGCCCCCAAGCTGCGCGGCAGCCTCGGCGAACTGTTTTTAGGAGAGCTCCTTTCCCAGGTCCTCCCGCCGACCCACTTCATCCTTCAATATCGATTTAAAAGCAACGAGGCGGTCGATGCCGTCATTCACCTCGGTCCCGCGCTCGTTTCGGTCGATTCCAAGTTTCCCCTTGAGAATTTTAAGAAGCTGATCGAGTGCAACGTGGAGGAAGAAAAGAAAAGCCATCGCCGCAAATTTATTTCCGACATCAAGAAGCATGTTGACAATATCTCCTCCAAATATATTCTGCCGGACGAAGGAACATACGACTTCGCCCTGATGTATATCCCGGCGGAAAACGTCTACTACGAAACGATTATCAAAGACGAAGCATTCGGAGACGAAACCAGCCTCTGCAGCTATGCCCTCTCGAAAAGGGTGATTCCGGTTTCTCCGAATTCCTTTTATGCCTATCTTCAGGCGATCGTTCTCGGCTTTAAAGGGCTGCGGATTGAGAAGTCAGCCAAGGAAATTCATCAGCGCTTACAGCGACTGGGAGGGGACTTTAACAAGTTCAAAGAAGATTTTGATGTCCTCGGCAAGCATCTCTCCAACACCCGCGGAAAATATGAAGAGGCCACCAAGAAGCTCGACCGGCTGGGGGATCGGCTGTTGACGGTCGACCAGGAGGGCGCAAGTCCCCAAGTCCTGGTTGCAATGGATGATCTTAAGAAAACGAAGGAAGAGATCGCGAAACCGGTTTTATTCGACTGAATCTTAAACTCATCTTTTAAACGGAGCGCCGTTAAAATAGGTCTCCTGAAGCTAAATTTACGGCGTTCAATTAATTTTTCGCGGTAGGGCTTATTTTAAATGAGAAAGGCGTTTTTGATGGAGAACCCACAGCAGCCGATGCAGGTCCAGATTGAAATCGACGACGCCACGGCGCAGGGAATTTACGCCAACCTCGCCCTTCTCTCCCATACCGAAACAGAGTTCATCCTCGATTTTATCTTCATTCAGCCGCAGGCGCCGAAAGCAAGGGTCCGCGCGCGGGTCTTATCCAACCCGGCCCACACCAAGCGGCTCCTGGCGGCACTCCAGGAGAACATCCAGCGCTATGAAGAAAAATTCGGTGTAATCAAGACCGCCGTGGACCCCGGGAAAAACACGCCGGGCTACCAGGGGCACTATCTTTAATGTCCAATCGTTGATCTCGGAGGTGTTTCCGCTGAAGAGAGGGAAAGAGGCATTCAGAAAAGCCGCCGAGCGGGGGGTATTGAAGGTCCTGCTCCGCCCCTAAAAGTCGATATGCCCAAGATGGTAATTCCTTCCTGTAATCGTGATTCTTTAGTCATTCCATCTTATTCAACATTCCAAATGTGATGCAGTCGTAAAAAGTCGAACCCGCCAAATTTGTCATTCTGAGCAAAGCGAAGAATCTTGTATTCTCAAATAGTGAGAGAGATTCTTCACGGAGCCTGTCCTGAGTCGCAGGCAAGCAGATGCTTCACTTCGTTCAGCATGACAGCGAAGGGTTCAGGGTGACAAAATAGCTTTTTACGACTGCATCAAATGTTAATGAGTAACTCGCCAGAGATACCTCGTCGGCTTTACCCTCAACCAGGAAATTTCCCTTATCGGTCTTCATCCGGGGGACCGATGTCTTCAAGGCAATTCAGATCACAACGGAACCTGCTGGGGAATAAACCAGAACGGTGACCCCCTCAAAAGAGGGGATTGATCCGCTTGTGGGAACATGATACGAATTACCCGTATAAATTCTTCAATATTCAGGCGAATATCGGTGCGGTATCTCTTGTATTGAACACCGCGTCCAAATGACAAGGGAATGGCTTTTTTAAAAGACGACCCGTTTCCCCTGCCAAAAAAATATTTCTCAAAAGGCTGTTTTAAGGCGAATCTGTAGTCGATCTGTAGTCTCTCCGGTATAGAGTGAGGCCCATTCAGGGAAGTGGATCGTCAATATTTTACAGGAGAAACCATAAACATGAAGAGAACATCTCTTGGGATGCCTTGGTTATTTTTAATGGCTTGCGCCCTCGCCCTGGTCGGCTGCAGCAACGATGGAAGCGGCGGGGGAGCGGGCCATCCGGCGCTTACGAGGACCCGCGTCGGCCCGGAGGGAGGAACGGCCACCTCCGCCGACGGCAAGCTGACGCTCACCTTCCCGCCGGGGGCGCTCTCCCAGGAGACCGAGATCACCATCGCGCCGGCGACGGTGGAAGGCGGGGTCGGCTACGAACTCGGGCCGGACGGCCTGCAGCTCAACACCCCCGCAACGGCCACCTTCAGCGCCCCGGCTTCCGAGGTGCTGCCGGCAGGCGTCCTCGGAACACCCATGTTTCCGGTCTTTGTGGAGAGCAACGGCGCCCTTGAATCCCCCCAGAATCTCCGCATCGAACGTGACCAGGATGTGATCCGGGTGACGGCCGATCTCACGCATTTCTCTGTGGTACGTTTTGGGTTCCGCGATCTACTTTTCGACGTAGAAGGAGGTAGTACGACAACAGTGGAGGCCACTCCTCCCATCTTTGCTACCCATTATAGAAGCCCAGTGGGAGGAACCTTTGGAGACGTGCTTGAGGTGAAGATCCTTAAGCTTGGGGCCACAGATTCGATCAACCTCACCAGGGGAACGGTTTCAGTCGAGCCGTTTATTATCCTCGCCAGCCCCACCACGATACTCGATAGAAGCCGTCGCCTTGATCTCACCTCACCAGACACCGTCATGTTGACAAGCTTCTTCCCCCCTTCTTCATTCATCTGCCATGCGGTCGGCAAGAGCAAGTATGCCATCAAGTACACCGTCGGTTATGAGGCCAGGAGGGAGGGCAGGCCTGGCCAGCCGGATGTGGTCACGACCGGAGAGCTCGTGGCATTTGTGTCTGCGGAGTGCTTTCTTCTTCCTCTCCCACCCGCCCCACCACCACCCGTCACCGCGCCCCCCGCTACTCGCACCCTGTCCATCGGGAAAGACGGAGATGGCAATGGCACAGTAGCTTCCACTCCAGGCGGGATTAATTGCGGCGAGGATTGTTCCGAAGCCTATCCGATCGGCACGGGAGTCGTCTTGGGGCACATCGCGGGTGCGGACTCTATTTTTGCGGGCTGGAGCGGGAATCCAGACTGCTCGGATGGGGTGGTCACTATGGATGCCGACAAGGGCTGCAGCGCCACCTTTATCCTGCGCGGCCCCAATACCCCCCTCCTGAGCGTTATGAAAACCGGAGGCGGAACCGGCACGGTGGTCACCACCAGTCCCACTCCCACGGCTCTTCTGGCTATTGATTGTGGAGTAATCTGTTCGGCCGTTTATCCCTCCGGGACAACAGTAACTCTCTCGGCCATTCCCGGTCCCGGCTCGGTGTTTGCGGGCTGGGGCGGTGGCTGTGGCGGCACCGGCCTCTGCATCGTGACATTGACAGCCAATACCACCGTGACGGCCACCTTCAACCTCGCAGCCGTCGCGGAGACGGCGTGCCTCACGGGTACGGCGCGTAATCCCGGCAGCGTCACTGCAGCCCCGTTAGACCAGCCCACCGGCCAGATCGGCCCCTTCAACCCGGTCATGCCCCTGCAGCAGTCGAGCCAGCTCGCGAAGGGCCCAGAGGACACCGTCGTCGCCCTGTCGCCCCAGGTCTTCAGCCTCGACGCCCCCCTGTCCCCCAAGCTGACGTTGTTCAGTCAGCATCCGATCACGTGCGCCCTGACAGTGCTCGACAGCAAAATCCTCTCAAACGGTTTCTGGAACATGGCGGGGGCCGGTAACACGCTCTTTATCGGTAGTTCTTTCGGTAGTTCTATAGGAGAAATTCGCCGCTACAGGATCGACCCGGTCACAGGATTAACAGAGGTCCCAGAATCACGCTTCTCGACCGGTGGGAAGAGTGTGCAGACTCTCGCGGTGCACCGCAATGAAACGTACCTGACGGCTACAGTTGGAGGAAATGTTTTGGGTTTTCGGATCGATCCGACAACGCTGACGAAGACTTTTGATATGCCTCTGACCGAATCGGGGGCCGGCATCTTCCATCTATCGTTGAACCCGGAGGGCAACCGCCTCTATGCGGCGGCGGGGTCGTCCCCGACCCACCTTGTGACCGCGCCGCTCGATCCAAACACGGGGACCATCAACACCGCCGCTCTCCAAAGCGTGGCGCTCAACGGGTTTACGCCGGCTTTGGGGGTGATGCGATTGACCACTGGGTCCGATCTGGTGTTCTCGGTCGAACGCAACTCCACCAATCCTGCGTTGAATAAACTCCGGGTTGACAGGTTTAATCCCGAAACGAATTCCTTTGCCCCGACCCCCGATTTGCTTACCATCGATGGGATCAGGGACTTATCGCTTTCCCCGACTGGCCTGGATTTCTTATACTTCGCCTACATCTTCGCAGGAGGCGATATCGGGTTGGGCATGGTCAACCTGGACACCGGCGCGGTGACCCCCGGAATTCAGACCCGCCCGTCACCGTTCAACGCCGAGGTGCATGACGCCATTATCAAGGATTTCTGAAGGACTATATCCCAAGGCTGGGGGGTCAAATCTTTACGCGCCCTAACGGGGCCGGGCCTACTTTCTTGTCATTCACTAAAACCAGCTCGGTCCCGGTCGTCATTCCCCTACGC
>Ga0080064_1000403_pt1 | contig 117782 bp, 154 predicted proteins | sample Subgrocontami54m_FD_69260 | JGI IMG/M metagenome (GOLD analysis project Ga0080064, IMG submission 69260) | Subsurface groundwater microbial communities from S. Glens Falls, New York, USA - GMW46 contaminated, 5.4 m (SPADES assembly) (version 2) ...
GGACTGGCTACTTTGGTACAACACCCGAAGGCCACACTGGTCGATTGGCTTAATTTCTCCCTTGCGGTATATTGTGAACAAGTTAACGCCGAAACAGTCTCAAATGTGCTGGACGAGTACATCCTCTTGATTTTTTAATCTTTTTAAGATAGTATCTATTTTACTATGTTAGTCATTAAATTACGACGGATCGGCAAGAAACGGCAAGCCAGCTACTCGACCGTTACGCAACAAAATTTGTGTTAAAGTAAAGCTATTATGGTTAAGATCAGATCAAAAACATTATTTCACGGGAGACAGCTCCCGCTTCTCGTAGAGAAGGGAGAGGACGGATTTTACGTGGTAGAGTGCCCTCTCTTCGAGGGATGTTATTCACAAGGACATACCATTGACGAGGCACTCCGCAATATCCGAGAAGTCATCGGGATGATTCTCGAAGAAAAAGAAGCGCAAAGGATTATCAAAAGTTATCACCTAAAGGAAATTAGCCTCCACACCATTACGCTCTAGGCATGCCTTCATTACCGATCCTCTCCGGTAGAGAAGTTATTAAACTATTGAGCATGGTTGGTTATGAAGAGGTTCGGCAACGAGGCAGTCACATCCGTGTATCCTGCCCGGGTAGAAAATCAGTCACCGTTCCAGATTACAAAGTCATTGATAGATCACTTTTAAAAAAGATACTACGCGATGCCGAACTCACTTCCGAAGAATTTTTAAAGCTTAAAAATAGTTGATTTTTCGATTGCGATATACTACACTGATTTACATTATGTTACGAATTAAATTACGCCGGATCGGCAAAAAGCGCCAGCCGAGCTATCGGTTGGTAGTCGCCGAAAAAACCGCCCGACCGCAAGATCAGGGAATCGAAGATTTGGGTTGGTTTAACCCGCTTCAGCATAAACAGGAATTTAATAAGGAAAGAATTCTCTATTGGGTGTCCAAAGGAGCCTTGCCGACCGACACGGTCCATAATCTTTTGGTGACGGCCGGTATCGTTTCTGGGTCAAAGATAGACGTCGCGAAGAAAGCGAAAGAAGTGAAAGCCGAAAAGCCCACTGAGGCCAAGGCAGAACCAGCGCCGGCCACTCAATAAGTCAGACTACTTGCGTTCTATTTTTTCGGTTGTTATACTGACCCTGTATTTCAAGAAAAGGTCGAACAGCATCAATCGCAGCAACTCTTATATTTCAGCTATGACCTCTAAACCAGTCGCTGATCAGGATTTTCTGGATTATTTAGTCAAGGCAATCGTCGATCATCCGGAGGAAGTGAAAATTGACCGAAAAGTCGACGAAATGGGCGTTTTGCTCTCACTCAAGGTCCACCGCGAAGACATGGGGCAGGTAGTTGGCCGTCAGGGATCAACCGCCAAGGCCATCCGGTCGCTTTTGAGAATTGTCGGCATTAAAAATAATGCTCGTGTCAATTTGAAGATTGAAGAGCCGGAAGGCTCGACTCACGGTCAGTCTCGTGAGACTCCCGTGGATGAATCGTTGTAAATTTTATATATAACTTTAGAGAAAAACCGGTTCTTAAACCGGTTTTTCTATTAGTAAAACTTTTTTTGTAGTATTATTAAAGACAGTAAGGGGGGTGAGCGACGATCACCCCCTCACGTTCCGAGGGGTCAGGATTGTTTCACCTGCGACGGTTCTGGCCCCTCTTATATCAAATATCAAAACCTTGCAATCTTTTCCTCAATTCGTATACTGACGATAACTGCGGTAGGGCGCTGATCAGAGAGGTTCCCTCCCTTCCCATCTTGGCCTTCCTGACCTGTCACTCGCAGATCGGGACGTCAAGAGTCCTCCCCTTGAAAAGGCTCTACCGCATTTTAATACTTGACTTTTCTTTTCAAGGAAAGTACAATGGTACTAATTGAAAATAGTGAGCGTCCGTAGACAGTCTTGGCCGTAAGGCCAGGGTTTAGAAATCACGCGGTTTCTGAATAGGCGGTCTTTATAAGACATTAGACCTACTTGAGGATATATCTTTATGAAGGTATATTGTCTGCGGCCGAAAAAGCCGTTTTTTTATTATCAATCAACAAACGATATGCTCACGAAACAAGAAAAAGTCATTCAGGTTAAAAACGCTTCGACGCTTATTAAGGAGAGCAAGAATTTAGTCTTCGCCGATTTTACCGGAGTCGGCATCGAAGCGATCCGTCGGCTGAAAAAAGAATTAAAAAAGACCGAAGCTCAATTTCGAGTTTTCAAGAAACGGTTACTCCGCATTGCCTTTAAGGAAACCGGCATTGAATGGGATCCGTTAAGCGTCAAATCTCAAGTCGGGGTTATCTTCTTGCCTCAGGAATTGAGTTCCGCGGCCTCCGCGATTCACGCGTTCGCGAAGAGTCTAGTCAAAGAAAATATCGCGTTCAAGATTTTAGGCGGATACAACGCTCATTTGAAAAAAGGTTTTACCGCCGATGAATTTACCGTGATTGCGAAGTTGCCATCTCGAGAAGCGCTCTTGGGAATGTTAGTGGGGGTGCTGGCCGGACCGATTCGTTCGTTACTGTACGTGTTACAAGAACAGGGTAAAAAAATGGTCGAAACAAAACAGTAATCGCAAATAATGCAAATTGGTTCCAAATAACGCGAATATAAAATTGATTAGCATTATTTTGTTTTAATTCGCATTATTCGAGAATACTCTATGAACAAATTCGAAGATATTATCTCAAAAGTAGAAACGATGTCGGTGGCTGACTTAGCCGAGCTCGTCAAAGCCTTGGAGACTAAGTTTGGCGTGAGCGCCGCGGCGCCGATCGTCGCTGGCGGTGGCCAAGGAGCCGGAGGCGAAGCCGCGGAAGAGAAGACTTCTTTCGATGTCGAGCTGAAGTCCGGTGGTGGCCAGAAAATTCAAGTCATCAAAGTTCTAAGAGAAGCAATCGGCTTGGGTTTGAAAGAGGCCAAAGATTTGACTGAAGGGACGCCCAAGATGGTCAAGGCTGGCATGAAAAAAGATGAAGCCGAAGATCTGAAAAAGAGATTAGAAGCGGCTGGCGCGACAGTGGAAATCAAGTAAATTCTGTGCGTATAATAATGGGGCGTCTCGTCGTAAGGACGGGCCGCCTCATTATTTATTGTGGATTCGTAAGTCAGGGTCTGTAGCTCAGTGGTAGAGCGTTCCGTTCACATCGGAAAGGTCACAGGTCCGATCCCTGTCAGACCCACAAATTGGAGGACGATCCCTTAGCGTTTATTTATGGCGAAGCAATTCACCCGAAAAAAGGAAGATTTTATTTGCGAGCATTGCGGCTTTAAGGTCAAGGGCAACGGTTACACGAATCATTGCCCAAAATGCCTGTGGGGCAAGCACGTAGACGTCAATCCCGGCGATCGGGCTGAAACCTGTCAGGGACTCATGGAACCAGTCGGCATTGAGCGCCGCGGTGACGAATTATCGGTCTTACAGCGTTGTACTCAATGTCGAGTAGAAAAGAAAAATAAAATTGGGAAAGAGGATAATCTTGATGTCGTGATAGGATTATTTAGCCATTAACGATTGCCAAGGCAGTCGTTTTTGGGTAGTATCTGGAGATACATTTATATGCATAAACAACTATCAATTGTGGTTACCGGTCGGGTCCAAGGAGTTTTTTTCCGCAACGCCGCGAAGAAAGTCGCCGATCAGTACGAATTAGTCGGCCGAGCCAAAAATCTTAAAAGTGGGGAAGTAGAGATTGTGGTTCAAGGGGAAGAAGTGCCGCTCCGTCGTTTTTTGGATTGGTGTTACCGGGGCAGTTTTTTGGCGAAAGTCGAAGCGCTGTCATTTAAATGGGAAGAACCGGTTCAAAACCTGGTATCTTTTAGCGTTGAACGTCAAGGTAGTAATATTATCGAGGACAAACTTTTAGCCTTAAAGTCACTCTCGAAAAAAGTTTTTAACGAACCAGTAAAAGTCCCGGGCCACGTCGTCGTCATTCCCGACGGCAATCGGCGTTGGGCCAGGGAAAATAATTTGGCCGTCTGGCGAGGGCATCAAAAAGGAATTGATCGAGTTGTTGATCTTTTAAGACAAATGAAAAAGGCTGGCGTGAAGTTTTTAACCGTCTGGGGATTTTCAACCGAGAATTGGGATCGAGAGAAGCAGGAAATCGATAAACTCATGGAGATTTTTGGAACGGCTTTAAAGAAATTCGGGAAGGAGGCAGTGGAACAAAAAATCGGTTTTCATCATTTCGGCCGGACCGATCGTTTACCAAAAGGTTTAATCGCCGGTCTCGAACGATTGAAGGAAGATACTCATGGCTTTAACGATTTCCATTTTGCGATTGCGCTTGATTATGGCGGCCGCGACGAGATGTTACGGGCAATTCAAAAACTGCAATCGGCGCCGGGGGAGATTTCGGAAAAGAAGATGTCAGACGCGCTCGACACGAATGGATTTCCCGATCCCGACTTAATTATCCGGACGAGCGGGGAACAGCGTCTTTCCGGAATTATGCCCTGGCAGAGTGTCAATGCGGAACTGTATTTCGTCCCGGTTCATTTTCCGGATTTTGACATTGTCCAATTTCAATACGCGCTCCAAGAATACTCCTATCGGGAGCGCCGTTTTGGGCACTAAACAAAGAGCTTGACAAATTTTTATTCTGGCCTAAACTATTATATAGTAATATCGGCGGACATTTGGGTTCCTCCAGGCCTATTAGGAGATAGGAGAAAGGTAAGGTACGAGGCAGAGTATACGAAATGATAGTTTCTGAAAAGGGTAGTTTCTGAGTGGGGTCTCGTTAGTTCAAATCCGGGAGGGATGAACTACAATGTCTGTTAAGAAGACGTATGGTAAGGTCTATTGGGAAAGGGAGTCTTTTCATCATCATGATGGAATGCCAGCGTGGCGTTACACGGTGACGCCAACCGAAAACGAGCTGAAGAAGACGAAAAAGCTCGCTGATGGCTCCGCTCTCCTTGAGTTTTCTCCGAAGCTGTACGAAGGAGATGAGGTCGTTGTTGACTTCGGAACCCTGAATAATCTGGCAGCCCAGGTAAAGAATCTAGTCCTGAGGCTGAAGGGATCCGGAGTCGTGACTTTTCAGAGAATCGGCGAAGGCGCTCTGCAGTTTGCCGAGTATCTGAAACCGAAGGAGAAGGAGCAACAAAAGCTTTTCCTAGTCCGGACCTGACCGCGCGTCTTAATAGTAACAAACCCTTGTCCAGCGTATCGGACAAGGGCTTTTTTTGTTTTGGCGGGGCTGTGCATAACTTTCGTTGTAATACTTTCTCTATCATTTAATCTTTGAGGTTTTAATTGGTTTTCTGCCGCTTCACGCGGTTTTTTGAGTCCTTTTTGACAAGTGGGGAGTCGGTGGAGTATATTAATAGAGAAGTGGGGAACTGTGGATAACTATGGGGATAACTCGAAAATCTGGGGATAACTCATAAAGAAAGTATGTTTATTGGCGAATATCATCATAATCTTGATATAAAAGGCCGTTTGGCTATTCCAGTAAAGTTTCGTAGCCAATTGACTGAAGGCGCGATTATTACCAGGGGCTTGGATAAATGTTTGTTTGTGTTTACGAAAAATGAATGGGAGCTTTTGGCGAAAAAATTAGTTGCCTTGCCATTGGTACAGTCGAATTCGCGAGCTTTCGTGCGTTTGATGCTCGCGGGCGCCATGGACGTGGAGCTTGATCAACAAGGACGGATTCTTCTTCCCGATTATTTGCGAACATACGGCGGATTAGTAAAAAAAGCCGTGGTTACTGGATTGTATAACCGTTTGGAAATATGGGACGAGAAACAATGGACGAGCTATAAAGAAAAAACCGAGTCGGCCTCGGATGAAATAGCGGAAAGGCTCGGTGAATTAGGAATTTAGGACTACTATGACTTCCAAGATCATCCACAAACCAGTTCTTTTAAACGAAGTCATAGCCTTGCTCGATCCGCAGCCGGGAGAATGCTTCATTGACGGAACACTCGGCGGGGGCGGTTATGCTCAAGCAATCATAGAAAAAATTGGCAAGACAGGAACCTTTGTCGGTTTTGATTGGGATTCAATGATGTTTACCAAAGCGGCGCGTCACCTTTCGAATCTCCCGGACGCGCCGGAGAAACTCTTATTGGTCAATGATAACTTTACCGCTATCCATAAATTTCTCGAACGTGAAGGAATCAAGAAGGCGGACGGAGTAGTGCTTGATCTTGGTTGGGCCTCTGATCAGTTGGAGGAAAAGGGGCGCGGATTTAGTTTTGGCCTGAAAGAAGAGCAGGAGCCGGAGCCGCTCCTCATGACCGTCAATGATCAGTTTAGGCCAGTCCGCGACTTGATTAAAGAATTCAGCGAGGAAGAACTTGCTGAAATTATCCGGGAATTCAGCGAGGAGCGTTATGCGAACCGGATTGCCGCCGCAATCAAGTCTCGGGAAGAGAGGGCGCCGATTACCACCAATGTTGCCCTTCGTGATGTCATCGTGGAAGCGGTTCCTAAAAATTATGAGCACGGACGAATCCATCCAGCCACGAGAACTTTTATGGCCTTAAGAATCTTCGCGAATCAAGAATTAGGGAATCTTGAAAGTTTTCTCAAAGATTTATCAAAGATAGTGGCTTCGCGTGGCCGTGTCGCGGTCGTGACCTTCCATTCCTTAGAGGACCGTGTCGTCAAAAATTATTTTAAACAGTACGTACAAGCGGGAGATTTTGAGCTTATGAATAAGAAACCGATTCAAGCAACGAAGGCGGAGATAAACGAAAACCGACGGGCTCGGTCGGCTAAAGTACGCGGCATTAGTAAATTATGACAATTATCGAACCGAATAAAAATAGAACACACCTCAATTTTATCCTTATTGCGTTGATGGGGATGATCGGCCTCTCGATTTTATCGGGCATTTATTTGTATAATCAAACCGTTGATTTACGACACACGATAAAAAATGAAGCGGCCATGATTCAAAAAACTCAGGAAGGAATGGTGGACTTACGTAATCGATTGTACGCGGTTTTGGATTTAAAAAACTTATTAAACATTGCTCAATCCGGAGGCTTAGTGAACGATGCAAGGCCAAGCTATCTGGAAGTGACCCAAGGACCAGTTTCGGATGATCTTACTGTCAGAAAACCATGAGATGGCGATTTACACTTTTGATTAGCTGCTTTCTTTTAGTTTTTAGCTTCCTCATTTTTCATATTTATACGATTCAGATCCAAAAAGGCGGCCTTTACGTCGCGAAAGCCGCCTCGCAGTATCGTGCCACCTTACTTGCGCCGCATCGCGGCATTATCTATTTTACCGACAAGAATAATAACGCTATTCCGGTTGCTATTAATAAAAAGTTTCCGGTGATTTTTGCCGTGCCGAAAGAAATTGTGAATTCCAAGGAAGCCGCTACCTTGCTTCAACCAATACTCGGTACGACAGCCACGGAGCTTCAAAGGTTGTTTTCAAAACCTCATGATAGTTATGAATTACTCCTAAAAAAAGCCAGTCCAGAGCAAGTTGAAAAAATTAAAGCCTTGAATCTAGCCGGTATTTATAGTGATGAAGAAGAAGGGCGTTTTTATCCATTTCAGAATCTCGCCGCGAATGTGATCGGCTTTGTCGGTCCCTCAAGCAACGATTCGACGCTTGCCGGGCGCTATGGCCTTGAAGCGGGTTACGATGACATTTTGGCTGGATCGGCTGGTCAGATCGACGGACGGCACGTGACTCCTCCCAATCAAGGCAGTGATCTTTACGTGACGATTGATCGAAACGTCCAAGTGAGAGCCGAAGCAATCCTTAATGGCCTCATGGAAAAGTATTCAGCGGCCGAAGGGACGGTTATCGTGGAAGAGCCGGCGACCGGAAAAATTTTAGCCTTAGCGAATGCCCCGACCTTTGATCCGAATGACTATGCTAAATCACCGCTTCAAGCATTTCGCGATCCGGCGATTCAATCACTCTACGAACCCGGCTCTATTTTTAAGGTGCTGACAATGTCCGCCGGTATTGATAGTGGGAGAATAACTCCGGCCACTACGTACACCGATAGCGGATTTTTAACCTTAAACGGGAAAACGATCAGGAATTGGGATTTGAAAGCTCATGGTTCAAACATCACGATGACGCAAGTCATTGAGGATTCAATCAATACCGGCGCGGCGTTCGCCGAGAAGCAGACCGGTCACAACATCTTTTTGAATTATTTAGGTCGCTTCGGACTTGAAAAGTTGACCGGTATTAAACTGCCCGGTGAAATTGGCGGTAATATAAAAAATTTAAAAAAAAATCCTCAAGATATTAATTTCGCGACCGCGGCCTTTGGACAAGGCGTGGCGGTGACGCCGATTGAATTAATTACGGCCATATCCGCTTTGGCCAATCATGGAGTCATGATGCGGCCTTTGATTTTGCAAAGTGAAAAACCGGAAACTTTGGGTACTCCAATGACGGAGGCGACCGCCGAGCAAGTGACTCAGATGATGGTTTCGGCGGTTAAGAAAGCTCGTATCGCTCAGATTCCGAATTACCACATTGCCGGTAAAACCGGCACGGCGCAAATTCCGGATTTCAAAAAAGGCGGCTATAGCGAAGAATTTATTCATACCTACGTCGGCTTCGCGCCCGCCTCTAATCCCAAATTCATTACTCTTTTAAAACTTGATAAGCCAAAGGGGATTACCCTTGCCGGTTCAAGCGTTGTTCCGGCATTCCGTGAGTTGGCTGACTTCTTATTGAATTATTATACGCTTCCGCCGGATAATATAGAAAAACAATGAAGAAAAGTTTTGGGCATACTCAGCTGAAACGTATCCTGCGTCTACTCGCGGTACTGACGATTAAAAAATACAACCCGGCGATTATTGGGGTGACTGGCACCGTCGGAAAGACTTCTACAAAAGAGGCTGTGTATGCCGTGGTCGGCAAGATTCGCCGTACCCGTAGAAGTAGCCGTAATTTTAATAATGAAATTGGTGTACCATTGACTATTCTAGGCGATTGGCTGGAGGTGGGTGGGTTGTTATTTTGGTGTTCAGTAATCATGCGAGCAGTCATTAATCTATTATTCCGTCATGAGTATCCTGAAGTCTTGGTGCTTGAGTACGCCGCTGATCGTCCCGGAGATATCCGTTATTTAACTGAAATCGCCCGGCCGAAGATCGCGATTATAACGGCCGTCGGCGACATTCCGGTCCATGTCGCCTTTTATCAAGGCGGTCCGGAGGCGGTGACCCGAGAGAAGGCATGTCTCATTGAAAACGTCTCGGCGAGCGGCTATACGGTTTTGAACTACGATGATGATCGGGTGATGGGAGTTATGAATCGGACGCGGGGACGGGTCATGACCTTCGGTTTTAAAAGCGGTGCCGAGGTTAAGGTCAGTTCTTTTGAAAATCAAACTGAACAAGGGCGCCCGGCCGGAATTTCTTTTAAGCTCGAATACGGCGGCAGTTTCATTCCGATACGGATGAGTGGCGTCTATGGTCGGCCGCCGGCCTATGCCGCCGCCGCCGCGGCGACCGTCGGAATTATTTTAGGCATGAATCTGGTACGGATCGCTGAAGCGCTTTCGTATTTCGAGCCTCCGGAACAACGCATGAGTTTACTGCTCGGACTTCGAGGAAGCATTATTTTTGATGACAGTTATAATGCTGCGCCGCTTTCGATGAAGGCGGCGATTGAAACCGTACGATCTTTTACGGCAAAACGCAAAGTGGCGATTGTCGGCGATATGCTGGAATTAGGATCGTATACTGTACAAGCCCATCAAGAAATCGGCACGTTGGCCGGGAAAGTTTTTGATGAATTAATTACGGTTGGTCCTGGGGGGAAACTGATGGCGATTGCCGCGCAGAAGTCTGGTCTATCCAAAAAAAGCATTCAGAGTTTCGCTTCGGCGGAAGAGGCCCGTCTCTCAGTAAGAAACTTGATTAAGTCAGGAGATTTAGTTTTAATTAAAGCCTCACGGGCAATGAATCTCGAGCGTATCGTCGAAGATCTCGTGAAGAGTAAAAGATAGAGGCTCCTATCGTCTAGTCTGGTCTAGGACATCGCGTTCTCAACGCGGAGACTCGGGTTCGAATCCCGATGGGAGCACAAATTTAAAATATCCCGTTTATCGGGGTATTTTAAATTTCTTCCGCGCGGATTCGAACAGGAAGGGGCGATGGGGAAACAGAAGTTTCCCCAAGGCGGAGCTCACGAACCGCTGGGTTCGTGGGAGGCCGCCAGCTGGCGGACGACGTTCGATTGCCCGATGGGAGCACAAAGTAAATTTAATCTTTTACTTGTTTTCTTTTTCGCGATATGGTATACTTGCTCCTTCGGCGGTCAGAAAAACCGTCGAGTACAGTTCTTCATAGCGCGAGCTAAATAGATTGAAAAGATTTCGTGACCGAGTCAACGGCTAGGCGTCCACAAAAACGGGAGGGAACGATCTTGGGACTGACTGCGGAAGCGATCATGATGATCTCGATTTCTGCGGCGACATTATGTCTGGGACATTTCAATTTGGCGTTAGTCAGGATTCTTGCGGAATACGCCGCAAGGCTATTGGGAAGTCTTTCCATACATAAAGTCTGAGCTCGCGCAATTATCGGCTTCTCTGTTCGTTCGGGACGGAAAGCCGTTTTTTATTTTTCAGGAGTCGGATTGTGGCTCTGTAGAGGCTTTGTTAGAATTAATGGGAAATGTATGAATGGAATCATTAAAAGACTAAAGTCGAGTATTTTCTATACTGACGAAATTCTTTCTTTTGTCGCCCTGCTTTTATTGATGGGTTGGGGCGCGATTGTATTTTTGATTTTGTGGGGGATACGAGGGTTTGATTTCCCGCTGATTATTCATTTTCATGATGGCCGAAGCGATTTATTTGGTACTAAAAAGGAAATCGTAAGCGTGGCAATCATCGGTTTTATGCTCGTGGTCATGAATATGTTGCTGACCGGCTTTTTATATTATCGGGAACGATTCTTGGCCCGACTGACGGCCGTGACGAGCGTATTCTTGACGGGCTTGATTTTAATCGCGATCGGCGTTATCATTGCCGTTAATCAATAAAGGTATGACTTTCGCAATTATCGAAACCGGCGGCAAGCAGTATCGCGTGTCCGCGGGAGACAAAGTACGGGTGGAGAAATTAGACGCCGAAGCCGGCGGCGATTTTGTTTTTGACAAGGTACTTTTGGCCGGGGACGGGGAGAACGTAAAAATCGGGACTCCGTACGTCGTGGGCGCCAAAGTAGAAGGAAGGATCCTCCGGCAGGCCCGCGACAAGAAAAAGATCGTTTTTAAATACCATCAAAAAACTCGTTACAAGAAAAAGAAGGGGCATCGCCAGCCGTTTACGGAAGTAGAAATTGTGAAAATTGTCTAACTATAAAACCCGCGTTCTAAAACGCGGGTTTTTTTCGGAAAACGGCTAAATCCTTACCACCCTTACTTTTTTTCTTGGTTTCAGGTATAATCAAGCCTTCGTTTTGTTCGTTGAAAACTTTATTTTCTACAAGGGGGTGCTTACAAGAAAACTATTATAAGGCTTCGTTTCCTATACGCCCTTACGGTTCTAGATAAGAGCTCCGTCAAGAAAGGAAGAATCATGAAAAAGTCTTTGTTGCTTGTAATTGCGTTCTTCTTCGGCTGGTGCAACTTCGCGGGAGCTGAAGACGTATTCTTCCAGTCACAACCGATCGGTCCAAACTTTCTTTCCAAACTGTACGCAGTCGGGAACGGCGTCGTGACGATCTGCTCGACTGAAACTACGAGCCCGTCAGGAGACTATGCATTGCGATGGCGGGAGGCGACGGGGGAGTTGCTCCGTTCTGGCCGCTCGAGCCGGAATCCGATATCTCAGCTGGTTCCTGTGCCGACCTTCACCTCTAAGTTCGAAGCTTGGAGATTGCCGTGTATCGGAGCTCCGGACTGTACGATCACGAATCTTCTGTTGCCGGTTGACACACGAGTAGGCCCCTCCCGTTACGGGAATAGTTTTGTGACTCTTTCCCAGGCTTTCCCCTTACCTGATCCACCCGATCGGTTTGTGTTTGGAGTTGGCTACAACTCGTGTAATCTCCAAGCGATGCTCTCAACGGCAAAAACGGTAAACCGGATTAGTACCTACAGAGCCCAGCTGAAAATCGGAAATTGGATCTATTTTTTCGGGTACTATCAGGATCCGAACGATCCCGCCTTGAATACAAACGGTTTCAGACTGGACACGCTGACCGGCCAGATGCTCAACTTCTCTTTCCCGTCCCCGACCTATTCCGGTTTCCCGGCACAGGACGCCTTGTATGACGGCACGTACGTCTGGGTCGCGACAATTGGAACAACTAGGATCATAGCTTTCAATCCGGTTGATCCAAATCCGGCGTTGTGGACAACGGCTTTGTACGCTGAAGCGGGAGTCGGTTCGCTCCGAAGACTCGCCCAAACCACGGGAGGCCACGTAGCCGTTCGGGGTTTTCTTGGAATTCAACGCTACGATGGCTTGATTCCTGGTCCAACCATTAGTTACCCGATAGGTCAGTTCCAAGACGATACCCTTGCTCTCACCGCGGACCTGCACGTCTACGTCGTCGCGAATGATTTGCAAACCGTTCTCGCCTACGACCAAAATGGGAGTCTTCTATATTCCCAACTAGTCTGCCCTTCAACTGAGATAGTACATCTTCGCGGACTCGAAAGAGCGCGGAACTAACTCACGCACCTCATTGACGTACCCATGTACTGAAACTAGTACGTGGGTTTTTTATTTTAATTATGATCTATGCTCCAACGCCCCGCCCAGCGTTTCCTCATCGGCGAATTCGATTTCTCCTCCAGTTGGCAGACCTCGTCCAAGACGGGTGATTTTTTTGGCAAAAGGTTTGAGTTCCTGAATGATCAGTGCCGCGTCCAAGTCTCCGTAGCTCGTCGGGTTAAGGGCAATAATGATTTCTTCGGCTTGGCCCCCAGCTTGCTCTGAACCAGTCGAAGGGGGAAACTTTTTGATAACATTTTTTAAATGATTAATCCGAAGCTTTTGAAGACTCGTCAAAACCCCGTTTTTTTCGATTTCGCCGATAATCAGATACTTCCCGTTAAATTTTTTGCTTTTTTCAAGCGACAGCAAGTCGGTTTCTTTTTCGACGACGGCAATCACGTCGACGCGGCGGCTCGGGTTTACGCAAATTTCGCAGAGGCCGATGCTCTGGCTAGTCATAATGTTAAAGCAATTACTGCAGGTGCCCACGGAGTTTAAACCGGCAATTGCTCCGCTTAAGTCATTAATTGTCATTTTGCCCTGCCGGATCAGGTGAAAGGCGAGTCGGGTAGCCTGCCGAGGACCGATTGAGGGCAGAGCCGAAACTTGCCTAATAAACTTTTGGATTGGATCGGGGAGCATTTTATTTAACTGCGATATTTATCAATCGATCGGAAGGTCGCCTTGTCAGCGTCGAATTTTAGCTTAACCGTGCCCAAAGGGCCGTTTCGGTGCTTGGCGATAATAATCTCGGCGGTGTTTTCTTCGTCCGGCGTAACGCTGAGCTTATCCCGGTCTTTGCGGTAAATGAACATCACGACATCGGCGTCCTGTTCGATGGAGCCGGATTCTCGAAGGTCGGAAAGTCGCGGCACCTTAACTTCGCGTTGATCAACAGCGCGCGAGAGTTGTGAAACGGCTAAGACTGGCACGTTTAATTCACGAGCTAAGCCTTTGAGGCCGCGCGAGATTTCGGTAATTTGCTGGACCATATTGTCTGATTTCGTGCGAGGCATAACGAGCTGGAGATAATCAACGACGAGTAATGATAATCCGTGTTCGGATTGCAGTCGGCGGGCCATCGAGCGCATCTGGAGAATATTGGGCGAGGAAGAATCGTCGATGAAGATCGGGGCGCGGGACAGGGAGTCAAGCGCGGCCTGGACTAATTGGAAATCGGTATCGTCGGTAATTTTTCCGGTGCGGAGTTTCCAAAGCGGCACTTGCGATTCGACTGAGATCAGACGGTCAACTAATTGATCGCGGGACATTTCAAGCGAGAAAATGCCAACTGGTTTTTCTTGCTTAATCGCGACGTTTCGGACAATGTCCAAGGCTAACGAAGTTTTGCCGAGCGACGGCCGAGCGCCAATCACGACCATGTCCGAATTCTGGAGTCCGGAGAGGATGTTATCCAATTCCGGAAAGCCGGTCGCGAGCCCGCGGAGCGCTCCTTCGCCGCGGTGCAGTCTTTCAATTCGTTCATAGGCTGATTGCAACTCATCTTTGACCGCGATGAATTTTTGGGTAATCGAGCGTTGGGAAATCGAAAAGATCTTTTGCTCAATGCCGTCTAAGACGTTTTCCAGATCATCGCTTTCGTCAAAAGCGTCTTCGGTAATCTCGGCCGATATTTTAATCAGATCACGGAGAATCTTTTTTTCTTTAACGATATTCGCGTAATGCTGGACGTGCGAGGCGGTTGGAACCGAATTGATGAGCTCCGTGAGATAGGTTGATCCGCCGACATCTTGGAGATGATTATCGGTTTTTAACTTGTTGGTGACGCTCAAGATATCGATCGGCTCGTTCTTTTGGTACAAAGCCAGGATCGCCTCGTAAATCTTTCCGTGCGACGGCTTGTAAAAATCTTCGGCCGTTAAGGTATCCGCCACGTTCACGATCGCGTTTTTGTCGATCATAAGCGCGCCTAAGACCGAGGTCTCGGCTTCGATGTTTTGCGGGGGAAGTTTTAAGTGGTCGGGCATTGTTTAGCTTCTTTTATCCTAACGCGTCTTATTTTTTTCACAAGTCGTTCCTTGAATAAACTGTTTATTAGCTCTGGATAAGATTTTTGGTATACTAATAGGTATGAAAAGGCGGTTGTTCATTGAAATTTTCGCCGCGGCGCTTTTATGCGTATCGATTTTTAGTTATGTTCGTACGTTTGGCTGGAGCGCGCCGTCACAATCGCCACCGTTAGAGCCAGGAACGATTATTACTAAAACTGATATTGATCCAAGTAATATTTTTTGCACAGTAAATTGTCCGATAACACGAATTCTTACGGGGATTGGGGCTACAGAATCAAATATTAATAACCGTTTAAGCCTTGATTTAACGAATGGCCAAGTCACTAATCAACCGGGCGTTTTGACTGTAGTAGGGAAAGGAACGTCGACGTTAAGCCCTACTCAGTCTTCCAATTCTTTTTATATTGCTGGACATTATTTATATGTCGTTTTGAACGACACTAATTTATCTAATGTTTTTCGTATCGTTGACGTTACAAATCCGAAAAACCCAACAATTGTTGGCGGTAGTCAGTATGATCAAACTGGTTATCCTAACACTTGTCCTCCTAGCCCTGTTCTTACTGGTTGTCCCGGTGTTAGTGTTTTCGTTGCTGGCCGATACGCTTATTTGATTTTTAAAACATCAAACGTTGGTAGTCAGTTTCGCATTGTCGATATCTCTAATGTCCACCAGCCCGTCGTGGTTGGTGGAAGCGGGCTTATTACGAATATGCCTGCGAAACCCCCAAGTACGATTTTTGTTGCCGGAAACTATGCTTATATGACGTTTCAGGACACGAGCACTCCTACTAACACGAATGGTTTAAGAATTATTGATGTTTCTGACCCGACGGCGCCTCAGGTCGTAGCCGGACAAGCCTTAAGCTTGCCGAAAGAAGCGCGAAGTATTTTTGTACACGGTACTCCGGGTGGATTAACATATGCATATCTTACTTTTAGAGCCGGGAATACTGGTAACACTTTTAGAATTATTAACGTGTCTTCGCCCTTAAGCCCTTCGCCCGTAAGTGGAGTTGATTTACCCGAATCTTCTGGTTCTCAACAAAATAGTGTTCCACTGTATGTTTCTGAATATAATAACAGACGTCTGGCATATATCGGTCTTCAAAATGGAGTAGGGAATACTAATTTCGTAATTATTGACGTTAGTACACCCTCGTCCCCAGGGATTCTCTTTCAAAATACTACTGGCAATCAAGTCATTCCTTTAATAAACGTTAATGCGATTACGGCATCTGGACGTTATGTTTATCTTGGTTTTGGAGAAACGACAATTGACGCTAATAAAATTAGAGTACTTGACGTGACTAATCCTGCAATTCCGACCGTTGTTGCGGGAAGTTCTCTTATTGTTACTTCGACTGGTCCTGATCTGACTCAATCAGCTCCAACCAGCGTTTTTCTTGCCGGAAAGTATTTATATTTAACTTTTATTGATGCGTCTCTATCAAATTTTCTGCGCGTCATCGACATTACCGGTATTGAATCGGGAGCAAGTGCGGTCGGAGGAGCCTTGACTAGCGGTTCTCTGCAAGTTGATAGCAATTTTTATACTGGTGGATCGATGACGGTGAACGGTGCCTTGAACGCCGGAGCGGCCTCGCTTTTTAACGGGGCGGTAAGCGTTCTTAATAATCTTGCTGTTCACGGGAACATCTATGCGAGTGGCGTAAAAGCCTTTCGCATTCGGCATCCTTTAGATCCGGAACGTTCTACTCTGAGTCACGCGGCTGTTGAATCACCGGAAGCAAAAACAATCTACGACGGCGAAGTAATGCTTGATAGTGAAGGCAAAGCAATAATCCAACTACCAGATTACTTTGAGGCTTTAAATCAAGATTTTCGTTATCAGATAAAGCCAATTGATGGCCGACCAGCGCCTAATCTTTATATCGCCGCGGAAGTCAAAAATAATCAGTTCGCGATTGCGGGCGGGCAACCGTTTCAAAAAATTGACTGGCAGGTGACCGGCATTCGACACGACCCAGTCGTTCAAGCCTACGCTTTGCCGGTCGAATCCGAAAAGGCGGTACCCGGCTATTTAAATCCGGAACTTTTCACTAAGCAATAAACCAATGAAACAGAAGAAAAAAATCAATTTTCTTTCTTTAGTAACCCTGGTTGGTTTATTATTTTTACCCGCCTTAACCGTATTGGCCGTAAACGGCTGGACCGATCCGCTTTATCCGCCGGATTCCAATAACGCTCAGTTCGGACCGCTTACGGCGACAACTAGTTTGGCTGGTCCGAAAATCGGCTTCGATACCTATAATTTTTCTTCCGCTTTAAGTATCGGCAGTACTTTATTTCAAGGCAATAACATTAACCCAAAAATTGTTGCGACTTTATCGGGTCTGCCAGCTATTCAAATTGTTGATATGAAAGTCGCCGGTAATTACGCGTATGTGGCGTTTTCAGCGGGTGGCGCAAGCGCCTTCCGGATTATTGATATCACGAACCCGCTAAATCCTTTCGTTCCTGGTACTCCTGGTGTTGGAGGTGGTGCCTCTCTCAGTAATCTTCCCATCTCTGGTTTTGGTGGTTTTAGGCTTGCAATTTCTGGTAAATATGTATATATGCTTTTTAATACAAATACTCGCTCGGACGAATTCAGAATTATTGACGTTTCTGATCCAACAAATCCAGTGGTACATGGAGGAAGCGGAATAAACATACCCGCTGGCGTCATGTCTTCTTGGCCAACTGGAATTTCTGTTGTTGGAAACTATGCGTATCTTACATTCAATAATACTCTCTGCGGCACCACCTGCAACAAATTTAGAATCATTGATGTTTCCGATCCTGACGCGCCGGTAATCGTTTCACCGTCAAGTTCAAATTTCGCGAACTACGTGAATTTTAACGGCGCGCCACGAAGCATTTACGTTTCAAGTAACCTTGCTTATATCGGTACCGATACCGGCGGTCCGGAGTTAGCGATTGTTGATATTGAAAATCCCAAAAATCCTATAGTAAAAGGCCAGATTGTTCTAGGACTGACCAACTCAACAAGCCCGAATTACAATATTAAGGTCTTTGTTGAAGGAAATTATGTGTATCTTACGACCGGACTCACTGGAGCAAATGCCTTTCGGGTGTTTGACAGCGCTGACCCGGCGGGTAGTCAGATTATCTGTCCCGCGGGCGGTGCCGGAGCAGGATTAACCTTGCCGGCTTCTCCGTCGAATAATGTTTTGGCCTCCGGTCGTTACGTCTATGTGACATTCGATATGAACGGCACGAGTGCGTTTCGTCTAATTGACACGATTGACTGCTCAAACTTGCAGGTGGTCGGTGGCCAATACTTTGACCCACAAATTTCAAATTCCTACGCGATCGCGATTTCCGGCCGTTACCTGTTTATCGGCGGCAATAACGGCGGATTTAAAGTTGCGGAATTGCCTAACATTCGTGCGGTCGATTCAGGTGTCTCTCAGGTGCCGGGATTAGCATCAGTTACGGCCCACACGGTTGAAGCCGGTAATCTTCAGGTTCTTGGAAATACCACTATTAAGAATAACCTTAATGTCAAAGGAGGGTTGACGGTCAAAGGTAATGCGACCTTCAATACTGACCTCTATGTTGATGGCAGTCTAATGGTCAAGGGTAGCTTGAATGTTGCTGGCGTAAAAACATTCCGAATTGATAACCCGGCCAATCCTGAACATGAAATTTTAACACATAGTTTCGTTGAGTCGGATCAGGTAGAAAACTTTTATGACGGGGTAGCAATCTTAGATAGTAGCGGACGAGCCGAGATCGTATTACCCAATTACTTTGAGGCATTAAATCGTCCATTTGACGGTGGTTATAGCTATCTTTTAACTGCGATTGGTCAGTCAGCGCCCGAACTTCATATTAAGAAAGAGATTTCTAATAACCGCTTTACGATTGCCGGCGGCGCCCATCACGGCAAGGTAAGTTGGCAAGTTACGGGAGTACGGAATGATCGCTATATGCAAGTGCATCCTTTTGTCGTTGAAGGAAAAAATAATAATTGATATGGCACGAAAAATTATCGTATTAGTAATAATAGTTTTGTCCGCGGCGCTGATGCCAAGGTTGGAGGTATTTGGTTTTACCTATCAAAATCCTCAGGATAATCCACCGAACGATCCCGGTGGGATTGGTGCGGGGCTTCAAGGGTACGGAATGGAAAATCATGTTCCTTACACGGGACTTAACGCTATTCCTGGTATGCTTTCACTTATCGAAGACGGCTTATCGGCCTTCCGGATCGAGACTAATGGTTTATTGGCGCATTCTTTGTCAGTGGCTGGGGCTCTCACGGTTACAAACAGCGTGCACGTCGATAACAATCTTGTCATCAATAATACCCTCACTGTCGATGGCCGAAGCCTGATTAATACTGAAAATCCTTCTGCGAGTTATGGTTTTCTTCTCGCGACCACAACTATCCAGGGAAATTTAAGCGTCACCGGGTCATTGACTAAATATCTTAGTTTTTTCGTGATTGATCATCCCTTAGATCCTTTGCATAAAACATTGACTCACGCAGCTATCGAATCAAACGAAATGAAAAATATCTATCACGGCGTCACTGTTTTGGACAAAAATGGCGAGGCGGCGATCCAGTTGCCGAATTATTTTGAGGCCTTAAACCGTAATTTCCGTTACCAGTTTACGTCTATAGGCGTCTCCGCTCCGAACCTTGCTCTTTTGGAACCCATCCGGAATCATCGGTTTAAGATCGGAGGAGGATCCGCGGGCACAAAAGTGAGTTGGCAAGTAACCGGCGTTCGGCAGGATGCGTTTGCCGTAGCTCATCCTCTCATCGTGATACAAAAGAAAGCAACGCCTGGATATTTGTATCCAGAGCTGTATCCAAATATCCGCTAAGGTATACTTATTTCTATGGAACTGACCTTTTTTATCGTGACGCTTGCGGTCGTAATTCTCGGTTTCGCCGCGCTTTTTTTCGCGCTTCGAAAACCGCCAAAACAAGAAACTGACAATAGCGGAATGTTGGTGTTGCAGAATCAGGTGAATGAAATCACTCGGACGCTTGATCAAAAACTAGGGGAGTCAACTCGGATTATCCAAAATCAGTTCGGCGAGAGCGCCCGGATTATCCGTGACGTCACCGAAAAGTTGACGCGGCTTGATGAAACGAATAAACAAGTGATTAACTTCGCCGATCAGCTGAAAAATTTGCAGGACATTTTAAAAAATCCGAAACAGCGGGGAATTTTAGGGGAGTATTATCTGGAAACCGTTTTGAAGAACGTCTTGCCGCCGGGATCGTTCCAGATGCAATATCCGTTTAAGGACGGCGTGATCGTTGACGCGGCCGTCTTCGTGGATAAACGGATTATTCCAGTCGACTCGAAATTCAGCTTGGAAAACTATAACCGAATTCTCGAAGCCCGCGACCCGGCCGAAAAGAAAAAGTATGAGGCGGCACTCGTCTCCGACATTAAAACCAGGATTGATGAAACCTCGAAATACGTAAAGCCCCAGGAAGACACGATGGATTTTGCTTTTATGTTTATTCCCTCGGAGGCGATTTACTACGACTTGCTGATCAATAAAGTCGGGGCGGTAAGCGAAGACAAGAATCTCATCGCCTACGCCGGCCAGAAAAAAGTGATTATCGTCTCGCCGACTTCGTTTTTGGCTTATTTGCAGACCGTGCTTCAGGGATTGCGAAATCAAAAGATTTCCGAGCAGGCCAAAGAAATCGTGAAGCAGGTGGAAAGCCTGGGAAAACATCTGGGAACCTACGACGAGTATATGCAGAAACTCGGAAAAAATCTCGGCACGACCGTTGGTATGTACAATCATGCTTATAAAGAATTCGTGAAGATCGACAAAGATATTTACAAAATCAGCGGGGCGGCGATGGGCGTTGAGCCGCAACTCATAGAATCGACGAGCGCCGATCTTGAAATCGAAGAAGAATCGAAGGCGAAAAGCGCGCCGAAAACGCTTTGGTAACGTATGATGGTTCAGGCGCCCACGCTCGACATTCTGAAAAAACGGGAAACTCAAGTTCTCTACGACGTGAAGTGGAAAAAATTTATCCGCCGGAACCGGCTCTGGCGTTTCGTGCCGTTTGTTGATTTTGTGCTTGCCGCCGGCTCGATGGCCACGGGCAATGTCCACCCGAATTCCGATTTTGACGTGATTGTGGCCGCGTCGTATAGCCGAATTTTTACCGCGCGTTTTTTTTCAGTCGTTCTTTTCGGCCTTTTCGGCTGGCGACGGAAACGATTCACTCACCACGAGGCCGCCACCGACAAAATTTGTTTGAATCATTTCGTCACCGAAAAGTCTTTTAAGCTCTCGCCGCCCTACAATAGCTATTGGCAAAGTTTATATGAAAATCTCGTGCCGGTCTTTGGCGATCCGAAAGAGGTCAAGAAGTTCTGGGAGATGAATCGTTCGTGGATGCGGCGCGTGCCCGACTATGAAGACGATCTTCGCCATCGGTACCGGACAAAAGCCCTCGTAACTCGCTTCGTTGAACGCCTCGTGAACGTCACGATCGGAAATTGGTTCGAATCAAAACTTAAGAAAATCCAGACCGATCATATTCAAAAAAGTCTAGCGCGCGAGGGAACCGGCTACAAGCCCCGGATTATCTACACTGATGCCGAACTGGAATTTCATCCAGACACGCAGAGAATTGACCGTTATCTTGAGTCAGAATATACAAGAAAGACTTGAATTTTCTAGCATTATTTCCTATACTAGAAAAAGCAAAATCGGTTGGCTCATCACTATTCCAAAAGCCGTTTCAAACAGGGAGGGACACGTGCACGAATCATTTCGCTCAGTTTTGCTGAAATCGCGTGAATCGAAGTATGTGAACGGCAAAGGACATCTCGAGAAGAAAGAGCTTGACCAGGGGCCGAACCAGCAAAGGAGACGTTCCGCCCCAACCCTGAAGGTCGGCGCTTACCTCACGGGAGGAAAACCGCCGCACTACTGATTCCGTCGCGCCGTGAACGGAGAATAAATCGACCAACCGATCGCTTAGCGGGTAGAAGTCTCTTCCCGCTATTTTTATTTTTAGCCTCTATACCCTCGGGGCTTTGTCCCCGAGGGTATAATATAGAAGCTAAAAATATTCTGAGCAAAGTCGAAGGATTACCCTTAGGAGCTCTTGACATTCTTTTCCGTAACGCTACACTAAGGTATTAGCACTCTTTGGTCGGGAGTGCCAATAACAATACTAGCATCGCATAAAAAACACTCTATGAATTTTAAGCCATTAGCAAATCGTGTTTTTATCGAACCAATGGAAGAGGATAAAACCACTAAGTCAGGCATCGTTCTTCCAGACACGGCAGAAAAAGAAAAACCGATGAGGGGAAAAATTATCGCGGTCGGCCCGGGAAAATTTAACGACAAGGGCGAGCGGATACCGGTTTCGGTTAAGGTCGGCAATATCGTCCTGTTCAAGAAATACGGACCGGACGAGATCGAAATCGATCACAAGAAATACCTGGTCGGTGACGAAGATGACGTTTTAGCAATTTTGGAATAAATAATCGGTATTTTATTCGTAGCATTAGCATAAATTCGTATAGTAGCATCGCATAAATAAATAAAATCTATGGCTAAACAAATATTATTTGGTGAAAAGGCTCGTCAGGCCTTAAAGCGCGGCGTCGACAAACTCGCGGACGCGGTTAAAGTGACGTTGGGTCCGCGCGGCCGGGCCGTGGTTTTGGAAAAAGGGTATGGCGCGCCGATTATTACCCATGACGGCGTGACGATCGCTAAAGAAATTGAACTCGAAGACAAAATCGAGAATATTGGCGCCGAACTCGTGAAGCAAGTCGCCTCAAAAACTAATGACGTGGCTGGCGACGGCACGACCACCGCGACCCTCTTAGCACAGGTGTTTATTAGTGAAGGTTTAAAAAACGTCGCCTCGGGCGTTGATCCGGTCGGTCTCCATCGAGGGATGGAAAAAGCCTATCAAGCGGTACTCGAAGCTTTAAAAAAGCTTTCCAAAAACCTGAACGGAACTGAAGAGATCGCTCAAGTCGCGACCATCTCGGCTCGTGATCCGGAAATCGGCAAGCTCATCGCCGAAGTCATCAATAAAGTCGGGAAAGACGGCGTCGTGACCGTTGAGGAATCGCAGACTTTAGGACTCACGAAAGAAATCGTCGAGGGGTTACAATTTGATCGCGGCTATATCTCTCAGTATATGGTCACGAATGGTGAACGAATGGAGTCGGTCCTGGAAGAGCCGTATATTCTGGTCACCGATCGAAAAATTTCCGCCATTAACGATTTATTGCCGCTCTTAGAAAAGTTAATCCAATCCGGAAAAAAAGAATTAGTCATTATCGCTGAGGACGTTGAGGGTGAAGCCTTGGCGACTTTAGTCGTGAATAAACTCCGGGGTATCTTCAGTGCGCTGGGCGTCAAGGCTCCGGGCTTCGGTGATCGAAAGAAAGAAATGCTTCAGGACATCGCCGCCTTGACCGGCGCCGAATTCATCTCCGAAGAACTCGGCCGAAAACTTGATAGCGTTGACGTGAAAGATTTAGGCCAGGCCCATCGGGTGATTGCCACGAAAGACAATACGACGATTGTCGGCGGTAAAGGCGATAAGCTGGAAATCGAGAAGCGCGTCCAACAGATTAAAGCCCAGGCCGCGAAAACCGATTCAGACTTTGATAAGGAAAAATTAATGGAACGGTTAGGTAAGCTTTCCGGCGGCGTGGCCGTGATTAAAATCGGTGCCGCGACTGAAGTCGAGCAAAAAGAAAAACAGCATCGGATTGAAGACGCGGTGGCCGCGACCAAGGCCGCGATTGAAGAGGGTATTGTGCCGGGCGGCGGCGTGGCTTTAGTCCGGACTTCCCACGCGGTTGAAGCCTTGATTAAAAGTCTCAGCAAGGATCAATTACCGGAAATCGTCGGCGCGAAGATTATTTTGAAAGGATTGCACGCGCCAATTCAGCAAATTGCCGAGAATGCCGGCTACGACGGCGCGGTGGTCTTGGATAAAGTCTTGGCCGAGAAAGACGATTTCGGATTCAACGCCGCGACCGGCGTCTATGAAAAGCTTTTGAAGTCCGGGATTGTTGACCCGACCAAAGTTGTCCGGTCAGCGCTCCAGAACGCCGTTTCGATTTCTTCGCTCCTTTTGATCACTGAAGCGGTAGTGGCTGACATTCCGGAAAAGAAAGAAAAGTCGGGAATGTCCGGAGGGATGGGCGGCGGCATGCCGGGAATGGGCGGAGAAGATTATTAGGGCGTGTTTCCCATCCTGCAGTCCTACCGGCACCGGCTGTCCACTCGCTCCTGTCCCGACGTAAAGTCGGGATCCCGATTTCTTTATTTTAGTTCAAGATGAAACATCGGGACGGCGAGTGTCAGCCTTTTTCTCGCTTCGTTTATTTTTTCTTGAAGAAAAAATCCTAGCTAAACGAAGCTCCGAAGCATGCCGCACGAACTACAGGATGGGAAACACTTTGATTATTGTTGGACTTAAGGAAAAAGGCGTCCGCCAGCTGTCGGACGCCTTTTGGGTAGTCTAAAAAGAATGCGCCCCCGATTTTGAGGTCGGGGGCATTGAAGGCGAAGGAGGGGTCGCCCCTATTCGTACGTTCTCCTTCAGAGATTAGGGGATTTTGTGCCAAGTTTCACGAGCCACGTTTCCTGTCGACGTTTTTCCATTTCATCGACAGTGATCCTCCCTTCTTTTTGGAGAGCTTCGAACGCTCGCAAGTATCCGCCATCTCCATGACAGAGTAGTACAACGGTCACGCCATAAAGGTCAATGAAAGCCCAAACGATACAGATGATTCTTGCAGTTAAGGTCGGCGCCCAAGCTGCTGCGAACAAAGGAGCGATCAACGCCGAAGGTACGGCAATGGTTCCACAGGCAATTGCGAGTTTTTGCTTGGTATTCATCTTAACCTTTGCCGGCATAACTCATCCTCCTAAGATATTTCTTTTTAATTCACAAAGAGCTTTCCGTGAAGGGAATTAAGCCCATTGCTTAACTTTTCACTCTTCTATTGTAACATAGAAAAAGCCAATTTGTCAATAGTCGCAAAAAGTCTCATAAAATGAAGGTTTTTAGCTTTAATTGGCCTAGAGGAATTTTGGAAGTCTTTTATTTACTTTTTATATGGTATAATGATCCGATGATTACTTACATTGTGTTGGGCGTTGCGGTGCTTCTTGTTTTGTACGTTGTCGGTGTTTTTAACGGCTTAGTGAGGTTTCGGAACCGTACCCGCGAGGCCTTGTCGGATATCGAAGTCCAGACGAAGCGCCGCTACGACCTTATCCCAAATCTCGTTGAAACCGTGAAGGGCTATATGGGACACGAGAAAAGCGTGCTTGAGAATGTCACGAAAGCCCGGACCGAGGCGATGAGTTCTTCGGGCACGGCGTTCGACAAAGTCAAAGCTGAAAATCAGCTTTCGAATACCTTGAAGACCTTGTTCGCGGTTTCAGAAAATTATCCGGACTTAAAAGCGAACGCGAACTTTTTGGACTTACAAAGAGAACTCGCGGATACCGAAAATAAAATCCAGGCCGCCCGCCGGTTCTATAACACCGTCGTTCAGGAATTGAACACTAAGATTGAATCTTTCCCAAGCAATATGATCGCGAACGCGTTCCATTTCCAAGCCGAAAAATTCTTTGAGGTTTCATCAGAAGCCGAAAAAGAACCGGTCAAGGTTAAGTTTTAATGGCCTCGCTTTATACTCAACGTTCGAGTAACGTTCGTAAAACCTGGCTGACCTTCAGTCTGTTTTTGGTTGTCGTGATTGGCATCGGCTGGATTTTCTCGCAGGCCTACCAAAGTCCGGGAATTTTGTACTTCGCGGTGATTTTCAGCGTGATTATGAACGTCCTGGCGTATTGGTATTCCGATAAGCTTGTTTTAAAAATGGCGCGGGCCGAGCCGGTGACTCGGGAAAACGCCAAAGAACTTTATAATATCGTCGAAAATCTGGCGATTACCGCTGGTTTGCCGATTCCTAAAATTTATATCATCCACGAAGCCGCGCCGAACGCCTTCGCGACCGGCCGGGATCCAAAACACGCGGTCGTGGCCGTAACCGAGGGTTTGCTTGACCGATTGGACCGCTCGGAACTCGAGGGCGTCCTAGCTCACGAGCTTTCGCACATCGGCAACCGCGATATGCTGCTTTCAACCGTGGTCGTGGTGCTCGTTGGCTTTATTTCAATCCTTTCGGATCTGTTTATGCGCTCACTTTATTGGGGAGGAGGTAGGAGGAGAAACGATCGCGAGGGCGGAAGTCAGATTTTCCTCGTCTTGGGAATTATCGCATCGATTCTCGCGCCGATCGCCGCGATGCTGATGCAACTCGCGATTTCTCGCCGGCGGGAATTCTTGGCCGACACCTCCGGCGCGCTCTTGACTCGTTATCCCGAGGGACTCGCGAAGGCGCTTGAAAAAATCTCTTCAGACCCGACGCCCCTTCCGGTCGCGCAGAGCACGACGGCCCATCTTTGGTTCGACGATCCATTCGACGTCGCTGACCAGAAATTCAAGAAAAGAGGAACGCCCTGGTTCTATAAACTTTTTTTAACGCATCCACCGGTTGCGGAACGAATTAAAGTGCTTCGGGATTTGAAAGTTTGACCCTTTTAATTATATTTTGTACCCTTTGTTTGTGATATGCAATTTGTAATTTATTTCCTCCTTATATTTTTTATCTATAAGGATTCAACGAAACTCCACAATCGCGGGGCAAAGGTTTATCCAGGACGGGTTACCTTTGTCATAAGTATCATTGCGATTGTTTTGTTTTTCATCGCGTTCGGAGTGAATACCCGTCTTGAAGAAAAGTTTTTTGGAACAACGGGTTATTTATTGCCAATTAGTCTTCTTATTAATTTACTCATTCTACCGTTTCTGATACCTTTCCTTGGTTATCTATTTTGGCGGACGAAAAAAATCAAAGAGATTTCTTTAAATAAAGATCAGCAACCAATCCCACCCTCCGGATCAGATAAAAAGCTTTTATTTTTAGCGCCTCTGATGTTTTTTATAGTTATCGGGATTTTAACTCTTATCATTGTTTCCCTTTGTATCATAGGTAAGGGTTGTTAGAAAGGTAAATATTATAAGCATAAAAAAACCGCCCCGATTTTGGGACGATTTTTTTATCCTTCTTCCAAGCCTAGAGCGTTCCTTTCAACACTGCCTTTAAATCAGTTTCGGCTTTCGTGAGCGCCGCTTTGAAGTCGGCAACTGCCTTATCAATCGTCGCTTTACGCTCCGAGGCTAAAGTTATCCGTTCGACATTTACTTTTTCAATCGCCTGGATATCAGCCCGCAGTTTTGTTCGCGCGGTCTTGAGGCTTGCCTGAAGCGCTAAGCGGACAGTTCGAGCGGCAATTCTGGCGTCACAATCAGCCTTGGCTTTTTCGAGCGCCGGCTGAATCGCGGCCTTGAAAGCCTCGATTGCTGTGTCAACTGACTTGTGTCGAGTATCAACGGCTGACAAAATACTGTCACGAAAAGTTTTAATCGCCGCATCAACGGCGTTCCTGCGAGCCGTGACTGCGGCGTCGACAGTGGTTTCAAAGGCTTGGACCGCCTGTTTTTGCGCGTCGGTTGTGGCCCGAGCTTCGATCTTCAGGTAATACGCTTTTCGGTTGGCATCAGCCTGCGCGCGATCTTTACCGCGATTATCGTCGCGGCCGCCCCAGAGCTCGGTCACTTTTTTCGATTGCTCATCGCGGTTAGTTGAAAGTTTTGAGAGACGATCGGTTAATTCCGTCGTCACTTTAGTCATTAAGGTCGGAAGCTGAGTGCAAAAGTTTTGCGCTGGCTTGCTTCCCGGCGTGGGCGGCGTTTGAGCCGCACTGAAAGTCGGTGCCAATAATGACGCGCCAAGCACTGAAAACAATACGCTGCCGGAAATAATTTTAGAATTTAGTTTCATCATAGGTTTGGCTTACGGCATTAATAGACTGACTGTCGGAGGTAACCGCGGTCGCGGCGCCCTGCTCGGCTTTGAACAAAGCGGCGTCGCCGTTCGCGTCAGCCGAAAGACTGGTAATCGTCGTGTCGGTCGGCGGGACGACCGGCGCCGGCGCCGGTTGCGGTTGAGGCACCGTCACACCCAAAGGAATCGAGGTTGGGGTTGGATTCCCGGCCGGCTGATTCGCTGTTTCACTGGTTTTATTCATACCCAACTTTGAAACCGCGATAAATCCGACGACTAGAATCAAAACCGCGATTGGTAATACTATTTTTAAGCGTGGTGACATATCATTATTAATGTGTTTTAATCACTACTTCGACCTTTGTTACTCGATTTATGATGTCATTCATTATACCATACTAGCAAGTATCGGCTATGAAAACCATTTTGATCGGAACCACCAACCCGGGAAAGTTTAAGGAAATGAAAGCAATACTCTCTGATCTGACTCTCGAGACGCTTTCGCCTAAAGATTTTTCCAATCTTATCCCGCCCGAAGAAACGGGTAAAACCTTGGACGAAAATGCCGAGCTCAAAGCCCGCTACTACACTAGTAAAACTGGTTTACCGTCAGTTTGTGATGACGCCGGTTTAGAGATTGACGCGCTTGACGGCGAGCCGGGCGTCAAAACCCGTCGCTGGATCCACGGCGACCGCGATTCGACCGACCAGGAACTAATTAATTACACGCTCGAGCGTTTGCGGGGCGTACCGTACGAAAAACGCACCGCCCGACTTCGGACTGTCATCGCCTTTTTTGACGGCAAAGACATTGCCACGAAAAGCGGCTCGATTGAGGGGTATGTTATGGAACAAGCGCCGCCAGAAGTTGAACCCGGTTATCCCTTCCGTTCATTGCTTTTTATCCCGAAATTTGGGAAACTGTATAAGGATTTAACGCCCGAAGAACACGAACAGATAAATCATCGGCTGAAGGCGCTGAATGATCTAAAGCCCATAATTAGAAATAAACTGGTTGTATAACTTTGTTTAAGATATTAACACTTTTAAACGGTCGTCCAAAAGTGTTAATATGAGATAATGCGGAAGGAAAATTTAAGTATTAATCCGAAGATTAGGGATCTCATACTCATTTCGCTTTTTGTTTTAGTAGGTGGTCCCGCTGGTGCAAAGACTATTTTGAAAATTGCCGAAAGATATGCAGAGAAAAAGTTTGTCGAATGGAAAGGGAAAAACATAAAACTGGAAAGCCTTCGAGTTACTCTTTCTCGTTTACAAAGAGACGGTCTCGTGAAAATGGAAAAACGCGGCTTTTGGAACGTCACGAAAAAAGGCGCGGAGACTATTAAAACGATTGAGAAAAGTTTCATATATCAGCAATTTCGAGAGAAGCATAAAAACAAACATCCGGATACGCTTATAATTTTTGACGTTCCCGAAAACCAGCGTAAAAAACGCGCCCAACTTCGCTTTGAATTAGTGGCTTTAGATTTTACCGCGCTCCAGAAAAGCGTTTGGGTAGGCGCAAGTCCGTTACCAAAAGAATTTATTCAGTATCTTGAAAGTGTGAATCTATTACCCTATATTCACATTTTTTCTATTAAAAAGTATGGCACAATTAGACAAAAGATTTATTAACAACTTTGAACGACCGTCGGAAAGTGTTAATAACTAATTTAAGTAACTTTTGATTGATTTTTGCGCAGAATTGTGGGAAATTTATGGAAAGCTTAGAGTTTTGGGGTATAAATCAAAATCCTGCCCAAAGCGGAGGCGTCGCATAGCGGTCTAGTGCGCTTGCTTGGAAAGCAAGTATGTCGAAAGGCATCGGAGGTTCGAATCCTCCCGCCTCCGCCTTGGGCAGGAAAAAGAATTAATCTCTAACATTATGCGTAAACTAATCGTTCAAGAGTTTCTGACCTTAGACGGCGTGATGCAGGCGCCGGGTGAGAAAAATGAAGACACCGAGGGTGGGTTTAAGAATGGCGGCTGGCAGATACCATACACCGACGAGGTGTTTGGGAAGATTATTGTGAAAGCGTTTACTGACGCCGACGCGTTACTCCTCGGCCGGAAAACGTATGATCTTTTTGCCGCCTATTGGCCGACCGCGAAGGTGGACTTAGAAATCGCGAAGCCGATCAACAAAATGGCAAAATATGTCGCTTCGAGAACGTTAGATAACCTCACCTGGCAAAACTCGCATTTGTTAAAAGGGGATATCATCGAGGAAATCAAAAAAGTTAAAGATCAAGCCGGCCCGCCTGCGCAGGCAGGGAAAAACATTCTGGTTATCGGGAGCGGCGACTTTGCCCAGACGTTTATGCAAGGCAATCTAATTGACGAGTATCAACTTTTTATCCATCCGCTGGTTTTGGGAAACGGGAAAAAACTTTTCCGTGAAGGCGGCCCAAAGCAAAATCTTACGCTTTTGCATTCGGAAATAACCACGAAGGGCGTAGTGATTTTGAATTATGTCCCGTCCTTCGCCAAGGCTACGGAGGGCAGATGGGGATAAAATGACTAAGCTTATGGTCGTGACGTCTTGGTCTTTTAGTATTTCATTGAAATAAAAGATATCCACACTCATTTGTTTTCCGCCTAATTTTTGTATATAATACAGCCAATGACCACTCGAGCTATAAAATCACCATATACAGCCGAGAATGTCGCCAAATATCTAATATATCTTGCTTCACAAGCATTTGTAGGCGACAACAAAGAACGAGAAGGTATAACTAATCTAAAGCTCCAAAAGGTGCTCTATTTTGCGCAGGCATACTATCTATCAAAAGTTAGTAGACCGCTTTTTTCAGACAATATTGAGGCTTGGGCGTATGGACCAGTCGTACCAGATGTTTATAAAAAATTCCGACCTAATAAAAGCAATCCTATTATCTTCGAGAAGGACACCTCGTCCCTATCTGATGAGGATAAAGAAATTCTAAAAAAAGTTTGGGGTACTTTCGGTGGATATTCTGCAAGTAAGTTGGTAGATATTGCCCATGCTCACACACCTTGGAAAGAGGCGAATAAGACAGTGAGCCAGATTATTTCGCATAAAGCTATAAAAGAGTATTACGCTCCATTGCTAAATAAATAGGCAAGGTAGAGCACCTTGTCTATGGATGAACTCGAAACGTCTACAAAATCTAATCTTCAATACACCGAATTCAAGGTGATTTTTTCTATATGCGACTGTTCGCTTGATAAAAAATACTCGTTTTGGTGTTTGGATAGAGAAGAGGCAACAAAGTTTCTTAAAAGACTTCAGTACGTAGAAAAACTAACTTGGGGACAGTTTGCGAGTTTGCCACGAAAAAATGGAATAACAAGGGAAAAATTTGGGAGCCCGAATTTTAATCTTATTCAAGGGCAGAGTACCTACGTAGGTAATATTGTCGAGAAATACTATTTCCACTTCAGAGTTGAAGAAACAGGATTATTTCGCGTATTTGGATACCAACGCGATCAATTTTTCTGTATTACCCACATTGATCCTAACGGAAGGATAAATCACTAACAAGGAGCGATTTTACTCTGTAAAAGAATTTGAAAACCAAACAAAAATGGAAATGGCCTCTAAAAAACTAAAAACCTGCGGTCGGGGACACGAGTTTTATAAGAGCAGTGTTCGGCCGGTGTGCTCGAAGTGCTGGCCTGGGTATTATCGGAAAAAAGCTAAAGCGAAGAAGTAAAAATTCTCTCCTTTTGTATTTTTTAAAAAAAGCGGAGGTTGGTCAGACCTCCGTTTGTCCCGTATTATACGAGACGTTTAATGACCCAAACTACTTAAAAGTACACTTTCTGATAATCGAAGATCAATGCACCAGCCGCATAGACGCGTTCTTCCGCCAGAAAGACTGCGACGCCGATATACTTTTCCGCCATAGAGTCCGCGTATACCTGTGCGTCCGTAAGACTAGGGAAGCGTCGACGCTTGGTCTCGAAATACGGGAGGATGCTTTGCTCAAGCTGCTCCTCCGTATAGTCGTCGCTGAAAAAGTCGACGGCGTCCGGAGCGGCGTCGTAATCCCACACGATCACTTCATAGGACGGACTCCCTTCGGGTTGCGTGGTCATGGCGACCTCCTTCTGCGTGTTAAAGCAGAAGTAGGTGTCATTAACCACTAATGACTTATTTTTCTGCTTGCACTGGTATATAGATTAGTATATTTTGATAAGTTGTCAAGTTTATAATTTCATGACTAGGATTTATTATATAGTTAAGAATCTTCAAAACTAGAAATTTTAAATGATTAAAAAATACAGAATCTTACTCGTTCTTGCGCTCGTGGTTTTAGTGGGCGGGTTTTCGTTTTTTTATCGAATGTATCAGTACGATATGAAGTCGCTTCAGGATTTCGTAGTTTCGTACCAAACATTTGATAGGACCATTGCGGATTTTGCAGATGATGGGACTAGTGATTCAGAAAGCAAGGCTAGCGATGCTCTTACTAAACTTACCGCAAAGGCAGGCGTACGGATTTCTTCTTTGATTAGAAACGATAGCTTAATTCCTCCCGCGACGCTTCAGGTTGCCGACCTTGCCGAAAAAGAGCTAGAGAGTCTCAAAGCTTACAAAAACGCACGCCAGAACAAGAATACTAATGTGAATAATTTACTTACAGCATTTAACGATCTAATGGCAGAGCGAAAAGCCGCGTATGATAGTTTCCAAAAACTTGACTCTTCTTAGAGAAAAATATGGTAATCTTTCTCTAAACGGGGTAAAGAAGTTTGATATCAAGGAACTCGAAAAAGCATTCAACGGCGAATAAGCGTTCTGATAGAAGATTTGGTAAAATAGACTATATGAAACAAAAATTATTAATCACTATTGGGATTATTGGTTTGTTGGCGGGTTCTTACTTTTACTTGCATCCCAAATTGACCGAACCGCCCAAGCCAACTGAATTTAAGGATGTAATAATTACACTAGAAAGGACTGGCTGTCTTGGTACTTGTCCTTCTTATAATCTGACCATTTACGGAGATGGAAAAGTTGTCTATGATGGTAAATATTTTGTGAAAACTAAAGGAATGCAAAATTTTCTAATAACACAAGATAAAGTTAAAGAACTCGTTAATGAATTTTATAAAATAGGTTACTTTTCACTACAAGATAAATATGACCCGCCGTTTACAGATTTACCAAAGACGATAACTTCTATTACAATTGACGGCAAAACAAAAAAAGTGGTGAGTTATGATGGCGGGCCGGAAAAACTGAGTGAGCTAGAAAATAAAATTAACGCAATAACAAATACAAAAATTTTGATAGGAAAATGTACCTCTCAGTTTGATGCTAGTGCTTGCGAGTAGGTATTTCTGAGGAAGAATTTGTCGTAAGAAAAACTTGAAACCCCAAAAATTCCCAAACCTCGCCGTATTCCTACTCTTTTTCGGAATTGCACTGATTGAGGGGACTTGCTAGAATGAAAACTATGAAAAACTACGTGAATTTAAGCATACTCATTACATTATTAGCGGTCTTTTTGGACGTTGGCCATACAAACGTAGTTTTTGCTTGTTCACCCCCAGCTGGCCCGATAGCGACCACCACTCCACAACAATTCTTTGAAGGCTCTACTCATGTTTTTTCAGGAAAAGTTTTATCAATAGAGAATGGTTCTTATATTGCGACTAGCACCTTTGAGGTGTTGAAGTATTGGAAAGGAGATGTTAAAAAGTATACAAAGGTAATTGGAATTAACAACAGCGCAGGATGTCAGTCTCCTTATCCTTTTGTGGTGGGCGAAGAATATTTAGTCTACGCCACTTATAGTTCTTATAACAATGTATTAATAACAGGTCAGAGCCCTTGGGGAGAGCCAGGGACGCAACCGTTAAAAGACGCGGGGGCACATCTCACGGTGTTGGGTCAAGGTTCCCTTCCTTCACCTATGGTAAATCCATTTCACTCACCAGTTGTGGTCAATAATTATATATTTCTACATGACCTGCGGATAGGTAGTAAGGGAGAAGATGTGAGGAATTTGCAACGCTATCTTAACGGAAAAGGTTTTATAATCTCTACCTCGGGATTAGGATCACCTAGCAACGAGAGCGATTATTTTGGATCTCTTACTAAAGCCGCGCTTATAAAATTCCAGAATAATTATCGTGCGCAACTCGGTATACCCCAAGGCACAGGATACTTCGGTCCACTCACAAGAAATCTCATTCAAACCTTGGGAAACTAGAATTGGCTCGAAGCCGCGTTTTTTGATATTAGACATCCTCTCGCTTTGGGCGGATTTTAGGAAAAAGTAACTTTGTAAATTCTTCGTAAAAGGTATATACTCGTGCCATGAGTCAAGAATTAAAAAGATTGCAAGAGGCGGCTTTGCCGATTTTGAAAAAAGCGGGTGTGACACACTCGTCATTTTTTGGTTCGGTGGCACGCGGCGAGGAGCATGCGGATAGCGATGTGGATATTCTGATTGAATTTAACGGGAAAAAGACGCTTTTCGATCTCGTGGAGTTACAACAGGCGCTTCAAGAAGCAATGGGACGAAAGGTAGACCTGGTAACCCGCCGCTCGGTGCACGCGCCGCTCAAGGATATTATTCAAAAAGAAGAGATTCCGATTCTCTAATTTTATCGTGGCAAAAGATCCAAAAATATTTCTCCGGCATATTTTAGAAAGTATTGAAGCGATCGAAAGATACGCGGCCGGACAGACGCTTGATACTTTCTTAAAATCTCCGAAAGATCAGGATGCAACGATACGACGACTCGAAATCATCGGCGAAGCAGTAAGGGGCTTGCAAGATGATTTTAAAAGCAAACACGTGGAAATTCCGTGGAATAAAATCGCGGGCATGCGTAATGTTCTTATTCACGAATATTTTATCGTTGACATACCCGCGGTGTGGGATACGGTTCAGGACGATTTGCCGCCACTGAAACAGCAAATAGAAGACGTTCTGCGAAAGCCATAATCTTATTGGCTCGAAGCCGCGTTTTTTGATATTAGACATCCTCTCGCTTTGGGCGGATTTTAAAAAACGCTAGAATAATTCTTTGATAGAATACTGTCTCTGCCCTGGTCTTTTTTAAATAATCCTTTGGTATTATAATCAAGATATTATGAAAATATCTTTGAGCAAAACGAGGGAACAGTTTCCTCTTAGTGAAAAGAAAATTTTAAAGAAAACCATTAAAGGAACTATCTCTAAGGTTCTTTTTATCGGTGTTTTTTGGTTTGTTGCTGTGATTTCCAAAGTTCTTGATAGTAAAGTCCATGCTACGAGCTCGAATGCGCCTGTTTTTTACACAATTCTTGCCCTATCTTTAATGTTTCTTATTTGTATCTTATCTTATTTTTACCAGCGTTGGTATTTCGCGACTTATTATTATGACTTAACTCCTGATTTTGTCGTTATTAAAAAAGGGCCGATTACTCCCCAAGAGATTACGATCCCATATGAACGTATCCAAGACGTGTATGTTGATCAGGATATTTGGGATAGGATTTTCGGCCTTTACGATGTTCATATTTCGAGCGCCACGATTTCCTCAGGGTTCGCCGCCCATATTGATGGCGTTGAAAAGCAGGCGGCGGAAGGCTTACGAGATATCATCTTAAAAACAGTCCAGCAGAAAATCGGAAAGCCAAAATCACCCGTTGCGTCGTAGAGATTTATGAGTAGCCCCATTTCGGATAAAGAATACCCCATTGAGCCTCGTTGGACTCTCAAGCATGCCTTACTGATCGTGTTTATTTTGATTATCAGCTCTTCCTTCGTTTTTTTTGATCGTTCAGACAAGCAAGAAGATGGGATTATTGGTCTAGAGGTTGTATCAATTATTTTTCTTTACTTATTTATTTCTACGGTTTTACGAAAAAAAGCTTTTCATTACACCTTTCAGGATGATTTTTTGGTTTTAGAGCAAGGTATTTTTTCAAAGCAAAAACGATATCTTCCATACCTTACCATCCAAAACGTTTTTTTATTTCAGGGCCCTTTAGATCGTATTTTTAAACTCGCCTGTCTGATAATTGAAAATGCCGCCCAAGGAGAAAACTCCTTGGAAAATAGGAAGAATCGGAATGCTTTTCAGATTATTGGTTTTTACAATAACAGAGTAACTATTCCCGGATTAAGTAAGCAAAACGCGGAATTTTTAAAGGTGGCGGTTCTTGAAAGAATTAAGGCTAATCCAGTTGATACGAGCCAATCTGGTTTGTAGTAATATCTCAATTCGCTTTGGGCGGATTTTAGGAAAAATTGAAATTTGACAGGCGTTCTTTAAGAAAAGACTTGTGAATTTTATGCGCAGTGATATAATAAAAACCATATGAAGAATATTATCCAATTTCACATTTCTAAAGGCGATACATATTATGTCGCTCAAGGCATTGATTTGCCAATTATTACTCAAGGCAAAACTCTTGATGAATTAGTAAAAAATATTCAAGAAGCGGTTGATTTACAGTTAGAAGGAGAAAATCCGGCAGATTTTGATTTGGCGCCACGCCCCTCGGTTTTACTTAATCTAGAACTGCCTACCAAGGCTCATGCCTAAACTGAAAGTTCTCTCCGGAGAAGAGGTTATTAAGATTTTAGAACATTTTGGCTTTGCGGTTGCGGGCCAAAAGGGCAGTCACGTAAAATTGAAAAGAATAACCGAACACGGATCATCTCAAACGTTGACCATCCCTAAACATAAGGAGCTTGATCGGGGCACGATAAAAGCAATCTACACTCAAGCGTTACGGTATATTACCGAAGACAATTTACGGGAACATTTTTATTTGGAATAAATTAATTATGAAGCTCCCAAAATTTTCAAACCTCGCCGTATTCATAATTTTTTTGTAAAAATAACCCGGCGGTTGCCCGTCGGGTGCTAATTGATCCGAAACAATGTTCAGACCTTAGCGTACTTGTTGATGATCTCGATCGTCGATTTACCTGAGTCTCGATTAATGAACTTTACCGCGAGCGCAACCCGGTTCTCTGGATTGAGGACATCCCAAAGGATTCCTGTAACCTCTTTGATATTATTATCACCTTTGAGTAGTAGAGGGTAGGGTTCGCCCTGAAAAGCGGGAAGGGGACTTCCGTCTCCCGAGTAAGTTGTGAGGCAGAAGCCGAAACCTCTCTGAACTTTTCCGAAGCAGTAGAGGTGGCGATCGCAAGCCTCGCTCCAAGGCGACTTCCGGTTAATCGCCATTTGAAAATGACCGCTACGAGCGAAGCAAACGGCCGAAATGCGAGGCGTGTAGTTGGGCGCATCCGGTTCGTAACTTGTGGAGTACATCGCGTCAAAGAGAGTCCAGTTTCTGACAAACGCGTTGATCACGAAGTCGGTCTGCTCGCCGTTACTAACGACGAAACAGTCATTCCATTCCATCATAGCGTTGTAGATGATGAGCGAAGGATCTTTGACTTTGGCGGGGTCGACCGCTTCCGTAAATACTCGGCCAGTTTCCAAGTCCTGTCCAAAGACTCGGTTTCGGCTGTTTTCGCTTCGGCCCATGATCCAGTACACTTGGACGCGATTCTCTCCCGATCCATCCCGTCCAACTATGATTCCTTGTCCGGGATAAGGGTTACGACGCAGATTTTCAAGGTTCGCACGTGCCAGTTCGAGCATCTCAAGCATTTCTCTATCCTTTCTAGATCACGAAGATCTGTTCGTACTCTACTCTTTTATATTGAGGTATGTCTAGGATTAGACAAGTTCTCGCTCCGGGCGGATTTTAGGAAAAGATAAAAGCAGGGTATAATAATATGGTATAATAATTATGAAGATTACACAAAAAGGTTTTGCTCCGGTTGTTCTATTAGTAATTATAGCGGTAATCGTCATAGGCGCTGGAGCGTATTATTACTTTCAAAATAAAAGTGCTAAAGACAACAATGTAAATGGTGATGCAGTGTATAAAATTTCTGACTCGCTTAACGAGGTTAAGTTATTAAATGATTTAATAGCGTCTCGAAATAGATTTGGCTTATGTATCAATGAAGTTGCTAATGTCTACAAGTTGAAGCAGGGTCGGGTCTTGTCTCAAGACACTATTGCAAAGGCCGGACAGTGTGTCGCCAAAGTAGCCAAAAAAAATTCAAGAGCGGGAGACGGGGAATACATAGTGACCTACTCGCAAGAATTACCCGAAGCTTGTAAGAGCCCAAGAACGCTTTCTGATTTGTTAAAAGTTCAGGTTAATATCAATACATCACAAACCAAAGCCGAATGGCAAAGCGGGATAAAACTTACCCAAGCGCGGATCGATGATATCGAAGCCAGTCTGAAGCCCGCCAACTGTAAAGCGTATGCTGAATTTATAAGATCTCACGGTGCGTTACACTAAGCATCGCCCTTTTTTTGGCGTTCGGCATTTTCTCACTCTTGTGTACCAATAGGAAATCGAATAGAGTAATCCAATGGAATTAAAAAAGTTTGCTCCATTAGCCATCTTAGGAGTAGCAATACTTATCGCGCTTTTTATTTACTCGACGCACGACCGTCCAACCTTGTCAACCGATAGCACATTGCGACAAAAATTACTCGCAATCGAAAATAGTATTCCGACAGAAGCGGGGAAAAAGAATTTTTTGAAGCAAAGCGCGAACCTTACAGAAGAAGTAGACCCTGAACTTGTTGACCTCGATAGTCAAATCATTTCCTGCGATGCCAATGTGGACGCGGTTGCCTCCGGCAAAGGAATGATTAGCGGAAGCTGTTTAAGCTCGGCGGGCATTGATGCCCAAAGTGTTACCGGTAAATATATGGGCGGCCAGTGTTGCAGTGCCTTGATGGACACAAAAGACTACCACGAGAATTTGCAAAAGCTACAAGCATATAAGAGTATGAAGGACATACCGCTTGACCCAATGCACACGCCCGTCGCAATGGCCAAGATGTGGATTGACTACGACAAAAATACAACCCTTACGGTCGCAGAGCAGAAAGTGTATGATGACGCATACGCGATGTCTATGGAAAAGCCCTGCTGTTGTAAGTGTTGGCATTACTACACCAATGAGGGTGTTGCCAAGAAAATGATAAAAGACGGGACATTCAACGCCCAGCAGATTGCGAATTATTGGGATTCTTCGGACATTTGCGGGGCATAATATTGTGGTAAAGAAATACTAAACCTATGAACACAGAATCAAACGAACAACTGAAGAAAAGTGAGTATGAAGTAAAGCGAGAACAAAAGCTAAGCGAGCAAGGCCGAAGGGAAAGAGGCCGATCCATACAGCGCATTAGCAGGGTCGTCTTCGCAATTGTCATACTAGCAGGGGTAGTTGGTGGAATTGCCTGGTACATTATTACCCGACCGGCTACTCCTCAAGGAGAGATCATCTCGAGTTCTGGTATCCATTGGCACCCGCACCTTGCAATTACTATTAAAGGAAAGAGCCAAGAAATTCCTACAAACATCGGTTTTGGAGTGGTTGAGCAGTCTCTTCATACGCATGACACAAGCGGCACGTTACACTTAGAGATACCGGGGATAGTAAAAAAAGACGATATTAAACTTGGTCGTTTTTTCACGATTTGGGGTAAGCAATTTACCTCAACCTGTATTTTCGATTCTTGTACTGGCAAAGATGGAACACTCACGATGCTCGTGAATGGCAAAGCAAACACAGAGTTTGGTAATTACGAGATGAAGGATGGCGACAAGATTGAGATACGGTTTGAGTAGGGAACAATTTGAAATCTTCATTTTTTAGAGTAGGATTGAAGTATGAATAAAAAAGGCGGATTTGCGAGTATCGTGTTTATCATTTTGGGTGTGGTTGTGCTCGGCGTGGGTAGTTACTTGTTTTTCCGTAAACCGGTAACGGCTCCCTCGGTTGTTTTGGATGCTGGTTGGAAAACGTATCGGAGTGAGCAGTATGGATTTGAAGTTAAGTATCCATCGAATTGGAATGTGAATGATGAAAACCTCACTTCTTTTACAAGTAATAATTTGTCGCTACAAATTGAGAGTCCGCTTGTGTATGATATTCCAAGCTATGAAAAAGCCGGCGCGATTTTCTTGTTGGATTTAGAACTTAATGACCCGACGCGCATTGGTCATTCCTTTTCTATTAAGGTTAAGGATCCAAAAAACGAGACAATGGTTATACTCCCGGCGTCTGACTCAATGCTTGTGAGCTCGGCTGAATATAAAATTGCGCAGGACATTATTACCTCGGCTCAACTCCTGGATTTAGGTAGTGACCTTATTAGTAAAAATAACTGGGGAGTTTCTTTTATGAGAGCTTCTGATTGGAGAACTACAGTTGACACTGATAACCAGGTGGTTCTTCAGCAGGTGTCTGGACAGTGGAAGGGAGATAAAATTAAGATTGATTATTTTTCTGGTGAACGGATTTTCGATGAAAGCACAAAATTTGGCGACGTTACTTATTGGTACGACTCAAATCAGCAAAAATGGATGACAAGACTTGACGAGGTGCATGGACAAAATGGAACCGAGAAACCGGCAAACCTTGAAGCTGTACGAAATTTCTTAAAAGTTAATTTTCTAGTATTTAGCGGAACTGGACGCTCAGTAACCTATATTATTCCCTTATCGCATACCACTTTTTTGAAACTTAATATTTCTGGATCCGGAAATCCTCAAGCTCTTACGGATTTAGTGAAGACTATTAAATTCCTGAAAACATTTTTAGTGCCGTCAACGAATTGTAAGGATGAAGTGCAAGGCACGCCGGTTATTACTTCGATCACGCCTATATCTGGCGGGGTGGGGAGTAAGGTTGAAATTCAGGGATGTAATTTTTCTGGATTTGAGGGGGATAAGACGGTTTGGATTGAAAATAGTGCGGGCGTAAAAGCAATTTTAGCCGGCGATCCGGGTTCGACGGCGAAACTTTTGAAATTGACTTTAAGGTCTCCACTTTGCCAAAGTGATACTTCGTATAGCGGATTGCCCTGTGACGCGTGGCTTACACTCACACCGGGAGTCTACAAAATCTATACCGAGCCGTGGGGAAAGAAGAGTAATGAAGTCAATTTTGTTGTACAATAATTACGTCGAAATTTATAAAGATAAAAAACATATGGATAAAGTCGTGCATTTTGAGATTCCAGCGGAAGATCTGGATCGAGCGAAGAAGTTTTATAGTTCCATTTTCGGCTGGGAGCTTCAGGATATGCCGATGCCGGACGGTTCGAATTATATAGGGATTTGGACGATTCCAGTTGACGAGAAAACGCGGATGCCCAAGGAACCGGGCGCGATTAACGGCGGAATGATGAAGCGGACGGACAAGGTGAGAACCCCGGTTGTCGCGATCAATGTAAATTCCATTGACGACCGTGTGGCAAAAATTACCGCGATGGGCGGAAAGATAGTCGTCCCGAAGGTAGAAATCGGCGGCATGGGGTACTATGCCTATATGACTGACACCGAGGGCAACGTGATTGGCCTTTGGGAGGATATAAAGAAAGAATAAGACTTTTCTATGAAGCCGAGGATATTTTTGGCGGTCGCTATTTTAGCTCTGCTCGCGGGTGGCAGTTATTTAGTTTTCGTAAAAAATCTGTCCGTCTCCTTACCCGAAAAACTTTCGCCGCCTATCCAGACTTTGCCGATTCCTTCACCGAGTGTTTTATCTTCTCCCGATAATTCTCTTCCTCTCCCGCACAATCAAGACCCTTTGATTTCGGAAATTCGAAAAATCCTTAAAAATTCATCTCTTGATCTGGCAGTTGAAGAAAGAGGACCCATAAGTATTTACCAACGAGCTGATGTAACTCGCGATGTTGTGCCGGAACTTCTTATTGATGTGGGATCGGGCGGAGCCTATACCCAGAACATGGCACTATTCCGACTCGAGGACGGAAAATTAATCCTTGCCGACTTTAAACGTTCCGATGGAGAGACTGGACCAATTAGATTTTTGAATGGGGCATCGGTGCGTAATGGCACAGCGGCTCAAATGCTTCCGGAAAAAGATGCGATCTATCAGGTCTTTTGGCACACTGATGACGAGGGAAAGAGTGAAAGTTGTAGAGTTGAAGCGTATCGGTGGAATGAACAAACTAGGACTTTTGATTTTAATTCCGAATTGAGTAAGGAAATTCAAATTGATTTTTGTAAAAATCCAGAAGTCACTTCTTTGTATGAACAGAAACTTTTGGCTTGTAACTCTATTCCTAATAATTCGACAAAAAATGAAGTTGAGACGGGCAGACTTTTTATTAATTTACCTAAAGACGTGTATCCCGATAAAGATAATAATTTACAATTCAAAACTACTCGAGGTAATGCAACGGCAGGATGGATTTCAAATGCGGGACCGTATGGAGAAGTAGAGAATGTAGGACCAGGCTGTTGGTCATATTATTATGATTTTGAAGGGAACGGCGAGCTCTTACTCACCGTAAAAAGCGCAATTAAAGAGATGCCAGATTATAAGATTCGGTTTGTAGTTTCAAGCCTTCAATGATTCCAGTAATAGTTAGTACTATGTCGCTTAAAGATTCCCAAAAAGCGGTTGATGAATGGGTGCACCAGTACAAAGTCGGCTATTTTACGCCGCACGAGAATTTAGCCCGACTAATTGAAGAAGTAGGGGAATTGGCGCGCGAAATCAATCACCAATTCGGACCGAAAAAACCAAAAGCGACGGAACGGAGAAAAGAAATTCAGGACGAGCTCGGTGATATTCTCTTTACGCTTTTTTGCCTTGCGAACCGCGAAGGAATCGACCTCGATGAAACTTTCAAAAAAACTATGGAGAAGTGCTACGGCCGCGACAAAGATCGCTACGAGAAAAAATAGCTAAAAGTAAAAAGGCACTCCCCGTTCAGGAATGCCATGTGTTTTTCAAAGATTACGAAAGAGGTATTCGATGCCTTGCCCCACGTATTCGTGATAATTGAAGCAGGCGCGAAGATCGTTCTCATGAAGAACCGAAAGGCCGGTCCGGCCATCTTCGTTGGAAAAAGGGAATGTGCGAAGAACGTCGCTCAAGTTAGTTTTGAATTGGACGGCCTCAAAAGTGGCTCGCTGGACGTAGTCGTAGGCCGCGCTATCAGGCAAACCTTTTTCGACAAGAGCGTATCGGATGCGTTGAGCGGCCCAGACGCCTAAGGACTCGGTTTCAAGTCGGACCTTCATCACTTCCGGAAAAACAACTAGCCGCTCCACAAGTCTCGTCAACTTGATCACCATATAGTGGAGGAGCGTCGTCGCGTCGGGCAGGATGTGGCGCTCGACACTCGACTGCGAGATGTCACGGCCTTCGGGAGTCGCGATGTTCTCGAGGCTGGCCGAGGCAAAAGCCCGAAGCATTCTCGCGAGTCCCATCAGCCGTTCGGTTACGATTGGGTTCTTCTTTTGGGGCATCGCCGAGGAACCGCGCTGGGTACTCTTTCGCGGCTCTTCGAGCTCATGAACGTCGCTCCGCATCATCTCCCAAAAGGTCCGGCAGGCCTGTTCGACGGTTCCGCCGGCGACGGCAATCATTGAAAGCAGGGTCGCGTGCCGGTCACGCTGGAGGATTTGGGTCTCAGCTTTGGCCGGAACAAGTCCGAGAATCGCCAGCGCCTTCTTTTCAAGCTCGGGAGAGAGTCCGGCATACGTGCCAACCGCGCCCGAGAGCTTTCCTTCCGAAAGCTCATGCTTGTAGCAAAACTCGAAACGTTCGATGCTCCGGCAAACCGCCTCGGCATAGACCAAGAGAAGTTGACCGAACGTTGTTGGCTCGGCGAACTGACCGTGCGTCCGAGCAATCATATACGTCCGCTGATGTTCCTTAGCCTTCGCTTTCAACGCCACTTCAAGATGCCGAAGCGCCTCGATCAGGTTTTCGAAGACGTCTCGAAGGCGAAGGATGGCCGCCGGATCCTCGATGTCGTACGAAGTAATCCGTTGATGCACAAGGTCACGGTAAGCTTCGGCCGAAGTCCCTCGCAACGACTTCCTAACTGTTTCAACGAAAGCAATCATGTCGTGGTCGTAGAGCTTTTCAAGCTCGTTGATCCGTTCAACGCTGAAACCGGCATGTTTCTCAATCAGCGCGTAGGTCTCGCAAGAAATCTCACCTAATAGTTGTCGCGCCTTCAAGACCGCCAGTTCAACTCTCAGCCAATACTTGAATTTGCTCTCTTCGCTCCACACAGAAGCCATTTCCGAATCGGTGTACCGCTCGATCATGCGTACGCTCCTTTCGTATGTTTTTTTCGAGGTGCCAAACTCACCATACGTGAGGGTTTTTCGTTTGTCCATACCTCTATTCATTTTGAAAATCGCGCTAAAACGTATATCCTAAAAAGCATGGAAGAATTCATAAAGATCATCATTAAGGAAGCCGGGGCGATTGCCCTCGCGAAATTCGGAAAAGCCAGAGTCGAATACAGCAAGTCCGACGCGGCCGACCTCGTGACTGAAACCGATCTCGAAATTAATAAATTTCTAGTCGAAAAGATAAAATCAAAATATCCCGACCACGGAATTATTTCCGAAGAGGCGGACGAGCACCAAAAGAACGCCGAGTACGTCTGGATCATCGACCCGATCGACGGCACGAGAAATTTTGCGACCCGGACACCGCTCTTTGGCGTAATGATCGGCTTCGCCAAAAATAAAGAAATGCGAATGGCGGCCGTCTACGACCCGATTCAGGACGAACTTTTCTTCGCCGAAAAAGGCAAAGGGACGTTCCGGAACGGAGAAAGAGTCCACTGCTCGGACAAAAAAGAATGGGCCTACAGCTTCGGGTGCGGTCCGGCCGACCTGCACTCAAAAATAAAAATCAATTTTATGCGGCAGATGCTCGACATCGCCGAAAAGGAGCCGATCTGGATTTCTTCCTTCGGCTCTATTTCCATTACCGCGATTTACTTGGCCGATGGCCGGCGCGACTGGTTCTGCGGCACGCGGGGAAGGCTCTGGGATTACGCGCCGGTTTCAATCATTCTGACCGAGGCCGGATGCACGGTCACGAATATGAAAGGCAAGCCCTGGACGTTTGAAGACGAGCAACTGATTGCCGCCAATCCGCATCTCCATCCGAGATTGCTCGAAATTGCCCAAAAACTTTAACCAAGTGACAAAAATAAACGAAGTAAGTTCTAGATAGAAAAGAAAAATTCACTTATAATTGGCCTATGGAAAAAATGAACGCCCTGGTCTTCGATACCTCGAAACAGCAATGGGAGAAAAGCAGGGGATTTCTGAAGGTGGAAGTTCCGATCCCGCGATTGGAGAAAAGCGACGCCGATTCGGTGATCGTAAAAGTCCGCTACGCCGGCGTCTGCGGTTCCGACCGGGGAATTTGGAGTCGGCAGGCTTTTCGGGAACAGATTTTAGGCAGTCTTAAAAATAAAAAGAAAAACTACCGGGTCATCGGCCACGAATTCTGCGGCGAAATCGCGGAGCTTGGACCGGAAGCGGCAAAACGCTACAAACTGAAACGAGGCGATTTCGTCTCGGCCGAATCCCATGTCGTCTGCAATCGCTGTTTCCAATGCCGGCACGGCCAAAAAAATGTTTGCACTAACGAAAAGATTCTGGGAATTTCCCACGACGGCTGTTTCGCGGAATACCTGAAAGTCCCAGGGCATATCATTTGGAAAACTGATGTCAAAAAAATCCGTCCAGAGGTCGCCGCCATCCAAGAACCGTTCGGCAACGCCGTGCACGCCGTAAGTAAAACCGACGTCCGCGGCAAAACCGTGGCGATTTTCGGCCTGGGACCAATCGGTCTTTTCGCCCTACTAATCGCCAAGGGCTTGGGCGCGAAAAAAGTCATCGGTATCGCCCCGAAAAATAATTCTCAACTGATCGCCAAAAAACTTGGCATTGACGAACTGATTACCGTATCCAAAGAAAAAAATCTTTCCTTCGAGCACGACCCGGAGATTGTCGCGAAAATCAAAGAAGCCACGGACGAAGTCGGAGCGGACGTCTCGCTTGAAATGGCCGGCTACAACTCGTCGGTCAATACCGCGATTCACGCGACCCGCCGGGGCGGCGACGTTATCCTTTTCGGGATCAAGTCGGGAAATTTCGTGCTTGAAAACTACAACGCCTTAATCGTCAAAGGACAGACCATTCACTTGGTCATCGGCCGGGAACTCTGGAAAACCTGGGAAACAACTAAGTCATTGCTTGAAAACAAGAAAAACAAAATTCAGGATCAGATTTATAATGTGATTTTAGAAAAAGGCAAAGGGACGATTCTTTCGATTGACGACTACTCAATGGAAGCCTTCGAGCAAAAACTCGCGACTAAAACCAAATTTCTGCTTTCTTTTTAACCAATGTTTAAAAACACTAAGGATCAGCTTGCGGCGGCGCTCCGGGAAATCACGGACGGCGGCATGCATAAAGAAGAAAAAGTTATTTCCGGCTGGCAGGGACCGGAAATCAAAGTTGAGGGAAAAACCTATCTGAACTTTTGCGCCAATAACTATCTCGGTTTAGCCGGAAGTAAGGAGTTAGTCGAAGTCGCGAAGCAAGCGTTCGACCACTACGGCTTCGGCATGGCCTCGGTGCGTTTTATCTGCGGCACGAGTACGATTCATAAAGCGCTCGAAGCCGGCATCGCCAAATTTTTTGGCGCCGAAGACGCGATTCTGTACGGCTCTTGCTTTGACGCTAACGCCGGACTTTTTGAAACCCTAACCGAGGCCGGCGACGCGATTTTTTCCGACGAACTAAACCACGCGAGCATTATTGACGGCATCCGGCTCTCTAAAGCCGACCGTTTTCGCTACAAACACTCGGATATGGCGGATTTAAAAACCCAGCTTGCCTCAGCCGGCGCCCGCCGACGGAAATTAATCGTGACCGACGGCGTCTTCAGTATGGACGGCGAAATCGGAAAGTTAAAAGAAATCTGCGACTTGGCCGACGAGTACGACGCCTTGGTCGTCGTTGACGATTCCCACGCCTCCGGCGTCCTGGGCAAGACCGGCCGCGGAAGCATCGAAGCTCAAAACGTGATGAGTCGAATCGATATCCTGACTTCAACCTTCGGAAAAGCCTTAGGGGGCGCTTCCGGCGGTTTTACGGCCGGCAAAAAAGAAATTATTGCCTATCTCCGCGAACGGTCCCGGCCGTATCTATTTTCGAACACGATGCCGACGGTCGTCGCGGCCACGGCCTTGTATGTCCTGGAAAATTTTGATACAAAACTCGCGCCGCTTCGAAAAACCCTCGAAGAAAATACCGCCTACTTCCGGAAGGGAATGGAAAAACTAAAATTTCAGCTGGGCGGCGACGGGCTTCACCCAATTATGCCGGTTATGATTATGGATGAGCTGAAAACGATGGCGATGGCGAACGACCTTTTCCAAAAAGGCATTTACGTCCGCGGCTTCACTTATCCGGTCGTGGCGAAAGGCAAAGCTAGAATCCGAGTCCAGATTTCCGCCGCGCATACGCGTAAACATCTGGATCAGGCGCTCAAAGCTTTCGCGGAAATCGGCCGGAAAAATAAATTAATCGCCTAATTTAACTATTAGGATTTTTCGTTTGCTTTAAATATTTCTGCATTGAATTCAAAAACCCGCCAGTGAACTTTTTTGGTTCTTTATTCATCATCGCAACAATTTCTGGAATCGAAAGGGGTACCAGCTCTTTAACCTCATCGTTTGGATGAAATTTCCACGATGGAGATGGATGACATTCATATAAAGTGAAAAAATGTCTAAGGTTCAGGCCCGAAAAACGTTCGTCAGAGTAAAAGGTTGAAATCTTCATCAGCGGCTCTCGTAAACCTAGTTCCTCATTCGCTTCGCGTTTCGCCGCATCGTCATAAGTTTCCCCTTGGTGAACGTGCCCGCCAATTGAATGATCGAAGAGGCCGCCGGATTTTAGATGCTTTTGAATATATAATTTATTATCAGAGTCAAACACATATACGGCAACGACACGATGGATACCGGAGTTTTCATGAGATTCCTTTTTATTGGTTACGCCGATTACATTATCGTTCTCGTCAACTAAATCGAAATATTCCATAATCTTATTGTACTAATGAAAATAAGGAACGTAAATAAACAAACCGAAGTCGCGGCAGATTTTAAGCTGGCAGAATCGTTTTTAGATAGAAACCTGGGGCTTTTACGAAAATCCAACCCGCGAAGCTTAGTTTTTAAAACACGATTCGGGATTCATACCTTTGGCCTGAAAAATCTGATTGATGTTATAGTTTTAAACCACCGGTTTCAAGTTATAAAAACTAAAAAGTATTTGGCTCCGAATCGGCTGTTTTTCTGGAATCCCCGCTACGCGATAATTATAGAATTACCGCCGGGAATGATTGAAAATTCTAAAACCGAAGTAGGGGACACTCTACTCATTAAAAGCTAATCAAAAAAATATTTGCGATTGACCGATTAATCAATTAAAATTTGAAGATATATGCAATTCAAGGACTACCAGAAAAAAGCCAGGAAAACCGCGATTTACCCGAAAATTGGCAAAAGTTTCGTCTACCCGGCCCTCGGCCTCGCCGGAGAAGCCGGTGAAGTGGCCGAAAAAATCAAAAAGCTTTTCCGCGACAAAAACGGCAAGGCGGGTAAGGCTGAAAAAGAAGAAATCAAAAAGGAACTCGGGGACGTCCTTTGGTATATCGCTAATCTAGCTCACGAATTCGGTTTTTCTCTGGAAGACGTGGCCAAGACTAATTTGGAAAAACTCTATTCGAGAAAAAGACGATCAAAAATTAAAGGCAGCGGCGATAACCGATAAAAGTTTTTATGATCGAAAAGGTTATTTTAGTTGATGAAAACGACACGGAAATTGGCAGTGAAGAAAAACTGAAAGCGCATCAAGAGAAAAAACTGCATCGCGCTTTTTCGATTTTTATCTTCAACGCAGCCGGCAAAATGCTTTTGCAAAAACGCGCGAAGAGTAAATATCACTCCGGCAGATTATGGACTAACACCTGCTGCGGTCATCCTCGACCCGGAGAAACAACCGAAACGGCTGCCCATCGACGCCTTAAAGAAGAAATGGGGTTCGACTGCCCATTAAAGGAAATTAGCCTTTTTACTTACGAGACGGATTTTGACAATGGCCTTTTTGAAAACGAAATCGATCACGTCCTCCGAGGCAATTACGAAAAAGACCCGATTCCAGACCAGGCCGAAGCCGAGGGTTGGAAATGGATTGAAGTAGAAACGCTAAAAAACGATATTTCAAAAAACCCAGACTCTTATACCTACTGGTTTAAAGTCGCCTTACAAAAAATTAATTTTTAAGTATGGAACTTCAAGTCGGAGTAAAAGCTCTTTTAGGGAATAAAGAAAAGAAATATTTATTGATCCGCCGGTCGCCAAAAAAATATCCGGAAGTTGGCGCTAAGTGGGATATTGTGGGTGGACGAATTGAGCCGGGAAGCCCCCTTTTGAAAAACCTCAAGCGTGAAATAAAAGAAGAAACGAATCTTGACCTTACGGAGATTCCGAAATTGCTTGCCGCTCAGGATATTTTACGAGTACCCGGACGTCATGTCGTCCGCCTGACGTATCTCGGCGTTATTAATGGCGAACCGAAAATTGACGGCGACCACCTCGAATACCAATGGTTTTCTATAGAAGAAATCAAAAAACTCAGAGCGGAGAAGCTTGATAAATATTTTAAAACATTACTCGATCAGGGCGTTTTTGAAAAAATATGACGAAGTTTAAAATTCTTAAAGACGAAATTGTCTACGATGGACGTTTCGTGCGCGTCGCCAAGCGCTATTACAAAAATAAGGAAACCGGAAAGATCGATGTCTGGGAAATGGTCAAGCGTCGGACGCACGGCAAGATCGTTGGTATCATCGCGCTCACGCCGAAAAACGAGGTGATTTTGACTAAGATTTTCCGGATTCCTTTTAAAGCCTGGATTGTTGAAGCCTGCGCCGGACTCGCCGACCAGAAACACGAAAACGCCGAAACGCTGGCCCGACGGGAACTCCTCGAAGAAACCGGCTACACGGTGAAAAGCGTCACTCGCCTCGCGACCGGACCGTTCAACGCCGGATTGCTAAACGACGAAATACTCTACTTTCTCGGCACTGGCGCCAAAAAAATCAGGGAACCGCAGTTAGAAGAATCAGAAGATATCCAAGTCTTAAAAATCCCACTCCAGAAACTCGACACGTTTTTGCTCCACCCGCCCAAAAACGTTAAAGTGGATATAAAACTTTTAGGAATGGTCTATCTTCTTAAGATGCGGAACGTATGAAACTAGTCCTACGCTATCTCCGAGAACAGCAAAAAACTCTTTTCCTGGCGCTTTTCCTCGCGACCGTGAACCAAGCTTTTTCGCTCTTAGACCCGCAAATTTTCCGGCTGATTGTCGATAACTATGCCCGGAAAGTAGACACGCTCACTCATTCGGCATTCCTGCAAGGCGTTTTATTTTTACTTCTACTTTCGGTCACGGCGGCTTTCATCTCAAGAGTCGCGAAGAATTTCCAAGACTATTACGTAAGCGTCATCACTCAACGTGTCGGCGCGAAACTTTACGCAACAAGCATTGAACATTCCTTCGGGCTGCCTTACGCGATTTTTGAAGATCAGCGATCGGGGGAATTGCTCCAGAAACTGCAAAAAGCCCGGCTTGATTCGCAAACGGCGATTACGAGTTTCGTGAATATTATTTTTCTCTCGCTCGTCGGCATCATTTTCGTCGTGGTCTACGCTTTTACCGTCCATTGGGCAGTCGGCCTTCTCTACGCCTTGATTATTCCGGTCTTAGGCACCGCCACTTTTTTTATCGGCAGAAAAATAAAACTGGCGCAAAAAACTATCGTCAAAGAATCAGCAAATCTAGCCGGTTCAACAACCGAAACGCTTCGGAATGTCGAACTGGTAAAAAGCCTGGGGTTGGAAGACCAGGAAATCCGGCGCCTGAACTCGGTAAACGAAACAATCCTCGGTCTCGAGTTAAAAAAAATAAAACTAATCAGGCTCTTGAGTTTCGCGCAGGGAACGCTCATCAACGCGATGCGTTCGATTCTTCTACTTTTGATGCTCTATCTGATCTTCCAAAAAAACATTTCACTTGGACAATTTTTTAGTCTTTTTATTTATTCATTTTTTATCTTTACGCCGCTCGCCGAATTCGGCACGGTCAATGCGCAGTTTCAGGAAGCCAGAGCTTCGACTGAACAACTGGAAGATATCTTGAAAATCCCCAAAGAGCCGAAACCGGAAAAGCCGATAACAATCGAAGGCTTGCATACTATTGAATTCAAAAATGCGAGCTTTCATTATGCAAGCGCTACGCACGCGTCGCTTCAAAATATTAACGTCGTTCTAAAAGCCCACGAGACGACCGCCTTTGTCGGCCTTTCCGGTTCAGGCAAGACAACATTGATCAAACTCATCTGCGGTCTATATAAACCGACAGAAGGAACACTGTTATTAAATAATATTGACGCTATCGCCCTGGATTACGAAAAAATCCGTAAACGAATTGGCTTGGTTTCGCAGGAAACCCAGCTTTTTGCCGGGACAATCAGAGAGAATCTCTTATTCGTGAATCCTGAAGCTAGCGACACGGAGTGCTTGAAAGTCTTAAAGATGGCTTCGGCGATGAATATCGTCGAGCGCGCGGATTCGACGGGCTCATCGCAAGGCGGCAAAGGGCTGGACACGAAGATAGGAGAGGGTGGCATCAAGATTTCCGGCGGCGAACGCCAGCGCCTCGCAATTGCCCGGGCCTTACTCCGCAACCCCGACCTGATTATTTTTGACGAAGCGACTTCCAGCCTCGACTCGATTACCGAAAAAGAAATTACCGGAACGATACGGGAGATTGAAAAATCCCGACCGGATATCATTACCGTACTCATTGCTCATCGTCTTTCGACCGTCGCCCACGCGGACGTGATTCATGTTTTGGAAAAAGGACACATTATCGAATCTGGAACTCACGAAGAGCTAATCAAAAAAGGAGGTTTGTACGCCGCGCTCTGGCGGGAGCAAAGCGGCCAGAATCAATTAATAACGCCTTAATTTTCCCTTATTTACGTTTATCGTGACGATCGTCCGGATAGACGTAAATAAGAGTAAGCAATATTGACGAACGGTGCCACCTAATTAACTTGACAAAATACGAACAACCATGCTATCTTTTTAACACAGCACAGGATCGTTTCTTGCTCCTCGAAAGTTCTTTCCGCTCCCTCTAATTCCTCGAAAAAAGGAGTCTAGCCATGCATCGTCTTTTCGCCTTCTTTCTTTCTGCATTGCTGTGTGCCTGCGCGACGAACGCTCAAACACCGCCCCCGAAGCCTCGTCTGACTGACGCGGAAGTCCAAGAGGGAATTCGCGCCATGCGCGAAGAGGCGGCGAGTTACGGGAAAGAAAATGCCGGGCGCGAGAAACAACTCGCTACCCTCTCCGGCCTTCCGTCGAAAGCGATTCTGAAACGCCTCGACGTGCTGTCGAAGCAGATCGCTGACCTGTCGGAGAAGATCGCGGCGAATTCCAAAGTCTTGGCTGAACTTCAAACGAGAAGCGTCTTGGGGCCAGCTAAGGTTTTGTCGCCCGCGCCAGCGAGTTCGGATTCTTCCGAATCAATCGCTGACAAGCTGAAGCGGCTGAACGACGCGCAAGACAAACTACTCAAGTCGTTAGAGGGGCTTACCGGACCTGCCCCAGCAGAAAACACCGCTAAACCCGCGACGCCGGAGGCGATCACCGCCGAAGTTCGTGAAGAACTTCAAAGTTGCCGCGCTTTTGCTCATCATCTCGCGAAGTTAAGCGACGCAATCGCGCGGCTTGGCGATATCATTCGGGCGAAAAACCCCGCCCGCTTTGATCAGGCATTCAACGGCAAGGCACTGGAAGAGCTAAAAACAATAAAGGACCGGCTGGAGCCAACGCTGAACAAACTTTTCGACGAAATCGAAAAGGCATTCAATAGACTCGAGCAAGAACTGAAGACCGCGCCGAGCGAGTCCACGCCGAAAAAGGAGTAGCGCACCTACACAGAGAATCGACGCCCACCAACTCACCGGAGTTGGTGTTTTTATTTTCAGCAGTTTAAATTATCAGAACTGCTAAAAATATCCTGAGCGAAGTCGAAGGATTACCTTAATTAGTCAGAAACAATCTTTTTAGTTACAATTAGAAAAATGATCTTCTTCCGCCGGAGAAAATTGCACGCTGGACTAACAACTACTCGCCTCGAATTTTTTAGCGACGCCGTTTTCGCGATCGCCATTACTTTACTTGTATTAGCAATCACTGTTCCGGAATTATCGAAAGAGGCGATCTCACGAGGAGAGTTGTTGCCCGCGATCCTGAATTTGTGGCCGAAATTTCTTAGTTATGCGATTAGTTTTTCGGTCATCGGCATCTTCTGGGTTGGCCACCACATAATGTTTCATTACATCAAGCGTTCTGATCGGACGCTTTTGTGGCTGAACACCGTTTTTTTGATGAGCGTGTCCTTCATTCCTTTTCCGGCGGCCTTAATTGGCGAATACGGAAGCTCAAGGGTCGCGGTTATTTTGTACGGCGGGACGCTCGTCGTTGCCGGACTACTCTTTGAATTTATCTGGTTTTACGCCTCGACCGGCCATCGCCTCGTTGATAAACAGTTGGACGAAAAATTAATCCGCAAAGCATCCAAAATCGTCCTGGTCGCGCCCGTCGTCTATACAATCGCGATACTTTTTTCTTTTATCAATCCTTTCTGGAGCCGAATTATCTACATCGTCGTCCCATTGCTTTATATTCTCCCAAGCCCGATTGATGAATTAGTCGAATTCGCTTCGGAAAAATGAATAGAAACGAAGTTCTTTCTAAAACCCGCGCCTTCGTTAAAAAAGAACTAGAAGGCGAATCAACTGGCCACGACTATTGGCATCTGCTTCGGGTCGAGCGGAACGCGGTAAGAATCGCAGGGAACGAAGGCGGTGATCTTTTCGTCGTCCGGCTCGCGGCCCTCTTGCACGACATCGCCGACTGGAAATTTCACGATGGTGACGAAAAAGCCTCGTCGCGCCGAATCCGCGCCTGGTTCAAAAAGTTAAAAGTTTCAGAAAAAATTACGAATCAAGTCTGTGATATCGCCGACACGATTTCCTTCAAAGGCGCCGGAGTAAAAAATAAAATGAAAAGCAAAGAAGGAAAAATCGTCCAGGACGCCGATCGGCTGGACGCCCTGGGCGCGATCGGCATCGCCCGTTGCTTTGCTTACGGTGGCTCAAAAAAACGGGAAATCTATAACCCCGAGATAAAACCCGCGCGCCATACTTCTTTCGCTCGCTATAAGAAAAATCAATCAACCAGTATCAACCATTTTTACGAAAAACTGCTACTTTTAAAAAACCGGATGAATACCAAAACCGGGAAACGCCTCGCCGAAGGCCGCCATCAATTTGTCAGCTATTTCCTGAAGAATTTCATGGATGAGTGGAATAGGAAAATCTAATCCCCATCCCCTGTTTACATTTCCTGACCTCTATGCTATATTCAATTCTGTTGTAAGTTTTCTCGAGGCGTGTTTTCTTTCCCTTATACGCGTACGCGGTGTAAGGTGACAATAGAAGCGAGGCTCACGAGAGGTCGCCTTACACGAAAAAATTATTAGAAACAATGGCAAAGAAATTATACGTGGGCGGTTTGTCCTATTCGACAACCCAAGACGCCCTCCGCGACGCCTTTGCGCAAGCCGGAACCGTTGAGTCGGCGACAGTTATCATGGATAAAATGTCGGGCCGATCCAAAGGATTTGGTTTCGTCGAGATGTCAAACGATGAGGAAGCGTTGAAAGCCATCGAGATGTGGAATGGCAAGGATATGGATGGACGCCGCTTGACCGTAAACGAAGCCCGACCCCTTGAGCCCCGCGCTCCGCGCGCTGGCGGTTTTAACCAAGGTGGTGGCCGAGATTTCGGCGGTGGACGAAACCGATGGTAATTTTAAATTTCTCTCAAGAAATTTAAAACCACAAAGACGGCTCCGTAATTGGAGCCGTCTTTGTTTCCGGAAAACGGAATAGAAAATCTTTTTAATCGTTATCTATAACATATCTAAACATGAGCTCAACGGCTAAAGACGTACTAAAAGTGTATTGGCATGAGGCACGCCGATACAAAAGATCGCTGGGAGCGCTCATAGTTTTTATTTTTGTAAGCACGGCAGTAAGTATTATCGTACCGCTCTACTACAAAAAATTCTTTGATGTCTTAAGCGCCGGTAACGTGAGCCCCGACATCCTACAAAAACTCATCGGCTTTCTTTTTATTATTTTAGGAATTCACGGCATCTCCTGGCTAAGTTGGCGAATTGTGGCTTTCGTCAACAGCTACTTCCAGTCACGGGTGATAACCGACTTGAAACAAACGGCTTTTGACTATCTCATAGAACACTCCTACGGCTTTTTCATAAACAATTTCAGCGGTTCACTCGTCCAAAAAGTAAACCGCCTTTCCAGATCTTTCGAACGATTCGCCGACCGTCTTTCCTTCGATCTCTATCCGCTTATAATCCGCACGGTCGGCATGATCGTCATTTTATGGATTATCCAACCGTTAATTGGCGTGATTATGCTCGTTTGGATTACGGTTTTCGTGGCCGTTAATTTCCTGCTCTCGCTTTGGAAACTCAAATACGACACTGCCCGAGCCGCGAAAGATTCGGAGGTGACTGGCGCCTTATCTGACGCGATCGGTAATCATAACACCATTCAACTCTTCACTGGTTTCCGCTTTGAATCATTACGATTCAAAAAAGTCATTGAAGAACTCCAGAAACTGATGAATTTTACCTGGAATTTAAGCGGATTTATTGAAGCCATTCAAGCGATCCTTTGGATTACCGCCGAGTTTTTCCTTTTCTATTTCGGCGTCCGTTTCTGGTCGGAGGGCACGCTCACGATCGGTACCTTCGTTCTGATTCAATCCTACCTCCTGCTCCTCTTCGATAACTTGTGGCAATTCGGTCGGATTATTCGCGATGTCTACGAAAGCTTCGCCGACGCCAAAGAAATGGTGGAAATTCTGCACCGCCCTCATCACATTCAAGACGTACCTGCGGCTAAGCCCCTGGTCGTTACCCGAGGCGAAATCGCCTTTAAGAACGTCCATTTCAGTTTCCGAGAAACCCGGACAGTATTAGAAAATATCGACGCCGTTATCAAGCCCGGAGAAAAAGTCGCCTTAATCGGTCCGTCCGGCGCCGGCAAGTCGACTTTCGTGAAACTGCTTTTCCGTTTTTACGAAGTCGGAAGCGGCGAGATTTTGATTGACGGACAAAATATCCAGAGAGTCACGCAAGAAAGCCTCCGGGCGAATGTCGGGCTCGTGCCGCAGGATCCAGTCCTCTTTCATCGAACGTTAATGGAAAATATTCGCTATGGTCGGCGGGAGGCGACTGACGCGGAAGTTCAGGAAGCCGCCACCTTGGCGCATTGTGATGAATTTATTAAAAACCTTCCGTATCGCTACGAGACGCTGGTCGGCGAACGAGGGATTAAACTCTCCGGCGGCGAACGCCAACGGGTGGCGATCGCGAGGGCGATGTTAAAAAACGCGCCGATTCTGGTTTTAGACGAAGCAACCTCAAGTCTTGACTCCCATTCAGAAAATCTGATTCAGGACGCCTTAGAAAAACTAATGCGGAATAAAACAACGATCGTGATCGCGCACCGACTCTCAACTATCCGTAAAATGGACCGAATTATCGTGATTGATCAGGGAAAAATCATCGAAGAGGGGACGCACGACGAACTTCTCACAAATCCCGAAAGCCTCTACCAAAAACTTTGGAAGCTTCAGGCGGGAGGGTTCTTGAAATACCGGGCGTAAAAAAATAATAAGGTAATCCTTCGACTGCACTACGTTACGCTCAGGATATTTTCGCCTCTATCCCTATCACCCTCGCCGCTTTGCGGCAAGGTATTGAGGGACGAAAATAAAAAACCGTCTCCCGTTTAAGTGCCACAAGCACAGAAACAAGAAACGGGTATTACGGCCAGAAAGAGATTCTTTTCAGGGTCGTTGAGTATTGTACGTCACGGAGGCGATCTCCCCGGATCCCTCACAGAATTCGCCCATCGAATTTTTGTGAGGGAAAACGTGAAGTCGCCCCTTGAGATCAGAGTAGACTCGGCAGCTCACCTGCCCGCACTCATTGACCGGGCAGTGACCACGCCTGTGGAACACCGGAACAACCGGCAAAGCAGTTTCGATGGTTCGCATAATTACCTCCTCCACCAATCGACTCTTTCCAAGAAGCCGTCGTCAAAGAGATCATCGACGGGGCGACGTTCGGCAAGACACTGGCACTTGGTGAGCTTGTTCTTGCACTTGGGACAGTCCTCCTCGTCGCATCCGGGATGGTGAAACTCGCCGCGCGGTACGTGGCACTCGGGACACTCTCCTTTGCCAGACCAGGGGATTGCAGTGACGTCTCCATCAAAAAAATGGATTTTTCTCCCGCCCTTATTGTTCGAGCAACTCTTCACCATCTTCACATCTTCGTTACAGTAAGTACATCGCTTCATCGAATTCTCTTTATTCTTTCGTGTGAGATTTTTTAGAGACGAGTAGTTTGGGAACCAATTTTTGACGCCCAAGTTACTCGTCTCGTTGACATCAACGAACTTTTCTCATTATAACATAGCTACATAGTAAGTCAATAGGCAAAGACTAGACATCAAAAAAGCTCGTAAAATCGGCCTCGAACTGCTATACTATAAATTCAAAACCAATGCCCATAGAAACAACTGTTCACGGATTCATTGTCGCTTATGACGAAGAAAGCGCGGAGGGAATAAACTTCCTTCGCGACGAGCTTAAGTTTGAAGAGGCAAAAATCTTTTTTAATCAGGCGAAAAAAAAATCCGCAGAATTCAAAGATGACAAAAACCGGCCGTACCTCCTCTCCTACGCGAAAAATAAATACTCTTTGACCCGCGCCTAAATGCCAAGCAATCTCGTAATTTTAATCTTCCAATTTCTGGTCTTGATTTTCTCAATCATGATCCACGAAGTCGCGCATGGCGTCGCGGCCCTGAAACTCGGCGACCACACCGCCGAACGCGCCGGCCGGCTAACCTTGAATCCTTTAAAACACATCGATCCTTTTGGTTCGATTTTTCTGCCACTCCTCTTGTCCATTCCGGCGCTCTTCGGTCAGCCGACCGCGATTATCGGCTGGGCCAAGCCCGTGCCGTACGACCCGCGTCACCTTAAAAATCCCGAACGGGCCGCGGGTTTAATCGCCCTGGCGGGTCCCGCGACCAATATCCTAGTCGCCTTCATTATCGGGACGCTTATCCGATTCACGATCGCGTTCGTAAATCCGCAAATCATTATCCTCTTTAGCGTCATCGTTTCCTTGAATCTCGTCCTCGCGATTTTTAACCTCCTGCCGATACCGCCGCTCGACGGCTCAAAAGTCATTAACCTATTACTTACCCAAGGAGGCCAACTCCGCCTGCAAAAACTATTCTTTACCCTGCACGCCTGGATCCGAATGTATTGGTTTGCCTTTGTGATCGCCTTCGTGCTTTTCTTTCAGGAAATTATGACTGTTCTTTTTCTCGTGATCCGGCCGGTCGTGAATATCCTTCATTGGCTATTCACCGGTTTCCCGTCGCCATTTTTATGAGTCAACCCCAATACTCATTGGGTAGTATTTTAAAAATACTTTTAGATGATGTATTCCGTTATTATTTTAGATAGTTTTTACGAATACGAACTGGAAATGGAGTAAGCTCGCTCTGCTCAATGAGTATTGGGGTTGACATATCTTTTGATTCTTTGCTATTATTGCCTCTATGCCAGGTAGTGAAAATTCGACTGTTGCCTGGTACAATAATAAGTCGAACCTCTACTACCTGGTATGCCGACAATCCGACAATTAATGAAACGAGGTCGCAGTCGCGCGACCGAAAAACCAAAAGCTCCGGCCTTGAGACGTTATTTTAATTATCTGAAGAATCACCCGGTCAAGGTCTCTTCGCCTTTCAAGCGAGGCGTCTGCCTCAAAGTATTCACGACCACGCCCAAGAAACCGAACTCCGCTCTCCGGAAAGTCGCGAGGGTCCGGCTCACGAACGGCATGGAAGTGACGGCCTACATCCCCGGAGAAGGACATAATCTCCAAGAACACTCAGTGGTTTTAATTCGCGGCGGCCGCGTCAAAGACTTACCGGGTGTCCGATATCACATTATCCGCGGCATGCTTGATACGAGCGGCGTCGAAGCCAGAAAACAGCAACGATCTAAGTACGGAGCCAAGCGTCCGAAAGAGAAACAATAATTTTTATGAGAAAAAAAAGGAATTATAAACGGGAGTTAAAACCGGATCTGAAATACCAAAGCGTTACCGCTGGACGCTTCATTAACTATTTAATGCACGGCGGTAAGAAAAACGTTGCCGAAAAAATATTTTACGACGCTTTAGAAATTATCAGAAAACAAACGAAAGGAGAACCATTGCCTATTTTCGAAAAGGCCTTTGAAAACGCCGCGCCGGCCGTTGAGGTAGTCTCCCGAAGAGTCGGAGGCGCCAATTACCAGGTGCCGCGCGAAGTTCGACCCGGAAGAAAATTCATGTTGGCCGGCCGATGGTTGGCGTCCGCCGCCCGATCAAAGAAGGGAAAGCCGATGGCTGAAAAGTTAGCCGAAGAATTGATGTTGGCGGCCAAAAACGAAGGTTCGGCCATCAAGAAAAAACAAGATACCCACAGAATGGCAGAAGCGAATCGTGCATTTGCTCACTTTACGTGGTAAAACTATAAACTTACAGAATGCGAAGCAGCTACAATAATTTAGCTATAATAAAAGTTGCGGAGTCCCGCATCAAGCTCTGCTTTGGTGCGGGAGCTGAAGCCAATAGAGCCTTCGCGCATTTCACATGGTAATTTTTTAAATTTTCAATTCTCAATTTTCAATAGAAAATTGTAAATTAGAAATTGAAAGTTCTTTTTTATGTCTAGAGAATATTCAATTGAAAAAGTCAGGGATATCGGCGTCATCGCGCATATCGACGCCGGCAAAACAACCGTGTCCGAACGGATTCTTTTTTATACCGGTGTCTCTCATAAAATTGGAGAAGTACACACGGGTGATACCGTGATGGACTGGATGGAACAGGAACGAGAACGGGGGATTACCATCACCGCCGCCGTCACGACCTGTTTCTGGGTGCCGACCTACCGACACGACACTGAAGGAAAAGCTAATAAAGATTACGAATACCGGATTAACTTGATCGACACTCCCGGACATATTGATTTTACGGTTGAAGTAAAGCGATCACTGCGGGTCTTGGACGGCGCGGTCGTCGTCTTTGATGGCGTGGCCGGCGTTGAACCGCAATCAGAAACCAACTGGCGGTACGCGGACGAATATAAAGTACCCCGAATTTGTTTTATCAATAAACTCGACCGAATGGGCGCGAATTTCGAAAAAAGCCTGCAATCAATCAAGGAACGTTTGAATCCTCATGCCATTCCGATCCAATTACCGATCGGGCTGGAGGGCGCTTTTGAAGGTATTATCGATCTCTTAAAAATGAAGGCCTATTACTTTGAAGGCGAGAAAGGCGAGAAAATCATCGAAAAGGAAGTTCCGGAAACGCTACTCGCCGAGACAAAAAAACGCCGCAGCGAACTGGTTGAAAAAATCGTTGAACAGGAAGACGGGTTAATGGCCAGTTACTTAGATGGCAAGGAACCGACGCTGGACGAGCTAAAAAAAACGCTTCGGAAAGCGGTGATTAAAAATACCATCATACCGGTCTTGACCGGATCGGCGCTTAAAAACAAAGGCGTCCAATTTGTCTTAGACGCGGTCGTGGATTACTTACCCTCACCAACAGACCTGCCACCCGTCAAGGGAATCGATCCCAGAACCGAAGCCGAAATTTTACGGGAGCCGAAAGACGAGGCGCCTTTTTCGGCATTAGCCTTTAAAATCGCGGCTGACCCGTTCGTCGGATCACTCACATTTTTCCGCGTCTACTCTGGCGTTATGAAACGCGGTATCTATATCTATAACTCAAACAAAGATAAACAAGAACGGGTCGGTCGGATTCTCCGAATGCACGCTAATCATCGCGAGGAAGTCGAAGAAATTCCTTCCGGTGACTTAGGAGCGATTGTCGGCTTAAAAGACACTTCGACTGGAGACACGCTCTGTGATCCTGATCGTCCTATCATCCTTGAAAAAATTATTTTTCCCGAACCAGTTATCTCCGTCCGTATCGAGCCAAAAACCAAAATTGACCAAGAAAAAATGGGCTTGGCCCTTCGACGTCTGGCCGAGGAAGACCCGACCTTCCGCGTGAGCGGCGATCCGGAAACCGGAGAAACGATTATCTCCGGTATGGGTGAACTCCACCTCGAAATTATTGTTGACCGAATGAAAAGAGAATTTTCGGTTGACGCGGGCGTCGGCCGACCGCAAGTAGCCTACAAAGAAACGATTAAGACGACAGCCGAAGCGGAAGGAAAATATATTCGCCAGTCCGGCGGCCGCGGTCAATACGGTCACGTTCGCTTGAGAGTTGAACCGCTCGAGCGCGGAAAAGGAATTGAATTTATAAATGCCATTAGAGGCGGCGTGATTCCCCAAGAATTTATTCCAGCGATTGAAAAAGGCGTGCGCGAAGCCGTTGATAAAGGCGTGGTCGCTGGCTACCGGATGATTGACGTCGCGGCGACGCTCTACGATGGATCGTTCCACGAAGTCGATTCCTCCGAAGCCGCTTTTAAAATCGCCGCCTCGATGGCCTTTCAGGAAGCCGCGAAACGGGCCAAACCGATCATCTTGGAACCAATCATGAAAGTGCAAGTACTCGTGCCGGCAGAATTCTTGGGAGATATTACCGGCGACTTAAGTTCTAAGCGCGGCAAAATCGAAGCCATGAATGACCGCTTAACCATCAAAGTTATTGACTCGATGGTCCCGCTCTCGGAAATGTTCGGTTACGCGACAAAACTTCGCTCCTTAACCCAGGGACGCGGAACGTTCAATATGGAATTCGATCACTACGAAGAAGTGCCGGCGAGTGTGGCTCAGTTAATTATCGAGGGCAAGAAATAAGTTTTTTAACTGGTACCGGCAATAAGAATCGTTCCAAGTGTGGGAGGTATACCCGGCACACATAAAGCTGCGGTGAAACAGACGCCGATCGGGAAATAATTTCCTAAAATCCAATGACCCGGAAATGGCGATTTATTCAAGAACAGCAGCGGTGAAGCAAGAAATGGATAAGGGTAGTAAAGTCCGCCTGGCGTGGGAGCGGTAATCACAATCACGAGCCCTCCCGTGCAGGTACATTCGCCAATCGCCACGATAAAGCCACCGAAGGCCGGCCCTTGGGCGTAGACTTTTTGATTGAAACCGAATAATTCTAAGAATCGAGAGAGAAGTGTTCTAGTCTTGGATTGAGTAAGGCTGACTTCTTGATGTAAAAAAGCGTCGTTATAGGCTTGCGTGGTCGCGTTATACTTTTGGTAAAAAACCATAAAGTCTTCTCGGGGCAGGACTTTATTTTCTAACGCAAATACTTTTTCGATCAGCTGGAGCGATAAAATATCAAAGCCAATTAAAACCTTATTAGCCTGAATTGCTTCACCCGACACTTTAATACTTTTTTCGAAATTCATCTTCGTCGCCAAAAAATCCTTATAGATATTCAACGAGTCGTGAATTTCGGCCAGGTTGTTATCGCTTAACCCTTTATCAATGAGCTCGACAAAAAAGAGCGGGGTATTATATTGACTCCGTACTATTCCGTTTAGTCGTTCTTGGGGAAAAACGAAACTTTTACTACTATCAGTTGCGAAACGAAACAAAAAATCGTAAAGAGTTTTGACGCCTTGCGCGTCAATCGTTAGTTCTCGATCCTCAACCGTCGGTAATGGCAAAACTTGGCTCTCGACAACCGTTGTCGGCGATAAAAATTTCTGCAGCCGATCAACGTTCGGCAAAGAAAAATTCTTGTCCTGAATGGTCACTTGGGGGACGAGCGGCCGTTGATTTTCCTTTTTTGAAGTGGGTGAAGGTGGTATAACCGGCTGAATGGACGGAATATGAAAGCGATCCGCGTCCGGAAGGCGATTGAGATTGAGTTCTTGGAGCAAAGACGGTTGTGACTCCACCGATTGAAAAGGGGGAGTGTCCGAAACCTTCGGCGGTGATGACGGATGAGTAAAATAAGAATAATCCTGGGAGTTAAAAAAACGTTCGGCGACAATACCGCCCGTTAAAAGAATAGCCACTATCAGAATAAATTTTGAAGCTAAGGTCATATCTTCTTTACTACTAAGTATAGCTTAAGTCAGTCAAAAGTTTATTCACAGCTAGTACTCTTGACAAGACAAGCCCAAAACCGCTACAATCGGATAAGTTGTCGAACTATTATAAATTAAACGGTAGTATATAACATCGTATGGCAGTGAAAGAAAAATTTGAGCGAAAAAAGCCGCACGTGAATGTCGGCACCATTGGTCACGTTGACCACGGCAAGACTACCTTGACCGCGGCCTTAACCCACGTCTTGTTCTTAAAAGGTTGGGCGAAAAAAGAGGAAGGCGTTGATCAAATTGACAACGCGCCCGAAGAAAAAGCCCGTGGTATTACGATCGCTCTCCATCATTCCGAATATGAATCGGAGAAACGTCATTACGCGCACATCGACGCTCCGGGACACGCCGATTATATCAAAAACATGATTACCGGTGCCGCCCAGATGGACGGCGCGATTCTCGTGGTTGCCGCGACCGATGGCCCGATGCCACAGACGCGCGAGCATATTTTGCTTGCTCGTCAGGTAGGCGTGCCTTCGATCGTTGTATTCTTGAATAAATGCGATCAAGTTGACGATCCGGAACTGATCGATCTCGTCGAATCAGAAGTACGAGAACTCTTAAAGAAATATGAATTTCCGGGCGACACGACCCCGATTATCCGAGGTTCAGCCTTAAAGGCGCTCGAGACTAAATCCGCCGATTCGCCGGAAGCCAAACCGATCCTTGATCTGGTAAAAGCTTTAGATGATTTTATTCCCACCCCGGTTCGTGACATCTCAAAACCATTTTTAATGCCGATTGAAGACATCTTTTCGATTGAAGGACGCGGCACGGTTGTCACGGGACGCATTGAACGCGGCCTCGTCAAAATCAACGACGAAATTGAAATCATTGGTATCCGCCCGACTCTAAAAACAGTCGTGACCGGCATTGAAATGTTCAATAAATTATTGGACGACGGTCAAGCTGGCGACAATGTTGGAATCCTACTTCGCGGCACCAAGAAAGAAGAGGTGGAACGCGGACAGGTCTTAGCCAAACCAGGAAGCGTCAACCCGCACACTGAATTCGAAACTGAAGTCTATGTCTTGAGTAAAGATGAAGGTGGCCGGCACACGCCATTCTTTAAAGGATACAAACCGCAGTTCTATATTCGAACGACTGATGTGACTGGCGACGTCACCTTGCCAACCGGAACCGAAATGGTTATGCCCGGCGACACCGTAAAATTATCAGTTAAACTGATCGCGCCCGTCGCGCTCGAAGAAAAGCAACGATTCGCGATTCGCGAAGGCGGCAAAACTGTCGGCGCCGGAGTCGTTACTAAAATTATTAAGTAAACTAGTCAAAACTGACGACCCGTATGGCGAAAACGAAAGAGGTTGAAAAAGAAAAATTACGGCTTCGGATTAAGGCCTACGACCATAAACTCGTGGACAACTCTTGCCGGCAAATCGTTGACACGGCCAAACGCCACGATGCCGAAGTCGTCGGCCCGATACCGCTCCCGACGGAAATCCACAAATATACCGTTAACCGTTCAACATTCATTGATAAGAATTCTCGAGAGCAGTTTGAGCTTCGAGTCCATAAACGGTTAATCGATATATTGAATCCTAACCAGTCAATCATCGAATCACTCTCGGGCCTGCAATTGCCGGCGGGGGTGGACATTGAGATAAAGATGGTGTAGGATAAGGATTACATAAAATCCGCCGAATGGCGGATTCGGGGAGAATTAGCCGGAATCACACAATGCTAGGACTACCCCTAGCATTTTTGTTGAAGAAAATGAGAAAAATTATCGGAAAAAAACTAAAGATGACCCAGCTCTATAAAGACGATGCCGCCTTGGGTATTACGCCTGTTCAGATTAAAGAGGGAAATGATCTGACCGTGTTAAAGGTAGGAGACAAAGTCAGCGTGAGCGGCGTTTCCAAAGGTCATGGTTTTCAGGGAGTCGTTAAACGACACGGCTTCTCAGGGGGACCAAAAACCCATGGTCAGAAAAATCGGCACCGCGCTCCAGGATCAATTGGCAATACGACCCCTCAAAGAGTCCTGCCTGGCCGCCGGATGGCTGGCCACATGGGCGTCGTGCGGGTCACGCTTAAAAACCTTAAGGTCGTCGACGTCGATGAAACGAAACGAATCGTCAGCATTCATGGCGCTATCCCGGGCACGATCGGCGGACCGGTTGAGATTAGCAAAAAATAAAGGCGTATGAACAGCAAAATCTACAACCTAAAGAATGAAGTAGTTGGAGAAATTACCTTGCCGGAAAAGGTTTTTGCTCGTCCTTGGAATAGCGATTTAGTGCATCAAATTCTACAGGCCCAAATTGCTAATCGCCGACAAAACCTGGCCCACGCCAAAACCCGCGGCGAAGTCCGAGGCGGAGGCAAAAAGCCATGGCGACAAAAAGGAACCGGGCGAGCGCGACACGGTTCAACCAGATCTCCGTTATGGGTTCACGGCGGCGCTTCCCACGGGCCTCGAAACGAGAAAATCTTTTCAAAAACCGTCAATAAAAAAATGTTCCGGGCGGCGCTCTATGCCGTGCTTTCAAAAAAATTAAGTCAGGGTGAATTAAAAATAATAGACTCTCTGGAAACTTCTTCCCCGAAAACCAAAGACTTTTTCGTAAAAATCAAATCCTGGAAATCAGCCTTGCTGATTCCGGCGCCGACCAATAAATTACTCTTCAGGGTTTCCCGTAATATTCCCAAAATAAAAGCCATTGATCCTCGTTCACTGAATATTGAGGACATTTTGAAATATAAAAATATTTTAATCGACCAAAAGGGAGTCGTTGAGATTAAATAAATAACATGAATTTCATTCTTAAATATCCTTTAATAACGGAAAAGGCGACGCTCGTAGCCCTACAAGGTCAATATTTGTTTTTAGTTGAAGACCACGCCACTAAACCAGAAATCAAAAAAGCGGTCGAAAAAACCTACAAAGTAAGCGTGACGCAAGTTCAGATTGTTAACACCAGGCCGAAAAAACGTCACCTCGGTCCCTCTTCGGGAGTGAAAGCCGGTTATAAAAAAGCCTATGTGAGCCTGAAAAAAGGTCAAAAGCTTGATATTATACCGCAATAATCAATATTCATGAAAACCTATAAACCAACAACTCCCTCAAGGCGTCAGATGTCAACCGTCGAATACCGAAACCTCATTACGACGGACACGCCCTATAAGCCTTTAACGACACGAATCAAAAGTTTCGCCGGAAGAAATAACCGTGGCGTCATTACCGTACGCCATCAAGGCGCCGGCAATAAAAAACTGTATCGGCTGATTGATTTCAAACAAAACCGCCTGGATATTCCAGCGAAGGTATTGACCATAGAATACGATCCCTACCGAACCGCGTTTATTGCGCTCATCCAATACCGTGATGGACGGCATTCCTATATTCTAGCCGCCAAAGATTTAAAGGTAGGAGAAGAAATCGTCACCGCTCTCAACGCGCCGCTTAAAGTCGGTAATCGTTTATCATTAAAAAATGTTCCAATCGGTTACCTCGTCTACAACGTCGAAATGCAGCCCGGCGGTGGAGGTAAGTTAGCCCGCTCCGCCGGCTCGTACGCCGAAATTTTAGCTCACGAAGGCCGCTTCACGACGTTGAAACTCGGCTCTAAAGAAATCCGCAAAGTGCCGTCAACTGGCCTCGCCTCGATTGGACAAGTTTCTAATCCTGACTATAATTTGGTGAATGTTGGTAAGGCTGGACGAGCGCGAGGGATGGGCATCCGACCAACCGTCCGCGGCTCGGTGATGAACCCAGTTGACCATCCTTATGGTGGTGGAGAAGGAAAACAACCCCGAGGCACCCGCAGACCGAAAACAATATGGGGTAAGGTGACGGGCGGTCATAAAACCAGAAAACGGAAAAAATGGTCAAACGTTATGATTATTAAGCGTCGGCCTAAAGTACGCTAAAAATTATGAGTAGAAGTTCTAAAAAAGGTCCCTTCGTGGATCCAAAATTACTCAAAAAAATCTCTAAACTGAAAATTGGGGATAGAACCGTAATTAAAACCTGGTCGCGCCACTCGGAAATCGCTCCGGAAATGGTTGGCTTTCTCTTTGGAGTACATAATGGGAAAAATTTTATCGAGGTACTCATTAAAGAAGAAATGGTTGGTCATCGCCTTGGAGAGTTTTCTTTAACTAAGAAATTCGTGAAGCATGGCGGTAAGATGCAGCGCGAACTGGAAGCTAGTCAAGCCGTAGCCCAACAAACAGCTGCCCAAAGCGCTAAACAACCAGAGGCAAAAAAGAAATAGTAATCTATGAAAGAACAAATCGCTCAATTAAATTATTTAAAAATAGCGCCTCGAAAAGTGAGGCTCGTCGCGGATACGATCCGAGGACTTTCCGTTTCCGAAGCCGAAGCGCAACTGCTTTCTCGTCCGGAACGTGCGGGCGCCCATCTTCTAAAACTTTTGCGATCAGCGATCGCGAATGCCCGGAACAATCAAAAACTTAATCCTGAACAACTAAAGATCATTAGAATCAGTGTTGATAATGGACCGATGCTAAAACGAGCTTTGCCTCGCGCCCAGGGCCGGACCACGCCAATCCATAAAATCATGAGCCATATCACAATCGTCCTCGGTGAATCGGAAAAAAGCCTCGGAAAAAGATTTACGATTACCCCGCCGCCTAAAAAAGAGAAAAAAGAAAAACCAAAAAAATCAGGCCAGAAACCAAAAACACCGGAGGTTAAAGAATCTCCGAAGGCCAAGGATAAAAACGTCGGGTTCTTCAAGAAAATTTTTCAAAGAAAATCAGTATAACCTATGGGACAAAAAATTAGGCCAGATTCATTACGCTTGGGCATTATCGGGAATTGGAATTCTCGTTGGTTTCCGAAAAAAAGTTACAAGGATCAATTAGAAGAAGATATGTTCATCCGCAGAGTTATTCATGAAAAAATCGGCAATGCCGGTATCGTGAAAATTGAGATTGAACGAAGTATTAATAGTTCCTTTCGGATTTTCATCAAAGCGGCCCGACCCGGATTCGTGATTGGCCGTGGCGGCAAAGGCATCGAAGAACTCGCGAAAGCCATTGAAATCGAACTAAAAGGCTTGCTCCGGAAACGGGGAATAAAGGATCCTACCGCCTCGCTTAGTCTTAACGTTGAAGAACTAAAACGTTCGGAAATTTCAGCTCAGTACTTGAGCCAAAGCATCGCCTGGGATCTTGAGCGACGCTTGCCGTTCCGTCGAACCGTGAAAAAGTACGTGGAATCGGCGACGCAAAACCGCGAAGTCCAAGGAATTAAAATCAAGTTATCAGGACGAATCGACGGCGCTGAAATCGCCCGCCGGGAAACCCTGCTTAAAGGAAGTTTACCATTGCAGACATTGCGCGCCAATATTGATTACGGCGAAGCAACGGCCTTTACGAGCTATGGCACGGTTGGAATCAAAGTCTGGGTCTATAAAGGAGAAGTATTCGAAAAAGAAAAAAATAACCAGAAATAATCTATGCTTATTCCAAAAAAAGTTAAACATCGTAAATGGCAAAAGGGCCGGTCAAAATCTCGGACGACGGAAACCCGTGGTACGTCACTCGCGTTCGGCAGTTTTGGCTTGAAAGCCGAGAGTTCGGCCTGGATGAATTCGCGGCAAATCGAAGCCGCCCGACGCACCATTACGAACTTCATCAAGCGAGAAGGAAAAGTCTGGATTCGGATTTTTCCAGATAAACCAATCACCATGCGCGCCCCGGAAATTACCATGGGCGGCGGCAAAGGCAATGTCGATCATTATGTCTTTCCGGTAAAGCCCGGTCGGGTTTTATTTGAATTAGAAGGGGTGAAACCGGAAGTTGCCCGTGAAGCCTTACGATTAGCGAGTCATAAATTACCGGTCCGATCGCGAATCATCACTAAATAAAGTATGAAAAAGAAGGAGATGAATGAGTTGAAAAATAAAGCCAGGGCGGATCTCGAAAAAAGCCTCGTCGAATTTCGGGAAAAGCTTTGGGGACTAAAAAAGGACTTGGCGGCCGGCAAAGCCAAAAATGTCCGTGAAATAAAAATGATTAAAAAAAATATCGCCCGGGTCTTAACTTTTCTTAAGAAATAAGCTACACTCTTAACTCATTTATTGATATGGACAACAAGGGCAGAAAATTACAGGGAATCGTCGTTTCGGACAAAATGATGAAAACCGCCGTAGTCGCGGTTTCAAAACTCTACCTCCACAAGCGGTATTTAAAGTCATTTTTGAGAACTAGCCGCCTAAAGGCCCAGAATGACGACAATCGCTACAAAATAGGAGACGAAGTGGTAATCCAGGAAACTCGACCGACTTCTAAAGATAAATGCTGGAAAATTATCAGCCTCGTTAAAAAAGCCGAACCAGAAAAAAATCCTGAAAGTAAAGAATCCAACGAATAATATTTATGCTACAAGAACGATCAGTCATAAAAGTCGCGGATAACTCCGGCGCCAAAATCGTCCGGTGTTTTCGAATCCTGGGCGGCAGCCGAAAACGGTACGCTCGCGTCGGTGATATTATCATCGCTTCCGTGCAAGTCGCTGAACCCCGAAAGCCGATCAAAAAGAAAGATATCGTGAAAGCCGTGGTCGCGCGGACCCGAGAACCACTTCGGCGAAGAGATAATACCAGGATTCGTTTCGACGAAAACGCCGTTATTATAGTTGACGACAAGCACGAACCCAAAGCAACTAGAATCTTCGGGCCATTACCTCGCGAACTGAAAGAAAAAGGGTTCGAGACTATTATGTCGATGGCGGAAGAAATCGTCTAATATTTATGCATATTAAGAAAGGAGACACCGTCATAGTTCGTACCGGAAAAGACCGCGGAAAAAGCGGGAAGGTTTTACGCATTGATGTGAAGGATAACCGGATTCTCGTCGAAGGCATTAATATCTTTAAAAAACATTCACGACCAAAAAAGGAAGGGCAAAAAGGCGAGACGATTACGATTTCTAAACCATTGCCGTTTTCAAATATTATGTTACTATGTAAAACCTGCGGAAAAGGAGTAAGAATCGGGATACGCCTTGAAGGGGAGAAAAAGGTTCGATTCTGTAAACAATGTGAAACTACCTTCTAAATCCATGAATCCAAAAACAGTAATCGAAAAGAGTCGTCTGGAAAAAATCGTTGTGAATAGCGGTTTCGGAAGACTGGCAACTCAAAGTAACTTTAAGGACAAGGTACTCCCGGGCTTAATCAGGGAATTCGCGGCGATTACCGGCCAAAAACCGCAAACCCGTCCGGCCAAAAAATCAATTTCGGGATTCAAATTACGAGCTAATGAAATTATCGGTTTGCGAGTAACCCTTCGAGGAAAAAGAATGGTTCAGTTCCTGAACAAAATCACTCAATTAGTCCTGCCTCGCATCCGAGACTTCCGCGGTATTGATCCGGAAACAATTGATGAGGGTGGCAATTTAAATATCGGGATTAAAGAACAATGGGTTTTTCCGGAAATTATCCCAGAGAATTCGCCGGTTAACTTCGGTCTTCAAATCACGATCGTGCCTAAAAAAGGCGGAAACCGTAAAGAAGCTGTTCTGCTCTACCAAAAAATCGGTATACCATTAAAAAAAGACTAACCTATGGCCAAAAAATCCGTCGTCGCCCGATCAAAGAAAAAACCTAAGTTTACAAGCCGTCTCGTCCGACGCTGTTTCCGTTGCGGCCGAAAAAGAGCTTACATGCGCAAATTCGGTGTCTGTCGCATCTGTTTCCGAGAACTCGCGGGCAGGGGAGAGATCCCGGGAGTTAAAAAGTCTTCGTGGTAAAAAAATATGTATACAGATCTCTTAACTAAAATCAAAAACGCTCAAACCGCCAAGAAAGAAACACTGAAAGTGCCTTTTTCAAACATGGATATGGCCATCCTTGATCTTTTGGTAAAAAATCAGTATATTGAGGGCGCTCAGAAGAAAGGCCGTCTGCCAAAAAGAATCATCGAGATTAAGCTTCGCTATACTAACGACGGTGGCGCAATCCAGGGAATCAAGTTTTTAAGCACGCCCTCGCGTCGCCTCCATAAAGGGTATAAAGAACTGCACAAGGTGAGACAAGGATACGGGGCGCTGATTATTTCAACCTCCCAAGGAATCATGACCGGCACTGAAGCGCGAAAACAAAAAATGGGCGGCGTGCTCTTATTCGAAATCTGGTAAAAAAGTTATGTCTAAAATTGCACGAAAACCAATACCCATCCCCGAAGGAGTCGAGGTCAAAATCGAGAACGATCAGTTAGTATGCGCAGGCAAGGCTGGATCAATCACGCTTCGTATTTTGCCGTTTATTAAAATCGAAAACGTAGAGAATCAACTCCAAGTCACTAAAATAAGCGATAATAAGCAAAGTAAAGCCAATTGGGGAACGATGGCGTCATTAACTAAAAATGCTTTAGCCGGAGTGACGACCGAGTTTACTAAGATATTGGAAATCGAAGGCATTGGTTTCAAAGCCGCTCTCCAAGGAACGAATTTGACCTTAAATCTCGGCTTCACCCATCCAATACTCTTTACTCCGCCGGAAGGCATCAAGATAGTAATTGAAAAGAACCAGATAAAAATCAGTGGTGTTGATAAATCGATTGTTGGACAGGTCGCCGCTCAAATCAGAAAATTCAAAAAACCTGAACCGTATAAAGGCAAGGGCATTCATTATTTGGGAGAGGTCATTCGCCGTAAAGCCACCAAGAAAGTCGCGGGAACCGGCACGGAAAAATAACATGGATAATAAAGTATTGCGTAAAAATCGAAGTCGCGCCAAAATCTCAGGGACAGCCGATCGTCCTCGACTTTCGGTTTTTCGCAGTAACCGCTTCGTCTACGCCCAATTAATTGACGACGAAAAAGGCAAAACCTTAGCCGCGGTTTCAGTCAAAGATTTTCCGAAAGAAAAAAAGAAAATGACCAAAACCGAACAAGCAAAACTCGCGGGCGAAATTTTGGCGGACAAAGCCAAAAAACTCAATATTCAAAAAGCGGTTTTTCATAAAAGCTTCTACCGTTATCATGGCCGGATCAAAGCCTTGGCTGACGGAGCGCGCAGCGGCGGATTGCAATTCTAACCATCATGGAACCATATTCAAGATTTAATCAAAAAAAGAAAGACGAGTTCAAGGAAAAGGTCCTGGATCTTCGACGCGTCACTCGCGTGACCGCTGGCGGAAAACGATTCCGTTTTCGAGCCACAGTCGTGATTGGCGACGAAAAAGGACAAGTCGGCGTCGGTATCGCCAAGGCCGCTGACGTGGCGCAAGCGGTCCAAAAATCACGGACGAACGCGAAAAAACAACTAATCAGGATTGTCCTTAATAACCGGACTATTCTTCACGAAGTCGAGGCTAAATTCAGTGCCGCTCGAGTACGGCTAAAACCGGCCAAAACCGGCCACGGATTAATCGCTGGTGGCGCCGTCCGCACCGTCCTTTCCTTAGCCGGTATCCGCGATATCACTGCTAAATGTTTGGGGCGAACCCCGAACAAACTCACGAACGCCTTAGCCACAATCGAAGCCTTAAAAAAAATCAAAACTAAACGATTAGATCAGAAATAAACCTATGCAACTTCACGACCTTCGACCCCGTCATACACTTAAAAATCCCAGGACTCGCGTTGGCCGCGGCGGTAAACGCGGCACCACTTCCGGCCGTGGAACTAAAGGACAAAAGTCTCGCGCCGGACACCGGATTCGTCCGGCCGAGCGAGATTTTATGCAACGACTGCCGAAACTCCGCGGTTTTAAAAATCGATCGACGGATCCCAAAACTCAAATCGTCAACCTGGAGGCTATTCTACGCGTCATGCCCGGCAAAATAGTCAACCTCAAAAACTTAGCTGAAGCCAAACTCATTAACTGGCCGTCAAAACGACCAGTCAAAATTTTAGGCCACGGCGCGATTCATGACTCAATGACTATCGAAAAAATCGCTATCTCAAAATCCGCTCGGAAAAAAGTTGAAGCCGCCCAAGGAAAAATTATCGACTAACTAATCGTATGTTCTCAAAAATCAGCCAGCTTTTCAAAATTAAAGATCTGAGGAATAAAATCCTGACGGTCCTCGGGTGGCTCGTCGTTTTTCGCCTGCTCGCCACTATTCCGATTCCCGGTATTGATCCGGTCCAATTAAAAAATTTCCTCTCATCTAGCCAGCTCTTCGGCTTCTTTAACATCTTTTCCGGCGGAGGATTAAGCAATCTTTCGATTATGATGTTGGGCGTCGGCCCGTACATCACGGCCACGATTATCATGCAGCTCTTGACGATGATCTTTCCAAGCCTGAAAGTGATGTATTACGAGGAAGGAAACGTCGGCCGAGCCAAATTTAATCGCTACTCCCGCTATCTGACCGTTCCTTTGGCCATCCTTCAATCGTATGGATTCCTCAATATTTTAATCAGCCAGAATGTCCTGCCAAAACTGACCTTTTTCGGAACCGTGACGAACGTCATGAGCGTGACCGCCGGATCGCTGATCCTGATGTGGATCGGCGAACTGATTACCGAACAGAAAATCGGCAACGGTACCTCGCTCATCATTTTCGCCGGTATCGTGAGTCGAATTCCACAAGCCCTCCGGACCGCCTTCTTTTCCTACCAAAGCGATTTGATCCCGACCTATGTCATTTTCGCCCTGGTCAGTATCGTGGTCATCGCCGGCGTCGTCTTTATCAGCGAGGGCGAACGGAAAATTCCGATTTCTTATTCCAAGCGAATCCGCGGCACCAAAGTCTACGGCGGCGCTTCAAGCTACCTACCGCTTAAGGTCAATCAAGCCGGAGTGATCCCGATTATTTTTGCTATTTCAATTCTCCTCTTCCCTCAATTCTTTGCCCAAATCATGGCGGTCTTCTCTCACGATCTATCGTTGCGCTTAAACGACCTCGTGAATCGTTTTTTGAATAACCTCATAATTTACAGTATCATCTACTTCATTCTCGTTGTCGTCTTCACGTACTTTTATACCGCCATCACCTTTGATCCAAAAGAAATCTCTAAAAATCTCCAGCGGAGCGGAGGATTCATCCCCGGCATCCGTCCCGGAGAACCCTCGGGAGAGTTTCTCACTAAAGTAACCCGACGTATTACTCTGTTTGGAGCCCTATTCTTAGGCCTTATCGCCGTCCTTCCAAACGTTACGAGACTTTTTACCGGCATTCAAACCTTGACCATCGGCGGCACCGCGCTTTTGATCGTCGTCGCCGTCGCTCTCGAAACCATGAAACAGGTTGACTCGCAATTGGTGATGCGCGAGTACGAAGGTATCCAATAGGCTTGCGTTTCAAGAAGAAAAGTTGTATCTTTTTATCAGCATCAATTCCAAACCTTGAAGAAGCATGCTTTGGGTGGCTTGTTGTTGTCTAAAGCAGAAAAGCGTCAAAGCCCGGACGGGCATGGATAAACACTCGGATGCGAACGCCGATTGTCGGTGGTGTCCCAGGAAAAAAGGCCTAATCCAAGACCAATCCGTAACTGGCACGTTCCGCTAGTCTTCTGGCCTCCTACTTCTCGTAACTGATAGCGGAGACCACAACTATCGGGAGGAGGCGCCTTCCGAGCCGACAGTCTTTCTTCAAGGTTTTAGGAATAGCTCAAGCGGCTGTCCGCGCTTGGGCTTTTTTAATTCCAAAATAATATGCTATAGTTCAAGGCAATATAAAAAAATATGTCTCCATTCACTATTATATTTTTTGGGCCACCCGGTTCAGGGAAGGGAACGCAAGTAAAATTACTTGAACGTTTTCTTAAGGAGCATGATCCTGATCGCCGACAAGTATCAGTCAGTACCGGAGAACATTTTCGCGCCATCGTCAATAAAGAAACCTATTCGAGTAAGCTTATGCGCGCCACTCTTGAGCGTGGCGACTTACAACCAGAGTTTATCGCGATTTGGCTTTGGTCGGGAATTTTTATTGAAGAGTTAAAAGGCGACGAACATATTATTACCGATGGCTTCCCGCGTATGCCCCTCGAAGGAAAAGTATTTGATACGGCACTAACGTTCTACCAGCGAGAGTCGCCCCATATTCTCCATCTAAAACTCACCGAGGAACAAGCAATTCAACGCTTGAATCTCCGACAAACCAAAGAAGGACGAGCTGACGATCAATCAAGTGCTCGTGGCTTACGCTTTAAGCTTTATAACGAAAAAACGCTCCCGACGATCGAGGTACTACGCGAGAATCCACGCTATCATTATCACGAAGTTAACGGCGAACGAACCGTCGAAGAAATTCATCACGATATCCTAAAAATACTTAGTCTTTCCTAAATTAATGGATTCTCAACAACTAGAATTCGTTGTCATTTCCCTTGGAGGATCGATTGTTATCCCCGAAGAAATTGACGTTTCGTTTCTCCGAGCTTTTCGGGAAACTATTTTAAGAGAAGTGCAAAACGGCAAACGTTTCGCGCTTATTATCGGAGGAGGCAAAACGTGTAGAAAATATCAAAAGGCTGCCTCCGAGCTTTCAGAGCTTACGAACGAAGACCTCGACTGGATCGGTATTTATGCAACACACTTAAACGCCCACTTCATGCGCTATGTTTTTAAAGACGCTACAGACAATATGATTCTTACTGACCCTTCGCAATTCACGGCGACCGACAAGTCAATCATTATTGGCGCCAGTAATGACAAACCGATCATTATCGGCGCCGGCTATGAACCAGGAGGCAGTACCGATGTTGACGCAGTTTTAGTGGCGAAAAAGTTTGGAGCAAAAACCGTTATTAACCTATCGAACATTGATTATGTCTATGATGGTGATCCGAAAAGCAACCCCCAGGCTAAGCCCATTGAACGAATATCATGGAAAGAATACCGTAAGGTCATTCCACGCGACTGGGTATCGGGCATGAATACGCCCTTTGATCCAGTTGCCTCGCGACAAGCGGAGAAACTTGGACTTGCCGTCATCATCATGAACGGAAGAAACACCGATAATCTTTCACGTTACCTGCAAGGCGAATCGTTTAAAGGAACCGTCATTTCTTAAAAAGATGGTCACCTTAAAAACCGAAGCTGAAATTGAGGTAATGGCGGAAGGAGGAAGGCGTCTCGCGGAAATTCTCGTCCGGCTCGTACACGAGACCAAGGAAGGCGTTTCGCTTGTTTTTTTAGACGGACTCGCTAAACGACTCATGGAAGAAGCAGGTGGCCGACCCGCCTTTTTAGACTACAAACCCTATGGCGCCACCCGCGCGTTTCCCGCCTCAATCTGCGCCTCCTTGAATGATGTCGTTGTTCACGGAATTCCAACCCGCTATACCCTCAAAACAGGCGATACCCTTAAAATTGATCTCGGACTGATCTATAAAAACTTCTACACCGATACCGCGACAACGGTGACAATCGGTCCAGGAACCCCGATGGTACAAAAGTTAATTGCCGCGACAAAAAAAGCCCTTGAGCTTGGCATTGCGGAGACGCATCCGGATAAAACCCTAGGGGACATCGGGTACATTATCCATCGGACGGTCGCCGGCGCTGGCTTCAAAATCGTAAAAGGCCTGACCGGTCACGGCATCGGCCACGAACTTCACGAAGATCCGAGCGTTTTTAACGAAGGGAAGCGAGGTAAAGGCTTACAGATTAAACCCGGTATGGTTCTCGCGATTGAAGTAATGAGCGCGGTTTCTTCGGAAAAAATTGTCCAACGAAACGACGACAGCTATGCCACGGCAGACGGAAGCATTGCGGCGCACTTCGAACACACCGTGGCAATCACCAAAGAAGGACCAAGGATTCTAACTATGGTATAATACAATTACTAATTTGCAATTTTCAAACTTTTTTAAATTGAAAATTATTTTCTATGGCTCGTCCTTATCTCTCAATCATTATTCCCACCTATAACGAGGCGAAACGCCTGCCGCTTATGCTGATTGATTTGGATTATCACCTGGCGAAAGCCGAATACTCGTACGAAATTATCGTGGTTGACGACTCAAGCGACGCGACGCCGGAGATCGTGGAACGCTTCATACCGCTTATCCCGAATCTAAAACTAATTCGGAATCCGGAACGCCGGGGAAAGGGCGCGGCGACCAAAATCGGCATGGTGAGCGCCAAGGGCAATTGGTGTCTGGCAATCGACGGCGATAATTCTATCTCAATCGCCGAGTTCGGAAAGGTACTCCCTTATATTTCCGGCCATGAAGGAGCTTATGATATCATCGTGGGATCTCGAGCGGTCAAATACGCGAAAGTCCGAAACTTTCCGTGGAGCCGCAAGATTATAGAAAGAGGATTAAATCTCTGGACACGACTCATCTTCCGTTCTAAAATAAAGGACCTCTTAATCGGATTCCAGTGTTTTTCCCGTGAAGCCGCGGATAAAGTCTTCGCCCTCACGAAAACCACGGGCTGGACCGCCGGGGCAGAAGCCCTGCTCTTAGGGGAAAAAATCGGCTTTAAAATCAAGGAAATCCCGATTGTGGCCGTCCACGAACCGGGCTCGTCATTCCGGACAAGAGACTATTTGCAAATTCTAAGCGAAACAATTAAAATCCGTTGGTGGCTCACGAGGGGTAAATACAAACTTTAAATAATACATGGAATATTACATCACGGCGGAACATCTTGAAGAACTGAAGAAAGAGCTGGAAGAACTGAAAACCACGACTCGACTCGAAGTCGCCGACCGTCTGAAGCGCGCGAAAGAGCTCGGCGATCTTTCCGAGAACTCGGAATACTTTGAGGCCCGGGAAGAATATGGACAAATCGAAACCAGAATCTTGGAGTTGGAAAATATGATTAAGAACGCCAAGATTATTACCAAATCGGAAAAGACCAACCAAGTGCAAATCGGATCAACCATTGAACTCGAAAAAGAAGGGAAACCGATGACCTTTACCATCGTCGGTTCCGACGAAGCCCAGCCGGAAGCCGGCTTCATCTCCAATGAATCGCCGATCGGAAAAGCTTTCTTGGGCAAAAAAGTAGGGGACATCGTTAAGATTCGCGTGCCCGTCGGAGAGACAGCCTATACAATCGTCAAAATAAAATAACAGTGCTGGACGATCTCATCAAAGAACGGATTAAAAAGGGGGAACGGCTGAAAGCCGAGGGCGAAGTTTGGTTTCCGGCGACTATTAAGCGCACTCATCGGCTCGAAGAAATTCTCAAGAATTTTTCGGCTCTGAACAAACAGAAAAAAACCGTGACGGTCGTCGGGCGAATTTTCGGTTCCCGGAATCAGGGAAGTCTCATCTTCGCCGACCTTAAGGATGAATCAGGCGCTATCCAACTAGTCTTAAAAAAAGACGGGGTAAAAAACTTTGCGACTATCCGCGATACTCTCGATATCGGGGACTTTGTCGAAGCAACCGGCAAAGTCTTTACGACGCAGAGCGGTCAAAAAAGTATCGAAGTATCAAAGTTAAAAATTATCGTCAAAGCTTTACGACCAATTCCATCAGAACGGTTTAGTATTGAAGATACAGAAACGCGACTAAGAAAAAGATATCTCGACCTTTTGGTACATCCCGAACTTAGAGAGCTATTTCGGAAGAAATCCACCTTCTGGCAGACTACTCGTCGTTATCTTTTAAAAGAAGGATTTTTAGAAGTGGAAACGCCGATTCTCGAACCGATTCCTGGCGGAGCGGAGGCCGAACCTTTTATCACTCATCACAATGCCTTAAACAAAGACTTCTATCTCCGTATTTCACCAGAGCTTAATTTGAAACGCTTAATGGTGGCAGGCTTTGAAAAAGTTTTTGAAATCGGAAGGATTTTCAGAAACGAAGGCATCGACGCCGAACATCTTCAAGACTATACCCAAATGGAAATGTACTGGGCTTATCAGAATTATCAAGGCTTAATGAAATTCGTGGAAAAGCTTGTAAAAAATGTCGTCAAAGAAACGCTAGGAACTCTTACGACGGTCAAAAAGGGCATAAAAATTAACTGGGGTAAAAAATGGCCCCGACTAGAATATTGTGAACTATTTCAAAAGGGTACTGGAATGAATCTGGAAAACGCCTCCACTCACGACCTTTTCAAAAAAGCCCGAACGCTACACATAGAACATGCGGACGAAAAACTTGGTCGTGGACGACTTATCGATCTTTTGTACAAAAAAACAGTTCGCCCGTCCCTGATTCAGCCCTCATTTCTAATTAACCCTCCCGTAGACATAGAACCACTAGCGAAGCGAATGATGAAAAATCCTAACAAGGTAGAACGTTTCCAAATTGTTGCGGCGGGCACCGAACTTGGTAAGGGTTTTTCGGAATTAAATGATCCAACGGACCAGCGGCATCGCTTTGAAGAACAAATGAAGCTTCGAGAAACGGGGGATAAAGAAGCACAGATGATGGACGAAGATTATGTTGAGGCGATGGAATACGGGATGCCGCCAGCCGCTGGTTTTGCCTACTCCGAACGTCTTTTCGCGATTCTTATGGATAAACCAGTCCGGGAAACGGTAATTTTCCCGCTAATGAAGCCGAAGGAATAAATAAAAGGCTAGCCGATGTTCAAACCCGTACTACGTTTTCAGGTCAATAGCTTGGAACCAGGAGTAAGAATTTCGGCGATTTTTTGCATAGGCGTTTTAAGGCCGAGCCCAAGGTGCGGTCTTTTTCCGTTGTACCACCGGAGATACTCAGGAATCTCTTTTTGCCAGATGCGGAAATTTCTCGGCAACCAGTTCAGGCACTCGTCTTGAATCGTGCGGTTGAATCGTTCGAGGTGCGCATTGTCGTTCGGCGTCCGTACCCTTGAATGCCGATGCGCCATGCCGCGCTCCGTGATGCGTTGTGTGAACCACTTCGAGAATTCCGAACCGTGGTCAGATTGCAGAGTTTCAAAGCCGAACGGAGAAATGATGTTCGCTCCATCGACGAACCGCAGACTGCGATGGGTGTTGATTCGTAACGATGGGAGCGCATGACTCCATCGTGAGCAGACGTCGAGGAGGGTGTAGAGATACAGACATTCTTCTGGCATACCCACATGAATCGTATCGATTTCCACAAGGATGCCCGGCTTTTCGGGGATTGGTCGAGGTGGATACTGGCGTCACTTCTTCCACTTCGATGGATAGGTGAGCTCGTTACGCTCGAGGATACGCTTCACGGATGAGAGCGAGACAAGAATCCCATCCCGCCGCAGGAGTTCCCGAAGCACTTCTGCTCCGCGATGATATTTCTTGCGATACGCGATGACTGCTTCGACGATCTCCGGCGCAAGCTCATGCGGATGTCTGTGCGGCCGCGATGACGCCGTGGGAATAATGCGTGCTCTCCTGTCGTATGGCGCGCGCTTGACCCACTTCACGATAGCACTATGCGTAAATCCGAAGTGCCAAGCGACCTTTCTTACCGACCATCCACTACGCACGAGCTTCACGGCCTCCATGCGAACATGGGGCCTCTCTGGATTATTGGTATATGCCATGTTCATAGCTTAGGTGGTTCCAAGCTATTGAACCATTACGCACTAGTTGACTTTTCCCCAGCTTAGAGTTATCATCTAGCTATCCGTGCTTAGAATGATTGACTAAACCCTCAAAAGGAGGACGAATATGAACGCTCGGATACCTTTGCTCTTTGCGATCTGTCTCATCTGTTTCACGGCTGGCTGCGCCTTCCCGACAGGGTCCGATGTCTACGTCGACAAGAACGGAACGGTCTACGTAGATCAGGGATCCTTCGTTCGTCACGGAGGATCCGCGGATTTCCCCTTACTGATCGATGAATCGATCGTGACGGTGAATTCCGATATCCAAGGGTCTCGCGAAGAGACGTCGGAAACCACCGCCATTCAGAAGTAGTCATGGTCCGACGACAACGCCCGTTCAAGGTTCAAACCTTGCGGGCTGTTTTATTTAGAGAGTACTCGCCAATAATTCAAATGGTTTCAAAATAATACGAATATGATATTATGGAAGTTGATTAGTATTATTTTACCTCATTCGCGTTATTCCTGCCTACCGGCAGGCAGGCGCGATTACTCTATGAAAAAAGTCATGGTCTTCGGAGTTTTTGACGGCATCCATGAAGGACATCAGGTAATGCTTAAGGAAGCGAAAAGTCTCGGCGATTATTTAATTGTCGTCGTGGCTCAAGATCATATCGTCGAACACTTGAAGGGCGTGCTACCGACGATTAAACTCACCGAACGATTTGAGCATATCCAGAATGTGGACGGCGTGGATAAAGTCCTGATCGGCGACGCGCATCTCTCAACCTGGCAAGTCGTCAAACGCTACCAGCCGGACATTATCGCGATCGGCTATGACCAAGAGATGCTGAAACGTGACTTAGAAAAACACTTAACAAAGATCGGCTATCAGCCGGAGATAAAAAAACTCTCGAGTTTCGAACCAGACATTCGCCATAGTTCAATCATAAAAAAAGCCCATTGACGAACAACGGGCAATCCGAAAACTGGCTAAAAGCAGTCAACTACTTGGTTGATTAATGCCCTTGAGGAGCGCATGGACTTCGGTTTCGCACCGAACCAATTGATTACGCACTTTGCGGAGCTCACGACACTGATCCTGCAACGCTTGAATCAGAGTTGCAACCTCCTTGTCGTTATCACTCACCAGAGAACGCCTTGAATCCTCAAGCTTACGACGAACCAACCCGAGAACAGCATCGAACGATTCATAGTCCACCACGCCGTTCGAACAAGAACGGAGCATCGTTCGTACCGCAGCGGCAAAAACATCCGAAAGGCTAAGTGTCAGAACGGGTGGTGTACTACATTCTCCGTCCATCAAAACCCCCTTTCACACTCGGGCGAAACAAAGAACAGGAAAAGCAGAAAAAACCGGACTTCAATCTCATTATAGAAACTCGGGGCGGATATGCAAGTGAAAAAAGCCTTGACTGTGGATAATTTCCGAAAATTTTAGTAAGATAAAAGCCATGATTGATATCAAACGACTCCGAGACAATCCTGATGAGACGAAAAAATTGCTGGCCCGCAAAAATGTTCCGCCGGAAAAAGTTGACGCTTTCCTCACGCTCGACAAAACCTGGCGCGAATTAATTCAAAAAATCGACGCCGCCCGGAACGAATTAAACACCTTAAGCAAAGATCGAAAAGTCGAGGAGGCGAAAAAGGTAAAGCAAGAACTCAAAGCAATAGAAGAACAACTGCCAAAAATTGAAGCCGAACGAGATGCCTCGCTCGAGCACTTCCCGAACCCTCCGTTTCCCGACGTCATCGAAGGAAAATCGGACGCCGACAATAAAACCATCCGGGAAGTAGGGGAGAAGCCAAGTTTTGATGGCTGGCAGGCGAAAGACTACCTGACTTTAGGCGAGTCGCTCGACCTGATCGACGTGGAACGCGCCGGTAAAATCGCGGGAAGCCGCTTTGGATATATTAAAAGAGAACTCGTGCTTTTGGAATTCGCCCTCGTGCAATTAGCGCTTGAAACCGCGATAAAAGAAGGGTTCATTCCCGTGATTCCGCCTATTATGCTGAAACCGGAGATGCTGAAAGCCATGGGCAAGCTTAAATTCATGGAAGACAAAGATGCCTTTTTCTTAGCCGAGGACAATTTGTATCTTGCCGGAAGCGCGGAGCACACTATTGGTCCGATGCACGCCGAAGAGACTTTTAAAGAAAAAGATTTACCGCGGCGCTACATCGGTTTTTCAACTTGCTTCCGTCGAGAAGCTGGTTCCTACGGCAAAGATACCAAAGGCATCTTGCGCGTCCACCAATTTGATAAAGTGGAACTTTTTTCATTCACCAAGCCAGAAGATTCAGAAAATGAGCATAAGCTCCTACTCTCAATTCAGGAAAAACTGATGCAGGCGCTCAAAATTCCGTACCGGGTAGTTGAGGTCTGTACCGGCGACATGGGATTTGGCGACGCGCGCCAATGGGACATCGAAGCCTGGCTACCCGGACAAAATAAATATCGCGAGACTCACTCAACCTCGAACACCACCGATTACCAAGCCCGCGGTCTGAATACCAAATACCGAAAGTCCGACGGGAAAACCGAATATCTCCACACTTTAAACGGCACCGCCTTCGCGATCGGCCGGACCTTAATCGCGATCATCGAAAATTACCAAACCAAAGAGGGAAGTATTAGAATACCCAATGCCCTTTCAAAATACCTTAGCTTTAAAGAAATAAAAAAAGCCGATCAGGAACGCTGATCAGCTCAACTCACAGGAATATAACACCCTAAACAGCCGGCCGCTTCCCGCAATAGGTACAGTAGCGCTCTTCATCGGCCGCGAAGGCTTCGTGATGACCGGGGTGACCACAGAAACACTCCCTACAAACCGCTTCTTCAAAGCTGTATCCGTGCTCGGCACGGAACAACTTGCGGTCGAAATTGGAATTTTCTCGCCCGCACTGATCACAAAACTTGTCAAAAGGCGAAATTTGCTTTCCGCAAAACAAGCAAGGAGAGAAAAGCTTTGCTAATCGTCGGAACGACCGCTCCACTTTGCGCCGCTACCATAAGGGCATGGCTTTCAGGCGTTGCTCTATTTTTCGTATTCCCTCAGGATTCACGAAAGACCCTCCTTACAAGAGACACGTTTTCATACCCGATCCTAGGAACTGTACTAAACTTATCAAAATCCGCGGAAATTGTAAAACCTTCTGGCCTCTGATAGAGTTTAATGTAATTCCAGGACATAAAACTACTTACGCCAGTGTTACATTATCTCAAAAAAATACTCCAAGAAACACGGGTTTTCAGAGAAAAACCCGTGTACCTCAGCGCTCAAAAATACCAAGTAACCTTCTCCGTCCAGCTTAAAAATTCGATTTCTGAAAGCCAAAAAGTTACGCTGGTAATGCCGTTACCCGCCGAAACAGCCTACCAAAAAATCGAGGCGCTAGGTCTAAAACCGGAGGGCTATAATAAAAAATCAGAAAAAAAGGCCGGCAACCGTTACGCTTTTTGGGAATCAACAATTGAACCCCAGCAGACGCTGGACTATGAGATAGCATGTACGGCACAGGTTCTCCCACGCGTTATGACGCTACGCCCGGAATGGACGATGCAAGATTATACAGCAATAAAAAATACCCCCGATTACTATTTATACCTTTCCTCAAACCACTATTTAGACGGCGTCGACCCTCGGATAAAAAAACTTTCCAGTGAAATTGTCGGATCGGCGAGGGGACTTGCTGAAATCGTTTCGCTCCTAAACGACGCAGTGATTAAAAAATTAACCTATGGAAACCCGATTCTCGGACTCTACTCATTCGGAGAGGCGCTTGAGAAGGAAAAGATGGATTGCGGCGGTTTTGACGCGCTCCTCGGGTCACTGCTGAAGGCGGAGGGGATACCCGCGCGGATCATTTCCGGGTTTTGGACCGATAGTCAGCCTAATACGGCAACCCAAAAGATGCACGCCTGGCTCGAAATACTCTTGCCTAACAATACCTGGTTTCCTCTCGACCCTTCAATCGAACAATTAAGAAAAAATGGAAGGACGAAAAAATTCGGCGGCGTCGGGAATATCGGAAGCGACCGGCTCGTTTTCTCTGTCGGCGAAGATTTTATGGTCACGACCGGCAACGAAAATCTTCCGCTCGCCATTCTCCAAAATCCCGTCATAATCCCAGAAAAGGGACTGGATTCGATAACATTAAAAACAGACATCGTCACGGAATCGAACACGTCACAATGAAATTATTTAAGAAACCGATTTTTGTTTCGATCTCGCCGAACGCCGAAGGCGACGACGTTTTTTTAGCTTTGAAATTAATCTGCAAGCCCTGGACGTGGAAAAAAGGGGAGGCGCCGAAAAAGCTGGCCGGAAAAGTGAAAAACTTCTTGGGGGTTAAAAATATATTTTTATTTGAGAGCGGCCGAACCTCGCTCTATGCGATTTTATTGGCTCTTCACCTGGATCCCAAGGATGAAGTCTTGGCCCAAGCCTTCACCTGCACCGCGGCGGTAAATCCGGTGCTCTGGACCGGCGCGACACCCATCTACGTTGATATCGACGATAATTTTAATATGTCAGCTTCGGATCTGGAAAAAAAAATCACTGCTAAGAGCCGGGCGGTGATTATCCAGCACACCTTTGGGTATCCGGCCAAGCTCGACGAACTCCTCGCAATCGCCAAGAAACACAAACTCATCGTCATTGAAGACTGCGCGCACGCCCTCGGCGCGACCTATAAGGGCAAAAAAGTCGGCATTTTCGGCGACGCCGCCATCCTGAGTTTCGGCCGCTACAAAATAATGTCGTCCGTCTTTGGAGGCGCGGCGGTCACCAATAATCCAGACATCGCTAAAAACATCGAGGCCTCGATTCAAAAATGGGATTTTCCCTCGACCTTTTGGATTTTTCAACAGCTCTTTCACCCGATTCTCTTATCAGTCACGAAACCGCTCTACAATTTTTTTAGCGTAGGAAAAATACTAGTCGTCCTCGCAAAAAAATTAAAACTCGTATCCCTCAGCGTCTACTCGGAAGAAAAAAGTGGCGGCAAACCGCCGTTCGGCCCCGCGAAAATGTCCCAGGCTTTGGCGAGAATGGGATTGCATCAATTCGAAAAAATGGAACGCTTTAACCAACACCGAAAAGAACTGGCTCGTTTCTACGGACGCAATTTAACGTCTAACCAAAAAATTACTCTTAACCAAATACCGCAAGCTACCGAACCGGTCTTTTTAAATTTTCCGATTCAGATGGAAAATGCCGAGTCGACCTATAAAATAATCGGGGCCGGAAGGCGTGAGGGGATTTACCTGGAAGTCTGGCCGGCCAAAAAAGTCATTGGTCCTTCGGGCACGAATCTGAAAAAGCTCCGCTACCTCCCCGGTTCCTGCCCGCGGGCGGAAAATCTGGCCCTCCGATCAATGGTTTTACCGACTAATCCGAATACGACGCTCGCCGATGCCGCTCGGGTGGTAAAACTAGTCAACGATTTTTTATCGACCTAAATGCCGGAAATTAAAATAATTCATGACAAAGAAACCTGGGAAGGTTTTCTCATACAGCAACGTCAAAAAACATTTCTCCATTCCTGGAATTGGGGGGAATTCAATAAAAAACTTGGGCATTCAATTTTTCGGCTCGGCATCTATGAAAATAGCAATGTCTTGGAAGGAGTTTTCTTAGTTATAAAAATCGCCGCCCGCCGAGGTTCTTTTTTATTCGTACCTCAAGGACCGATACTGGACTCGCTCGATTCTGAAACCCTAAAACATATCGCGACGTATCTGAAAGAACTGGCGATTAAAGAAAAATGCAGTTTTGTCCGAGTGAGCCCAATCGTCCTCGCGACCGACGAAAACCGCCATCTCTTTCAGGAAGCCGGCTTCCGTCGGGCGCCGATGCATATGCATGCCGAGTTAATGTGGCTTCTTGATCTTTCAATATCGGAAGAAAAGCTGCTGCGTGATATGCGGAAAACCACCCGCTATTCGATTCATAAAGCGGAACGCGAAGGCGTAACCATAGTCAAAAGCCAAAATCCCGATGACGTCCTGACGTTCAAAAAGATTTACGACGCAACGGCTACCCGTCAACATTTCACTCCATTTTCCAATGAGTATCTCCAAAAAGAGTTTGATACTTTTAAACCCGACGACCAAGTACTGCTTTTCTTGGCCAGCTACAAAGAAAAAATCATTACCGGGGCGATGGTGCTTTTTCACGGCGATTCGGCCTTCTACCACCACGGCGCCTCAACTCTCGAATATCCCGACATTCCGGCCGCCTATCTGGTACAATGGGAAGCGATCAAAGAAGCGAAACGCCGAGGTTGTCGCCTCTATAACTTCTGGGGGGTCGCGCCCGACGGAAAAACTAAGCATCCTTGGTCGGGCCTCACGCTTTTCAAAAAAGGCTTTGGAGGCTATGCCGAAGAATATCTGGCCTCCGAAGACCTCATCGTGACGAACGGCTATTGGTTCAATTTTCTTATTGAAAAACTTCGGAAATTAACCAGGAATCTTTAAAATGGAAACGGTCACCTACGATCACCAAAATAAGAAACGACGCCGAAAACGGATTAAAATCTATCTTCTGAGCTTTCTGGTGGTCGGCCTGCTTTTGGGCGGACTGTATTGGTTTACTTATAGCTCATTTTTTAAGATCAAAAGCATAACCATTAACGGCATTGACACCCCGACGCAAGAATCGTTTTTAAACGAACTGAGACCGCTCGCGGTCAGGGGCGCGCTCGCGAATCTCTTAGGACCAGACCATTACTATTCCTGGACGACTCAAGTTCAAAGTTTTTCGCCGAAATTCGCCCGTCTCACGATTACTAAAAACTTTTGGAGTCGCTCAATTACCGTGACCGTGACGCCCCGTGAGCGTTTTGGAATTTGGTGCGCGAAACCGAACGTAGCGACAACCGACTCGCCGCCCTGCTACTGGTTCGACCGTGACGCCGGAATCCTCTTCGAAGCGGCTCCGTTTCCGGAAGGAACCTTAATTTCCAAGATTACCGAGAGTGACGACAGCGAACCGGCAATCGGTGAAGCAATCCTGCCTTCCCATCTGCTCCCAAACTTCTGGAAAATCATTGATCTCATCAAAAAACGCGACTTACCGATCTACGAACTGTCGGTCAATAAAAACCTGGAAGAACTCAAAGCCGTAACCGTTCCTGGCGCGGATATCATCTTCAGCCTGCGGTTTGATCCCGACCAAAACCTCGCCTCGGCGCTCGAGATACTCCTTGGTCAAACCCCGCTCCAAAAAATCAGTTATCTCGACCTGACGGTGCCGAATAAAATCTATCTAAAAGAAAAATAAATAATGCCAACTATGCGAACTGATACGAACACTACGAATAGAATTATTATTAGCGGTATTAGCATATGTTCGCATTGTTTGCATTATGTTACATAGATTTCCCAAAAACGACAAATATTTCGGCTGGACGAACCACATCAAAAACAAAATGCTGTTCTATAATCTTTCTGAGCAAAGGATCAAGCGCGTCTTTCAAACACCGAAACGAAGAGAGGAGGGAATCGCGCCCGGCACTACAGCCGCCATGCAATCGAGTCCCACAAAAAAGAAACCGGAAGAAATTTGGATTATGTATAAAACAACGAAACAAAATAAAGGACAAAAATTTACCAGATCCTCAAAAATTTTAATGATCAGCGCCTGGCGGTATCCGGGAATAAGCAAGCCTGGGGCGGCAATTCCAATCCCGCAAGATATCCTCGAAGAACTTGACCAAATTATCTAAAAGTTATATTTTTAAGTAGAAAAGAAAGGCTTTTTCAAGAAAGGAAGGCATGAGCTATGAAAAAGCTAGTTGTTCATTTCGTCGAGGACAAGCCGTTTACTGTCGTGACACTCAAGCTGATCGGCCTACCGACCGAAGTTCGGGAGTTTATCCTCGAAGTCGGGAAGCGTCAGGATTTCGAGACCTACCTCGTCTCCCTCAAATCCGAGCAGGAAAATGGCGACGGCGGTAAGTATGTCTACCGTTTCATCATCCCGGTTGGTCAAGGTGGAACTTTGGTCAGCATCGCGGAAGCGGTGGCGCAACTTCAAGACATCGAGGTCGAAGATGCTGTCCTGCCCGCAGACGCCGAAGTCGTTCCAGACGCCCCAGTGTCTCAACTCAGGGTTCTCGCCAAAAAGCCGGCGAAGACGGACCATGTGCGTCGCGCTGAATGGGGAAATAGGTAAATCCTTCCCCAGTCAGAAAACCTCATCGGAGAAATCCGATGAGCTTTTTTATCCGGCTTTGACGGAACTTCACAATTTAGATAAGGTAACTTTAGCACTGTGATATTGAGAATATTTCGGGAAACGAAAAAAGGAGCTTTGCATGAACGTTCCAGAAAATCTTAGATACTCAAAGACTCACGAATGGGTCCGTCTTGAAGGTGACACTGCCTTGATCGGCATAACCGAATTCGCGCAATCCTATCTCGGGGACATAGTCTTCATCGATCTCGTCGTTGAAGTGGGAGATACCCTAAAAGCCGAGGACCCGTTCGGAGAAGTCGAGGCCGTCAAAGCAGTCTCTCCTCTCTATATGCCGATCGCCGGGACGGTGATTGAGATCAATGCAAATGTGATCGCGATGCCGGGTATCATCAACCAAGACCCGTTCGGCGCCGGTTGGATCCTCAAGGTGAAACTAGTTGATCACGATAACAACCCTAACTTACTGGATTCACCGACCTATGAGCGGACGGTCAGAGAGCATTAATTAGGGCGTGTCTTAGTATGGGTAGATCACACGGACGCCGGAGAACCTGCGTCCTTTTTTTACGCGCGAGGTTAAAATTTTATATATTGACAAAAACACAGACTTCTGTTACACTTTTATGTATCGCGTTAAGACGTTCATTGACATAAACACGCGGAAATCCAAATGAAACCAGTCGAGGCCGTTACGCCCCGACATTATTCCCGTAAGGGAGAAAGGAATCTAGACAGATGAGAACGCATTTCAGGAGACTCGCCAGCATCATGATGCTCGTTATGTTCGGCCTTGCTTTAATGGGGGCCAACAATGGATGCGACCAACAGTCGACCGAGCAAACATCAAGGAGTGGAGCGGAACAGGCCGCGCCAGCAGTAATCAAGAAGAACTCATCCAACCGAACGGTCGAACAACAGAATATCTACGACCGGATCCGGGTGACGACTGATCCGACTAAGGTCATGTGGATTCACTTGATCGCGCTCGACGGCAAGATCGTGAAGCGCATGGCAGTCCGCAACAAAGTCACGAGTTCGGGAAAGCGACTCGAGCCACGGCACTCCGTACCTAATACGAACAACTCGAGCACGCCCCCGAACGCTGGCAACTACTACACCGACGAGCTGATTCAGCCAGACGGCACGTATGGCGATTCCGACAGCTATGTCTATTGGTTCGACCCAATGAGTCGCTATCACCAGTGGGGCACGGCCGGTGGTCTCGGCTACTTACTCACCGACTACCCAATCGATCTAGAGAACCCAATCGAGGCGGTAACCGGAATGTACAACGCCGACAAAGCAGCTTCCGAATGGCAGACTCGTCAGGAAGGCAAGCTCAAGGCTGAACAAGGCAAGTAGGTTGGGCGGCGACGTCTGATCTAGTCCAAGGGATTCAAATAAAAAGGAGTGAAGCAAATCATGACAAACAGCGACAGTGATTGGCGTCCTAGCTACCGCAAGGCAGTAACGGAAGGAGCCAGGGAAGTCCGATGGACCACCGGCAAGGTGATCGGCACGATCGTGGTCATCATGATCGTCGGCACCTTGCTTGGCCTCATCGCCAGCGCTCTGGGTTGGTTCGGCGAGGCGGCACAGGTCACCCACGACGAGTTCGGCCCGAAGGCTGCGCTCGAAAAGTATTCTTGGTTCATCGATCAGGCGAACGCCATCAAGAAGATGGATCAGGACGTCAAGATGTTTGAAGATCGAGTCGCCAAGGTCGAAGAGAACTACGTGGCCTACGGCGCGGACAAGAGTAAGTGGGTACCCGACGTACGCCTGCAGTACAACCACGAACGTGGCACGGCACGCGACGACCTCGTCGGAGTGGCCAGCCAAAGGAACAATCTTGTGAAGGATTACAATGCGGCCAGTCGGAAGTTCAACTGGAGTCCATTCCAGACAAACCCCGACAAACCCGCGGAGTATCTCCAGGAGTACGTCGTCAAATAGTTCAACGCACATCAATGAAAGGAGGGCTAGATGCAAAACAAAGATCCGCCCTAAACGCACAGAGGCCGACCGCAAGGTACGGCCTTTTTTCTTTACAGAATCCAAATAGTTTGTATACTAAACCCCAACAGCAAGGAGAAGGAGAAAAGTTCCGTGATATCCGGCTGATGCACGGAACCCCCAAATAACTTTCCCTTCTTCTTGCCATTATTCTTTCAGTTATGAAACTCTCTATAGGTATCGTCGGCTTACCAAATGTTGGCAAGTCGACCCTTTTTAAAATCCTCACCAAAAGCGACGTTAATATCGCGAACTATCCATTCTGTACCATTGATCCAAATGTGGGCGTGGTTACCGTACCCGACGAACGGCTGGAAAAATTAAATACCATGAGCCATTCGGCAAAGAAAATTCCGGCTATCGTCGAGTTTTATGACATCGCTGGCCTAGTTAAAGGCGCGAATAAAGGGGAGGGACTAGGTAACCAATTTTTAACCCACATCCGGGATGTCAAAGCGATCGTCGAAGTCTTGCGTTGTTTCAAAGGTGAAGAGGTAATCCATGTCGAAAATTCCGTTGACCCGCTTCGCGACCTCGAGATTATTAATACCGAACTAATTCTAAAAGACTTGGAAGCTGTCGAAAAAAGAATGAAGAAATCCGAGGGCGAGGCAAAAACTGGAATTAAAGAGGCCCAGAAAAATTTCGAGGTTTTACAAAAAATAAAAATCAAACTAGATAAAGGGGAAAGGGTTAAAGAATTTTCACACGAGCCAATCGTGCAGGAAATGCAGCTTTTGACGGCTAAAAAGCAACTATATCTACTCAATGGCCGACCAGAAGATGTAAGTGATGCCCTGAAGAAAAAAATTGCCGAGATGAATGCCGAATACATCGTAATTGACTTATCGGCTGTCGCTGAAATTCCCGAGCTCACGACTGCCGCCTACCGGATTTTAAATTTAATTAGCTTCTTCACGACCGGCGAGGACGAAACCCGCGCCTGGACGATCGAGAAGGGGAGCAAGGCCCCGCAAGCGGCGGGCGTGATTCACACCGATTTTGAAAAAAAGTTTATCCGCGCAGAAGTCTGCGCTTACGATGATTTCATACAATCCGGCGGCTGGACAACCGCCAAGCAAAAAGGACTGCTTCGCGTTGAAGGAAAAGACTACATCGTGAAAGACGGGGATATTGTAGAGATACGGCACGGATAGGATTCTACTCAAGCTACTTTTTTCCTCAACCCACTTCGTTCGCCCCAGCGTGGCGAACTTGTTTATTCCTCGGCTCGCTCGTCCTTCGACCAAGCTCAGGACACCCTGCCCGCTCGCCTGCGCAGGTTTCGGATAAAAAATAGCTTATCGTTTCTATTGGTAAATAGCTTTTGAAACCCTCATTTTATGAGGTTTTTGGGGTACTTGTACTGAGCTTGCTTGCAACGAGCTTGTCGAATTGTCGAGGTATTGACAAAGTCCTAAAGAGTATGCTATAATATACTTATCCCGAAGCGTAGTAGGGATGGGCACATTTCACAGGAGAAAGTCTTGAAGAACCTTGGGACGGCAACGGCAATTCTGCGGGCAAACAAGTGTACTGCGAACGGACAGGACATTCGAGAGGTCGACCCGAAGCAGTACCGAGAACAGCGGCGATTCGAGCACGAAATCAAGTTGGCGCCGCCAACCTTCGTCGATCAGCAAAGGAACCGCTGGTAGCCCAGGAAATCTTCACAGACCAAGTAGCCAGGGTAGGAGACCTAAAAATCTCCTACCCACTCCACTTCAGTCGAGTACTCAGGTAGTCGTTTGAAGCGGAAGACAAACGTTTTCCGATTTTAATAATGAGCCAGTCGGTTGGGCTCGCTAAACATTCAACCACTTTGGCACTTTGACAGGCCTCACATCATAAGGAGAAGGTCATGCACCTTCAGTTCAACTACACGGTCCAGATCGGTGATTCAGGAGTGTTGGCGTTGATCGGCGAAAGCGATATCCGCGACTCCCATCCTAACCATTGGGCTTTTTTCATGGCCCAGATTCCCGTCGGGAAAGATCGAAATTTTTTACTGTACTTGAACGAACACTTCAAGTACGCGCTTGGAACCAGCTGTACCGTGATCGACACCGGCCGAGAGGAAGACGTCAGAATCCTCTTTGGGAAACAACTCACGGACGGGCCGATCCGGGATCCTAAAAACCTTCTTCTGGTCGTAAGACACTATTTTCGTACGGCCATTGACAAGGCAAAAGACGACGTAGAGGAGTGGCGCCGCGTCGAGGAAGCAATCGATCGTGACGAAACTCGAGAAGGCTGGGATGAAATTGACCGGATGGATAACCTGCACTACTAAAGGAGGCTCACATGGACGCGCTCGAACGCAGTTTGAGGATCCAGAACGGGATGTATCTCGTCCGGATGTGGTACCGATGCGGCTACAAACTGGAAGATCTTTGGCTCATGCTCCGGCACAACAACTTCTCTCTGGATCTCGTCCGCGAGATTCGGGAACGGCTGGAGGAAGAAGGCGAAATCTGCGCCTACAATTCTTTCGACCTGAACTAGAACTTGGAGTAGGACGCTTCCTACTCCTCCAATTGAAGTGGTTACTAACAGGAGGAACGCATGAATTCTTACGACTGGCTTCTCGTGCTTCTTTACGCCGGCGACCAGGCGTTTCCGAACGACGAGAGCTACGGCGTCAACAGTTATCTCATCAATCTTATGCTGCGCGACGAAGAGCTTCGCGGCGAACTGCTACCGTACCTCTCCCTCTTGGGCTTACCGTTGAGTTGGCGGAGTCGAACAAAGTTCTTTCTGAACGAGCTCCGTAAACTCACAACGTTCATCCCTCCACTCGTGAGCGAACACAAGGCGGATAGCCGTTCCTACTTTCATCTCACTGAAGAAGGAAAGGCAAGAGCAAAAAAAGCTTGTGAGGTATTGTCCGAGGGAATGCTCGAAAAAATCGTGATCTGTTTCCGGGGCGTATACGCGAAAAACCCGCGCATGTCCTTGGGTCAAGCACCAAAGAAACGTTACTCAAGCGTTGTCGACTGGGCGGGATGGCAGAAGTACCTCAAAGCCCTTCTGCCCGCCGTCGAGGGTCTGATCGGAGAGTTCACCCGAGGTCATCCGATGTGGATCGCAGAGGCGCGGATTGACTGCTTACCACCTCGGATTGAGATGAGAATCGGACTCCGCGCCGAAGCAAAAAAGCGTCGCCGCGCCTTACACGACTCTGCTCTTTCAAAGCCAGACCTGGTCACGTGGATGGATGAGAGCGATCAGGATGTTCCGGGAGCATTTGCGGCCAAAGTCGAAGCCCTCCTTGGATTGAACGTCACACTCCGATACTCCGGAAAGACTGCAAAAAATCCTACAAGTCTCTGCTACGAGTTGCGGCCGCAACAGTACGCCGACAAGCCGCCTTCGATCTGACCAGCTCTTTAGAACTAAATCCCCAGCGTAAACTACCAACGGGTAGCGCGCGCTGGGGCTATTTTTTTAAAAGTTAAAATAATTCGAATTCGCATTATTTTGCTTCATTCGCATTATTAGCGATTACTGTATGTTATACTTATTTGTATGCCCGAACATGCGGAGTTAGAACAAGAAATTAAAGAACTGCACGAAAAACTTTCTCTGGAAGGCGGCCGGCCGGAACGAAAAGATCTTTCCGAACGGGAAATCTGGCGGGAAATCGTCCGGGAAAAATATCTGCCGCCGCAAACTTCGCCGATGCCCGAACGAACGCCCCAAAAGCCCCTCGAAGCAGGGGAGTCGGCCTTTTTGCCCCACTATTTAAAAGACGCGCCGCCGGACGTAAAACTCAAAGTTGAAGAATTAATTGAAATCGCCTGGCACGAAGGCAACGTGAGGAAAGCCCTCGAAAAAGCCGATCATGAAGGCCCGTTTTTCCTGAATGCCTTCCACGACGTCTTAGCCGACAGACTTTACGAAAAATTACAGGAAATGAGACGTCGCGGAGTCATAAAATAAATGGTCATTCTTTGGTTCTTTGTCGCGCTTATCCTTAGCGGCTTGGTGGTCGTGGCAGTCGTCTTTTTTGCCCGATTTTCTTTTGTCCGGACGTTTTTGCGCTCGCTCGACCTGAACCTCATTTTAGTGCGCTTTCCCGCGATACCCCAGAAAGACGAAAACCAAAAGGAGCCGTTGCAAGAAATTAACGTCACCGCTCAATTTTTAAACAGCATTTCGGGACTGAAAATTCCATTTGTAATCGAAGTGGCCGTGCCGGTGATCGGCGAAGAAATTCATTTCTATCTCGGCGTTCCGCGGAATTCCGTCGATTTCGTAACGAAGCAAATTAACGGCCTCTGGCCGGACGCTCAAATCGAAAAGTCCGAAGACTACACGATTTTCAATACTGAAGGCAACGTGGCCGCCGCCTATCTGAAGCTCAAGCACGCGAGCCTCCTGCCGGTCCGGACCTACACCGAAGCCCAAGTCGACACCTTTGCCCCGATCTTGAACAATTTTTCCAAAGTCAAAGCGGCAGGGGAGGGACTGGCGCTCCAAATTATCGTGAAGCCCGCGCCCCAGGGAACGCAAAAAAATCTCGCAGCGATGATTGACCGCCTGAAAAAAGGCGGGCAGGTAATCGGCGGCGAAAAATACTTTAATCTCGGAAGTTTGAAAGATATGCTCTATCCCGACGTAAAAAAAGAAGCCGAGAAAAAAGAAACCCGAAGCCTAATTGTTGATCAGGAAACCGTGAAAGCCGCGGAGCAGAAAATCGGCAAGCCGATCTTCAACGTCAACGTCCGCTTAGTCGCTTCCGCGACGACGCCCTTTCGCGCCGACGAATTATTGGACAGCCTCGTCGGCTCCTTCAACCAATTCACCTCGCCCTTGAGAAACGAATTCAAAACCGTCAAAGCCCGGAACCCCCACAAGCTCGCCCAGGAATTCATCTTCCGGAATTTCAGCGGCCCGGAAACAATGACCCTCGGCACTGACGAACTGACAAGCATTTTCCACTTTCCGACCGCGACAATCGACGTCCCAAAAATCAAAAGCTTCAAAGCGAAAGAATCCTCGCCGCCGACGATTTTGCCAGACAAAGGCGTCGTGATCGGGGAGAGCCTTTTTAGAGGTGAACGTAGATCAATCCTCATTTCCGAGGACGACCGCCGCCGCCATGTGTACGTGGTGGGCCAGACCGGCACCGGCAAATCAGTCCTGCTTTCCAATATGGCCGTGCATGACATCGAAGCCGGTAAAGGAATCTGCCTGATCGACCCGCACGGCGACCTGATCGACAGCATCCTATCGGTCATACCCAAACACCGCTACGATGACGTAATTATTTTCGACCCGGGCGACATCGAACGGCCGCTCGGCCTAAATATGCTCGAATACGATCATACGAAACCGGAACAGAAAACCTTCATCGTAAACGAAATGATGAATATTTTCGAGAAACTCTATGACCTAAAACAAACCGGCGGCCCGATGTTTGAACAATATATGCGGAACGCCTTACTGCTTTTAATGGAAGATACGATTGAGCCAGCGACCCTAATGGAAGTGCCGAGAATTTTCACCGACCCCGAATTCCGAAAAAAGAAAATCAGCCGAGCCCACAACCCGACTGTCATCGACTTCTGGGAAAAAGAGGCGACGAAAACGAGTGGCGAGGCCTCACTCGCTAATATGACGACCTACGTCGGCTCAAAGTTTAATATTTTCATCGCCAACGACTATGTCCGGCCGATAATCGGCCAGGTGAAATCGGCGCTCAAGTTCCGGGAGATTATGGATCAGGGAAAAATTCTCTTAGTCAATCTTTCGAAGGGCCGAATCGGGGACATTAACGCGAGCCTGATCGGTATGGTGATTATCGGAAAAATCCTGATGGCGGCCCTCTCACGCGTCGACACGCCGCAGGAAGCCCGCCGAGATTTTAATCTTTATATCGACGAGTTTCAAAACTTCGCGACCGACTCGATTTCCACGATTTTATCCGAAGCCAGAAAGTACCGCTTGAACTTGGTGATTGCCCATCAATTCATCGCCCAGCTTTTGGAAAAAATCCGGGACGCGGTTTTTGGCAACGTCGGCTCGCTCATCGTCTTTCGGGTCGGTGCGGAAGACGCGGAATTTTTGGAAAAACAATTCGTACCGACCTTTACGAAAGGCGACCTGATTAATATCGATAACCGAAATGCCTACGTGAAACTCCTGATTAACGGCCAGACCACCGCGCCTTTCAATATTAAAACCCTACCGCCCAAGAAAGGGAATACGGAGATAAACCAATCCCTTCGCGACCTTTCTCGCCTGACCTACGGCCGCGACCGCAAAGAAGTGGAGGAAGAGATTTTGAAACGGCTACGAATATAGGTTTTGACCGAATTTCTTTTTCCCCTCAATCCACTTCGTTCGCCCCGGCGTGGCGAACTCGTTTATTCCTCGGCTCACTCGTCCGACTGGTTCAGTACGATCGTACTTCGCTTTACTAAGCTCAGCATCTTCGTTACCTGCGCTCCTCGACCTGCGCAGATTTCGGAGAAAAAAGAAACCCTGTCAAAAAAAGACTATCTCGTTGCACTGACGGATAGTCTGAGTTTTTAGCCGAAGCCCTATTTAGGTGAAATCCACTATCCCGACGTTCTCGCTATCGACCCTTCCCAATGTCGGGTGATGTACTCAATAAGCTCCACGTCATTTTTTCCTTTGAATTGCTCTTCAAGAACACACATCGCGATTCGGACTACATCCGAAAAGTTAAACTTGATGAGTCCTGCTCGCTGAACTCGCTGAACAAGCTCATTAGCGTCACGAACTTGATCGGGAGCCATTCTCGCCCCTCGAATAAATCCAAGAGGTTTACTTCTAGAAGTCTGTTTGGCATGCAAACTTCTTTGTGCCATGTTTCCCTCCATAAAAATGAACTAGAAAAGAACAATAATAAACAATGGTAACATCTTAACTTTAGCTACGCAAGGAAAAAAATTAATCCGATTGACTATATTACGTCAAATACCCAACTCTCCTCAACCAATAATCATTTTCCCACTCCCAGAGTTTTTTCGCGCCCAAGAAGGCTTCGAAATCTTGTTTCCAAAAAGGAAATTCTTTGAGTTCGATAATACCGGTCAATTCGCCCCAGTCATGAGTATCGTCATGACAAAACGAATTGCCATTAGACTTAGCCGCCCGCCGGATCTTTTCTCGCCCACCTTTTGGCCGCATCATAGCGCCACAGGTTCGACAGGTTTTTTGCTGGTCAATCCGGAGAATCCACCGCGTCTGCAAATTCTTCAATTGCTTGCTTAAGGGGTCCATATAAGCCGAGGTTTGGAGGGAGTAGTCTCGATATATTGCCTGGGACGTTTTGATGTCTAAAACGCCAAATTTACCCCCTATCAGGGCCAGGGCGTCCATTGTACCCGCGTAATGATGATCGTAGCTCACAACCCGTTTTTCGACGTATTCCGGGTCAACTTGGATATTATTCTTATCCCAAAAGGCCAAAAACGCCTCAACGGCCGGCTGAATCGAGGGATCGATGACCGGTTTTTCGCCAATCAACAATTTTTCCATCGTTTCGTGAATCAAGGTTCCTTCGGCGGCGGATTTTTCCGTGCTCGCTTGGGCGTCCTTATAACTCGCGGCCTCGGCGTAGTAGCGATACAAAGCTGGCTTGGCCTTGATGGAAATAATTTTCGTGACCCGCGGATACCAGACGCCGTCAATTTCATACCCGGAAGCTTCTTTAAAACTTTTCTCGTCTTTAAAATAATCAAAATCCATTTGTTCAGTGTAGCAGAAAAAGAGGGAAGTGTGGTATACTTTATAAGAAATGCTTGAGAACTTTCTCCGGCATTACTTTTTTAATTTTTATGGAAAAAACCTGTGAGCAGTGCGGAAAAATTTTCGGGACGATCATGACCAAGACGCCGTTTCAAAATCATCCACGTGGATACGACAGAGCACTCTGTCCGTCCTGCAATCATAAAAACCGAAAAGGCGGCGAGGAAGAGGAATAGAGGAGTGATCCTCAGCCGCTCTTTTACAATATACTAAGTGTCGCACAATATACATTTTACGACATAAAGCTATCCTAAAAGACTCTTCTTATTATATAGATACTCTAAAAATCCTTATCTTTCTCCTCTCTTCCAATCTTTTCTCGCGCGAGCTTCTATTTTTGATCAAACTGCCGCCTCTGCCCCTTATAAATTATGTATAAACAGCAAAAGCCATTCCCGGAACGCCTGAATGATATATAGGAACTGAATCCAGGTGTTCCACGCGAAATCCTTAACCCAGAACAAGGCCTGGTTCATAAAGCTGACCCCGGCATCAACTAATTTAGTCTCCGCGGCCCGTAATTGATTTAAAAGACTGGTCTTAACGTTATCCGCGACTTGTTTTACTTGTTTATCAATTTCTTGCTGAATCGAGTTTTTAACCGAGTTCTGAATATTCTCTAAACTCTGCTCTAAGGACGTGGTGCTGATACTTGCGGACGAAACTTTTTTCATCCCGTTATAAAATAACGTAAACGCAATCAGAATGCTGACGAATAAAACTTTTAAAATTTTCATACTTGACAAGTCTACAATATTATTACAAAGGCAGATCCATATAATCAGCCGGGTTAATCGTGACGCCGTACGGTACCAAGCCGCAGTTACAGCCCGGAATGTTTTTGATGTAAAACGAATCCCCCCAGTACAAACCGAAATGGAGGTGCGCTCCGAAGGCGTAGCCGGTTTCGCCAACGTAGCCAATCACGTCGCCAGCCTTCACCGTATCCCCTTCGTGAGCCGCTTGCCGAGACATATGGGCGTAGAGCGTGTTAAAACCATTATCATGCTTAATCACGACATACTTACCGTATTGATAACGCCCATTATTCCCGACTGCTAAGACGACGCCGTCGCGCGCGGCCGTAATCGGCGTGCCGACCGGCGCGCCCCAGTCAATCCCGTTATGAGGCTTGCCATGATACAAATAAGAAATCTTGCCGTACTCCTGGGTCAAGCGGCCATCTACCGGCTTTTTAAATACGCCCGGACGCTTCGTTGGCAAAAGATTGACGTTGAAATTCGCCCGTAATTGATTTTCGATAGTGTCAATTTGATCGTTAATGTCGGTTTGCTTTTTTTCCAGATCGCTAATAATGCGCTGATACGCCTTTTCTTGATTTTTGGTCTGATCAAGCAAATCCTTCTTTCCCTGCTGTTGATCTTGGACAATCACCCGCTGGTTCTTCAAGTTTTCGCTCTGGACCTCGACGGCCGTCTTTTTCTCAGCCGCCTGGCCAAGCTTAGCTTCTAAATCTTTTTTGACCGACATCAGCTCATCCACGCTTTTTGCCAAATCAGCGTTAATCGTACTCAATGTCTGCGACTGAAAAATACTTTCGGTTAAGCTTTGATTTTTCAAAAAAATCGCCAAAAGGTTTTCATTCTGCCTCGCTTGATATTCACGAACGAATCTCGTAATCGCGACTTTCTTCCCGTCTAAATCCTGTTCTTTTGCTTCAATGTCGTAGGATAGATTCTGAAGTTCTAATTTTAATTTTTCAATCTGCACGCCGCTAAACTTAATATTTAGGTTGAGGAAGCTAATCTGAGTATCGAGCTTCTTTACCTGCTGATTTAGCGTTTTACTTTTCTGATTGGTTTCAAGCAAACCCTTCTGATTATCAAGAATTTGCCCATTAATCTTCTGGAGTTCATTGGCTTTATCGTTGATGGCTTTCTGCAGTTCTTCTTGCGGAGTCAAGGCCGAAACAAATCGCGGATCCGCAACAAAAAAAATTATAAGCAAGCCCGTCACGATCCGCCACACGTTTTTTTTAAAAAACAATCTAGACATACATGATTCCTCGCGCGAAAATCTTTACGCCAATTTCCCGATCGCCACTTGAATCCGGCGAAGCGTCTCTTTTTTCCCCAAAACCTCGATGATTTCAATCGGCCCCGGAGAGGCGTCCTTGCCGGACACGGCATACCGTAAAGGCCAAAACACCTCTCCCCTGCCTCGCGCCTCAGCGAGCGGATTCAATGCTTTTTCAAGCTCGGCCTTCGTAAAATTTTCGGGAGTGAGCGTGAGAAGCAAAGCCGATGCTTCCTCCAGATTCTTTTTAATCGCTTCCTTAGTCGCCTGTTTCCAAAGCAGCTTCCCCGCTTCGTACTCGGGCAAGCCCCAGAAAAAATCAGTGAGGTTGGGCCAATCGGAAAACTTTTTCATCCGTTCCCGAACCGATGCCAAAACTTTTAAAAGCTGTTCGTCAGAAAATTTTGGCACCGGGACGGCCACTCGTAACCTACGAAGAAATTCCTGGTCGTTTAACCGCTTCAAATACTGCCCATTTAACCAATCAAGCTTTTCACTATTGAAAATCGCCGCGGCTTTCTGAACCCGACCGAGACTAAACGCAGCAATTAATTCCTCGCGGGTCATGATTTCCTTGTCTCCTTCCGGATGCCAGCCTAAAAAGGCGATAAAGTTAACCATCGCTTCCGGCAGATATCCTTCTCTCCGATACTCGCTGATCGCCGTTGCCGAAAAACGCTTGGACATTTTGCTCCGATCCGGATCAAGAATCAGCGGCAGGTGGCCATAACGCGGCTCCGGCAATTGGAGCGCCCGCTGCATTAAAATCTGTTTCGGCGTGTTGGCCAAGTGGTCGTCGCCCCGGATCACGTGCGAAATTTTCATCTCATAATCATCAACAACGACCGCGAAATTATAAAGCGGATTATTCAGGTCTTTCGCGATCACAAAGTCGCCCATCAGCGACCCCTCGAACACGACTTGCCCCCGGATCAAGTCGGTAAACTCGATCTTCCCATCGACACTTTTAAAACGAATGACCGATGACTCCCGTGATGCCTGTTTTTGTTTTACCTCGTCGGCCGAAAAACTCCGGCACCGGCCGCTATACTTCGGCGCCTGTCCAGCCGCGAGCTGAGACTGCCGTTCTTTTTCCAACGTTTCTTTGGAACAAAAACAATAATAGGCGTGTCCGTCCTTAAGTAATGTCGTCAGATACTTTTCGTAGGTTTCGGTTCGCTCGCTCTGGCGATACGGTCCGTACGTTCCCTTGTCCTGCCCTTCGTCCCAGTCGAGTCCCAGCCAGGAAAGGCTCTCAAAAATATCTTTGTCGTACCGGCTCTCCGATCGTTCCTTGTCCGTGTCCTCGATCCGGACGATAAAACTGCCACCACTTTGGCGGGCAAAAAGCCAATTAAAAAGCGCTGTCCGGGCCGAGCCGATATGAAAATAGCCCGTCGGAGACGGAGCAATACGGACGCGAACCGGAGTTTTGGCGCTCATACCTAGTATTTTAACGTGTTTCAAAGAGATTTAAAAGACGGGTTTTTGCTATAAAATTAGGGATTTAGAAATATTGACTTCTATGTTATATTATGCTACTATTTCGGAACGCGGATGGGGTGAAAGAAAGGGTGTCTTTAAAAAGACGATTCATCAACTGTCCCATCCGCCCCTCTTCAAAAATCTTGGGGATTCCGAGGCTTTCGAAGAGGGCACGACAGTGGGTTTGTTTCGCTAAGCGGAACGGAGAACGAAATGTGCCCTCTACCAGTCCTTTGTAAAATGTCTCGCCGTTTTTAAAACGCGGCGGACGAAATCGGAATGTGCAAGCCTTTTCTAACCTTGTGGGTTAGGCAATGGCAAGCACGAAACAAACGGAGGTGTCTTATGGCGCGAGTGATTGGCATCCGTCACCGAACCAAGCGAACCAAGGAAGGCGAAGCTCGCCCGACGATGATCGCGGTGAAAGACGGCGAAAACGTGAAGGTCTACGAGCTCGAAGAAGACGATGACGAAAAAGACTTCTTGCTCGGCAGATACCCGACCAAGTACCACAACGTGACCGAGCCGGTGGACGAAACGAAGTACTTCCCGCATCACCTGAAACGCGACGACGAGGGCGAAGTCGTCCGCGTGCCCTCGGCCTACGAAGGCTTGAAGGCTGGCGACATGATCGCCATGATCCTCGGCGGCTCGGGCGACCGGTTCGCGGCCGCACTCTCTCGACGAGGAGAAGAGATCGGCGCGACTGTTCAACGCATCCCGCCCTTCACGTTCAAAACCGAACGTGGCGCCGTGCCAAAGGAAGACGATCATCTCCTGCTCGCGAGCCTTTTCCAGGCCAAGCCCGAGCTTTTCCAAAAGCTCCTGCCGCGCGACCGAGACCTGATCCGGCTCCGCGAGTCGTTCATGGCTCGCAAAGAGGCGCAACGGGCCCGGATTGGTTGCGAACAGCGGCTCCGCCAACAGCTGATTGGCCGAATCTTCCTAGACGAAGAAGGCCGCTTCCCGGAAGGCTCGATCGAGGACATGTACGACCGGGAAAAAGCCTCGAACGTGATCTTTAAGAACCTGCGGGCCGAAGAACGTGAGCGCGAGAAGGAACTGAAAATCTGCGTGCACGCGCTCTCGGTCTGGGAGCTCTTCGAGGGCGTCGAGGGTTGCGGTGAAGTGATTGCCGCGGGCATCGTGTCCGCGATTGGCGACATCCGTCGGTTCAAGAATGCGGCTAAGCTCAAAGCGTTCTCGGGCATGCACGTCCTCCCGGACGGACGCATTCCCCGGAGACGCGAAGGTAGCACCGCGAATTGGCAGCCGCTCGCCCGCCAAGCCTTGTGGCTCTTGGGCGACCAGTTCAATAAGCGGCCGGACTCGGTCTGGGGCAAAAAGCTCCGCGAGTACAAGGTGCGACTTCGCGAAAAACATCCGGAAGTCCTGAACCTTCCGAAAATGGGAGACGACGGAAAGCCAGTCGTGCATCCCAAGACCGGCAAGCCCGTCACGGTCAGCCGCTACTCCCCGATCCACATCCACAAGATGGCGATCTGGCGGACGTTAACCAAGTTCACGGAGTGGCTCTTCCGCGAATGGACCAAGCTCGAGAAGCTCGAGCCAGCGCCGGTTTCCGAGTAGTAAAAGGGGGGCGAGACGAGTCTGGATGTGTTCGCAAGAACGAGGTCCTCTTTGTCTCTCCCCTGCTCTTTAGCATTCTCGGGAGGTGAAACGTAAGGTGTGATGTGAATAATGACGATTTAGCACTTGTCTCACCTCCCGCGCTCTTTACAAAAAAAGAGATGAAACGAAGGTGCACTTGTTCCTTCGGGAACGTGCGATTCATTGCTTCATCTCTTTACGAAAAACGGAGATAGGACGATGAGCGACGTGTCTAACAGTGGACGATTGCGTATATGTCCCATCTCCTCTACCCCGCTAAACTATTTAGTGATACTAAAATAGCTTAGCGGGGCCTTCTTTCAAGTTATTGAAAACTATTCGATACTTTGAAAGAGGGTACGAATGACCATGTGTCTTGCGTTAAGCGAGACGAACGCATTTCTGTACCCTTTACCTTAACAATTACCGCACAAGCGGATAACGAGCGAGACGAAGTACTTCGTGTTCTTTCAAGAACGATCTGGGATTTGTCCCGCTCATACCACACGAGCGCGCGAGGAGAACGATTGATGGGATGTTTCAAAAAACGATACGGGGATTGTTTTTTCTCGCGCGCTCAGCTCTTTCAGAAAAAAGGAGTTGGAACGATAAGGTCTGTGTTTCAAAAAAAACGATGTAAAGCCTGTTCCAACTCCTTGAAAATATCCGGGGCGAGACGATACCAGCCATGTTTCTCAAGACGAGAAACGAAAACGCTGATGCCTCGCCCTTTTTTATTTATTTTTAGCCTCATTGCCTCGGGGCTCTGCCCCAGAGGGTATTAAATAGAAGCTAAAAATATCCTGAGCTTGGCGAAGGATTACTTTAGTCGTAACAAGGAAACTGATATGGTGCGAGCGCACCTCTGCGAGTAGTTAGAGTAACCGCAAGAATTCTTCGAGCGTGAGCCCGGCTTGCTCGATCACCGAACGCAAAGTCTTCCGGTCAAGATCTCGGTTGTGGACGGGAACGCACACGAGAAGCCCCATCTTTCGGGGATGTTTCAAAAAGTGGTGGCTACCGCGGACATGGTGAATAAAAAAACCGGCTCGTTCTAGAGCCGAAATCGCGCGCCGAGGCTTGACGGCCGGAAACCGTTCGCTCATACGACCGAGACAGCAACCCTGACCTTTTCTTTTAACGGCGAGACGTCGCGTGGAATAGAACGCTTGTCTTTCCGTAGACTCTCGAGGTAGCCCAAGATCGCGTCCTTGGCCATATCGCGGGCTTCCTTGAGTGTCCGCCCTTCGGTCACAAGTCCTGGGAGCGCCGGGCAAGTAACCACGTAGCCACGGTCTTCACCGGACTCGATGATCACTGTAAAGGTGTATTGTTTGGTTTTGACGGTCTCCCTCTTTGGATGAGCCATACGTTTTTACTCTAACGCATTCGAGCGAAGCCAGTCAAATTACGATCACACCAGGCGAAACGCAAACTATCCTTCTTCTTTGACTTGCTAGCTCCCAAATGTTACTCTGTGGAACGCGGCGAGACCAATGACGGCGTGTCTTTTCTATAGACGATCCCTCCTCTGTCTCGCCGCGCTGTACCTTACAAACCAGGTGAGGAACGAAACGACCAGGCCAGTGTCAAAAGAACGACGCTATCTCTGTTTTGTTCCTCACCTCAAGTACTGCAGAGCCGGAAGAAGACGCGAATACGACCTTGTCTGGTAAAAGACGACTCAGGAGGTGTGGCCTCTTCCGGCTCTGCTTCTGAGATACAATAGGTATCACGGGGCGAGACGAACAATGAACTGTCTTTGCAGACGAACAAGCGAATGTCTCGCCCTTGCCCTTAATCATCCTCGGGAGGTGAAAGGTAAGGACGTCTCACCTCCCGCGCTCTTTACAAAAAAAGAGATGAAACGAAGGTGCACTTGTTCCTTCGGGAACGTGCGATTCATTGCTTCATCTCTTTACGAAAAACGGAGATAGGACGATGAGCGACGTGTCTAACAGTGGACGATTGCGTATATGTCCCATCTCCTCTACCCCGCTAAACTATTTAGTGATACTAAAATAGCTTAGCGGGGCCTTCTTTCAAGTTATTGAAAACTATTCGATACTTTGAAAGAGGGTACGAATGACCATGTGTCTTGCGTTAAGCGAGACGAACGCATTTCTGTACCCTTTACCTTAACAATTACCGCACAAGCGGATAACGAGCGAGACGAAGTACTTCGTGTTCTTTCAAGAACGATCTGGGATTTGTCCCGCTCATACCACACGAGCGCGCGAGGAGAACGATTGATGGGATGTTTCAAAAAACGATACGGGGATTGTTTTTTCTCGCGCGCTCAGCTCTTTCAGAAAAAAGGAGTTGGAACGATAAGGTCTGTGTTTCAAAAAAAACGATGTAAAGCCTGTTCCAACTCCTTGAAAATATCCGGGGCGAGACGATATGCCGTCTGTCTTTTGAAAAGACGAAAGTGCAACTGTCTCGCCCCTGCTCTTTACGATTCTCGGGAGGTGAAACGTTGCCTACGCTGTCAGTAATGACGAGTACTTCAATGTTTCACCTCCCGCGCTCTTTACTAAAAAAAGAGATGAAACGACATCCGGCTTATTCCTTCGGGAACGTCTAATTGCCTGTTTCATCTCTTGAAATACCAAAGACGGAGACGGCTAAACGACTGTCCAGTAATGGACGATTCGACCATTGTCTCCGCCTTTTTTTATTTACCAAAAGACTTGATATTCACCCTAATCAAACTTAGAAAAAGGACGATTTTTCTGCTTCGTGCGGCAGCTCGCGCAGGCACCGTGAGCTTGGTCCCGAAGTGAAACGAAGGGTCACGATGCCGAGCGAGCAGGCGGGCTCGTGCCGCTGGAGCACGAGAACCGCCGGTGCCGGTAGAAGTAGAAAAATCGTCCGTCCTTACTTCCCTACCGCCACTTCCAACACGTCTTTCGCGATTTTTTCCGCGGCGTTCGGGATAAAAAACTTTTTGGCGGCCTCGGACATTTTCGTCTTGCGTTCCGGATTATTTAAAATACTTTGGATCTCGGTGATTAATAAGGTCGGCAAAAGATTTTCCTCAAGCAGAACAGTGCCCGCGCCAGCTTTTTCGTACTCGTAGGCGTTCTGCCGCTGGTGATCATTCGCCGAATCAGCCAAAGGCACGAGAATCGCGGGCTTGCCCAACGAGGCGATTTCAAAAATACTCGAAGCGCCAGCCCTTGAAACCACGACCTCCGCGGCGTTAAAGGCGTCGCGGAGGTCGGGGCCGAAATACGGCGCGAAGAAATAGCTTTTGATTTGTTCCTCTTTTAGCTTTTCACTCATAAAGGTAAACTCGTTTTTATAGCGCTCATAATTCTTCGGCCCGACTTGGTGAACGACGTTAAACGCGGTCAACAACTGCTCGAGGTTTTCGATAATAAACGTGTTGATTTTTTCGGCCCCCTGCGAGCCGCCCATAAAAAACACGCACGGCTTATGGCTCTCAAATTTAAATAGCTTCCGCGAATCCTCGACGGACTTGTCGGGCGTGAGATCCTCCCGGATCGGCAGACCCACGAGATTCACCTGAGTTTTTTTCCCGACCACGCGGGCGGCCGACGGAAAAGCCACTTCGAGGATCCGAGCCGATTTGGCCGAAATCCGGTTCGTGATGCCGGCCACGGCATCCGATTCGTGGACGATAATCGGGATCCGGTAAAAACGACAGGCGGTAATAACCGAGAGCACCCCCGGGCCCCCTTTCGAAAAGGTCACATCCGGCATATACAGAAAGACTTTCCAGAACGATTGGAGCAAACTGAAAATAAACTTGAAAATGTCGAGGAAGTTCTTGAGGTCGAAATAACGCCGAAACTTGCTCTCGGCGACCGGCGTGATCCCGATGCCGCTCTCCAGCAAATACTCACGATAAATCCCGGGGTTACCGAAATACTGGATCGTGACCATGGTCTTCGCCGAATCAACGCTTTCTTGGATTTTCCGGGCAACGGCGACAAGGGGAATAATGTGTCCCCCGCTCCCTCCGCCGGTCAACAAAATTCTGATCGTCATACTTTTTAGGAATACTTTGAAATATTAACAATAATCCCGCCGATTGTCATAAAAACCGCGAGGGCCGTGCCGCCATAACTAATGAAAGGCAAGGGCAAACCGGTCAAAGGCACGATGCCGGATAAGGCCGCGATATTCATAAACGTCTGGAGGCCAATCAGCGAACCGAAACCGATTAAGAGCAACTGGCCGAAACGATCCCGAATCCGATGCGCCAAAAGGAAAATTTTCAAAATCAAAACGGAAAACACCAGAAGCATCAACGAGACGCCGATAAATCCGAGCTCTTCGGCAATGACCGCGAAGATCGAATCCCCGATCGACTCCGGCAAATAACTAATCTTACTGGTCGACTGGCCGTACCCCACACCGGTCAAGCCGCCCGAGCCGATCGCGATTAAGGCCTGGTTTAATTGGAATCCGCTGGCCTGGATATCCGCCTCGCCCCGGACAAAGCTCATAATCCGGTTTAAACGATACGGCGTGAAATAAATCACGAGCGACAATATGGCAATCACGACCAAAGTACCGCTCGCGATGTAGGTGAGCTTCGCGCCGCTCACGAAATAGACAATCATCGCGACCGCCATCAAGAGCGCCACGATGCTCGTCGAGTGCTGCGCTAAAAGCAAGCCAGTAATTACAATACTGATAATCAAAAACGGCACGAATCCGGTTAAAAAATTTTTCTGCCGCTCAGAGCCACGAGAAAGCCAGGCGGCCAAATAAGCCAGAAAAGTTATTTTCAAAATCTCCGAGGGCTGAAAGGTAACGGGACCAAAAGTCAGCCAGCGTGAAGCGCCTTTGGCCTGCAGACCGAAGGGCGTAAAAATCAAAACCAAAAGCACTATTGAGGCTAGCAGTAAAAAAATCGCCAATTTTTCATAGCGGCGGTAATAAAACTGGGCGCCAAAAATAAATCCGATAATCCCAAAACTGAGGCCGCTCAATAATTGATGTTTTAAGTAGAAATACGTGTCGCCGAACCTCACTTTACCTACGTATGAAGAAGCACTCGCGAGCATCGCCAAACCAAAAATCGTGAGGACAAAAATACACGACAAAATCAGGTAATCAGCCTTGCCGCTCCGGCGGATCTTTTTTGGCTTAACCGCTCTATTTTTCATTACTCCGTTTTAGAACTCGTCCGGCCCGGACAGGTTTAAGTGCTCCATCTTTAACTGCCACTTCGCCGTTCACGATAACGTCCGAAACTTTGCCGTCTTTCCAGAGTACCAGGTCGGCGAAATTTCCTTCTTTCACTTCTCCGCGATACCGAAGATTAAACACGCGGGCCGGAATGCTCGTAATTTTCTGCACTGCTTTCTCGAACGGCAAAAGCTTGGTGGCCGTCATCAAATTTAAAAACTTCGGGAAAGTATTTATCGCTCGTTCTTGCTTAATGACCATCGGACCCTCCGAAAGTCCGGGGCTGTTCGAGGCGACTAAGGCCTGCGGCCGCGTTAAACTTTTAATCGTCCAATCCAGATTGATATTTTTATACAAGACAACCGCCCGGAGCTGACTATCGATCATGAGCTGCAACAACGCGTGCCGTAAATCCAATTCATGATTCCGGGCATACTCGCCGAGCGTTTTACCGACTAAATAGTCGTTACCCGGCGCCTGGACGACGCTTACATCATCAGGTTTAATTTCCGGCAGTTCCCCTAGAATCCGTTCTTGAAGATAGCCGCTCTTAATATTCGCGATCATAATTTCCAAACCGCCATTCTGAACCCACGCTGGTAAAAGGGTATAAATCGCGACCACGCTCATATCGGAAGGATAGTTATCAAAGTGAATATTAGTTTCGTGGGCCGTGGCCTCAAGCAACGACAAACTTTCCTGATATTCCTGCTCAAACCCCAAAAGCGGCCGGAAATGACTGATTAAGGTTTTTACTTTTGTTTCCTTAGCGAGCAAAATCGTTTCCCCGACTGACGCTAAAACGCCCTCCCGCTCGTTCCGCAAATGAGTGGTGTACACCCCATCATAAGACCTCACTAGTTCAGCTAAGGATTTAATCTCATGATACGAAACTTGGCGGGCATGAGCGTAGCCCAAACCGGTTGAGAGGCCAAACGCTCCCTCCTCAAGCGCCTGAGTGACGATAGCCTTGAACACCTCCATCTCTTTGACGGTTAAATCACGGAAGACGTCACCGATCAAGGCGCGTCGAATGGTCGAGTGTCCGATGAGCGTTCCAAAATTAACCCCGATTTTAGCGCGGGCCACGATCTCCAAAAATTCTTTGACTGAATTCCAATTAACGTTGACCTGATTGATGTCGGCCCACTTACGGATCGATTCCAACGAACCATAGAGAAGAGGCGTGAGTGATGACCCGCAGTGTCCGCCGATAATCGAGGTCACTCCTTGCCGCAAAAAAGCCTCCTGAGCGGGATGAGTAAAAAGGGTGAGATAATGATCCGAGTCAGTGTTGACATCGATAAAACCAGGCAAGAGGTGCGCGCCGGAGCCATTGATTACCAGTTCGGCATTCTTTTTTGGGAACGTGCCGATAGCCGAAATCCGATCGCCTTTAATAAGGACGTCCCGCTTGATCGCCGACTGGCCGCTTCCATCAATAAGTTCCGCGTCTTTAATTAAAATCATATCTGAAATTCTTTTATTTAGTATATCATATTGAAAAAACGAGGATAATAAAGGCAATCCTTCGACTTTGCTCAGGATATTTTTAGCTTCTATTTATACCCTCGGGGCAAAGCCCCGAGGTAATGAGGCTAAAAATAAAAAACCCCTGGAACAGTACAATTCCAAGAGTTGAATCTCTATGATCGACACAGCCTGTCGACAATGTTAGCGCTGACGTCCTCTCGGAGCGGGTCTTTCAGGCCCGTCGCTTCTCCGGCGACAAAAATCTTGCCGCCCGAATCAAGAAATAGCATTTTGCCGTCGGGAACCGAGACCGATGGACGGAGCTCCACAAGAACTTTTCTCTCGAGACATGGCCGAATCTCTAGAACACTGAATACCTTCCCGACCTGCGCGCCTTTCCCTCCCTTCTGCAAAAAATGAAGCACCTTCCCGTTCCTATCACGAACCGGGTAAAGAAACTTCAATCGGCGCGGCTTGCCGTTATCACGCGGAATCCGCCAAAAGTAGTAAGTCGCTTGAACCACGACCGCTTTGTCCATACCCATACCGAAGCCACCTCCCGCTTGAACGCCAGAGTCTCCCGACAAGGAAGACAGATGTTGTCAAAGACCAAAGACGAAAACCTATCCTAACAAAAGGTCAGATTGATTGCAAACGGAACATTACGGTTGACGGAGATAAAAATCAAGGAAAAAAATAGCAATGCCTAAAGACGCGGCAATCGCGGAAATAATCCAAAACCGCATCGTCACCTGCGACTCCGGCCAGCCTAGCGCCTGAAAATGATGATGAATCGGCGTCGAGAGAAACACTTTTTTACCGCGAAGTTTTTTGCTGACCACCTGGATAATCACGGACAACGATTCAATAATCAGGATCGGGGCGAAAAGCGGCAGGAGCAAGGCGGTATTGGTCAACATCGCGACCACGCCCATCGTGATCCCGAGCGCCATCGAACCGGTGTCGCCCATAAAAAAACGGGCCGGGTAAATGTTAAACCAAAGAAACGCCAGAAGTGCCCCGATCGTAATGCCGCCGAAAGTCGCCAAGTAATATTTTTGCAAGAAAAAAGCGACCACGGTTAACGCGATGAAGGCGAATAAGAGGACGCCGCCCGCCAAACCGTCTAAGCCGTCGGTTTCGTTGGTTGAAAAAGCGCTCGCCACGATCACGAAAATAAAAAAAGGAATATTCAGCCAACCGACTTGCACCGGACCAAAAAACGGGATATTTAAGACGTCCCAATTTAACTTGAAATAAAACCACCAGGCTCCCAAGACCGCGACCAGCGAATAGGCAATAAGCTTATGGCGGACCTTCAGCCCTCCGCCATCGGGACCGATTTTAAAAATACCAAGCAAATCGTCAAAGAGCCCGGCTAAGGCGGCAATCAACATAAAAGCGACCGGCAGATATGTTTCCTTACGATCAATAAAATTCAGATAATCCCAAAAGCCGCCGAAAAACTTATCGAGTATGAAAAACAAGAACGCCAGTCCGAGCACCGCCGCCCAAATAATGATACCGGCCATATTCGGCGTCCCCTCTTTGTGCTTATGGAGTCCGGAAAAAACCGGAGTCTCCTTCGCGGTCCGGATATGTTTACCGGCCTTCAATCGAAGCAACAGACGCGAAACCAAAGGTGTAATCGTGAAAGCCACGAGAAACCCCAGCATTGAGAGCGTCAGTACTTTAACGGCTTGCAAGATAATCATAATCCCAGATAGTTCGTAATTTTCTCTGTTTCCAGGAAACGATCTTTAGTTCCAAGAACGACAATAATAATTTCCCGTCCTTGAATCGTGAACACGGAAACCAAATTACCGCCGGCATCGTCAGTATAGCCAGTCTTGCCACCCAGAAAATTCGGTACCCCGGCAAAAATATTGATATTGATAAGCTTCCGATGCTCGTTCCTGGTTTGTTCGACAATTTCCCCTTCCTTCTCCCTGCTCATTGTGAGAACTTCCGGATAAAAATGCAGGATGTATTCGGTTAATCGTTTAAGATCGGTTGCCGTTGATTGATTCAAATAAGACAATCCGGTTTCATCAAAAAAAACCGTCTGACTCATGCCGAGTTCCCGCGCCTTGTCGTTCATTAATTGAATAAACTTCGGTCGGCCGTAAAAATCGGTGAGCGCCAGGGCGGCGTTATTACTTGAGACCCGCATCATGGCCTTCACCAAGTCATGCACGGTAAAAACTTCCTGAGGTTTTAACCCGGCCAAATCTTTTTCCGTTCCTATATCCTCAGCTTGAATCACCACCTCCTGATCACTCTTCAGATTATCCAAAGCCACGAGGGCGGTCATCAATTTCGTCAAAGAAGCCGTCGGCCAACGACGATCTTCTTGAAAAGAAATGATCATGTCCGAGACGGCGACTTCGCCCGCGAGAAAGGCCTCGCCCGTGAATCCAGAAAACTCTTTTTGAGGCAGATTTTTCTTTTCTCCTCGACTTTCGAGGGCGGGGGCGATAACCGCCGCCTGTTCGGCCGTAAAAGCGCTGTTTCTCACGAATGGCTGATTGTGGCTCATCTTAATCTCCGACAAAACAAGATGAGTTCCCGAACTCAAACTAGTATCCTCGATTTTCCGAAGAAGAGACGATGGGAGTTTTTCAGTCGCGCTAGGATTAGTTCGCACGATTAAAACGGCAACAATAATAGTACTTACTAATAGTAGGATTCTTTTAGAAAATTTTTCCATTGGGAAATGGGTTCTACATATCCATATCTACAAACGATCACCGATAAAAATTATGACGATTGAAGGGTCTGAAGCAGCTGCTTCGTTTTTTCATAGTCCGGTAACTCAGCGACACCGGTAATTCCCAGATGACGGAGAAAATTAAAACTGATTGAATACACGTAAGCGTTGGCTCTCGCGGGATCAGAAGCCCGATCAACCAAACCGCGGAGCAACAGGGCGCGTAAAATAAAACTGGAATTTACGCCACGAATATAATCAAGTATCGCTCGGGAAATCGGTCCGGCATAGGCAATGATCGAAATTGCCTCGACTCCGGCCGGGGTAAGATTCTCGCGAAACTCATCTTTGACCAAACGTTCAAGTACTTGGCCAAAGTCAGGCTTGGTGACTAACTGAATCATCGTATCCTGAATCAGTAAGGTGAGCCCCCGCCCCGAAACCGAGAGCGTGGCCTTTAGACCCTCGATGACTCCGGGCAACTCTTCTTCCTTCATCGTGAGTAATTCGGCGGCCTTCTTAAAACTCAACGGTTCGCCGTAACTAAAGAGTAACGCCTCAAGCGCCGCTTCCCGTTTTTCTTTTATCAGCTCTTCCGGCATACCTGATTAATTCGATTTCTTTTCCGACTTTTCAATTAGTATATCACTAAAGTGGTCACCCTGTTCAACGCGAATAACCCGCTCTTTTAAAAGATGCAGAATGGCCAGAAACATAACCACGATTTCCGTACGCGACCTGTCCGAAGTCATTTTCTGAAACGTTTCCCCGACTGCCGTTTCGACTCGTGCGACGATCTCCTTGATTTTTTCCTCCAAAAGAATCACCGTCTGCTTCACGACTCGCGTCTCGGGCTGAAGCACGGCTGTCACCGCTAAAATATTTTCCACGGCCCGGGCCATATCTTTTAGCGATAAGGTTGGCGGCGGATAAAATACTGACGACACGGCCAAGCCCTGAAAATACTCGCGGCCGTTCATTAATGGATGTTCACTCCAACGCTCAAGGATGTTGGGCGCGAGCGCCTTAAACTCCTGGTAGAGTTTCAAACGGGCTTCCAGATCCTTAATTTCTCCCTCTTCCTCCTCGGTCAGCTCAAAACTTGGAATCAAGGTTTTTGATTTGATCAAAAGCAATTTTGCCGCGACCGAAACAAAATCAGCCAAGACCAAAGGATCGGCTGACTCGCCCAAGGTCTTCACATAGTTCAAGAAATCAACCGTGACTGTGGCTAAACTAATCTGAGTAATATCAAGTTTTTTCTCCTCGATCAGTTCCAAGAGTTTATTCAACGGCCCCGAAAATTGGTCAAGCTTGACTTCAAAAATATTTTTTACCTCCTCTGACATACTTGCATTAAATAACAAATTAAAGTATGATTACTGTCTGCTCGTTCCCGAAACCAACGGACGCCCCGACGAAAGGCGTCCCTCCCGAAAAAACCGTCAGCATACTCGCTCCATCCGCTTCAGTCCTAAAAGCCGAGTCCACGCTGACGGCCTTTTTATTTTTAGGGAATTGTCGTGGTCGCGTTTTCACTGACTAAAGCGTCACGGGTATAAATATTATTTGGCGCCCACAGCATAAATCCGTCCCGCGACGTCTCTTCAACCGCCCGAATCTGCGCTTTGACTTTCACGGCGTCATAGACGGCGCCTAAGTCAAAATCCTGGATCCAGGGCCTGATCTTCGCGACTTTGGGAACCACTGAGACGTCACGCAAGACTTCAACGCTCGATGTCCCGACGTCACTCGTCGACGTCGCCGTGTTTTTCTTTATATACAGTGTAATACGGTTATCAGCGTTTTCCAAGGAATATTTCACGACTTCATAAGGATAAAGCGCCGGATTCTTATAGCCCAAGAAACCGGAAGCGTAATGCGAGGGATACACCATCGGCGCGACGTAATCGAAATTCGGAATCGCGTCCTCTAAGTACTGCCCGATGCCCAGATCATCGTGCTGAATCGTGACCAGACCAAAAAGATCCGCTGAAATGACCGCCTTTGATAATTGACTCCGGACATAGGAAAAAAACTGCTCGATGACTTTCCGGCGAGAGGTGCGCTCGCCCCAAAACGGATAGACCACGTCTTGTAAATTTCCATCAGAAGGAAAACGTATATAATCAAAATTGATTTCATCAAAACCGCGACCGAGCGCGTCCTTGGCAATCGCGACCACGTACTCCCACACCTCGCGAGAACTCGGATCAAGCCAAGCGACGCCCTTGTTGTCCCGCCAGACTTTTCCCGTTGACGAACTCTGCACCGCGAGATCAGGACGGACTAAAACCAAATTTTGATCCTGAAACACGGCTACTCTGCCAATCACATACACATTATTATCGTGCAACTTTTTAATCAACGTATTAATTTTAGGAATCCGTTTTTCTTCGGAATTTAGTTTTTTGATCTCCGGACTGTCGGTAATATAACCCACCTTCCCCGAAAAATCTTTAATATCAATCACGATCGCGTTCAACTCCGTCTCCTTGATCAGTTTCAAAAAGTAATCGACGCGCTTCACGCTACCAGCCGACCAGTTAGTCGAATAAATGGCCTTCACGATTGCCGGCGGATTTTGGAGCGGCGGCTGAGGATCAATATCTTCTTTGATCGGCGCGATCGGTAAAACTTTTTTTACTATTTTCTCCACGGTATCGGTCGGGGGTAACTTAGGTAAGACAATATTGGTCGTTCGCGTTTTCTCTATAAATAAAAAAGCGCCGCCGAGCGCGATGATCACCAAGAGGCCGAAAAGCCATTTTCGCATGTGTCTATTGTAGTAAAAACAAAGCACAAAAGAAAGGTTGAAGTTGGGTCTATGCTCCTCTCCGACTTTTATCTATACTGTAGGTACTATGGCGCTCGCGATTTATCGTAAATACCGTCCGAAATCTTTTGACGAACTAATTGGCCAAGACGAAGTCGTCGAAGTCCTCCAGAACGCCGCCCGGCGGAACAAGCTCGCCCATGCCTATCTGCTCTACGGCCCCCGCGGCAGCGGCAAAACCTCAACTGCCCGCCTGATCGCCAAAACCGCGAACTGCGAAACCCGGGCTAAAGACGTTAGCTTCCGCGAAAAAGGCGAACCCTGCAACAAATGCCGACCCTGCGAAGAAATCGACAAAGGCCAAGCCCTGGACGTAATCGAAATCGACGCCGCCTCGAACCGCGGCATTGACGAGATCCGCGATCTAAAAGAAGGCATCCGCCTTTCTCCAAGCTCCTACGCCTACAAAGTCTATATCATTGACGAAGCCCATCAGCTGACTAAAGAAGCGTTTAACGCCCTTTTAAAAACTTTGGAGGAGCCGCCGGCGCACGCGATCTTCGTTTTGGCAACAACTGAATACGACAAGGTGCCGGCCACGATCGCCTCCCGGACCCAACGCTTCCACCTCAAAAAACTCCCGATCACGGCTATTATTAAAAAACTGAAGACTATCGCGAAAGCCGAAAAAATGAAGATTGACGATGAAGCGATTGAACTCATCGCCTCCTCCGCCGAAGGCAGCTTCCGTGACGCCGAATCCCTGATTGACCAGATCACCTCGCTCGAAGAATCGGTCACTGCCGCCTCGGTTGAAAAAATCATCGGCAAAGTCGGCTTCAAGCGCATCACCGAACTTACGAACCTCATCCTTGCCGAAAATCTGCCGGGCTCGCTCGAGTATCTGAATAAACTGAACGAAGCCGGCTACAACTTCGTGGATTTAAATAAAGAATTGATCCATTACCTCCGCCGGGCCCTGACCTTGAAATTCGATCCACTACTCGAAAAGCTCTTCGCCGAAGAGCTGACTCAAAAAGAACTGGAAGAATTAAAAAAACTGAGCGCGCTCGTGAAGCCGGAAAAACACATCGCGCTTATCCGCTCTTTAATCCGAGCCTGGACCGAAATGCGCTACTCGCCCTTCGCCGCGATTCCTTTGGAAATTGCTTTGATCGAACATCTGAAATAAAAAACCACCGAGGATTCGACTCGATGGGTTCTTGTCGCGACCAAAAGAGGTCAAGGGCCGTCGGCATGCAGACATTCAGAGCAAACGTACACGTCGTTCTTGGGATCTCGTTCAAGAAGATTCGCTATCCCTTTGTAAGGACGATGAGCTTTGAGAAACAACATCCCCTTTCCGCAATGCCGCCAGAAAAACCATGTTCGTTCTCCAATTTCAAACACAATATCCGGGTCGGGACGGAAACGATGAGCCACTTGATACATGTTTTCATCCGAATCATCTTCGAACTCGAACATCACTTGCCTCCTTTCGGAAACCACTTGTTTCTACTATTACTCTCTATACTCCAAAGCCTCTAAAAATACAAATACTTGACAACAATTCAGGTGATACTATACTTGGCCACAGTTCTCCATTGCGGTGATTTCGGCGTTGTCACCAACCGCAAACTACCTGCGTGTCGTGAACCGGCACGCGAAATCTTCCCCCCAAGCCATCGTGACGCGCCGTCTTCATAGCCGTTTGGTGTTATGTTCTGCACCAACCGGCTTTTTTATTTGAAAAAAATCTAGAAAATGATAAGATTGGAACGAAATTGGATTGAAGATATTAGTAAAGATTGGGGGGTAGTGCAATGGTAACACGGCTGCCTTTGGAGCAGCAAATCTAGGTCCGATTCCTAGCCCCCCAGCACTTAGAAAATCAAGCTGAACGAAGTGAAGCTTAGATTTTCAAGTGTTCCGATCGAAGCATCGGAGCTACAGATATTTTTGAGGAATTCGACGACGAGGGATTACATTATTTTAAGCGCAGGTGACGAAGATCCTGAACTTAAAAAAAACAAGCGCCCCACCAGTCGGCAAGCCTACAAAGAAAATTGGCCTGACCCCCATATATTAGACACAAAGGTCGACGTGTCATAGCATGGGGATCATACCATGAAAAAACATTATCGCATCGCTCCCGAGGTGCGGGAGCAGATACTCAAACGCATTAAGG